>WBZL01000223.1_pt1 | contig 62642 bp, 56 predicted proteins | sample 5204291 | NCBI WGS metagenome assembly WBZL01 (sample SAMN12344345, study PRJNA552823) | activated sludge metagenome | biome: Activated sludge suspended growth; feature: Nitrification reactor; material: Wastewater; isolation source: activated sludge from nitrification reactor of wastewater...
GACCTCATGATGGTCGCGGCACGCGATGTGGAGGAGTCGATCAACCGCATCGCCGCCAAGGCCCGCGCCGTCGGGCTGCACCTGGTCATCGCGACCCAGCGGCCGTCGGTGAACGTGATCACCGGCGTGATCAAGGCGAACATCCCGGCCCGGTTCGCGTTCTCGGTCGCGTCGGCGACCGACTCGAAGGTCATCATGAACCACGGCGGGGCGGAGCGGCTCGTCGGCAAGGGCGACATGTTGCTGCTCGATCCGTCGTCACCGAGCGCCGACCGGGTGCAGGGCTGCTGGGTGACCGAGGCCGAGGTGGCGTCGGTGGTGACCTCGTGGCGCGAGCAGTCACCCGAGGTCGCGTACGTCGAAGAGGTGCAGGGTGAGGCCAATCTCGCCGCCGTCGCGCCGCCGGGCGCGAGCGGCTCGGGCGACGACAGCGACGACGATCTGCTGGCGCAGGCGATGGAGCTCGTGGTGCGCAGCCAGCTGGGATCCACGTCGATGCTGCAGCGCAAGCTCAAGGTCGGGTTCGCCCGCGCCGGGCGCCTCATGGACCTGCTGGAGAGCAACGGAGTCGTGGGTCCGTCCGAGGGGTCGAAGGCACGAACGGTGCTGATGTCGATCGAAGAGTTCGAGGCGCACCGCCAGGGTGAATGAGGCCGAACGCAACACGTCCATCGCTCCACCCCGGGTTCACTACCCTGGCGCCGTGCGGCCCACTGTCTGGATCGAAACGCTCGGGTGTCCGAAGAACCAGGTCGACTCCGACAAGCTCGGTGGCCGGCTGGCCGCCCAGGGCTATGTGCCGGCGTTGGGGCCCGACCGGGCCGATCTGGTGGTCGTCAATACGTGTGCGTTCGTCGAATCGGCGCGTCAGGAGTCGGTCGACACGATCCTGTCGCTGGCCGACGTTCGAGCACCCGAGAGCCGCCTTGTGGTCACCGGGTGTCTCGCCGAGCGGTTCGGGCCCGAGCTCGCCGATGCCGTCGCGGAGGTCGACGCCGTCGTCGGGTTCGGCCACGACATGGCGCATGCCGCTCCCGAGGACGGTGTTGCCCGCCCCGACGCCACGGTCCGACCGCGCCGGCGCATCCCGGTCGGCGCCGCGTCGCTCCCCGATTTCGACCTGCTCAACCTGCCTCGGCCTGCAGCGTCGGCGCCGTGGGCGTATGTGAAGGTCGCAGAGGGCTGCGATCGGGCGTGCGGCTTCTGTGCGATCCCGAGCTTCCGGGGCCCGCAGCGCAGCCGAACGATCGATTCGATCCTCGGCGAGGTCGACTCGCTGGGGGCTCGCGAGATCGTGCTCGTCGCGCAGGACCTGGCCTCGTTCGGGCGCGATCAGGGTGTGGGCGAGCGATCGCTCGCACGGCTTGTGGCCGAGGTCGCCGCAGTGGTCGACCGGGTGCGCTTGTTGTACCTGTACCCATCCGACCTGTCCGACGGGCTCGTCGACACGGTGCTTGCCTCCGGCGTGCCCTACTTCGACCTGTCGTTGCAGCACGTGTCGGCTCCGCTGCTCCGACGGATGCGGCGATGGGGCGACGGCGCCCGGTTCATGGACCGGATCGACTCGATTCGCTCCAAGGAGCCTGCCGCGACCTTCCGCTCGAACTTCATCGTCGGCTACCCCGGCGAGACCGAGGACGACCATGATCGACTCCTCGACTTCATCGCGGCCGTCGAACTCGACTGGTGTGGGTTCTTCGAGTACTCCCGTGAGGACGGCACCTACGCCGCCGACCTCGACGGCGTGGTCGACCCGTCGCTGATCATCGAACGCCTCGCCGAAGTGCAGGAGTTGCAGGACTCGATCACCGCACGAAAGCGGGCCGCGATGGTCGGGGCCGAGGTGAGGGTGCTCGTCGACGCCGTGTCGAAGGCCAGGTCGTGTGCGGAGGCGCCGGAGATCGACGGCATCATCGAAGTGCCACCCACGCTCCCGGTCGGCGAGTTCGTGCAGGTCCGCGTGGTCGCGGCGCGTGGCCCCGACCTCGAGGCAGTGCCCGTCGAGCCGTCGATGGCGACGCGATGACCGACGACGTGTCGAGCCGCGCCGCTCGGTTCGGCCCCTCCGCGGTGCTGACACCGGCGAACGCGATCACGGTCGCACGAATCCTCGCGGCGCCGGTCGCGTTCGTGATGATGTTGCACACAGCCGGCCCTCGCTCGTGGCCGCTGGTCGCGGTGTGGTTCGTGCTCTCGACGACCGACTTGCTCGACGGCCGCCTGGCGCGCAAGTACGGCGCGACGCGATCGGGCGCGTTTCTCGATCCGCTTGCCGACAAGGTGCTCGCGATCGGCGGACTGACGTGCATGTGGTGGATCGGCCGGTTCCCCCTCGTCGCCCTCGCGATCGTCGTTGTCCGCGAGGTGGCGATCAGCGTCTTCCGCTCGTCGTTCGTGAGCAGCGGGCTTGCGGTGCCGGCCTCCAAGCTGGCGAAGTGGAAGACGTTTCTCCAGTTGGGGGCGGTTGGGTGGGTGGTGCTGCCGCCCACCCACGAACTGCGGTGGCTGGCCGACATCACGCTGTGGGTCGGTGTCGTGATCGGCGTGGTCAGCGGGGTCCAGTACCTCGTGGCCGGCCGTCGTTCGGCGACCGCGATGACACCCTGACGCGCCGCCCCTCGGTCAGCGCCCGATGGGTGATGCCGGTACGTCCCGCGGGTGGTTCGAGGCGATACGGTGGCGCGACCGATACCGGATCCGATGCGGGGCCGGGTGGACTGGAGGACGTCATGGCGCGTTTCGCCCGATCGATCGCCGCTGGAACGCTGTTGCTCACGGTGGTGCTGCCGGCATGCTCCGACGACGACTCGGCCCCGACGTCGGCCGACGCGACGTCGACGACTGCGCCTGCGGGCGACCGGCCGGCGGACGACACGCTGCAGGTGCTGGTCACCAACGACGACGGCATTGCCGCGCCGGGGATCGACGCCATCGTCGAGGCGCTGCGCCAGGACGACGGCATCGAGGTGACCGTCGTCGCTCCCGCGGAGAACCAGAGCGGCACGGGCGGATCGACGACCTCCGGCGATCTCACGGTGGCCGACGCGACCACGGCCTCCGGGTTTGCCGGGCACGCGGTCCGCGGGTATCCGGCAGACACGATCGTGTGGGCGCTCGATCGCGGCGGCATCTCCTTCACGCCTGATCTGGTCGTCTCCGGCATCAACCAGGGCCAGAACATCGGTCCGCTGACCTCGGTTTCGGGAACCGTCGGGGCGGCCCTCGCCGCGGCGCAGCGGGGGGTGCCGGCGCTCGCTGTGAGTCAAGGGCTCGGGAATCCGCCCGACTACGCCAGCGGCGTGAAGGCGGCGCTCGCCTGGCTGGCCGAGCATCGCGACGCCATCGCCGCCGGCAAGGCGCCGGTCGAGGTGACGAATGTCAACGTGCCGACCTGCACGGCCGGCGCGGTGCGCGGCCCGATCGAGGTGCCCGTCGCGACCGACGCGACCGGACGCGACATGCTGGGCCCGAGCAACTGCGAGTCGACCGCCGAGGCGCCTGCCGACGATGTCGACGGCCTGAGCAACGGCTACGTCACGGTCAGCCTGATTCCAGCCGCCTGAGCCGGCCTACCGCTCGTCGCCGGGGGAGTCGTGGGAGTGGCCCGTGCCCTGACGGGCCCGATACGCGGCGACGTGCATTCGGTTCCCGCAGTTGCCCACGTCGCAGAACCGCTTGGATCGGTTGCGGCTGAGATCGACGAACACGGCGTCGCAGTCGTCGGCCTCGCACCGCCGGAGTCGGCGGTGTTCATCGGATCTGATCACGTCGACCATCGCCATGGCGGTCTCGACGCGCAGTCGTGTCGCGAACGGCGCGTCGGATTCCGCGGCGTGGAGATGCCAGTCCCACCCGTCGTGTCGGACGAGCTGCGGGAGCGCTCGGGCCTGGCGCAGCATCGCGTTGATCAACCCCACGCTGTGGTCGCGGTCGAGTTCCCAGAAGCGGAGGAACTCCGGCCGAAGGTCCCGAACGCCGTGGAGCTCGCCGACGGATCCCGTGAACGAGCCGCTGTAGCGGTAGCGCGCCACGAAGGCCGCGAGATCCTCCACCGAGCCGAGTTCGTCGGCCTTCGAGGCGGATCGTGTCGCGTCGGTGTTCACCAGCGCCGCGGCGGCGTGGAGCGACTGCTCCGTGTCATGAGTGAATATCACCTTGGCTCCTGACGTCGCGACGGCTAGGGTCACGAGTCAACCTAGCTGACGCACCTGACGTCGCCGTTCTCATCCGACCGTCCCCGGACCTTCTCCCGAGCGAGCATCAACCGTGACCGATTCGCGCGATTCGCACGGTCTGTCGCCCCGTACGGAGCGGCAGACTGCCGGCCAGGCCACCGTCGCCCGGCCGCACTCCCTCGTTGGGGTCGGCGCGGCGATCGCGTCGGCAGCGACGTTCGGGCTGAGCGGCTCGTTCGCCCGCCCACTGCTCGGCGCCGGGTGGTCGCCCGCAGCGGCGGTCGCTGTGCGGACCGCAGGCGCGGCGCTGGTGCTCGCGCCCTTCGCCTACGTGGCGCTGGGTGGTCGGTGGGGCGCTCTCGTCGCGGCGTGGCGTCGCCTGCTGGGCTTCGGCATTCTCGGCGTTGCGGGCGCCCAGCTGTGCTTCTTCGCTGCAATCGAGCGCCTGTCGGTCGGTGTTGCGATCCTGATCGAGTTTCTCGGCCCCGTCCTACTCGTCGTCGCGACGTCGATCGCTCGCCGCCGGCTGCCGCCGCGGGCGACGGCCCTCGGTGCGATCGTGTCGGTGCTCGGCCTGGGTGCGGTGCTCGACCTCGGCGGCGTCGGCCGGGTCGACCCGGTCGGGTTGGCCTATGCGCTCACAGCCGCTGCGGGCGTCGCGGGCTACTTTCATCTCGCCGGGCAGCCCGACCCCGAACTCCCACCGGTCGCGATGGCGGCGGGTGGCCTGTGCGTCGGTGCGGTGCTGCTGGTAGCGGCCGGGCTGGCCGGGTTGGTGCCGTTCCACCTGTCGACGGCCCGGGTCGATCTGTTCGGCGCGGATGCTCCGTGGTGGGTGCCGATGTCGGTGATCGTGGTGGTCTCCACGGCCTTCTCGTACGGCACCGGGGTGTTCGCGGCCGAGCAGTTGGGCGCGCGCCTCGCATCGTTCGTCGCGCTACTCGAGGCGCTGTTCGCGGTGCTTGCGGCGTGGGTGCTCCTGGGCGAACGACCGACGCCGATCCAGGGCATCGGTGGCGTGTTGATCGTGGCCGGCGTGTTGCTCGTGCGTCTCGAGGCCTCGTCCAATCGGCCGGAGTCATCCGACCGGCGGCGCTTGGCTCGTGTCGGGCCGCAGGCCGTCTCGTGACGCCGGGCGAACCCGTGTGCCCTCGGCACGGGTCCGCCTAGGGTCTTCGCCGTGACCTCGACGACCCGTGATCGCCTACTCGATGCCGGGCTGGCGTGCTTCGCCACGAAGGGCGTCGACGGCACACCGATCGTCGAGTTGGAGGAGCGTGCCGGGCTCGCGTCGGGATCCGGCGGTTTCTACCGGTACTTCCGCACCAAGGACGATCTGCTCGAGGCGGTCGTGCGGCGCGAGATCGAGCGCGTCGAGGCGACGTCTGGCGACCCGACGCGACCGCAACCGGACGCATCGGAGGTCGCCGGCTCGCGCCGCTGGCTGGTCGAGCGGGTGTCGACCGCGTTCGACCTGATGGACTCCCTCGAGCCGCTGGTGGCGATCCTGGCTCGTGAGCGCGACCGCATTCCGGGCCTTGCGGCGCTGATCGCCGGCCGCCTTGTCGCGGACGGAGCGCATCGTGAGCAGCGCACGATCGCGACGGCGCTCGGATCGGCGGTCGACGCGGGTGGCAGCGACGCCCCCGGCGCCGTGCTGCTGAGCGCCGTCGTCGGGTTTCATCTCTCGGCGCAGTATTTCGGGGGATCGCCCACGGGGATCGGTCGCGAGGAGTTCGTGGACGCGCTCGTCGACCTGGTGCTCGGCCCGGACGCGCCGTAACGCGGTCGACGCGCGGGTCATCAGGCGCCCTCGCCACCGATCATCCGCACGAGGTCGTTCGGCATCGCACGCGCCGCGTCCGCGAGCAGGGGGAGAAAGGCGGCCAGGGCGCTGGAACGCCGCCACGCCAGCGCGATCGTGCGGCTCGGCACCGGGTCCGTGAAGCGCCGCAGCACGACGTGCTCGGTCCGTGCCACAGGCGGCTGCACCGACAGTTCCGGGAGGAGGGTGATGCCGACCCCGGCGGCGACCATGTGGCGCAGCGTCTCCAGGCTGGTGGCCCGGAAGTCGGACCGCTCGGTCGCTCCGACCAGGCGACAGATCGACAGCGCCTGGTCGCGCAGGCAGTGGCCGTCCGCCAGCAGCAGCACGTCTTCGCCGACGAGCGCCGAGGGATCGATCGGCTCCGACGAGCCGGCGAGGCGGTGGCCGTGGGGAACCGCGAGCAGGAACTGCTCCTCGAACAACGGCTCGACGTGCAGGCGCTCGTCGTCGATCGGGAGCGCGAGGAGCCCGGCGTCGAGGCGGCCGGTGTCGAGCAATCGAAGCACGTCCTCGGTCTTCTCCTCGACCAGCAGCAATTCCAGCCGGGGGAACCGGTCGCGGAGCACGGGCACGATGTGGGGGAGCAGGTATGGCCCGAGCGTCGGGAAGAGCCCCACCCGCACCGTGCCCGACGCGGGATTCGCCGCTCGTCGAGCCAACTCGCGAATCGCGTCGGCCTCGCGCAGGATGGCGCGTGCCCGCTCGACGATGTGTTCGCCCGCCTCCGTGAGCAGCACCCGGCGCGGGTTCCGCTCGACGAGCGTCACGCCGAGCTCGGCTTCCAGCTTGCGGATCTGGGTCGACAAGGTGGGCTGGCCGACGTGGCAGCGCCGGGCGGCGCGGCCGAAGTGCCGTTCCTCGGCAACCGCGACCAGGTAGTCGAGGTCCCGCAGGTTCACGGCGCCGACCTTCGGTCGGCCACAGCGGCGTGCACGTCCTTGCCCACGGTCCCTGCGTTCAGGCGCTCGCGAGGGCCTGAACGGGAACCGGCGTGCGGATCAGGTGGTCGAAGGCGCTGAGCGCCGCAGTTGCACCCGCACCCATCGCGATCACGATCTGCTTGTACGGCACCGTCGTGCAGTCGCCGGCGGCGAACACGCCGGGCAACGACGTGGCACCGCGATCGTCGATCACGATCTCCCGCCGTGGTGACAACTCGACCGCACCGTCGAGCCACTCGGTGTTCGGCAAGAGGCCGATCTGTACGAAGATGCCGTCGAGGGCGACGTCATGGGACGTGTCGGTCGCACGGTCGGTGTAGCGCAGGCCGGTCACCTCCTCACCGTTGCCCAGCACCTCGGTGGTGAGCGCACTCGTGATGATGTCCACGTTCGCCAGGCTGTGCAGCTTGCGCTGCAACACGTCGTCGGCCCGGAGCTGGGGATCGAACTCGATCAGCGTCACGTGGGCGACGACCCCGGCAAGGTCGATGGCGGCTTCGGCCCCGGAGTTGCCGCCCCCGATCACGGCGACTCGCTTGCCCCGAAACAGCGGGCCGTCGCAGTGCGGGCAGTAGGTGACGCCCTTGTTGCGGTACTCGGACTCGCCCGGAACGTTCATGGAGCGCCAGCGGGCGCCGGTCGAGAGCACCACGGTGCGCGACTGCAGCGTGGCGCCGCTGTCGAGCTCCACCGTGACGAGGCCGCCGGGCTCCGGCGCGGGGATCACCTTGGCGGCACGCTGCACGTTCATGACGTCGACGTCGTAGGTGCCGACGTGCGTTTCGAGCGCGGTCGCGAGCCTGGGTCCCTCGGTGTGCGGGACCGAGATGAGGTTCTCGATCGCCATGGTGTCGAGCACCTGCCCGCCGAATCGTTCGGCGACGACGCCCGTGCGTATGCCCTTGCGTGCGGCGTAGATGGCGGCCGCGGCTCCGGCGGGCCCGCCGCCCACGACGAGGACGTCGAACGGGTCCTTGGCGTCGATGCGCGCGGCTTCGCGCTCGGCGGCGCCGGCATCGAGCTTGCCGACGATCTCGGCCAAGGTCATGCGGCCCTGCCCGAACGGCTCGCCGTTGAGGAACACCGTCGGCACCGCCATGACCTTGCGCTCGTCGACCTCGAGCTGGAACAGCGCACCGTCGATCATCGTGTGTCGGATGCGTGGGTTGATGATGCTCATGACGTTGAGCGCCTGTACGACGTCCGGGCAGTTCTGGCAGGTCAGCGACACGAAGGTCTCGAAGTGGTACTCGCCGCCGAGCCCCTCGATCTGCTCGATCTGCTCGTCGGTGGCGCGGGAGGGGTGACCGCCGACGTGCAGCAGCGCGAGCACCAGGGACGTGAACTCGTGGCCCATCGGAATGCCGGCGAAGGTCACGGCGACGTCGGTCCCGACGCGTGCGACGGTGAACGACGGGCGGCGGTCGGCCGACCCGTCCCGGCGCACGACGATCTTGTCGGACAGCGCGGCGATCTCGTCCAGCAGCTCGACCATCTCGGCCGACTTGGGCCCTTCGTCGAGCGAGGCGACCAGCTCGATCGGCACGCGAAGGTTCTGGAGATGCGTCTCGAGTTGAGACGTGAGGTTGGTGTCGAGCATGGGATGGCTCCTGTCGTACGGGCGCGGAGAGACAAACGGCCGGCCCCTGACGGGGTGTCGGGGGCCGGCCGTTCACACGAGGTGCGGGATTCCCGCGTGGGTCAGATCTTGCCGACGAGGTCGAGCGAGGGCGCGAGGGTCTCGTCGCCCTCTTCCCACTTCGCCGGGCAGACCTCGCCCGGGTGCGTACGGACGTACTGCGCGGCCTTCACCTTGCGCAGCAGCTCGGCGGCGTTGCGGCCGATGCCCTCGGCGGTGATCTCCATGAACTGGATGATGCCGTCGGGGTCGATCAGGAAGGTGCCGCGGTCGGCGAGGCCGACCCCGGGGCGCATCACGTCGAAGTTGGTGGTGATCGTGCCGTTGGGATCGCCGATCATCGGGTAGGTCACCTTGCCGATCGTCTCGGACGCGTCGTGCCAGGCCTTGTGGGTGAAGTGCGTGTCGGTCGACACGCCGTAGATCTCCACGCCGAGCGCCTGGAACGCCTCGTAGTTGTCGGCGAGGTCGCCGAGCTCGGTGGGGCACACGAACGTGAAGTCGGCTGGGTAGAAGAACACCACCGACCACGTGCCCCGCAGGTTCTGGTCGGAAACCTGGACGAACTCGCCGTTGTGGAACGCGGTGGCCTCGAAGGGGAGGATTTCGGTGTTGATCAGTGCCATGGGGTAGTTCCTCGTTGGTAGGGGTTGTCGGGGACAACGCCATCCTACGAACCGCAGAGCGATTGGTGAAGTCGAACGAATCAATGATCTCGATTGACGTATCCGATCGGACCCTCGATCGTCGGCGGCACTCCGGGATCGGCGTGCCTGCGGCGGTGCTCCGGGCGCGGACGTGCCCCCGGCCGGTACAGCAGCCGGGGGCACGTCAACCGGTTGGGCAACCCATCCCGGTTCGAGCGGCTCCAGGAGGGTGGGGCCGCGTCGAAGCTGCAGCGCGGTTGCCTCGACGGCGCGAACGCCGAGCGTCCTACAGGATGAAGAGCATCTCCTGGTAGGTCGGCAGCGGCCACAGGTCGTCGGCAACGAGACGCTCCAGGGCGTCGGCCGCAGTGCGCACGGCGGTCATGGCGGGGATGAGCGTCTCGACGCCGTAGCGGGCCTCGTCGATCGTCGAGTCGCCACCGTGGCCCGACAGTGCTGCGCCGAGTACGTCGATCGCTGTGGTCAACGCACCGATCTCCGACGTCACGGATTCGAGCACCGTGTTGTTCGTCGGGAGGCTGAGCTGGGCGAGGGCGGCCGCGCCGACGGCGAGCTCCTGCTGGTACCGAAGCGCGGCGGGCAGGATGACGGTCTGTGCGATCTCGAGCGTCTGACGGGCCTCGACGGTGACGCTGAGCGCGTACTGCTCGAGGTAGACCTCGTAGCGGCTCGCCAACTCACGCTCGCTCAGCACCCCGTACTTGGAGAACAGCGCCTTCGCCTCCGGCGTATCGAGCTGCGGGAGCGCGTCGACGGTGGTGCGCAGGTTGAGCAGCCCGCGGGCCTCGGCCTCGACCTGCCAGTCGTCGGAGTACCCGTCGCCGTTGAACACCACGGAGCCGTGCTCGGAGATGATGGCTTCGAGCACCTTCTGGATCGCCACGTTCAGGTCGGTGCCAGCGTCGGTTGCGGCCTCCAGCTCGGTGGCGATGAAGTCCAGCGACTCGGCGATGATCGTGTTGATCGCGACCATCGGGCCCGAGATCGACATCGACGCGCCCGGCGCACGGAACTCGAAGCGGTTGCCGGTGAACGCGAACGGGCTGGTGCGGTTGCGGTCGCCCGGGTCGGCCTTGAGGTCGGGCAGGGTGTCGACGCCGATCGTGAGCGTGCCGCTCTCCTTCGACGCCGTCGCGCCGCCCTTCGCGATCTGATCGAACACGTCCATCAACTGCTCGCCGAGGAAGATCGAGATGATCGCCGGCGGCGCCTCGTTGGCGCCGAGACGGTGATCGTTGCGAGACGACGCGACGACGGCCCGGAGGATGCCGCCGTAGCGGTGCACGCCACGGATGATGGCGGCGCAGAACACCAGGAACTGCGCGTTCTCGTGCGGCGTGTCGCCGGGGTTCAACAGGTTGCCCTGGGTGCCATTGCCGATCGAGAAGTTCACGTGCTTGCCCGAGCCGTTGATGCCGGCGAAGGGCTTCTCGTGCAGCAGACACTCCATCCCGTGCTTCTCCGCCACCCGGCGCAGGGTGACCATGAGGAGTTGCTGGTGGTCGTGGGCGAGGTTGGCCTTCTCGAACACCGGAGCGATCTCGAACTGGCCGGGTGCGACCTCGTTGTGGCGGGTCTTGGCGGGGATGCCCTGCTTGAAGAGCTCGCGGTCGGCATCGATCATGAACGCCAGCACTCGCTCGGGGATGGCGCCGAAGTAGTGGTCGTCGAACTCCTGGCCCTTCGGCGATGGCGCGCCGAACAGGGTGCGGCCGGTGCTCATCAGGTCGGGGCGGGCGAAGTAGAAGTTGCGGTCGATCAGGAAGTACTCCTGCTCGGCTCCGGCGTACGACACGACGGTGTCGACGTCGGTGTGTCCGAACAGCTTCAGCAGGCGCTGGGCCTGCACGTTCATGGCCTGCTGGCTGCGCAGGATCGGCGTCTTCTTGTCGAGCGCCTCGCCGGTCCACGAGATGAACACGGTGGGGATGCACAGCGTGTTGCCGTTCGGGTTCTCGAGGATGTAGGCGGGGCTGGTGACGTCCCACCCGGTGTAGCCGCGGGCCTCGAAGGTGCCGCGCAGGCCGCCATTGGGAAACGAAGACGCATCGGGCTCGCCCTGAAGCAGGGTCTTGCCGGCGAACTCGGCCATCGACGCGCCGGAACCGTCGGGTTCCAGGAAGCTGTCGTGCTTCTCGGCGGTGAGTCCGGTGAGGGGGTAGAAGACGTGGGCGTAGTGCGATGCACCGTTCTCGATCGCCCAGTCCTTCATGGCCGACGCGACGATGTCGGCTGCGGTGGCGTCGAGGGGCTCGCCGCGTTCGATCGTGCCGACCAGCGACGAGAAGACGGCCTTGGGCAGGCGCGCCTTCATCACCGACTTCGTGAACACGTTCTTGCCGAACAGCTGTGCCAGCGGCTCGGTGACATCCTCATCGGGGATCCTGTAGCTCGCGACCGCCTTGATCGCTCGACGTCGGGTCTCGTTGCCGCTCATGTTCGCTCCATCTTCCGGGGTGTTTCCTCGGGACCGTAGCCACGTTGTGTAACGGGAATGTTTCGGGATTGCGACCATCCGCGCCGGCCTCCGGCGGCCCGATAGCCTTCCGGGATGCGCGCCGAGGTGGTTGCGATCGGGACCGAATTGTTGCTCGGCCAGATCATCGATACGAACTCGGCGTGGATCGGCGAGCAGCTCGCGTCGGCGGGGATCGACTGCCACCGACAGGTCAAGGTGGGCGACAACCTCGACCGCATCGTTGCGGCGATCTCCGAGGCGCTCGATGGCAACGACGCAGTCATCTGCTGTGGCGGTCTCGGCCCGACGCAGGACGATCTGACGCGTCGGGCCATCGCAGCGGTCGCCGGTGTCGATCTGGAGTCCGACGAGGGGCGAGCCGAGATCATCGCCTCGATGTTCGCGGCCCGCGGCCGCGACATGCCCGAGAACAACCTCACGCAGGCGTGGCGTCCGGCCGGCAGCGTCTTCATTGATGAGCAACCCGGGACTGCCCCCGGAATCGTGTGCCGGGTGCGGTGGCCGCACGCCGCCGCGGACGACGGGGCCGTCGGCGACCGCGCCGTCGAGAAGGTCATCTACGCCGTGCCCGGCGTGCCGTGGGAGATGCGCGAGATGGTGGCGGGAACGGTGTTGCGCGACCTCGCCGCTCGGTCCGCCAACGCGACGGTCATCCGGAGCCGGGTGCTGCGCACGTGGGGACAATCCGAGTCGGGCCTGGCCGAACTGCTGGCCGACCGGATCACCGCGCTCGATGCCGTCGGCAACCCGACGATCGCATTCCTCGCGTCGGGCATCGAGGGCATCAAGGTCCGCGTGACGGCAAAGGCCGACTCCGACGACGGCGCGCTCGCGATGCTCGATGACGAGGAGTCGCGGCTGCGCCGCCTGCTCGGGGAGTTGGTGTTCGGGATCGACGACGAGTCGATGGAGCACGTCGTGCTGGCGCTGCTGGAACGCAGCGGCTTGACGTTCGCGGTCGCCGAGTCGGTGACGGGTGGGTTGATCGCGTCGCGGCTTGTGGCGGTGCCGGGCGCGTCGCGCTCGTTCCGTGGCGGCGTCGTGAGCTATGCGTCGCAGACGAAGTTCGACGTGCTCGGGGTGCCACCCGGGCCGGTGGTCACCGCTGAGTGCGCCGAGGCCATGGCGAGCGGGGTCCGGCGGATCATGGGTGCCGACGTGGGGGCCGCGGTCACGGGCGTGGCCGGGCCCGACGAGGCCGAGGGTCGCCCGGTCGGCACCGTGTGCATGGCGGTCGACGTGGGTGGCGATGTGTCGTCGTTCGAGCTCCGTCTGCCCGGGCGCCGCCAGCAGGTGCGCGAGTTCGCCTGCATCACGCTGCTCAACTTCGTGCGCACCAAGCTCGACGTCTGACGGTCGACCGTCGAAGGGTGCTTGATCGAACAGGGGTTCGCAACTACACTGCTGTTGTTCGACCGAAGGTTCGCTCGACCACTCGACAACGGCAGCGATCGGGGCAGCTCGGTCTTCGTTGTCGGTGGTCATCGATACCTTCCCGAGGAGCAACTTGCTGCCCCACACGGCAGCCCACCAACCGGTGAAACGGTGATCCGATGAAGGGACAACAACGATGACGGTGGATCGCAACAAGGCACTCGACGGAGCGCTGGCGCAGATCGAGAAGCAGTTCGGCAAGGGTTCCGTCATGCGCATGGGCGACAAGACGACGATGAAGATCGAGTCGATCTCCACGGGCGCTCTCGCTCTCGACATTGCGCTTGGCGTCGGTGGTCTTCCCCGTGGTCGCGTGGTCGAGATCTACGGCCCGGAGTCATCCGGCAAATCGACGTTGGCAATGCACGTCGTTGCCGAGGCGCAGCGTAACGGTGGCGCATGCGCCTACATCGACGCCGAACATGCGATGGACCCGGTCTACGCCGCGAAGATCGGTGTCGACGTCGATCAGTTGCTGATCTCGCAGCCCGACACGGGTGAGCAGGCGCTGGAAATCACCGACATGTTGATCCGCTCGGGCGCGCTCGATGTGGTCGTCATCGACTCGGTCGCCGCGCTCACGCCGCGGGCCGAGATCGAGGGCGACATGGGCGACACGCACGTCGGGCTACAGGCGCGGCTCATGTCGCAGGCGCTGCGAAAGCTCACGGCCAATCTGAACAAGACGAACACCATCTGCATCTTCATCAACCAGCTGCGCGAGAAGATCGGCGTGATGTTCGGCTCGCCCGAGACGACGCCCGGCGGTCGTGCCCTCAAGTTCTACTCCTCGGTCCGTCTCGACATCCGCCGCATCGAGTCCATCAAGGACGGCGCGGAGATCGTCGGCAACCGCACCCGCGTCAAGGTCGTGAAGAACAAGGTGGCGCCACCGTTCCGGCAGGCAGAGTTCGACATCATGTATGGCCAGGGAATCAGCCGCGAGGGTTCGCTGCTCGACATCGGCGTCGACTTCGGTTTCGTCAAGAAGTCAGGCGCTTGGTACACCTACGAGGGTGAACAACTCGGCCAGGGGCGCGAGAACGCCAAGAGCTTCCTGACCGAGAACCCGGAGCTGATGGTCGAGGTTTCCGAGAAGATCCGAGCGCATCTCGGCATCGGCGACGACGTTCCGATCGATCTCGAAGTGGTCGAGAACGACATTCCGGTCACGCTCGACAGCTGAACCGGACACAGGTCGGGTGTTCCGGATCACCCCTCCGGTGAGGTGATCTGGAACACCTTGGTCAGGGTCTCGTGGACGGTCCACACCGTCTCGGTGCCCTCCGCGAACACGCCCACCGACCCGGGCGTGAGTTCGAGGCGATCCCCTCCGGCAATATCCACGGTGGCGCGCCCGGCGAGCACGACGAACAACTCGTCTGCTTCCACATCCGCACACACCCCGGGAGTCATCCGCCAGATGCCCCGGCAGACCGTCCCGTCCGACGTCTCGTCGAGGATGCGGACGAAGGTGCGCGGATCGCCGGCGATCACCGTTCCGGAGGGGGGATCCTCGGCGGGGAGCGGGAGGTGCTCGTCAACGACGAGCGCGAACGATGCGGGCACGGTCATGGGACGACCTTACGGCGGCCGTTGGCGCCTGGCGGGCGTGACCGGGGACTTCTCATACGATGGGCTCGTGACCAAGCGTTTCGCGGTGCGCACCTACGGCTGCCAGATGAACGAGCACGATTCCGAGCGGATCGCCGCCATGTTCGAGGCCGACGGCATGGAGGCGACGGACGATCTCGACCAGGCCGACGTGATCGTGCTCAACACGTGCTGCATCCGGGAGAACGCCGACAACAAGCTCTACGGGACGCTGGGCCACCTCAAGTCGCTGAAGGCCGAGCGGCCGGGTGTCGAGATCGTGGTCGGCGGGTGCCTCGCGCAGAAGGACGCCGATCTCGTGCGTCAGCGGGCTCCGCACGTCGACGTGGTGTTCGGCACGCACAACGTCGGGCGTGCGACCGCGTTGCTCGCGCAGTCACGAGCGTCCGGCCCCGTGACCGAGATCGTCGAAGCCCCCGACGCGAACGACGACCTCTTCGCCTCTGCCCTGCCGGTGCGGCGCGAGGTCGGCTACCAGTCGTGGATCACCATTCAGGTGGGATGCGACAACTCGTGCGCGTTCTGCATCGTTCCGTCCGTGCGCGGGCCTGAGCGGTCGCGGTCCTTCGGTGACGTCGTCGCCGAAGTGGAGGGGCTCGCAGCGCAGGGCGTCACGGAGGTGACGTTGCTCGGCCAGAACGTCAACTCCTACGGGCGCGACCTCGCGCTCGGCGCGCGCAGCGTCATCGACGGCTCCGGGCTCGTCGACGACGACCTTCGCCATCGAGTGGGGAGCGCCTGGCTCGCCGGCCCGCGGCGTGCGCGCCCGCTCTTCGCGGATCTGCTCGACGCGGTCGGCTCCGTCGACGGCATCCGACGTGTCCGCTACACGAGTCCGCATCCCAAGGACCTCCACCCCGAGACGATCGAGGTGATGGGCCGGCACCCGGCGGTGTGCGAGCACCTGCATCTGCCCCTGCAGTCGGGCAGCGACCGCGTGCTCGCGGCGATGCACCGCGGATACACCGCCGACCGGTACCTCGAACGACTCGTCGCGGCGCGGGCCTCCGTCGACGACTTGGCGGTGTCGACCGACATCATCGTCGGGTTTCCCGGCGAGACCGACGACGACTTCGAGGCGACGCTCGAGGTGTCCGCCTCCGCCGGCTACGACGCCGCCTACACCTTCATTTACTCGCCTCGTTCGGGCACCGAGGCGGCGGAACACACGGACCGCTTCGTCGACCACGCGGTGGCTGTCGAACGGATGACCCGACTGCGGGCCGTCATCGAGCGGTCCTCGATCCACCGCAACGAGGCGCGGATCGGACGGATCGAGGAGGTGCTTGTCGAAGGCCCGTCCAAGCGCGACCCGTCGATGATCTCGGGGCGGACGCGCCAGAACAAGCTCGTGCACTTCGCCGCTGACCGTCTCCGTCCCGGTTCCTACGCAACGGTCGAGATCACCGGCGCCACCATGACGCACCTGCGGGGGGAGTTCCACGAGGTGATTCACGTGCCGACCCATCGCACCCGGTTGTCCGTCGCCGCGGCCTCATGAGCGCGCCGCCTCCTGCCGCGAGCGGCGGGTTGGCGATCGTCGGCCCGACCGCGTCGGGTAAGTCGGCGCTGGCGCTGGGGCTGGCGAGCCGTCTCGGCAGCGTCGAGGTGGTGTCGGTCGACTCGATGCAGGTGTACCGCGGCTTCGACATCGGGACCGCCAAGCCGACGCCTTCCGAGCGCGCGGCCGTCGCTCATCACTTGCTCGATCTGCTCGACCCGAACGAGGAGTGCTCCGTGGCGTGGTTCCAGGAGCGGAGCCGGGCAGCGGTCGCCGAGATCGTGGCTCGCGATCACCGACCGCTCTTCGTCGGCGGGTCCGGCTTGTACCACCGCGCCGTGGTCGATGACCTCTCGATTCCTCCGGAGGCGCCCGAGGTCCGCCTGCGCCTCGACGCGCTCGACACCGACGAACTCGTTGCGCGTCTCGGGCGACTGGATCCGGCTGCGCTGCGCCGAATCGACCGCTCGAATCGACGCCGGCTCCTCCGGGCGCTCGAGGTCTGCGAGTCGACGGGTCAGCCGTTCTCCTCCTTCGGTCCAGGACTCGACGTGTACGCGTCGACGCCGCACCGACTTGTCGGGCTGCGCGTCGATCGCGGCGCGCTCGCCACCCGAATCCGCATGAGGGTCACGGCCATGCTCGATGCCGGGTGGCTCGACGAAGTGGCCGGGCTGACCGAGCGCGGTCCGTGGTCGCGTACGGCGGCGCAGGCCATCGGCTACCGCGAGCTGGCAGAGCATCTCGCCGGACGATCGTCGCTGGCCGAGGCCGTCGACGCGACCGTCCAGCGCACTCGCCGGTTCGCGGTGCGCCAGATGCGCTGGTTCGCCCGCGATCCCCGCATCGTTTGGTTTGACGCCGAAAGTCCGTCGATCGTCGACCAGGTCGCCGATACCGTGTGCACCTGATGGCCGCACGGATCCGACTCACCAAACACCACGGGCTCGGCAACGACTTCCTCGTTGCGCTCACGTCCCGGACGCCGGGCGTCGAGTCGATCGCGAGCGCTGCCGTGGCGCGCCGCTGGTGCGATCGGCACCGTGGCATCGGCGCGGATGGCCTGATTGTCGGCATCGACGACGGCCCCGGGGATGCAGATGCGTCGGGGGCTGCGTGTGACGTGGCGATGCGGCTGTTCAATGCCGATGGGTCCGAGGCCGAGATCTCGGGAAACGGGATTCGATGCCTCGCTCAGGCGTGGTCGCTCGCGCACGAGCGTCCCGAGATCGAGGGCCTGCGGATCCGGACCGCTGGCGGGATGCGGCTGCTCGACCTGCGCACCACCACCGACCCCGCCGTCGCCGACGTCACGGTCGACATGGGCGCCGTCTCGCCGGGCCCCGAAGCGCCGCCATCGCTGTGCGCCATTGCGGACGAACACGTCGGCTCGGGTTCGGTCGGCAATCCCCACGTCGTGGTGCAGGTGGCCCGAGCGGCGCAACTCGATGCGCTCGACGTCGCCGGGCTCGGGGCTCCGGCCGACGCGGCGGTGCCGGGCGGCGCGAACATCCATTTCATGGTGGTCGAGGATCGCGGGGCGATCCGGCTCCGGCACTGGGAGCGCGGCGCCGGTATCACCGACGCGTGCGGATCGGGGGCGACGGTCGCGGCGGTGCTCGCTCACCGGTGGGGGCTGGTCGACGATCGCGTGCGGGTGGACATGCCCGGTGGGGCGGCCGTGGTGGAGGTCGGTGCGACCAACCGGTTGATCGGACCATCGGCCCACGTCGCCGATATCGAGGTGACCGCGTGACGGCCGGATCCGATGGCGCCCGTCCCGATAGCGCCCGTCCCGACGATGGTCTCGCGTTCGGTTCTGCAGCGGAGATCGGCGCGGGATACGAGCTCGGTCCCGACGGCCCGCATGGTGACGAATCCGGCGCCGCCCCCGGGGGCGGCGAAGACGTCGACGGCGACTCGATGGTGCCGGCCGGCGCTGCCGACGACACCCACCGCGGCGCGTTCGGTGAGTTCGGCGCGACCACGCAGGCGTTCATCGACCGGGCGTTCCGCGAACGAATCATCCTCGTCGGGGCATCGTTCCCGCCTCACGACAACCAGCTCGTCGATGAGCATCTCGACGAGCTCGCTCGGCTCATCGACACGGCGGGCGCCGATGAAGTGGCCCGCGTCGTGCAGCGCCGCCAGACGCCCGATCCGGCCACGTACATCGGCAAGGGCAAGGCGATCGAAATCCGGGACCTCGCGGAGAGCCTCGACTGCGACACGGTCGTGTTCGACGACGAGCTCACGCCGGCTCAGCAGTTCAATCTCGAAAAGGTGCTCGGTCGTACCGCTATCGACCGCACGGCGGTGATCCTCGACATTTTCGCCCAGAACGCGTCGAGCCTCGAAGGCAAGGCGCAGGTCGAGTTGGCTCTGCTGCGATATCGGCTCCCGCGCCTGCGTGGACGAGGCCGCGCGATGTCGCAGCAGGGTGCCGGCATCGGCACTCGCGGGCCGGGCGAGACCCAGCTCGAGGTCGACCGCCGCAGACTCGTTCGCCGCATTCACAAGCTGGAAGCGCAGCTCCGCGACGTCGCCGGGCAGCGCGAGACACAGCGCAAGGCGCGGCACCGACACACGCTTCGACACGTGGTGATCGTTGGATACACCAATGCGGGCAAGTCCACGCTGCTGAACCGGCTCACCGACGCTGGGGTCCTCGCGGAGGATCGCCTGTTCGCCACGCTCGACCCCACCACCCGCCGCCTTGCGCTGCCGGGGGGCGAATCGGTGCTGCTCACCGACACGGTCGGCTTCGTGCGCAAGCTGCCGCACCAGCTGGTCGAGGCGTTCAAGTCCACGCTGGAGATCGCGAACGATGCCGACCTGATCGTGCACGTGGTCGACGCCTCTGCCGTTGACCCCGAAGCCGAGATCGAGGCAGTCCACGACGTGCTTCGCGCGATCGGCGCCGACGATCGCCCCGAACTGGTGGCGTTCAACAAATGCGACCTGTCGCCACCGCCCGGCACGGTTCGCGACCGGTTCGACGCGTCGGTCGTGATGTCGGCGGCGACGGGGGAGGGCGTCGATGCGCTGCTCGCCGAGGTCGCCCGACGCCTTCGCGAACTCGATGCGCTCGTGACACTGTCGATTCCGTACGACCGCGGTGACATCGCGGCGGCGGCGCATCGGGCGGGGCAGGTGGTGGACGAGGTCGCGACCGACGGCGCACTCCGGGTGCAGGTCCGCCTCGCGGACACCGAGATCGGGCGCTTCGAGCCGTGGGTGGTCGACGGCGGCGCGGCCTCTGATTGACTGACGCCATGGCGTTCACACCACCGCCGTATCCCTACGACCGGTTGACACCGATCATCGAGGCGGCCTCCGCGCACCGAGGCGGCGCCGTCGATTGCTCGATCGGCACCCCGTGCGACGATCCGCCAGAGTTGGTGTCGGCCGCGCTGCGCGAGTCCACGGGGGCGCGCGGCTACCCGCCCTCGATCGGCACCGAGGCGTATCGCGCCGCAGCTGCCGGCTGGATGCAGCGGCGCTTGGGCGTGCGGCTCGACGCCGATCGGGCTGTCGCCGCATGCGTGGGCACCAAGGAGTTCGTCGGCGGAGCACCGCACCTGCTGCGGTTAAGGACGCCGGACCGCGACACGGTGCTGTACCCGGCGGTCTCGTATCCGACCTACGCGATGGGCGCTGAACTCGCCGGGTGCCGGGCGGTGCCCGTTTCGGTGCGGGCCGATTGGACGATCGACCTCGACTCGATCGATCCGGCCGATGCCGGTCGTGCGCTCTGCCTGTGGGTCAACACGCCGGGCAACCCGGCCGGTGGCCTCGACGACCTGGCAGCCGCTGCCGAGTGGGGTCGCAGCCGCGGCGTGCCGGTGCTGAGCGATGAGTGCTACGTGGAGTTCACGTGGGACCGTCCGCGTGCCTCGATCCTTCAGCACGGAAGCTCGGGTGTGGTTGCTGTCCATTCGCTCTCGAAGCGTTCGAATCTCGCCGGCGCGCGGGCCGGCTTCTACGCCGGCGATCCGGAGTTGGTCGGCTACCTCCGCGAGGTACGCAAGCATCTCGGGCTGATGGTGCCGGGTCCGGTCCAGGACGCGGCGATCGCCGCCTGGTCCGACGATGAACACGTCGAGGTGCAGCGCGATCGCTATCGGTCACGACTCGTTCGGCTCCGCTCGCAGCTCGGCCGACTCGGGTGGGCGTGCGACCTCCCCGCCGGCGGGTTCTACCTCTGGGTCGACGCTCGAGGCGACGCGTGGGGGTTGGCCGGCGAGCTCGCGGCCAAGGTCGGGTTGGTATCGAGCCCGGGCGAGTTCTACGGCCCGGCGGGGTCCGGCCTGGTTCGGATCGCTGCCGTGCAGCCCGATTCGGCGCTCGACCTGATCGATGAGCGGCTCGACCGTCTGGGGGTGTGATCGTGGCGAACTTCGTTGCTGCCGGCGCAGCCGTCGACCTGCTGGAGCTCACCCGTGCGCTCGTCGATGTCGAGTCGGTGAGCTACGCCGAGGGCGGGCTGGCCGACCGCATCGAGGCCGACCTGCGTGCGCTCCCGCACCTGTCGGTCACCCGGGTTGGAGACAACGTTGTGGCGCGGACGGTGGGGGACCGGTCGACCCGGCTGATCCTCGCCGGCCACACCGATACCGTGCCCGTGAATCGCAACTTTCCCGCGACGCTCGACGGCGACGTGGTGCACGGTGTGGGGACGGCCGACATGAAGGGCGGGCTCGCGGTGATGCTCGCGTCGGCGGTGAGCCATTCGCTGGCTCCGATCGAGCTGACCTACGTCTTCTACGCACGCGAGGAGGTGCGCGCGGCCGACAGCGGTCTCGGTGAGCTGTTCGAGGCCCGGCCCGAGTTGTTGCGCGGCGACCTGGCGATTCTCGGGGAGCCGACTGCGGCGCAGATCGAGGCCGGCTGTCAGGGGACGCTGCGACTCGAGATCGTGCTGCGCGGTGCCCGGGCGCACAGTGCGCGGCCGTGGACAGGACGCAACGCAATCCACCGATCGGCGGCTGTCATCGAGGCGATAGCGCTCGCCGGCGAGCGGCGGCCCGTGCTCGACGGTTGCGAATTTCGCGAGTCCACGCAGGTTGTCGGCATCGACGGCGGCGTGGCCCCCAACGTGGTTCCCGACGAGGTGACCGTGGTCGTTGGACACCGGTTCGCGCCCGACCGAGACGCCACCGAAGCCGAGCGGTGGTTGCGCTCGCTCGTCGAGCCGCACCTCGAGGACGGAGACGACCTGGCCGTGGTCGACGTGGCGCCCGCGGCGCAACCCGCCGTCCGTCACCCGCTGGTGCGGCGGCTCATCGAGCACCACGGGCTCCGCGTGAGTTCGAAGCTCGGATGGACCGATGTTGCCCGCTTCAGCGCTGCCGGCGTGCCGGCGATCAACCTCGGCCCAGGCGATCCCCTGCTCGCGCACACGCGCGACGAGCACGTGACCCGAGCGCAGTTGGACGCGACGTGGTCGGCGATCGACGATCTCATTCGCTCCGCAGCAACATCGCCCCGACCGGACGGGTCCGCCCACTAACCTGTCGGCGTTTCCGAGCGTCAGGAGTTCCGATGGCATCGAACCCCAAAGTGAAGCCGTCGGTTGCCGGCATCTGGATCGGCATCATTCTCATGCTGCTGGGTATGGGCAGCTGCGTCGGCGGGCCCGTCCTCGGCGTGTACAGCCTCGTGAGTCAGCTCTCCGACGCCGACCGGTATCCCGTCGGGACGCCGCAGTCGTTCACGTTCGAGGACTCGGCCGCCGGGATGATCTTCGGCATCGCCGCCACAGGGACCGACGCCGCCCAGGTCGACGTCACGCTCACGAACGACTCGACCGGAGATGTGGTTGTCCTCGAGGACTCGACGAACCTCACGGGCGAGAGTGGCACGGACAACGGCGAGGCGTACGAGTTCGTCGGCGCCTTCGGTGATGCGCCTTCCGGGACCTACACGATGCAGTCGTCCGGGCCGGCGGGCGCAGAGGTCGTGTTGTTGAACATCTCGCCGAGTTCGTTGGTGACCAAGATCGTCGGCGGCATCGGTGTGGGTGCACTCCTCGGGCTGATCGGGCTCATCGTGCTCATCGTGACGGCGACGCGGCGCTCGAAGGCGAAGAAGGCGGCGCGGGCGTTCGTGCCGATTCCGGCCCCCGTGCCGGCGAGCGGCCCCCCGGTCGGCTATCCGCAGCCTCCGGGCGCGGCCGCACCGGCGGCGTATCCGCCGCAGTCCGCCTATCCGCCGCCTCCATCCGCGGGCGCGCCCTACCCGCCTGCCGCCCCGGCAGCGCCCCCGACCTATCCGCCGGCTCCGTCCGCGTCGGCTCCGTCTGGCTATCCGCCGCCTCCGTCCGCGCCGGGCACGGCGCCTTCGGGGCCAGCCGTCGGCCCGCCGCCCATCCCGCCGCCGCCCGCGCCGGTCGCGCCGTCGGTGCCGGATCCGTCCGGGTTCCCGCCGCCGCCTGCGCCCGTTGCTCCGTCGGTGCAGGATCCGTCGGGGTTCCCGCCGCCGCCTGCGCCGGATGAGTTGTCGACCGCGGTGCCGCCGCCCCCTCCGCCGTCGGACGCGCCACCGCCACCGCCCCCGGTCTGATCGGCGGCGGTCGAGCCGCCTACCTTGCCGGTCGCGTCGCGTTGCTGGCAGCGCGCATCTCGCGAGCTCGGCGTGAGCGGGTGAGCGGAGGCTGTCCGGTGGCAGGCGCCGCCTCCTAGTGTGGCGGCCGCCTGTGTGCCGACAGCAGAGGAGCTCACTCGTGGCACGAACCCTTGACGATTTCCGTACCCACGTCGCGGCCCTCATCTCCCGCCCGGCCTGGCGGCCGCCGGCGGCCTACGCGATCGGCATCGCGACGTATTCGAACCGCGGTGACGGCTGCAAGGTTCTCGACGTTCGGTACCCGGTGATCAACGCCGGCGAGAACGCCGGGTTCGCGGCGCTGATCACCGAACTGGTCGGTGGCGACGGGTCGACGGGCGTGGTCGAGCTGTCCGACGCGGTGCTCGACGAGGCGCTCGACTGGCTCGCTCCCGTGCTCGCCGACGCGGGGGAGCACCCGAACGCACGCCTGGTGCCCGTCCTCCGTCGATGCCGCTCGGGTTCGGCGGTCGACGCGCCTGCGCGTCGGGTGCCGGTGCTGGCGGTGATCGCATCGCTGGCAGACGCGCCGACCGGCGCCGAGGACGTCTTCCTTCGTCTGCATCTGCTGTCGGCGCGTCGGGTCGCTCCCCACGGATGCAATCTCGATGGCCTCTTCGGGTTGTTGAACAACGTGGTGTGGACCGATCGGGGCCCGTTCGATCCGGACGGTTTCGCTATGGCCCAGGCCGAACTCGCTGCAGCCGGCGAACACGTGTCGGTTCGGTCGGTGGACAAGTTCCCGCCGATGCTCGACTACGTGGTGCCGGAGGGCGTTCGCGTGGCGGATGCGTCGCGGGTGCGGCTCGGTGCCCATCTCGCCGCGGGCACCACCGTCATGCACGAGGGATTCGTCAATTTCAATGCGGGAACGCTCGGTGCGGCGATGGTTGAAGGTCGGATTTCCGCCGGCGTTGTCGTCGGCGACCAGTCCGACATCGGCGGCGGCTCCTCGATCATGGGCACCCTGTCGGGCGGCGGGAAGGAACAGATCTCCATCGGCCGCCGATGTCTTCTCGGTGCGAACGGCGGGATCGGCATCTCGCTCGGCGACGACTGCGTCGTCGAGGCCGGCCTGTACGTGACAGCGGGCACCATCGTTCGGCTCCCGGGCGGCGAGACACGCAAGGCCCGCGAGTTGAGCGGCACGCCGGGGCTGCTCTTTCGGCGCAATTCCACCGACGGTGCCGTCGAGGCGCTGCCGCGCGGCGAGACCTGGCAGGAAGGCCTGAACTCGGCCCTCCACTCCAACGGCTGATACCGGCGTGCGTCGCGCCGGCCGCGCCGGCCGGCGCGACCGGTTCAGAGCTTGCGCAACACCGTGACCACTCGGCCGTAAACCGTCACGTCGTCGGCGGCGAACGTCATGGGCGACAGATCGGGGTTCGCCGGCTCGAGAACGACCTCGGCCCCGGCCGGACGATAGATCTTGACGGTCGCCTCGTTGCCCGGGATGCCCGCGACGATGATGTCGCCCGGATCGGCGGTCGGCTGGCGACGCACGACGACGTAGTCGCGGTCGAAGATGCCGGCGCGGATCATCGATTCGCCCCGTACCCGGAGCATGAACAGGTCGCCGTCGCCGGTGAACTGCTGGGGGAGGGGCATGAGCTCCTCGACGTCCTGGTTGGCGAGCACGCCCGTGCCCGCGGCCACGTCGCCGAGCAAGGGCACGTGACGCACCGGCGCTCGGTCGCCGGTGACGCCGGACTGCGGATCGAACCGCACCTCCATCGCGCGCGGCTTGGTGTTCTCGCGCTTGAGATACCCCATGCGCTGCAGCCGGGAGAGGTGGGCGTGGACGGTGGACGGCGACGTCAGCCCAACGGCGGCGCAGATCTCGCGGACCGACGGCGGGTACCCGCGAGTCGAGACCGTCTCTTCGATGTAGTTGAGCACTGAGCGCTGCCGATCGGTGAGGGGCTCACGCTCGCCGTGCACTTCCTGGGGGATGCCACGTTGACGGCGGACCCGTCCACCCGCCGCATCGCCTGCGCCCGCATCGTTCTTGGACATGGCTACTCCTCTTGTGGTTGACCCACGCCGTCGCCGGTTCGTTGCTGTTCGCCTGACGCGGCGAACTGATGTTCATCATAGCACATCACCACAAACGCCTGTTCGTGCTTGACGGCGGCTCGTCGAGCTGGTTCACTGCGAACGATCGTTCGACGAACGAAGGTTCGTCGAAGGTTCGTTCGATCCCTCGGCTTCACTGTCGGTGCCTCACAGGAGACTTCACCCCATGGCAGCTCCCGTTCTTCCTCGCTCGTTCTCCCTCCCGCCCCGACCCGGCGGCCACTCTGGCTCGGGCGCGCCGCACCTCCGCCTGATCCAGGGCGGTCGGTCCGAGGCCGCCCTGCATCGCCGCCGCGTGTACCGCAGGCGACGCATCGCCGTTGCGGTCACCCTGTTCGTCGTCGCTGCGCTGGTCGCCCTCGGCGCAGCGTGGGCCGGAAGCGCTCCGGCGGCGAACAGCGGGGCTGGCCCGGCGGCTACGACCGTCCATCGGGTTCGGTCCGGCGAGACCATGTGGGACATCGCTCGCGAGGTCGCTCCGGGAGCTGACGTGCGGGCGGCGGTTGCCGAACTGGCCGCAATCAACGGTCGCACCGACGTGCGAGCTGGCGACGATCTGGTGATCCCGTCGGGCCTCGGGCGCTGAGTCAGCGCGTCCGAACGTGGCGAAGGTACAGGAGCCCGTCGTCGTCGAGCAGCACGTGTGCGAGGGCGAAGGCATGACGCGACTCGATGTCGGCGGTGGCCACCCTGCTCGACCGTCCGCCGACGGTCGAGGGCGAGACGGTCAGATTCCACTCGTCGACCAGGTCTGCGGCTACCAGTTGTCCGAGCAGGGTCGGGCCCCCCTCGCACAGCACGACGCGGTGCCCCCGGCGGCCGAGTTCCGCCAGCAGCTCATCGGGGCGAACATCGTCGCCGCCCACGGCGATCACGTCGATGGTGTCCGGGGTTGCGGCGGCGTGGATTCTCGCCGCGCCCGCCTCGGTCGTTGCGACGATCGGTCGCTCGTCGCCGATCGGGCGGTCGCGAAAGAGCGGCAGGTCGTTCGGCAGGTTGCCGGATCGGGTGACGACGCAGAGCCGTGGCGTGGGTCGCTGGGATCGAGCCGTTCGGGCGGTCGCTGCGGCGCCGGTCGGGGTGCTCGGCGGGCGGTACCGCTCGGCCCGGACCGTCGCCGCGCCCACCAGGATGACGTCGGCTCTGGCGCGCAGTGCTGCGAGCATCTGCCGATCGATCGTCGATCCGAGCCCACCCGATCGAGTCGACAGCGCGCTGGCGCCGTCGAGCGAGCCGATCATGTTGGTAAGCACCCAGGTGGGTTGGTGGTCGATCGTGTCGGTCCGCGGCTCCGCGTCAATCGGTCGGGCCGCCTGCTCGACGCTGACCTCGGCCGGTGGCCCGGGAAACAACCGCAGCACGTCGGGCACGCTACCGAATGCGTGGGCCGACAACGTTCGTCCGGCGGTCGCGGATCGGTTGTGGCAGCGCCGGTCGGCATTGAGCGGTGGTGCGCTCGGGGCGGCATCCACGGATTTCGCGCGATCCCTGGCTGGTCGCCTATTCACAGGGCAATCCCCAGGCGGTGGACAACGGTGGAGGACCGGGCGCGGTCGCGTGCGTCGAAAGATCACGAAAGACTTGCATGCGGCGCGCATAGAGCGCATGCCCGCGCGCGCAACGTGTCGGATGGTACGCAACGTGCAGGTTGCGGGCAGGTTGCGTGCGGGTTGTGCACACTTTTCCCCCACAGGCCGGAATCTCTACGCTCACTGTCGGTCGCGGCGTGCGTGGTCGGAATGGTGGCCCCATCTCGTCTGGCTGGCAGGCAGGGTGAGTCCTGGGGGCGTGTGGGTCAGTGCGTCGACGCAGTCGGCGCGGTGCCACGGTGCCCCTCCCTGGCCATGCACGCCGCGCCGCAGCGTGTGCCGACCGGCCGCGCCAGACTGTCCGCGATCGATCTCGATCACCGTTCGCTCACCGCCGCCCCCGCTCGGATGGGTCCGCACCACCGGCCGGAGGTGCGCACGGAGGTGACCTCGCCGGCTCGCCACTCCCCGCCATTGGAGCCCCGATCATGACCAGACTTCACACGACAACCGCGGCGCCGCTGGGACTCCAGCGCCGATTGACCGCACCCGGCGTCACCGCGCTCGGCGCGGTCGAGTGGGAGCTCCGCGACGCCCGGATCATGAATCATCGCGACGGCACTGCGAGCTTCGAGCAGCCCGACGTGGAGTTTCCCCGCGACTGGTCGCTCAACGCGTCGAACATCGTCGCCCAGAAGTACTTTCGGGGGATTCTCGGCACCGAGACGCGTGAGCGTTCGCTGCGCCAGGTCGTCGACCGCGTGGTCGACACGATCACCTCCTGGGGTGCGGCCGATGGGGTGTTCGCCGACGACGAGGAGCGGGAGACCTTCCGTGAGGAGTTGAAGGCGATCCTCTACACCCAGCGCGCGGCCTTCAATAGCCCGGTGTGGTTCAACCTCGGAGTGCCCGGCGTGCCGGCGCAGGGCTCGGCCTGCTTCATCCTGAGCGTGGACGACTCGATGGACTCGATCCTCAACTGGTATCGGGAGGAGGGGATCATCTTCAAGGGCGGGTCGGGCGCCGGCGTCAACCTGTCGCGACTCCGGGGTTCCGACGAGTCGCTCGCGGGAGGTGGCACGGCCTCGGGCCCCGTCAGCTTCATGCGCGGCGCCGACGCGTCCGCAGGCACCATCAAGTCGGGTGGCAAGACGCGGCGCGCCGCGAAGATGGTCATCCTCGACGTCGACCATCCCGATGTCGAGGACTTCATCACGTGCAAGGTCCGCGAGGAGCGCAAGGCACGAGTGCTGCGCGACGCCGGGTTCGACATGGACCTCGATGGCGCCGACGCAGTGTCGATCCAGTACCAGAACGCCAACAACTCGGTTCGCGTGTCCGACGAGTTCATGGCTGCGGTCGAGGCCGACGCCGAGTGGCCGCTGATCGCCCGTGGGGATGGTTCGGTCGTCCGGTCGGTCTCGGCACGTGCGCTCATGCGATCGGTCGCCGAGGCTGCCTGGGAGTGCGGCGATCCGGGGGTGCAGTACGACACCACGATCAACCGATGGAACACCGCAGCGAACACCGGCCCGATCAATGCGAGCAATCCGTGCAGCGAATACATGCACCTCGACAACTCCGCCTGCAACCTCGCAAGCCTCAACCTGCTCACGTTCCTCGATGAGTCGGGCGTGTTCGACGTCGAGGACTTCCGCCACGTCGTCGAGATCGTGCTGGTCGCGCAGGAGATCATCGTCGGTCATGCCGACTATCCCACGCCCGAGATCGGGGCGAACACGCGCCGCTTCCGCCAGCTGGGTATGGGATACACCAACCTTGGCGCGTTGCTCATGGCCCTCGGCTATCCGTACGACTCCGACGGCGGGCGTGCCTGGGCTGCTGCGATCACGAGCCTGATGACGGGGCACGCCTACCTCACGTCGGCCCGGCTGGCCGCACGGCTCGGACCGTTCGACGGATTCGCCGACAACCGTGCGCCGATGCTGCGCGTGCTCGGCCTGCATCGGCAGGCGGCGCACGATCTGCGGATCGACCCGGTGCAGCGCGACCTCGCCGCCGATGCCGTCGCGGTGTGGGACGCCGTGGCGGACCTGGCGGCCGAGTGTGGCGTACGCAACGCTCAGGCGAGCGTGCTCGCCCCGACCGGGACCATCTCGTTCATGATGGACGCCGACACGACGGGCATCGAGCCCGACCTCGGGCTGGTCAAGACCAAGAAGCTCGTCGGCGGCGGAACGATGTCGATCGTGAACCAGACCGTCGAGCGCGCACTGCGGCGCTTGGGGTACGACGAGGGTCAGATCGCCGACATCAGCGGTTACATCAACACCAACCATTCGGTCCTCGGAGCGCCGCATATCTCCGCCGACCACGTGGCGATCTTCGCGTGTTCCATGGGCGACAACATCGTCTCGCCCCGCGGCCACCTCGAGATGATGGCGGCGGTTCAGCCCTTTCTGTCCGGCGCGATTTCCAAGACGGTCAACACGCCGGAAACGACCACCGTCGACGAGATCGAGCAGATCTACATCGACGGATGGCGCCTCGGGCTCAAGGCGGTCGCCATCTATCGGGACAACTGCAAGGTGGGGCAACCGTTGTCGACTGGCATCGGCACCGGAACGACAGCTGCGGCCGGCGGTGCCGGGTCGGCGGGCGCAGCGGTCGCACCGGCGGCCGTTCCGGAACCCGTTCGCGAGCGGCTGCCGCGCGCCCGCAACAGTCGCACCTTCGAGTTCCGGGTCGCCGACTGCAAGGGCTTCGCGACCGTCGGCGAGTACGCCGATGGCCGCCCGGGCGAGCTGTTCGTGCGCGTGTCCAAGCAGGGATCGACACTGGCCGGCATCATGGACGCCTTCGCCATCGCGGTGAGTCACGGGTTGCAGTACGGCGTGCCGATCGAGGCATATGTCCGCGCCTTCGTCGGCATGCGCTTCGAGCCTGCGGGCATGACCGACGACCCCGATCTGCGACTGGCGAACTCGCTGATGGACTACCTGTTCCGGCGGCTCGCGCTCGACTACCTGCCGGCCGGCCTACGGGGCGAGCTCGGCATCTTCAGCGTGTCGGAACGGGTCCAGCCCACACTCCCCGGCGTGGAAGAGGCCGCAACGCCCACGGTGCAGGGCGCCGATCTCGCCCCTGATCCGCCGTCGTCGACGGCCCCGGTCGCGCCGCGGCCCCGCGGCGGAACCGGTTCGACCCGACGCTCGGATGCGCCGATGTGCATGCAGTGCGGAGTCGTGATGGTCCGTGCCGGTTCGTGCTACGCGTGTGGCGAGTGCGGCTCGACGTCGGGCTGTTCGTGAACGGGAGGACCCACCCATGACACCGCCGATGACGCCGCCGGAAACGCAGGGCTTCGACCGCGACGCGCTGGTCGGAGAGCTCCGGGCCGTGTGGCGATCTCTCGCCGAGGCCTGCGACGGGATCGCCGAGGCCGACTGGGACATTGCGACCCGGTGCCCCGGCTGGACGGTGCGAGACCAGCTGTCCCACGTGCTCGGGACGGAGTTGATGCTCGCCGGCGCCCCCGCGCCGGGTGTCGACGACGTCGGCGAGCACGTGCGCAACGACATCGGCCGAGTCAACGAGGCGTGGATCGCGCAGCGTCGCACCCGCCCGGGGCCCGACGTGCTGGCCGAGTTCCGCGAGATCACCTCGGGGCGACTCGACGTGTTGGCGGCGATGACGCAGGCCAATTTCGACGCCGACTCGTGGACGCCCGCCGGCCCCGCCACGTTTGGCCGCTTCATGCAGATCCGTGTGTTCGACTCGTGGATGCACGATCTCGATGTTCGTGCGGCGCTCGGTCGACCGGCACTGCGTTCCGGGCCGGTCGTTGAACGCGCGCTCGCGGAAATTGCGCTCGCGCTCGGATTCGTGGTCGGTCGAAAGGCCGGTGCGCCCCAGGGTGCGTCGGTGGCCGTGATCGTCACCGGCGATTCGCCGCACCGTTTCGACGTGATCGTCGACGGGCGGGCGAGTCTGTCGCCGGTTCCGATCGACGCGCCCACAGCGTCGCTGACGCTCGATCTGGAGCTCTTCGCCGCTGCCGTGGGCGGCCGCGTCGACCCGTCGGCCGGCCCCCTAGCGGCCGCCGTCGGGCTCGAAGGTGACCCGGAGTTGGCACGTCGGGTGCTCGCGGAACTTGCGTTTGTGATCTGAGGGCGGCCGTCCGACAGTGATTGGCCGATCCGGGCCGGGCGTGGCATCCTTCCGCTCGAGGCTCAACGGGGAGATGAGGAGCGACTCTTGTTCGATGTCGGAGACCGGGTGGTGTACCCGCACCACGGAGCAGCGATCATTGTTCGCCGCGAGCGCCGCGAATTCAACGGCGATACCACGGAGTACCTCGTGCTCAAGATGGCCCACGGCGACCTGACGTTGTCGGTACCCGTGGACAAGGCCGATGAGGTCGGCATGCGTCCGCCGATCGGCAACGAGGAGGTCCAGGACCTGTTCGAGCTGTTGGGCAAGAAGGATATCCGCGAGCCGGCGAACTGGAGCCGGCGGTTCAAGAACCACCAGGAGAAGCTCAAGTCGGGCGACGTCTACCAGGTGGCTGAGGTCGTGCGGAACCTGGCGCTTCGTGATCAATCGAAGGGCCTGTCGGCGGGCGAAAAGGCGATGTTCGTGAAGGCGCGGGGCGTGCTTGTGTCCGAGCTCAGCTTCGCGCTGGACGTGACCGAGGACGAAGCCCTTGGTCGAGTGCAGTCGACCCTCGCCTGAGCCGCTCGCCCGCAGGCATCGCCGGCGCGAGGATGGCTTGGCCACACCACCGCTGGCAGTGGCCGTACAGTTGCCGACCATGACCGGCGTGCTGCGAGGGAGCTGGAGATCGACGCGGGCCCTGGCCCGCGTCGTTGCTGCCGCCGTTCTGGTGTCGGCGATCGGGTCCTCCTGCGTGAGCCGCGACCTCGACGCGGGCGGCGCCTCCGTGCCGTCCACCACGTTCGCCGACACCGCTGATGGGGTGGAGGCGTCGCTTGCGCACCTGTTGAGCAGCGGAGCAGTCGACTTGAACTCGTGGGCGGCATCGCCCGAGGGCGCGCGCTGTGTCGCGTCGCGCGTCGTTGCATCGGTCGGGGCGAAGCGCCTGCTCGATCTCGGGTTCCGACCGAACTCGGCGTCGCTCGCGTTGCCCTTCGCCCCCGACGAGCGCAGCGAGGTGGTCAACATCATGGACGGCTGCCTCGACATGGAACAGGCGGTGATGGACCTTCTTGTGTCGTACGCGAAGCTCGGGCTCGCCGACTCTCGCTGCCTTGCCGGTGAGATGGTGGCGAACGGCGTGACGCGGACCTTGATCGAGTCGATGGTCTCCGGCGCCGAGCCGAAGGCCGACCTGGAAACCTCGACGTTTGCTCGCTCGCTCGCCGACGCGGCGGCGACCTGCCTTGGCGACGACGATCTGCCGCCGGAGGGGATCCTTCCGCTGATGCCCGACTCGTACCCCGCCCGCATTCCGGCTCGGCCGACGACGAGCACATCGACGTCCACCACGACCGATCCGGGCGGCGCCCCGACGGTATCGTCCTCGACGACGGCTCCGGCAGCCCTGCCTGGCATCGACCCGTCGAGTCCGCTCGCCACCGTGCCGTAGCGGATGACGGCCGGACTCGGTCGACCCCCCAAACCGTCCTTTCGCTCCCTGGAGTCCGCGATGATCGCCTCGATCCCGAGCCCGTCTTCGAACATGCTGTTCGGCCGCATCCACATGTACGGCGTGATGATCGCGCTCGGTGTGCTGGCGGGGGTGTGGCTCGGCCGGCGCCGTTGGGGCCAGCGTGGGCACGACCCCGACGACATGGCCGACGTAGCGGTGTGGGCGGTGCCTGCCGGGCTGATCGGTGCCCGGCTCTACCACGTGATCACCGACTGGCCATCGCGCTACAGCGGCGGCCGCTGGTGGCCGGATGTGTTCATGATCTGGCGCGGCGGACTCGGCATCCCCGGCGGCATCGTGCTCGGCACCGCGGCGGGCGTGATCGTCGGCAAGTACATCCTGAAGCTCGACGTCAAGGAGGGGATGGACACGCTGGCGCCTTCGATCCCCCTCGCCCAGGCGATCGGCCGCCTCGGCAACTGGTTCAACCAGGAGCTGTTCGGGCGGCCGTCGAACCTGCCGTGGGCGGTCGAGATCGATGCCGCACATCGACCGGTCGCGTTCCAGAACCAGGCGACGTACCACCCCACGTTCCTCTACGAGGCCGTGTGGAACCTCGGCGTGGTCGGGGTGTTGATCTGGATTGACCGCAAGCGCGTGTTGCGCAGCGGGAAGATCTTCCCGTTGTACGTCGGGCTGTACTTCGCCGGTCGATTCTGGGTGGAATCGATCCGGATCGACAACGCGACGCTCATCGGCGGCTATCGGGTGAACACGCTGCTGTCCATCGGGATGATCACGTTGTCGACGATCTGGTTCCTGTGGGGAGGCTTCCGCCGTAGCCCAGAGGATCGTGCGCTCGCGTTGGCGGTCCCGCCGTTCTCACGCGAGCCCGTCGGGAGTGATGACATCGGCGGGGGTGACGGCATCGACGTGCGCGTCGACAGCGGCGCCATCGACGAGGCCGAGGCGATCGCCGAGAGCGACGACGGCGTCGCTGAGGCCGGGCCAGAGATCGACGGCCCACTGCCCGAAGTCGGTGCGTCCGAGGCCGACGAGCGCGACGTTGCGGATGGGATCGACCCAGACGAGGGATCCTGAGCGTCCGAAGTGCCCGAAGGTCGACGGCGATACCGCAGTCCCCATCCAGTGTGGCGACTTGGCGCCCTTGAGTTCGGGGCCGAGCCCCCACGGGCAGGGACGCTGGGTGCCGAATCCCGGCACGACGCCGTCGATCGTCGGGAACTGCGCCGTCACGGCGTCGGCCCACGTGGCCGGGTCCACGAGGCGGTGCGCCAGCGCGGTCGACGCCCACGTCGAGAGATCGCGAACGCTCGACACCGCGCCGTGGGCGAGTGAACCCACGATTCGGGTATTCGCCATTCCGAGCGCCTCGATGACGCCCTCGTTCACGTAGGTCGCCGCTGCGATGCCGGTGCTGCGCTCGAGGACGCGTGCAAGCTCCTCGTACCCGGCGTTGGAGTAGATGCGTCGGGTGCCGGGAGCCGCAAGGACGTCATCGGTGTCGGGCGCAAGGCCGGACGCGTGCGCCAGCAGGTGGCGAACCGTCGACCCTGGCGGGCCGGCCGGGTCGTCGAGGCGCACCGACCCCTCCTCGGCGGCGACGAGGGCGGCAAGCGACGCGAGGAGCTTGGTGACCGACGCGACCGGGGTTGCCGCGTCGAGATCGCCGACAGCGGCGGCGATGGCGCCTGACCGAACGATCGCGAGCCCGACGCATCGGGGCCACCGGTCGAACGCTGCCGCCAGGAGACGATCGGATGTGTCCGCTGGTGGTAACCGATCCACGCCCTCGCTCCTGCTCGATCGTCGCGTCGCCACGCAACCTAGGTGGTCGCTGTTCACCATCGCGGGAGCCGGTCGGCTCCAGCGGGTAGCCTCTACCGCTGACGCGGACTCAGATCCGCCCGCTGGAGATCGTCAATGACCACCACGTTCGAGTCGCTCGGCGTCTCGGCCCCCCTCGCCGCCGCTCTCGCCGAGCGAGGCATCACCGAGCCATTCGCCATTCAAACACTCACCATCGCCGACGCGCTCGCGGGCCGCGACGTGTGCGGCAAGGCCAAGACCGGTTCCGGCAAGACGCTGGCGTTCGGCCTGCCAGCGCTGCAGACGCTGACGAAGGCGAAGCCCGGACATCCGACCGGCATCGTGCTCGTGCCGACCCGTGAGCTCGCCACGCAGGTCCGCGACGAGTTGGTACCGCTGGCGACCGCGATCGATCGAGTTGTCACCGCGATCTACGGCGGTGACCGCATCGATCGACAAATCGAAGCGCTCGAGGCCGGCGTCGATCTGATCGTGTGCACGCCGGGCCGAGCGATCGACCTCATCGAGCGGAAGTCGCTTTCGGTAGCGCAGGTCGAGATCGTGGTCGTCGACGAGGCGGACCGGATGGCAGACATGGGCTTCCTGCCGCAGGTCGAGTGGATCCTGCGCAATGTGGAGGGCTCGCATCAGACCCTGCTCTTCTCGGCCACCCTCGACGGCGTGGTCGACGGGCTCGTGCAGCGGTACCAGCACGATCCGGTTCGCCACGAGGTCGACTCGCCCACGGTCACGGTCGACCAGATGCACCACCGTTTCATCGCGGTCCACGAGATGGATCGCGTGAAGGCCGCAGCGTCGATCATCCGCTCGAATCGGCGCACGATGATCTTCACGGCCACCAAGCACGGCGCCGACCGGCTGGCACAGAAGCTGGTCGACGAGGGCGTGAGCGCGGCGGCCATTCACGGCGATCTGCGCCAGCAGATGCGCGAGCGGTCGCTCGCCCAGTTCATCGACGGCAAGCTCGCGGCGCTCGTCGCAACCGATGTCGCTGCCCGCGGCATCCACGTCGACGACGTGGACGCGGTCATCCACTTCGACCCGCCGGTCGATCACAAGACCTACCTGCACCGGTCCGGTCGCACGGCGCGCGCGGGGACATCCGGTGTCGTCGTCACGTTCTCGCTCTGGAACCAAGAACTCGACGTGAAGCGCCTGCAGAAGCGCATCGGGCTCAACGTGCCGATCGTCGAGATGTTCTCGAACGACGCGCGTCTTCGTGACCTGGCAGGTTGGGATCCCACAGCGACGGACTGATCCGGACCCGACCCGGCGGCCGTACGCGATCGGACTCGCCTACGAGTCGTCGTTGGGTGAGGCCGACCGGCGATCGGGTGCGCACTACACGCCGCCGTCGGTCGCGTACGTGGTCGCCGGTCTCGCGATCGAGCGGTGGCGCGGTCACGGCGTTCCCGCCGTGCACGATCCCGCGTGCGGTGGGGGAGCGTTGCTCGTCGCCGCGGCAGACCGACTGGTCGAGCTGGGCGCCGACGCGACAGCGGTGTTCGCCCGCTTGTCGGGGGCCGACCTCGATCCGGGCGCGGTTGCCGCAACGAGACACGCCCTGGCCTCGTGGGCGCGGGAGCGCGGCGTCGGCCTGGATGTGGCGGCCGGCCCGGCCGTGGCGGTGGGCGACGCGCTCGCTGTCGACGGCGGGCGAACGTCGGGCGCGAGGTGCGACATCGTGGTGGCCAATCCGCCGTTCCAGAGCCAGCTCGCGGAGGGCACCGCTCGTTCGGCCGAGGACCGATCGCTGTTGGCCTCGCGCTTCGGAGGGGCGGCGAAGGGCTATGTCGATACCGCAGCGGTGATGTGGCTCGCTGCCTTCGAGCGGGTCCGCGCCGGCGGCGTGGTCGCGATGATCCTTCCCCGTTCCGTGCTCGGCGTTTCGTCGGCCGCGGCGGTGCGGTCCGCGGCGATCACCGCGGGCACGCTCGAGTCGATCTGGATTCCCGGCGTGCGGCTCTTCGCCGCGGACGTTGATGTGTGCGTGCCGGTCATCAGAACGGCGGGTGACGCTGGAGGCGGCCGCCGCTGCGCCGAGCCGGGCGGGCCCGAACCGGTTGTGATGGCGGGATTGACGGCCGAGCGCGTCGTCGGTCGAGTGCGGCTACCCAGTGACGGCGGCGCGTGGTCGGCCGCTTTGGCCGCCGCCAACGGCGTTCCGCCCGTCGGTTCGCCCGGCGCGACCCGGCTTGGCTCGTGCGCGTCCGCTACGGCGGGGTTCCGCGACGAGTTCTATGCCGTGGCCCGCAACGCACGCGAGGCCACCGTTGCCGAGACCGACGCAGCGATCGCCGCCGGGGCCTGGGCCGATCCGCCCGCCGACGCGGAAGCCACGGCACGCGCCGACGCGGAAGCCACGGCACGCTCCGACGCGTCCGCGTTCCTGCCCGCGGCTCGGTCGATGCCGATCGCGACCACGGCGATGATCGACCCGGGCCGCGTCGCCTTCGGGGCGGCCGAGGTGCGGCTCGGCGGTGCGCGGCGGCGCACACCGGTCGTCGACCTGGCGAACCTGGACGGACGCCCGCTCCGATGGGTCGAGTCGCTCGCTCGACCGAAGGTCCTGGTCGCGACCCAGACCCGCGTCATCGAGGCGGCGCCCGATCCGACCGGCTGCTTCGTCGCGCTGACTCCACTCGTTGCGGTGCTGCCGACGGAGGGCACCGATCTCCGGTTGCTCACCGCTGCGTTGCTGGCCCCGCCGGCCTCGGCCTGGGCCGCGACGCACCTGGGTGGTTCGGCGCGTACCGGCGACGCGATCAAGCTCTCCGCCCGCCAGATTCTCGAGCTTCCCGTTCCGGTGGATGCTGCGGCCTGGCGTGGTGCCGCAGAACTCCTCGCTTCGCGTCGCGTCGACTGGGAGCGGTTCGCCCGTGTCGCCACCGACGCGTGGCGTCTCGACTCCGCCGGTCAGGCGGCGGCCGTGGTGGAGTGGTGGCTTCCTCGATTGGAGCGGGCGCTGCGTCGGCGCTGAGGCGTCGTTCGCCTGGCGTCGTCGAGGGCGCGTTGCGCTACAGTGCCCAGGTCATCAAGAGCGACCCACTCCTGTGGGTCCGGCAACCTGGGTCGGACACCCAAGGTGCCTTCGGGGCCTCGCTCCGAGATGTGGTCGGCGATGCCGGCAACGACGTGTCCGGGGCGGCCACACCACCCCGCTGGGGTGTCCGAAACGGATGTCGCGACGTGTCCGTGAGCAGCCATGGCCCCACCCCCACATCCACCCATCGAGAACGACCCCCCGCCGGCGACCGGTGCCTGGATGCCCGGTTGCCCGCTCGGCCGTCGGCGGTTGGCGCGCGTTTCGCACGAGCGGGGTTTCCGCTGCGAGGGTGGCGTCGTGCTGCCCGAGGTCGTGGCGGCGTACGAGACGTGGGGCACGCTCGACGACGACCGCTCCAACGCCGTACTCGTGTGCCATGCCCTGACTGGCGATTCGCACGCTGCGGGGCGGGCCGGCGAGGGCCACCCCACCGAGGGCTGGTGGGACCAGCTCATCGGCCCGGGCCGAGCGATCGACACGAACCGCTACTTCGTGGTGTGCACCAATGTGCTGGGTGGATGCCAGGGGACCACGGGCCCGGCAAGCATCGATCCGCGCACGGGGCGCCCGTACGGGTCGACGTTCCCGGTCGTGACCATTCGTGACATGGTCCGAGTGCAGTCGCTGCTCGCGGAACACCTCCGCATTTCGAGCTGGCATGCGGTGGTCGGCGGGTCGATGGGCGGAATGCAGGTGCTGGAGTGGGCCACGATGTTCCCTGATCGCGTCGGCGCGATCGTGGCGATCGCCACTGCGGCCGCGGCCAGCGCTCAGCAGATCGCCTGGTCGATGGTGGGGCGACGCTCGATCCTGCTCGACCCGGCCTTTCGCGGCGGCGACTACTACGACGCCGAGCCGGGAGGCGGTCCGCACGCGGGGCTGCAGCTCGCCCGCCAGATCGCGCAGATCCACTACCGCTCCGAGGCCGTGTTCGCCGAGCGATTCGGACGTCGGCTTCTCGGCAACCCCGCCGACGCGGGCCGGTTCACGCTCGACCAGCGCTTCGATGTGGAGGGGTACCTCGACTATCACGGCGACAAGCTGGTGCGACGCTTCGACGCCAACTCCTACCTGCGGTTGAACAAGGCGATGGACCTGCACGACCTCGGACGCGGTCGAGGCGGCATCGCGACCGCTGTCGGGCGCATCGCCGTTCCGGCGATGATCATGAGCATCGGCAGCGACATCCTGTACCCGCCCGGCCAGCAGGAGCAGTTGCGCGACCTGTTGTCGTCGGGGCCGGCGCGCGCCCGATGCGGCTTCTACGAGATCGACAGCCCCGACGGCCACGACGGCTTCCTGATCGAGGTGCAACAGATCTCTCCGATCGTTGAGGCCTTCCTCGACAGCGTGGCCGACGACCGGCCCTCCCTCCTACCGACAGGAGCACTCCGATGACCCACCCCGAGACCCAGGCAATTCGTGCGGGCCGGTCCGCGTCGGGTTCGTCGCTGGCCCCGGTCTTGTGGCCCTCGGCAGCCTTCGTCTCGCCCGATGCCGCCACCGCGGCGCGGTTCGCGAAGACGGCCGGCGTGAGCGAGTTCTACGGGCGCTATGGAAACCCCACCGTCGCGGCGTTCGAGGAGGCGATCGCCGAGCTCGAGGGGGCGGGTCGGGCCCGGGCATTCTCGTCGGGCATGGGCGCGATCAGCGCGGTGGTGTTCGGCCTGTGTTCCTCGGGCGACCACATCGTGACCCAGCGCGAGCTGTACGCCGGTACGCAACTGCTCTTCACGGCCGTGTGCCCCCGATTCGGCATCGACGTGACCTTCGTCGACGGGACCGATCCCGACGCGTGGGATGCGGCGATCCGGCCGGGCAAGACCATGCTGTGTCTCGCGGAGACTCCGGCGAACCCGAGGCTGTCGCTGGTCGACCTGGACCGCTTCGGCGCCATCGCCGGTCCGATCACCGTGGTCGACTCGACGTTCGCGACGCCCCTCGCCCAGCGCCCGCTCGACTCGGGCGTGCAGTTGGTGCTGCACTCCGCCACGAAGGCGATCGGGGGTCACAACGACGCAACCCTGGGCGTGGTTGCCGGCGACGACGAGTTGGTGGCGTGGTTGTGGAGCTACGCGGTGCTGCAGGGCGCGAACGCAAGCCCCTTCGATGCGATGAACGCACTGCGGGGGCTGCGGACCCTGCCGGTGCGCCTCGAGCGGCAGAGTGCGTCTGCACAGGTGATCGCGGAGGCGCTGGAGGCCGACGCACGCATCGAGCGGGTCTGGTACCCCGGGCTGCCTTCGTTTCCGCAGTACGACCTTGCCCGACGCCAGCTTCGCTACGCCGGCGGCCTCATCACCTTCGACGTGGTCGGCGGGCGCGAGGCGGGCCAGCGGTTCGTGGAGTCGACCGAGATCGCGCAACTCGCGACGTCCCTCGGCGGGCCCGAGACGCTCGTGACCCACCCGGCGTCGACCACGCATGCGGGATTGCTGCCCGAGGAACTCGCCGATGCCGGAATCGGGGAGGGGACGATTCGGCTCTCGGTCGGGCTTGAGCATGCGGACGATCTGCTTGCCGATCTGCGCCAGGCGCTCGACGCATCGATGCGGGCCTGAAGCGACGGTGCCCGAACTGGTCGAGGCGGAGATCACAACGCTGGCCCTCCGGCGCCTGATCGGAGCCCGCGTGCGATCTGTCGAGATCCTCGATCCACGAGTTGAACGATCCGACGAGTTGGGCCGGGGCTTGGCAGCGGTCGTCGGCCAGCGCCTCACGGGCGTGCATCGCCTCGGCAAGTCCGTCGAGGTCACGTGCGACGATGCGACGGTGCTGCGGGTGCGATTCGGCATGAGCGGACGGATGGTGATCGACGGCCGCTCCGCGATCGGCGACCTGCTCTACGGTCCCGACGACGCGCGCGCGACCTGGGATCGGGCCCGCCTCGACACCGACCGGGGAGCCATCGCGTTCAATGACCCTCGTCGTTTCGGGGCGATCGAGGTGAACCCGGCTCCGCTGGTGCTCGGGCCCGACGCGACCACGTGGACAGCCGGGCAGACGCGCTCACTCGTTGGCCGGCGCCGACCGATCAAGCCGCTGCTGCTCGATCAGAGCGTCGTCGCCGGCGTCGGCAACCTCGCCGCCGACGAGATCCTGTGGCGGATCGGACTCGACCCGCACCAACCCGCCGGCGACCTGGGCGAACGCGCCCGGGCTCGGCTGGCCGACTCGACCCGCGAGGTGATGGCGATGCTGCTCGAGCGCGGTGGCTCGCACCTCGGTGACCTGGTGGGATTTCGCCATAGCGGTGCGCTCTGCCCGGTCGACGGCACTCCGCTCGAACGGTCGCGCATCAGCGGGAGGACTGCGGTGTGGTGTCCGGCTCACCAACGCGGTGCCGATGAGCTGCAATGATGGGGACCCGTGCCGAAGCGCGACCACGTGGAGACCGCACCGTGCTGAACCCCCGAAAGCCGCTACTCGGACCCATCGCCACCGCGTCGATGGCGGTCGCGGTGGGGGTGTGCCTGTTGTTCGGCGGCGCCGCCGCGGCCCAGGATCCCCCGACGACTGCGGCGCCGACGACTGCGGCTCCGACGACTGCGGCGCCGACGACTGCGGCTCCGACGACTGCGGCTCCGACGACGAAGGCGCCGCCCACGACGAAGGCGCCGAGCACGACGAAGGCGCCGAGCACGACCAAGGCCACGACGACGACCTCCACATCGCCGTCGTCGACCACCTCGTCGAGCACCGCTGCGCCGACGACCACGTTGGCGCCCACCACCACGGTCGCTCCGCCGACCACGGTTGCCGCTCCCACCACGACTGTGGCGACGCCTACGCGAGCCGAGGATCCGGCTGGCAGTCGGCTGCGTTGGATTATCGGCGGCCTCATCGGGCTCGGCGGCGTGATCCTCCTTGCGACAATCGGCTTCTGGCGAGCGACCCGTCCTCCGTACCTCACCGAGTTGGACGGCTTCCGCTCGTCGGATCCGACGCGGCCGGCGGGTCCGGGGGTGCTGCCGACCGAGGCGCTGCCGGTTGTGGGCGCGGTTGGCGCGACCGCCGTTGGCTCGGCAGCGGTGTCGGAGGCGCGCACCGTCGTGCAGCCGACCGTAGCGTCGGCTCAGGTCGACCCATCGACGTCGGCTCCGTCGGCCGAGCTGCCGCCGCTCGTGCCAGTGGTGTTCCCTCCGGAGGGTCCGCCGGCGGACACGGCTGGCATCGTTGCTGCCCTCGCGGCGATCCCCGATCTGGTCAAGCCCGCGGTGGTCTTCGAGGATGGGCCCGCGCCGGCCGGCCCGCCGGCTCCGGCTCCCCAGACCGCTCCGGCGCCCCATACCGCTCCGGCGCCCCAGCACGACGGGGCCCGGATCTCGAGCCCGGATCCGACCTCCGGGCTTGGCCGAGTGCGCGAATCGGAGCCGCAACCCGAGGTGCCCGGGGCTGCCGACGTGCCCGGGGCTGCCGACGTGCCCGGGGCTGCCGACGTGCCCGGGGCTGCCGATGTGCCCGAGGCGTCCCGCCGGAGCCAGTTCTTCGATCAGGACTTGGAGCCCGACGCACCGTATCGGGCCCCACGAGAGGAGTGATGCCATGTCGTCCGCACTCGACCTCGATGCGATGATCGAGCGGTTCCGAGCCCGCGCCGCCGCAGTGCGTGCACGGCAGATCCCGCCGGTGGAGGGCGAGCAGCGCCGCGCCTTCATCCAGCAGTCGCAGTTGGATTTCCAGGACTTCGCGATGATCGGCGACGCGACGGCGACGCTCGAGGACGGTGTGGTCGTGCTGCGCATCGACCTCAACCCGAAGTAGGCGAACGTGACGTCGCTCGAGCGGGCCTTGGTGGCGCTCGACGCCGTCCACGCGAACGACCCGGTGCGCGTCGCCGTCGGCGATGTGGGCGCACCCGACGATGCTGACGGCGCTGCCGTGCCGCGCGAGCTGCTGCACGCCCGCACGGTCACCGCCTGGCTTCGGCGGTTGGTCGTCGCTCCGGCGCCGGAGCAGTTGCTCGCCGCGAGCGGTTCGCACCTCGCCCGATGGACGTTTCCCCGGGACGCCTACCCGGCGGGCCGCGCCGGGTATCTGCGCTGGCGCCGGGCGGCGCGTGCCGCCCACTCGGTCGAGCTGTCGCGGATTCTCGCCGAGTGCGAGGTCGACGCGGACGTCGCGCAGCGGGCGGCGGCGTTGGTCGCGAAGTCTTCTGAGGCGGACGCGGCCGCGGCACAGGCGCACGAGGATGCGTTGTGCCTCGCCTTCTTCGAACTGGATGCCGGTCGGGTCGGCCCCGCCTTGGGCGATCGTGCCGGCCCGGTGATCGAGCGAACGCGAGCGAAGATGAGCGAGCGGGCCCTGTCGATGCTCGCGGATCTTCCCGGCTGAATCGCCGTCGCGAGTTCAAGCGCGACGGGTGCCGCGCCGATGACACCTCGAGGCGTGGTCTGGGTCGACGCGTCGAGGAGGATTCGTGAGCAACGAGGTGCCGGTCAGCCAGGCAGAACTCCGCCCACCGGGAAACCCCGCAGCGACGGGTTTGCCGCTGACGATGATCGAGGACATCTTGCTCCGCATCGTCGTGGCCGATGGTCGGCAGTCCGTCACCAAGGTCGCGGAGCGGATGCACTGCGTGCCGGGCATGCTCGACGGCGTCGTGAGCGCGCTCCGAGACCGTTCGCTGATCGAGTACCAGGGAATGGACGGTCGCACCTACCTGATCGCCGCCACGGAGGCCGGCCGCGAGCAGTCGCGGCGCCGCTCGGAGGAGTGCCGGTACGCGGGGCCGCTGCCGGTGCCGCTCGATCTGTACTCGCGGGTGGTGCGCGCACAGCGTCCCAACCTGTACCTCGACCGGGACACGCTGACCCGCGCCTACAGCGACCTTGTGGTGTCGGCCGAGCTCATCGACCAGCTCGGCCCGGCGATCTGCGGTGACGGAGCCATGTTCCTGTATGGCCCGCCGGGCACGGGCAAGAGCTCGCTCGCGGAGCGGATGATCCGCGCGTACGGCGACACGGTGCTGGTTCCGCATTGCATCGAAGCGAGCGGCCAGGTGATAACGGTGTTCGACCCGACGCTGCACGAGCCGCTCGAGGAGCAGCCGGCAGCGCTCGATTCGCGCTGGATCGTGTGCAAGCGGCCGGCCGTGATCGCAGGGGGCGAGCTGCACGGCGCCATGTTGGACCTCAACCTCGACACGGAGGTCGGCACGTACCTTGCGCCGCTGCAGCTCAAGGCGAACAACGGCATCCTCGTGATCGACGACTTCGGCCGACAGATCATGACCCCGGAGGAGCTGCTGAACCGCTGGATCGTGCCGCTCGACCGCCAGATCGACTACCTGACGCTGGCCGGCCGGAAGTTCGCGGTGCCCTTCGAGGTGAAGGTGGTGTTGTCCACCAACCTCGACCCCGCCTCCCTCGGCGACGAGGCCTTCTTCCGCCGGATCCACAACAAGGTCTATGTGGGTTGCCTCGACGACGAGCAGTTCGACTGGGTGCTCGCTCGGGTCGCGTCGGCGAAGCGTGTGGAGCTGACCGAGGACGCGGCGGCGCACCTGCGGCGTCGGGCTCGGGCCGCCGGCGACGGCGAGCTGCGTGCCTATCTGCCCGGTGTCGTGTGCAAGCTGGCGCTCGCGATCTGTCGCTACGAGAACACGGCGCCCAAGCTGAGCCCTGCTCTCGTCGACCGGGTGCTCGACCTGTACTTCGCTCGTACCGACGCGCGGTCGGCGATGCCGGCGAATCTCCCGGGCGGCCACGCCGCACCGGGTGCGCTGCCCTCGGCGTCGCACCACGAGCACGCCGCCGCGCTCTCTGGCGTTGCACCCTGAGCGACGGCGGTTCGGGCGCGACGGCGCGCCCGACAAGCTGAGAGCCGGGTCAGCGGGGCCGATGTCGGCGACGTATCGGTCTGGGTACGGTGGCGCGGTGCGAACGTCCCGGCCGCCCCTCCTGCTTCGTCGCCCTTTGGTCCGCCTCGGCGATGTCCGGGCGGTGGTGCTGGGGCTCCGGAGCGTCCCGAAGGCGTGGTGGAACGCCGCCGCGGTCGCAAGCGCCACGATGACGGTGCTCTGCGTGATGGCACGGTTCTCGGGCAGGGTGAATGTCCGGCTCGAGACCACACAGGTATGGGGCGCGACGGCAGCGGCGTTCGGGTTCTTGGGCATCGCCGCGTCCGCCGTCATCGGACGATGGTCGGAGCTGCTCGGCTCGCTCGGTGTGGCGGGATCGCTCGGCAGCCTGGCGATCGTGTGGTGGATGCTGGGTGAGAACCGCCTGCAGGGGCGCGTCGTGCTGTCGGTCTCACAGAGCCACGGTGTGCATTCGGGCGACACCGCCGGAGTGCTCCTCGCGCTGCTGGCCGGGGCGGTGCTCGTGCGGGCTGCTCGCCGTTGGCACCTCGTCAGGACGGCCGATTGTTAGGTATGCTGAACGGCGATGATTGTGTGCCATTGCCATCGAGTGGGCTCGGCCGAGATCAGCCGCCTCATCGCTGGCGGATGCGACGACATCGAGACGATCGGCGAGCGCTGTGGAGCAGGCACCGAGTGCGGGGGATGCCTTCCGCGGCTCGCCGCTACGCTGCGGGAATCCCACGGCTTCGGCGCGGCGAGTCCCGAGCTGGCCGAAGCCTCCTGAACGCTGCCGATCCGGCGGCGCTCGCTTCCCAACCCGAGGAGACGTGATGCCAGGTTCCGCCGCTGTCGTTGAGGCGCTGAACGAGATCCTCACCGCGGAGCTGACCGCGATCAACCAGTACTTCGTTCATTCGAAGCTGTGCGAGAGCTGGGGTTTCGGGGCGCTTGCCGCTCACAATCGCGCCGAGTCGATCGACGAGATGCGCGACGCCGACCGGGTGATCGACCGCATCCTGTTCCTCGGGGGCCTCCCCAACCTCCAGCGCATCGGCAGCGTCGCGATCGGCGAGACCGTGCCGGAGCAGTTCGAAGTCGACCTCGCGCTCGAGCGCGAAGCGATCGAGCGCTACAACGCGGCGATCGCGCTGGCGGTGGCCGAGAGCGACAACGGCACCCGCGAACTACTGGAGCAGCTGCTCGTGGGCGAGGAGACCCATGCCGACTGGTTGCAGACCCAGCTCGAGCTGATCGAGCGAATCGGCGTGCAGAACTACCTCGCATCGCAGCTGGGCGGCGGATGACCGATTCGGCCGTTCCGTTTCTCGGCGCGGCGGAGATCGCGTCGAAGGTTCGCTCCCGCGAGCTGTCGGCCCGCGAGGTCACCGACGCGGTCCTCGGGCGTATCGAACGAATCAACCCGGTGATCAACGCCTGGGCAGTGATCGATGCCGAGGGCGCGCGTGCCCAGGCCGAGCGCATCGACGCCGAGATCGCCCGCGGCAATGACCCCGGCGTCCTCGCTGGCGTGCCGCTCGGCGTGAAGGACCTTGAGGACGCAGCAGGCTTTCGGACCGGCTACGGGTCGGCGCTGCACCTGAACGACGCTCCGGCGTCGGTCGACTCGGTGCAGGTTGCTCGCCTTCGGGCTGCCGGCTGCGTGGTACTCGGCAAGACCACCACGTCGGAGTTCGGATACTCGGGCGATACGGTGACGCCGGGTTGGGGGGCGACGCTCAACCCGTGGAGCACGAAGCGGTCCTCGGGCGGTTCGTCTGGGGGTTCGGGGGCCGCGCTGGCGGCCGGAATGACCGTGCTGGCCACCGGAAGCGACGCGGGAGGTTCCATTCGCATCCCGGCGGCGCTCTGCGGACTGACCGCGCTGAAGACCACCCACGGCGTCGTGCCACTCGGCCAGGGCATCGCCCCGTCCGGAGGCGCGCTGACGGTGAGAGGACCGATGGGGCGGCGTGCCTGCGACACCGCGGCGGCGCTCGCCGTGGTCGCCGGGCCGCATCCCACCGATCCCTTCTCGCTGCCGTCGCTCGGTCTCGACGGCATCGTGCGTCCGACGCTCCCGGAGCGCATCGTGTGGGCCCCGTCGCCGGGATTCCCGGTCGACTCCGAGGTGGCTGCCGTGTGCGCGTCGCTGGTGGCACGTCTCGCCGAGGCGGGCACCGAGGTGATCGAGGTCGACTCCATCTACGACCCCGAGCCGATCGGCGACTGGTTCACCCTGTGGGCGATCTACCGCGAGCGGGCGCATGGGCACCTCCGCGACACGTCGAGTTGGGAGCTGTTCGACGAGGGGCTGCGAGCGCTCATGGACCATGGGGCCCAGAATGTGAGCGCGAAGGCGGCGATGGCGGCGCTCGACGCGATCCATGTCCATGCAGCGAAGGTGGCCGCAGTGCTCGACCGGGCGCCCTTCCTTGTGACACCGACGGTTGCCGGCCAGACCGCGGTCAGCGGTCATCACGGAACGGTGAACGGCGAGCCGACGATCTTCTGGGCTCCGTTCACGCAGGCGGCGAACCTCACCCGCCATCCGGCCGGGTCGGTGTGCGTTGGCCTCACCGCAGATGGCATGCCGGTCGGTATCCAGGTGACGGGCGCGCACGCGGCGGACGCCGCTCTGCTCGACGTGCTTGCCGGCATCGAGGGACTGGTCGGCACACCCACCTGGCCGGTCGAGGCGTGAGCACGATCGCGGTCGACAGCCGACTGGGTCGAGCCGTCGGCGCCATGGCTCGCAGCGCGTGGTTCCGGCGCGTGGGACCGCGTATCGCCGGCCCGATGGACCGGGTCGCCCGCAAGGTGTCTGGCGGCCGGTTCGTCGTCAGCAGCCTGATGGTGCCGACGCTGGTGCTCTCGGTCCGCGGCGCGAAGTCGGGCGAAGTGCGCGAGGTGCCGCTCGCCTGCCTGCCCCACGACGGCGCGTTCTTCGTGGTCGGTTCGAATTTCGGCCGCGAGCGCCATCCGGCGTGGACCTACAACCTCGACGCGAACCCCGACGCGAGCGTCTGGCACGCGGGGACCGTGCTCAGCGTCTCGGCCCGTCGGCTCGAGGGCGGCGAGCTCGAGGCGATGTGGGAACGGCTGGTGTCGGTGTGGCCGAGCTACGACTTCTATGCCGAGCACAGCGGGCGGACGCTGCGGGTCTATCGCTTGGATCCGGGCATGCAGCGGGGGCGGCTTGGCTGACCGGCTCGACCGGAGCCGGAACGCGGCGCGGGGCTACTTCGGCTGCGCTCGCAGGTACACCCACCGGCGATCATCGGAGCCAAGCCGCACGAAGTCGCTGGTTTCGTGAAGTGCTCCGCCGTCGTACCGTGCAACGAACTCGACGACGCCCGTCTCGTCGTCGGCGCAGCCGAGTTCGGAGCGAATGATCGTGAGGCCTCGCCACCGCGGGGACGCGTCGAGTTCGAGTCTGTTCGGGCGCGTGTCGGGGTGCCAGGTGCGGTGGAGGTAAGGAGCCAGTCGCTTGACATACGCGGTGTATCGCGACCGCATGAGGGCCCCGGCGGTCGGTGCGTTCGCAGTGCCGAGGTGATACGCGCGACAGCATCGGGAGTAGGCGACGCCGGACTCGCACGGGCATGTGGCGGCTGTAGCCGGGCGTATGACGCCCCGGCCGGTCCCGGCGGAGCTCATCAGGGCTTCTCGACGGCGATGCGCGGATAGTCGGCGAGAAGTCGGCGCAGGTCGGCCGGGCCGGTGGTGAAGACCACGCCGGTGCCCACCTCGGCGGCGTGCGCGGCGACGATGGCGTCGATGCCTCCAGGTGCCCGTCCGGACCCGGCCGGCTGTGCGTCGTAGCGAAGCCGCCCCGCGAGTCGAGCAGCCGACGGCGGGGTGTCCGCGGTGCCGATCCGCCGGATGGCTTGGTTCACCGGTGCGTCCGATGCTCGGCCGGTTGTCGCCTCGGCGAGCACGACGGTCGGAACGACCGGTACCCAGCCTTGCTCGACGAGGTCGCGGAGCAACCATCGGAACTCGCCGTTGGTCGCAGCTCGATCGACGACGCCGCTGTCGAGAACGACGACGGGATCGGTCACGACGCGAGGACCTGAGCGCGGATCTGATCGGCCCGCGTCCGGGCGCGGTGCTTCGTCGCCTCGGTGGTGGGATCCGTGGCCTCGAGTTCGTCGAGATATGCGAGCAAGGCGTCCCGCCTCTCGTCGCGCTCAAGCTTCTCGGCGAGAGCGGTGTCGAGGTAGGACGAGAGGCCTCGCGGCCCGGCGGTACGCCGGGCCCGCTCGATGGCGTCGGCTTCGAGCGTCACGGAGATCTTCTGTGTGGCCATGACCGCAACGGTAGCCCCGACAGCACCAAGAATCGCCTAGATATCGCCTATGCCGGATCGCCGATCGACCGGATCGCCGATCGCCGCCGGCCCGAGCCGGCGGTGCCAGCCGATCACCGTCGCGGGTTTCACGATGAGGAACACCTCGCCGAGACGCCGGCGGTCGAACACTCCGGCGAGCATGGTGAGGATCGTTCGGTCGGGCTCGGTGAACTGCGCTCGGTCGATCTGGCGTTGGAGCACGATGAGTTGATGACGCAACGCGAGGATCTGGGCGTCTCGCCGGTCGCCGGTGGCGAACACCCATCTGAGGCGCGCGATGACGGGTCTCGTGAGGGCGGGGAGCGGGTTCATGGCTCTGCGACGGGTATCCGGCCAAGGTCCGAAATCCCCAGAATCGTCGGGCAGATGCGTCTACCGCCCCCTCACCCGCGGTCTCTGCGCTGGCGGGAATTCGTTACTCTCTACGCGAGGTGACTCAACCGATCTGCTGGGCGATCCAGTTTGCGACGTGAGGATCGTGAGTCTCGAGCGGGTACGCGTCGGAGTAGGCCGCTGCGGCCTCATCGGGCGTCGCGAATCCCGACCGTGGCCACAGCACCCTGATGTCGGGCAGGTCGGACGCTCGGGCCGCGTGGACTTTCATCAGGAACACCTGGTCGACCGGGGCTCCGATCACCTCGAGCCGGTCGTCCGCCCAGATCACCTCACCGCGGTCCGGGTCGAAACCGTGAGGTACGAAGGGGGCGGCGCTGTCATTGATCCATCGTGGGGCCAGGTCGTGTCGGGCCGCGACCGTCTCGACTGCCGCGCGGAGGACATCATCGATGAGCGATGTGCTGTCGATGTCGCGGGTTGTTTCTCGGAGGCCGAGCCAGGCGAGTAGGGCACCACCGACGATGACGAGCCGCTGGCGTGGCGCGTCACCGGGGAGCTCGCGCGCGACCTCCTGCACGTACGCGAGCAAGGTCTCGCCGTCGAGCGCCCGGTTGTCAGACACCGACCTTCGACTTCGATCGGAAGAGGCTCTCGGTGTCGATCATGACGCCACGACTCGCGAGCTGCGGCGGCACAGGCCGGTGCCGTCTGGTTGGGGGAGTGAAGGCGACGTCGAGCTCAGGAACTGTCTCGGTCCATGACGGACGAAGCAGGCCGGCATCGTCGGCGAGCTTCTCGGCGACTCCGGCGAGAAGCGTGTCGATGACGTGATGCCCCGCCGGTGGCGGTGGCACGTAGATGGCTTCGGGGACCAGTTCGGGGTGCAACGCGAGCCGGTCGAGGAGTGTTCGCCATTGGGTCCAATGGAGTTCAGGGGAGCCTGTCGCCGAGCCAGCCGGGGACCACGCGGTCGCGAGCTCTGCGAGGAGCGGTCGTCGAGACCGGGTTGTGCGTATCGCAACCAGCTCGAATCCGCACGAGCGGAGGAGTCGCTGCATCGTCGAGAACGTCGGGTCTGTCGCATGAGCCTCGATTCGTGTGATCGTCGAGGCAGCGACACCGGCATCGCATGCCAGCGCCCGATAGGAGCGGCCTGAAGAACGCTTCGCGTTGTAGGTGAGAGCCGCAGCGTCCATGAGTGTAAGCATATATGCACACGGGCTGGCCGCGTCGCCGGTGAGGCTCATGGTGCGGATGCATTTGCGGCTCTTCGCCCCGATCCGTGGGTGGGTTCACGCGGCGGCTCGGCCGGGTAGGGGCGGGCAGAGGCCGCCTGTTGGACGCCACGCTGGATGAGCGCGTCTGTGTTGAGTCTGAGTTCGTGTCGCAGGTCCGGGTTGGAATCAGACCGCATGGAGGGGGTTCTCCATCGAGCCTGAGGAGGCCCGTTGAGTACCCAGCCTGGCAGGAAGAGGAAGCGGCTTTCTTGCACCGCACGAGAAGTAGGAGATCTGGATGTAGCTCGTGCGTGGCGAGACGACGGTCGCGGACGCGGCCGATTGGGCTCGTGCGGACCGGTCGACCCCGGATTGGCAAACGGATTGGCAACTGGTCCGTTTGCCTCGGAGCCAGTATGCAGGTGGGGTGTGACACCCGACCTGGGGGATTCCAAGGCACGGCACGTATAATCGCACTTGACGCAGATACGTCACTTGTGGCACTTATTACTCTCCCCGAGGAGAACGGACCCCATGCGAACCTCACCTGTGAACGTCGTCGACCCCGCCGAACTCGCTGCCGACGAGCGTGAGCGCCTCCAGCACGTTGCCGAAGATGCGACGACCAGCGGCAAGATCGACCTCGAGTCGTTGCCTCCCGCGGTGCGAGAGCAGCTCCTGTTCGCGATCGATGCCTACGCTCGCGGCGAGTCCGTTGCTGCCGTCGCGACCGGCAAGCCGCTGACCTCCACCGAAGCAGCGAAGCTCCTCGGCGTGTCGCGCACCCATCTCACACGCCTCTGCGAAGAAGGCCGAATCGAGAGCTTCCCCGTCGGCAACGCCCTGCGCATCCCTGCCGAGGAAGTCATGCGCATCCTCACTGAACGTGGACGTGTGAAGACCCAGGCCCGCGAGGCCGTGGCAACGGCTGATGATCGTCGCCGCGCTCGCGCTGCCCGAGCCGCAGAGCTGCTGTAGTGGCGGTCGCTCAGGCGCCCTCTGGGTTCCTAAGCGACCGGAGCAGCGCGAGGCTCTCCTGACAGGTCGGGCACACGGAGAACCGCTCGTAGTCCCGATGAGCGACGATGCTCGCTCCGCACAGCGCGGTGATCTCGATCCCGGTCAGGTAGGCGAGCGTGACGATCGAGCCCTTCGCCAGGTGGCTGCAGTGCTCGGAGCCGTCGCTGGATGGGTTGACGGGCTGCCAGTCGTCTCCGTTGGTAAGGAGCTCGTCCAGTTCGGCGGAGGTGGCCATGTGGTCGACCCAGTCGGCGGTGACGTACGTGTACCAGGTGTGAGGGGAGTCGCTGTTGCTGCGCGGCGGGAGGTAGTCCCACGCGTCGATGTCGACCCGGCCGGGCACCATCGCGAGAACGTCCATGGGGAAGCGGTCTTGCTGATCGGACTCAGCGAACTCCCAGCTCATCTCGAGCACGGCGAGCCCTGCCTCGTCCGGCTCGATCCTCACGGACACCGCCGCACCAAAGACCTCGACCGTCGAGATCGCGCCCGGCACCCTGGCGGCCGACAGCACAGCGCCGACCACCTCGGCGTGCGCGGCACGCTCCGCCTCGCACTCCTTCTCGTACGCCGTCTCCAGCCGCTGCAACCGGTGGTCGTCGTCGGTGGGTGCGATCGGCGTTGCGTCGGCTGAGAACCGCTCGATCTCCTTGTAGAAGTCGCCTGCGGTGTCGCTCTTCCGGCGCCCGGCGGCGAGGAGCCACCAGGTCCCGTCCTCGTCCTGCCAGAGGGCGGCCCGCCGATCCCCGGTCTTGACCTTGATGGCGAATCGGTCCGTGAGCGCCTCGATCCGTTCGCGGTGGGCGGCTTCGTCGGTGGAAAGCAGGTTCGCCTTCTCGATTACCGCGTGTTCAGCATCGAGGAGCGGGCACGGCAGCAGATATGTCGGGTCAGCGGCCATGTCTTCGACCACGGTGCGAAGCGCGATCCTCAGTTCGTCGGGCCCGACCTCGTGGGCCAGGTCCTCGCGGAGACATCGGAGCGTTGCCCGTACCACTCGGCCGTCTTGTGCTGGCATCGCTCGCTCCGTCTTTGTGATGGCCGTCTCGATAATGCCTGAGCCCGGCATGATGAAGCTTCCGACCCCGCCGGAGTCGGGCTTCGCCGGCTCAACCGTAATATGCGGTCGGCTGGGCGCATTCCTGCGCCGAGTCCTATCGGGCCAAGGGTTCATGGCCAGCTGCTGGTCTGTGCTGTCGGATGGCGTCTCCCTCGTCGGTACTGATCCTGGAATCCGGCCTCGGGCACAATTCGGGCACAAATCGCGTTGATACGGGCTGCTCCGGGATGGGACGGCCTGGCACGGCCGCTGGCCAGCGGATCGGCCCGAAGCCCCGGGAAAACGCGAAGAAGCCCCCGGTTTTCCGGGGGCTTCTCTGGAGCGGACGACCGTATTCGAAACGGCGACCCTCACCTTGGCAAGGTGATGCTCTACCAGCTGAGCTACGTCCGCAGCGGGGCGATTATAGCAACTCTCTGCGGGTGGGCAAGTCACTTCGGGCCGAGGTCGGTGGCGCGGCTATCGCTGCTCGTCGGGACCGGGTTGTTCGCCAGGCGTCAGCCCGTGGGCCATGGCCACGGCACCGACACGGTCGCGGATCCGATCGACCGTGATGGTGCGGCGGTGATCGGTCACGGTGAGCGAGGCGGGGTCGGCCTCGGTGTCGCCGCTGATGTGGAGGCCGGAGGAGGCGTCGAAGGACTCGATGTCGGGAACGGGACGCCGATCGGTCACCACCAGCAGCCGCACGTCGGTCTCGACGAGCATCGTGGGTGCTCCCGAGGTCTCGCCCATCACGATGCGCTCGACCCGTTCGACCGGATCGAGAAGCGCCGCGGCGACCTTGGCAGCGCCCGAGGCGACCGAGCGCGTCTCGGCGTCGAGCAGCATGAAGGCCGACACGAAGGTCGGGTTCGTGGCCGCATCGGTGGGGTCGGCCGAGGTGACCGTTTCCCAGCGAGTCGGGGGCGGGTCGCTGTCGTCCGGGGCGAACATCTGATGACGATCCGTCGAGCCGTTCGACGATGCTCCGCTGTGGCCTTCTCGCCGACCCCGGCCGAACATGGTGGCCCGGCGCTTCGCTGCGGGCACGGCTGACGGAGCGTCCTCGGGCGTCGGCGACACGGGCGATGCCATCGCCATCGCCGTCGCCGTCGATGGCTCGTCAGCGATCGCGAACATCGGGTGGACCTTGGGGCGGCCACATGCCTGGCAGCGGCTCCCGGAACCCGTCTCGGCACCGCAGGCGTGACAACGTGTGGCCATGTCCATCTCGTCGTGTGTCGGCGGTGTCGGGTGAGCCGATCCCAAAGGCGACCCGGACTCGCCGGGCCCTCTTGGTGAACGAGTTTCCGATCCCGTGAGGTCGCTGTGCAGTCTAGGAGCACCGCCGCCGTTCTTGGCACGTTGGGAGCCCTCGTGTTCACCCACCGCGTCCAGGATGGAGCTTCGCGCCGCACGGGCGGCGGGGAGGATCGCGCCGATGATCCCGAACGCCAGCGCCGCGATGCCCAACCCGAGGACCGACGGAATGGGCACGACGAATTGGTTGAGCCCGAATCGCCGAAGCGCTGCAACGGTGCCGTAGGCACCGGCGGAACCGACGGCGATGCCGATCACCGAGCCGACGAGCGCCAGCGCCGCGGCCTCGGCTCCGACGAGGCGGAGCACCTGGCGACGAGACGCACCGACCGAGCGAAGCAGTCCGAACTCGCGGCGCCGCTCGTTCACCCCGAGTTGCAGTGTGTTCGCAACGCCGATCAACGCGAGCAGAACCGTGAATGCAAGCATCCACTGGATGACGCGCCCGAACCCGCGCAGCAATTCGGCGCGCGACGACACCAACTCGCCCGGCAGGAGCACTCTGGGCGAACCGTATGAGCGCGTCACCGATTCGATTCGAGCTCGGATCGCCGGATCGCTCGGATCGGACACCTTCACAAACGCCATCACGTCGATGCTCTGGGGAAGGTTCGCCTTCACGAGCGAGGCGTCGATGATCGCGTCGCCGAGAACCGGCTGGAGGCCGGTGCGATAGACGGCCCGGACGGTCATCGTCATCGATTGGCCCGACAGGAACGCCACCTGCACGGTGTCGCCAACGCCCACGCCGGCGGCTTCCGCCCCCTGCTCGCTGAGCGCCACCCCATCGGTGCCGAGCCGTTTCGGCGGCGCCTCGGTGGTGTCGAGATCGAGGAGTTGGAACACCGTCGCTCCGTTGACCCCGGCGATGCGGAGTTGGTTGAGTCCGACGACGGCGCTTCCGGTGCGCCATCCCGTCACGGCGGTTACGCCGTCGACCTGCTCGAGGGCGGGCACGATGCCCTCAGTGAGTCCGCCCTTCGTGAACGTTGCGGAGTCGATGATGAGGTCGGCGCGAATCGCGTCGGTGACCTCGTCGGTGATCGAGGCATTGAAACTGGTGGCGAGCACCGACAGGGCGCTGATCACCGCGGTAGCTGCGAGCAGTGCCGCAGTCGTCGCTGCGGTGCGCCGTGCCGACTGGGGCGACCGGCGGGTCGAGAGGCGTCGAATGGCGCGGGATGACCCTGCCAACCAGCCGGTGGCGGTGCCGACGAGATGCACGAGCAAGCGGGGGAGAGCGACGGCGATCAGGCCGAGCGCCGCGCCGACGGCAGCGGCGGGTGCGGCGACCGGTGCGCCGCCGAACACGAACCCGCCCGCAGCGCAGAGCGCGGCGAGACCGGCGATGCGCCGGAGCAGCCGCAGGACCCGGTGGGGGAGCGGCGCAGCGCCGGGCTCGATGGTCGCGACCGCATGCACCGGCGGCGTGGCGGCGGCGGCCCGCGCCGGCTGCGCCGCGGTGGAAACGGTCACGCCGACGCCGACCGCAATCGCGACGAGCGGAATCCACCAGGTGAAGATCGGGCCGGCGACCGGCAGCGGTGTGCCCAGCCGCTGGATGACCTCCTCGATGCCGCGGCCGATCGCCAGGCCGAGCACCGATCCGGCGGCGCCTGCAGCGAGGCCGGCGATCGCGGCTTCGGTGAGCGCCGCGCCGATGAGCTGTCGACGGCTCGCGCCGACCAGCCGAAAGAGCGCGAAGGTTCGGCGCCGGTGATCGAACAGGAGCGCCATCGAGTTCGACACGGTGAACGACCCCACGACGACGGCGAGCACAGCGAAGCCGATCAGCAGTGCCCGGATAAGCGTGAAGCTCTTCTCGAACGTCACCTGTCGATGGGCCGTGTAGGTGTCGCCGTCGACCACCTCGCCGATGCCGCCGGTGATCGCCGCGAGGTTCAGCCGAACGGTGTCCGGGTCGGCCCCGGGCGCCAGCCTGATGGCGATGGCGTTGTCGTCTTGGCCGGATTCGAACAGCTCTCGCGCCGTGGGTGTCGTGAACAGCGCGAGCGACGAGCCGGCAGGGAGGTCGCCGTCGGCAAGTGTGACGACGCCGGTGACGGTGAATTCGCGCCGCGCCGACTTGGCGGCGATCGTGACGGCGTCGCCGACCTTGACTCTCGCCGCCCGCGCGGACGTCGCGTCGATGACCACTTCGTCGGCGGCCGTCGGGGCCGCGCCGGCCCCGACGAACCGGTACGGGTTCAGCAGCGGGTCTTCGGGGAAGTTCGCCCCGAGCGGCCGCTCGGTGAGCCCGAGATTGACGACCGGGGTTCCATTCGGACCCAAAATCAGCGCGGAGGAGTACTCGAGACGTGGTTCGGCGCTCGCGACGCCGGGAACCGTCTCGATCATCGTCACCAGACTGTCGGGGACGAGCCGACGCAACTGCTGCAGTGCGTTGTCGTCGGCGATCGGCCCTTCGACCACGAGATCGGCTCGTTCGGTGCCCTCGCCGGCCTGTGCCGCGAGACCGGCGCCGACCCGCTGGAGGAGCGACAGCGACCCGGCCAGATACCCCACGCCCAGAGCGACGGCCACGAACGACAGCGCCAGGGGTCGTCGCTGCCTGAGCAGCGCCGACAGGACGGCCCACCGCCGAGGGCGGACATCGGCGCGTTCGACCCCGGCCGGCGATTGCCGCTCCGGCCGTACCGCGTGCCCAGGATCCGCCGCTGGCGTTGGCTGGGGTATGGGCTGGGGCGCGGCGGCGGGTCGGGGCGTCGGTGGCGTCGGCTGGGGTATGGGCTGGGGCGCGGCGGCGGGTCGGGGCTCCGTGATCGCCGGCTGCGCGGTTGCACCGAGTGCCGGAATCGGTGCCTCCGGCGGTTGGTCCGGTGGCGGCTCGGGCGTAGCCCCGGTGGTCGCATGCCCGGGCGGTGGCCCGAAACCAAGCGCTCGTGCGATCGCTGAAGCCGCCTCGTCGTCGAGGCGGTGGCTTCCCTGCGTGGGAGGTTCAGGATCGGACTGTGGTTCGATGGCGGTTGCCTCTGCGTCGGGGCGCGATCTTCTCGACGGCCCGCCGAGTTCACTCCCTGTGGCCGCAAGCCTATCGGCGGCGCCGGGAGAGGCTTTGGCACGTTCGGACAGCGCAGGGGCCGCGCTAGGCTGTGGATTCCTCGGGCGACGTGGCCGAGTGGTTAGGCAGAGGCCTGCAAAGCCTTGCACACCGGTTCGATTCCGGTCGTCGCCTCAACGAACGGGTCCTGCAAGGATTCCGTTCGTCTCCACAGCGGCTGCTACAGTCGCCGACCCAACGGGCCGTTGGCGCAGTTGGCTAGCGCACCTGCATGACGCGCAGGGGGTCGGGGGTTCGAATCCCTCACGGCCCACCCCTACGAAACCCCCGGATCTCCGGGGGTTTCGCCCGTTTTCGGGCTGGGTGCCGTTAAGCGGACCTTGCGGATCTCGGCGGACTTGCTGCCTCGCGCGTTCTCAACCTGTGGACGAAATGTGGAAAGCCACATAGGCTGAGAGTCATGTTGGGACTGAAGCAGCTGGCTGCGCTCGACCACCCTGGTGGATCGATTCGCGAGCGGCGGATCGAGCTGGGCTGGACCCAGGCAGAGCTGGCCGAGCAGTCGGGCGTTCCTCAGGCCGACATCTCCCGCATCGAGAACGGTCGTCTCGATGCTCGGTGGTCGACACTGCAGCGGCTCCTGGCCGCGTTGGCGGGAGCGCACACGCCGCGGCGGAGCCTGGCCAACGGCCGCAGGGTCACGACCGCTCCGGCGCCCTCGTCGAAATGGACTCCGCCGGCGGCCGTCGAACCAATCCGTCGCCCGGCGAGGTGAGCCTCCGGCTTCGACCCGTCCGTGTCTCATGATGTTCTGCAATGACGACCTTCCGCTATCTCGAGGATTCGGACGCCGGGGTGCTCGATGCTCTCGACGTCGGGGGCGCTTCTCCGTGGCTCGAAGAAGTCGCGGAGATCGTCGCCGGCCTCTGGGCTTGGCGAGATGACCCGAGCCGGGCGGCCTTCGACCGCGAGTCGCTTACCGCCGTCGGGTCGTGAGGCGCCGACGCGGATGCGGTCGACTCCTGCCGGCACGCCGGTAGCGTGTCGGCGTGGTTCGGCGGGCGGTGGTGATGGCGACTGTTGTGGTCGCGGGTGGCCTCATCGCTGCAATCGCCAGCAGCGGTAGCGATTCCGGAGGCGCGACCCGTCGGCGTTCGACCACCACCACATCCGAGCGGTCAACTTCGACATCGTCGGCGGCCCCCACCTCGTCGACCTCGTCGACGAGCACCACCACAACCACCATGCCGCCGCGCGCCCAGCCTGGCGCGCTCGCACCGACGGGCTCGGGCGTGCTCGACGGTCGTCTGATCGTCGTCGATCCCGGTCACAACGGCCGCAACTTCGAGCACGTCGACGTGCGCCGCCCGACCATCGACGGCTCGGAGGGGCCGCTGTGTAACACCGCCGGTGCGTCGACGGCGGGCGGGGTCGAGGAGGTCGACATCGTGTGGGAGATCGGTTCCAAGCTGACTTCTCTGCTGCGCCGCCAGGGCGCGACGGTGGTCGTGACCCACGTCGACAACGACGGCTTCGGCCCCTGCGCTGACGAGCGGGGGACGATCGCCAAGTACGTCAACGCCGACGCCTTCGTGAGCCTGCACGCAGATGGCGCGGCGGCCGGAAGCTCCGGGTTCCACATCATCCATCCGGCGCCGAGCCCGCGCCTACAACCGACCTCGGTCACCTCGTCGGCCCGTCTGGCGGTATTCGTCCGCGACGAGCTCGTAGTGATCGGCGGTCGGCCCGCCGACTACGTCGGCGACGAAGGACTCCACGAACGCGACGACCTCGCCAACCTCAACACGGCCGATCGGCCGGCTGTGCTGGCCGAACTCGGCAACCTCCGCAACGGTCTCGACGCCGACCTGCTCTCGGCGACGTCGTCGTACGAGCCGATCGCCCGCGCAGTCGCGCGCGCTGTGATCCGGTTCCTTGGGGCCGTCCCCGATCCGAATCGGCTGTCGGCCGACATCGACGGCGACGGTCAGACCGATCTGCTCATCGGGGCACCCGACTGGATGGTGCCGACGACGACCACGACGTCGGCGCCGCTGCCCCCACCCGAGCCGACCGTTCCTGCGCCGACAACGCAACCGCCACCATCGCCTACGTCGTCCTCGTCGTCGTCGACGACGTCCCCCGCAGCGACCGGCTGACGGTCGGCCGCTGCCGGACTCAGCGCGGGTCGCCCGAAATGCCTTCGAGCTGGGCGATGATCCGCAGCATCACCTCGTCGGCGCCGCCGCCGATCGAGATCAGCCTGGAATCGCGGAAGTAGCGCGCCGTCCACGTCTCCTCCATGTACCCGATCCCGCCGTGGAACTGCATGGCCAGATCGGCGACCTCGCGGTTGAGGCGGCCGCATTTCAGCTTGCCGATCGAGGCCATCTTCGCAACGGTGAACGGGTCGGCCCCGGCCACAACCGCCTCGGCGCACGCGTGGTTGTAGTGAGTCACCACATCGACCTCGGCGATCACCTCGGCGAGCTTGTACTGGATCCACTGCTGGTCGGCCAGCGTCTTGCCGAACGCCCGACGCTGCTTCACGTACGCGATGGTCCGATCGAGCGCGAGGCGCATGTTGGCGGCCGACATGTAGTTCGCGATCAGCCGCTCGTTCTGGAACTGGGCCATCTGCTGTTGGAATCCGCGCCCCGCTTCGCCGATGGTGTTGTCGACCGGAACCCGCACGTCGACGAACGACAACTCCGCCGTGTCGGATGAACGCTGGCCGAGTTTGTCGAGCTTGCGGCTGACGCTGAAACCCTCGGCGTCGGTCGGCACGACGATCTGACTCATCCCTCGTGCTCCCCCCTCGTCGGAGGTGCGGGCGAGCAGGCACAACCAGTCGGCCTGCGTGCCGTTGGTGATGTAGAGCTTGGTGCCGTTGATCACCCACTCGTCGCCGTCGCGCACCGCCTTGGTGCGGAGCCCGGCCACGTCGCTGCCCGCGTCGGGCTCGGTGACAGCGATCGCTGCGACCATCGCTCCCGCCATGGCCGGCGCAAGATAGCGCTCCTTCAACTCGTGGCTCCCGAATCGGGCGAGGGCCGGGGTCGCCATGTCGGTCTGCACGCTGATCGCCATGGCGACGCCGCCGCTGTGGCATCGCCCAATCTCTTCACCCATGACCAGTGTGAAGGAATGGTCGGCGCCTTGGCCGCCATACGCCTCGTCGTACTCGATGCCGAGCACCCCGACCCGGCCGAGCTTGGCGAACAGGTCGTGCGCCGGGAAGATCCCGTCGGCCTCCCAGGTGTCGCAATGCGGATTGATCTCGCGCTCCACCAGATCGCGGATCGCGGATCGGAACTGGTCGTGTTCGTCGGTGAACTTCATCGGGATTCCTCGGGGGTGTGGCGCCTCATGGAGGCGAGGTGTGCGGACGGTTGCCGATCGGGGTCAGGCCGTCGGCGCCGACTCGTTGTGGTACTCCACGTACGGTCGGCACGGTTGACCGCGCAACACGCAGTCTGGTTCGGCCGCGACGTATCCGCTCGCGTCGGGCACCACGGGCAACACGAACGCTGTCGGATGGGCGGCGTCGTTGCCGATGTCGATGACCGGAGGGGCCTCGAACCGGTCGAGGATCCAGGCCCAGCGCGGCTTGTCGCCACCCGGCGTGTGCACACTCACCCGGATGCGACTCCCGGCGCGGAACACATGCGCCACATTCAGCATGGGAACCCGAGCCTGGGTCCAGGTGTCAACGGGCAGCGGCTCGGAGTCCTCCTCTCGCCCGCTGTGATCGGGGTTGAGGGCCGTGGCATCCGGCCCTTCCTTGCGGATTCGCGCCCGGAGGAATCCCGACTGCACGTACTCCTCGCGGCCGTCGGAGCGAACCTCGGACAGCGTCACCGACAGATCGGCGTTCGGCTGGCTCGATCGGATCCACAGGTCGGCCGAACCCGGCCCGGCGATCACGACATCCTGTGCGAGCGGTTCGGTCACGTAGACGGCCGACCTTCCGGCCTCTTCGGGCTTCCATTGCCAATCGGGAAGCGCCCAGAACGCCTGACCGCCCAGATCTCCCGGCAGCGTCTGCTGCGATCCCTGGTTGACGTCGGTGGTCCAGCGTGCAGCGGGCGCGGCCGAGGTCGGCTTGGTCGCGGCGAGGACCCCATCGGTCGCAGCGAACCATGCGGTCGGCTCCACCGTCTTGGGTGGCCAGCTCGTGAATCGGCTGCCACCGGTCGACTCAGGTGCGCCCGGGTTCTGCGAACGCCCGCCGCGATCCCACAGGATCGTCACCGGATCTTCGGCCTCGAACGCGGCTTTGGCTGCGGCGAAGGGCTGGTCGAGCCAGCGCTCGTCGGGGAACTCGAGGCGCGTGTTGAACGCCTCGCCGATGAGCTCGGGGCCGAACTGACGAAGGAACCCGGGGATCGGGGTGCGCTCGCCTGCGACGTAGAAGTCGAGGAATGCCTTCCACTCCACAAGGGTCTCCGGGCTGTAGCCGTCGCCGTGCGCGCCGTTGTAGGCGATCATCTTGCGGACCGGGGCGTTCGTGAGCGCGTCGAACAGGTTCGCGAAGCTCGGACCGGTCTGTTCGTCCTGCCAGGCGCCGAAGAGCATCGTGGGCACCTTGATCTTGGAGGCGAACGCGATGGGGGAGAGCGGCGTGGCGACCTCGTCGGTGTAGTACGGGTTGCGCATGGCCTTGTCGACCTGGTCGACGTTCTGGCCGCGCAACGCCTGGTTCGGGCCGCAGATGGTGTCGCCGCCGTCGATCACGGTCTGCTCCCAGCCCTGCCCCTTGGGTCGTGCCTTGTTCAGCACCTCCTGAGCCCACTTGAGCGCGAAGCCCGTGTTGAAGATGCCGCCCGGCGCGACCACGCCCCGAGCGGTGTCGTCGAACGTCGACATAGGTGTGATCGCCGCAAGATGGGGTGGCTGGGTCGAGGCCACGAAGAGCTGGGCGATGCCCGGATAGCTCAGCCCGATCATGCCGACCTTGCCGCCCTTCACCCAGTTCTGCGCAGCAACGGTCTCGATCACGTCGTAGCCGTCGAGGTTCTGGAGCGGTTCGAAGTAGTCGTAGGCGCCGCCGGAGCAACCGGTGCCGCGAATGTTGACCGCGACCACCGCAAACCCGGCGGCCGCGGCGATCAGGGAGGCGGGCTGTGCCGGCTTGTGGCACACGATCTTGAGCGTCGTGCAGACCGAGTCGGGATCCGCTCCGAGCTTCCCGACTTCCTTGCGTAGGTCCTGCGTCGGGTTGGCGGGGTCGTAGCCCGAGTACTCGACGACGGTGGGGAAGGGGCCGTCGCCGGGTGGCAGGTAGACCGTCGCCGCGAGCGTGGTGCCGTCGCGGGTCGTGATGTACTGATATCCCTCTTCGAGCTGCTGCTCCGAGTAGAACTCGGGGTCTGGGGTCGACCCATCGACCGACCACACCTCGACGGCGTCGGTCGCCGCTCGTGTCGACTCGTCGGCCACGCGGTAGCCCTTGCCCGGCTTGACGGTGCGGAAGATCAGGCTGCCGGCCTTGTCGGCGATGCCGTGCTGCACGATCGTGTCGTCGCTGTCGACCAGGGCCAGCTTGGTGCGTGCGGCGGCGCCGGTGATCGACACCTGCTCGACCGACCCGCGGATCGCAAACGTCGCGTCGCCGCTCAGCCGGATCGTCTGGTCGTCGGCGCCCGCCTTTGCCGTGGTCGTCTCGTCGGTCGTGTCGCTGCAGCCGGCGAGGGTCGCCAACGCAACGAGTGCCGCAACCGGTCGAACCCAGCGTGCGCGCCTAGCCATCGTCGTGCTCCTTCGTTCCGGCCCACCCGTCCGGAACGGCGCGACGGTACCCGAATTTTCGAGCGGTCCGGTCGGGATGCGGCGTGGGTAGGCGAGATCGAGATTCTTACGCTCTTCTCACAGGACGTTCGCGTGCGGCGCGAACACCGTCGGTAGCGTCCCCACTCATGACTCCCCCCGAACTGCCGATCTACGCCGCGGCCTCGCGGCGACGGTTTCTGTCCAACGCCGCCGTCTTCGGTGCGGTGCTCGCTGCGCCGGGCATGCTCGCCGGATGTGGCACCGACGACGCGACGGCGTTGAGCGGCGGCACGACCACCGCGGCATCATCCACCACGACCGCAGCGGCGGCGGAGGCCACCACGACGACCGCGGCCGCCTCGTCGAGCACGACCGCCTCGTCGAGCGGGGGCGAGGCGATTCCGGCGTCGGCGAAGGTCGACGTGGCCTTCACGTATGCGCCGTCCGCCGGCGGGTTCGGCCCGGCCCACAGCCCCTTTGTGGCGGTGTGGGTGGAAGACTCGGATGGCAACTTCGTCAACACGGTGAGCGTCTGGTACAACCCGCCGAAGGGCGAACGCTGGATCAACCACCTGGAGAGCTGGTTCTCGGCCGCCGACGGCACCGATGTCGACGCTGTGACCGGCGCGACGCGGCCCGCCGGCACCTATTCGGTCACCTGGGATGGGACCGACACCGAGGGCAATCGTGTGCCGTCGGGGGACTACGTCGTCTACGTGGAGGCGGCTCGGGAGCACGGCCCGCACAGCCTGAGCAGCGGCAACATCGAGCTCGGATCGGCGAAGACGTCGGTTTCGT
>WBZL01000227.1_pt1 | contig 62449 bp, 50 predicted proteins | sample 5204291 | NCBI WGS metagenome assembly WBZL01 (sample SAMN12344345, study PRJNA552823) | activated sludge metagenome | biome: Activated sludge suspended growth; feature: Nitrification reactor; material: Wastewater; isolation source: activated sludge from nitrification reactor of wastewater...
AGCTCGCCGGGCGGGTACAGCAGGCCGAGCTTCTGCAGTTCCTGGTGGGCGGCCAGCAGGTTGCCCTCGACGCGGTCGGCGAAGAAGGCCAGGGTCTGTTGACCGGCCTCGCCCGGCAGCACGCGCTGGTCCTGGCGCGCCAGGCGCTGGGCCAGCCAGGCCGGCAGGGCCTTGCGCTCGATCGGTTCGACGCGCACCGCCAGGCCGGCCGCATCGAGCGCGGCGAACCACGCGCTCTTGAGCTGGCTGCCGTCCAGGCGCGGCAGTTGCACCAGGGTGAGCACGTCGTCGCTCAGGCGCTCGCAGTAGCGCTGCAAGGCCTCCGAGCCGTCCTTGCCCGGCTTGCCCGAAGGGATGCGGATCTCGATCAGCTGCCGGTCGGCGAACAGGCTCATCTCCTGGGCCGCGCCGAGCACCCCGCTCCAGTCGAAGTGCGCGCCGGAGACGTTGAAGACCTTGCGCTCGGTGTACCCACCGGTGCGCGCGGCGGCGCGGATGGCGTCGCCGGCCTCCTGGGCCTGCAGCGGCTCGTCGCCGAACACCGTGTAGAGCGGGCGCAGGCCCCGCTCGAGCTGCATCGGGAGCTGGTCGGCGCGGATCTGCATCGAAGCGTCAGACCTTGATCGCGGCCAGCCGGCGCAAGACCTGCGCCACGATGTCGGACTGCATCTCGCGGAACAGCTCGGCCTCCTCGTACTGCTTGGCCAGCGCCACGCTCTCGCTGGTGCTCATGTCGCGCGTGAGCACCAGCTCGGCCGGCGGCGTCAGCTCGCGCCCGGCCGGGGTGTGCGTGCGAAAGCGCAGGCGCAGGCGCAGCTGCAGCTCGCGCACCTGGGCCGCCGAGGTGGTGGCGACGACCGCCCGCTCGCGTGCGTCGGTCAGCGCCTGCAGCACGACGTCGGCGCGCGCCGGGTCGGTCTCGACCGTCAGGCTGCGCATCAGCGTGCCGCGCAGCTCGTCGGCCAGCGGCGAGCGGGGCGCGAAGCCCGTCAGCGCGATGCGGCGGAACGTGAACACCGGCGGCTGGCGCAGCTGGAACCCGCATCCCGCGGTCAGCCCCGCGACGGCTGCAGCCAGCAGGTGGCGGCGCCCGGCTCGCGGCAGGTCGCAGGGCCGGGCCGGTCCGGGACCGGGGCCGGGGCCTGCAGGACGTGGGTCAGACCACCACATTGACCAGCCGGCCCGGCACGACCACCACCTTCTTGGGCTTGCGCCCTTCGGCGAAGCGCACGCACTCCGGGTGCGCGACGGCGGCGGACTCGATCGCGCTGCGGTCGGCGTCGGCCGGCACGCGCACCGATCCACGCAGCTTGCCGTTGACCTGCAGCACGAGCTCGATCTCGCTCTGCACCAGCGCCTGCTCGTCCACCACTGGCCAGGGCGCGTCGATGAGCTCGCCGAACACGGCGCCATAGCCGAGGTCGTCCCACAGCGTCTGGGTGATATGCGGGGCCGCCGGGTACAGCGCGCGCAGCAGGATCGACAGCGCCTCGTGCAGCACCGCGGCATCGGCACCGCTGGCGCCCGGCGACGCCGACTCCATCGCGTTGAGCATCTTCATCGCGCCGGAGACCACGGTGTTGTACTGAAGCCGGTCGTAGTCGTGACTCACCTGGCGCAGCAGCTGGTGCATCTCGCGGCGCAGGCCCGACGCGGCGCCGGAGGCGCCGTCCAGACGGCCGCCGCGGCCCGCGGCAACCGCCGGCGCCGACTTCAACGCGAAGGCCCACAGCCGGCGCAGGAAGCGGAACACGCCTTCGGCGCCGCTGTCCGACCAGGCCGCGCTCTGGTCGGGCGGGCCGGCGAACATCGTGTAGGTGCGCGTCGCATCGGCGCCCACGCGGGCAATGATGTCGCGCGGCTCGACGACGTTGTTCTTGCTCTTGGACATCTTCTCGATGCCGCCGAGCATCACCGGCTGCCCGTCGGCCTTGGCCGTGGCGCCCACCGGATGGCCCTTGTCGTCGAAGCGGATGTCGACCTCGCTCGGGTAGTACCAGCGCCGCTTGCCCGAGGCGTCCTCGCGGTAGAAGCATTCGTTGAGCAGCATGCCCTGGGTGAACAGGCGCGTGAACGGCTCGCCGAACCTGACCAGCCCCAGGTCGCGCATCGCCTTGGTCCAGAAGCGCGCGTACAGCAGGTGCAGCACGGCGTGCTCGATGCCGCCGATGTACTGGTCCATCGGCATCCAGTAGTCGTTGCGCGCGTCGATCATCGCGCCTTCGCTGTCGGGGCAGCAGTAGCGCATGTAGTACCAGGACGAGTCGACGAAGGTGTCCATCGTGTCGGTCTCGCGCCGCGCCGGCTTGCCGCACTGCGGGCAGGCGACGTTCAGGAACGACGCGCACTTGTTCAGCGGGTTGCCGCTGCCATCGGGCACCAGGTCCTCGGGCAGCAGCACCGGCAGATCGGCCTCGGGCACCGGCACGCTGCCGCAGCCGGGCACCCGGCCGCCGGGCCCGTCGGTGCCGTCGCAGTGGATGATCGGGATCGGCGTGCCCCAGTAGCGCTGGCGGCTGATGCCCCAGTCGCGCAGCCGCCAGGTGACCTTCTTCTCGCCCAGCCCCTTGGCCTGCAGCGCCGCGGCGACGGCGTCGACCGCGGCCTGGTGGTGCAGGCCGCTGTAGTTGCCCGAGTTGACGGTGATGCCGCGCTGCTTGTCCGCATACCAGTCCTGCCAGCGGTGGTAGTCGAAGTGCTCGCCGTCGACGTGGATCACCTGCGTGATCGGCAGCCCGTACTTGAGCGCGAACGCGAAGTCGCGCTCGTCGTGGGCCGGCACGCCCATCACGGCGCCGTCGCCGTAGCTCATCAGCACGTAGTTGCCCACCCACAGCGGGATCTGCTCGTCGGTCAGCGGGTGCTGCACGACCAGGCCGGTGGGCATGCCCTCCTTCTCCTTCAGCGCCAGCTCGGCCTCGGTGGTGCCGCCCTGCTTGCACTGCTCGATGAAGGCGGCGAGCTGCGGATTGCCGGCCGCCGCGTGCGTGGCCAGCGGGTGCTCCGGCGCGACGGCGCAGAAGGTCACGCCCTTGATCGTGTCGGCGCGCGTCGTGAACACATACATGCGGCCATCCTGGATCAGCTGCCCGGCCGCATCGCGGATGTCGTGCGTGAAGGCGAATCGCACGCCCTCGCTGCGGCCGATCCAGTGCTCCTGCATCAGGCGCACGCGCTCGGGCCAACCTTCCAGGTAATCGGGGTGGGTGCTGTCGGTGACGCCGGCCAGCAGCTCCTCGGCGTACTGGGTGATGCCCAGGTAGTAGCCGGGGATCTCGCGCTTCTCGACGATGGCGCCGCTGCGCCAGCCGCGGCCGTTCTCGACCTGCTCGTTGGCCAGCACGGTCTGGTCCACCGGGTCCCAGTTGACGATCTGCGTCTTCTTGTAGGCGATGCCCTTCTCGAGCAGCTTGAGGAAGAACCACTGGTTCCACCGGTAGTAGCCGGGGTCGCAGGTGGCGACTTCGCGGCTCCAGTCGATGGCCAGGCCCAGCGGCTGCATCTGGGCCTTCATGTCGGCGATGTTGGCGCGCGTCCACTTCGCCGGCGCCACGCCGTTGTCGATGGCGGCGTTCTCGGCCGGCAGGCCGAAGGCGTCCCAGCCCATGGGCATCAGCACGTTCATGCCCTTCATGCGCAGGTAGCGCGCCATCATGTCGTTGATGGTGTAGTTGCGCACGTGCCCCATGTGCAGCTTGCCGCTGGGATAGGGCAGCATCGAGCAGGCGTAGAACTTCGGACGCGAGGCGTCCTCGGTGACGCGGTAGGCATCGCGCGACGCCCAGTGCGCCTGTGCAGCAGCTTCGACTTCGGCGGGGACGTATTTCTCGTTCATCCGCCGATTCTAGGAGGGCCACCCGAGGCCGCCGGAGCCCGGCAGCCTGGAAGCAGCGGCGGTCGCAGGCCGGCCGGTTTTCGCCGCCCTCGCGCGGTCCCGCAGTCCTGCAGTGCCGCGCTCCCGCGGCACCGCCGACGGTCAGCGTGCCGGCTTCTCGGTGACGAAGCCGATGCGCGTGAGCCCGCCGGACTGCACCAGGCCGATCAACTCGGCCACGCGGCCATAGGGCACGCGGCTGTCCGCCCGCAGATGCACCTCGGTGGCCGGGTTGCGCGCCGCGGCCTCGCGCACGCGCGCGGCCAGCTGCTCGGGCGCGACGGGTTCGTCGCCGGCATACAGGCGTCCCTCGGCATCGACGGCCAGCGCCAGCGTGGCCGGCGCGTCGCCGGGCTGGGCCCCTTCAGCGCGTGGCAGCTCGAGCTTCAGGCCGCTGGTCATCAGCGGCGCCGTGACGATGAAGATCACCAGCAGCACCAGCATCACGTCGATCAGCGGCGTCATGTTGATGTCGCTCATCGGCTGCGACGAGGGCGAACGTTCGAGGCGACCGAAGGCCATGGCGGCGATGCCCGGTCAGGTCTGGCGCGCGCTGTCGAGCACCATCTCGCGCAGGTCGTGCGCGAAGCCTTCCAGCTCGGCCTCGTCGGCGGCGATCCACTTGCCGAACACGTTGTAGCCCAGCACCGCCGGCACCGCCACGGCGATGCCGGCAGCCGTCATGATCAACGCCTCGCCGACCGGGCCGGAGACCTTCTCGATCGAGATGCTGCCCGCCGAGGCGATGCCGACCAGCGCGTGGTAGATGCCCCAGACCGTGCCGAACAGCCCGACGAAGGGTGCCGTCGACCCCACCGAAGCGAGCAGCACCTGCCCGAACTGCAGGTGCGCCAGGCCCTGATGCAAGGCGTCGCGCAGGCGCCGGGTGAGCTGGGCGCCGAGCTGCGCCCGCGTCGCCAGCGTGCCTGCGCCGGGCGGGGCCATCGCCGCCGAGACCAGCGGTGACAGGAGTCCTTCGCGGTCGATGCCGGCCAGGCGCGACAGGCCCTCGTCGACGCCGGCCGACGACCAGAATGCCGCGATGCCACGGTCGATGTCGCCCGCGACGCGGCGCAGCACCCAGGCCTTCCAGAAGATGACGACCCAGGCCGAGACCGACATCGCCAGCAGCAGCAGGCCGACGGCGCGGCCGATGCCGTCGCTGCGCTCCCAGAACTGGGCCAGGCCTTCCACGATCGCGGTCCGCGGGCGCTAGCGCAGGCCCAGCACGTCGTCCATGCCGTACAGGCCCGGCGCACGGTCGCGCAGGAAGCGCGCCGCGCGCAGGCTGCCTTGCGCGTAGTTGGCGCGGCTCGCGCTGCGGTGGGTGATCTCGATCCGCTCACCGGTGCCGGCGAACAGCACCGTGTGGTCGCCGACGATGTCGCCACCGCGCACGGTGGCGAAGCCGATCGAGCCGGGTTGCCGCTCGCCGGTATGGCCGTGGCGCGTGAAGACGCCGGCCTGCCTCAGGTCGCGGCCCTGCGCCCGGGCCAGGGTCTCGCCCATTGCCAAGGCCGTGCCGCTGGGTGCGTCGACCTTGTGCCGATGGTGCGCCTCGATGACCTCGATGTCGTAGCCCTCGGCGAACGAGCGCGCCGCCAGGTCGAGCAACTTGAGCATCACGTTGACGCCGACGCTCATGTTGGGTGCCATCACGATCGGGATGCGCGCCGCAGCGGCAACGACCTCGGCCTTCTGGGCCTCGTCGAGGCCGGTGGTGCCGATGACCATGCGCACCCCCAGCGCACGGCACACGGCCAGGTGCGCCAGCGTGCCCTCGGGGCGGGTGAAGTCGATCAGCACCTCGGCGCCGCCCAGTCCGGCCTGCAGGTCGGCCGTGATCGACACCCCGGTGTGGCGTCCCAGGAACGCGCCGGCGTCCTGCCCCAGCACCGGACTGCCCGGGATGTCGAGCGCGCCGGACAGGCGACAGTCCGGCGCCGCGACAATGGCCTCGATGAGCATGCGCCCCATGCGACCCGAGGCACCGGCGACGGCGATCGCCAGCGCCGGTGGCTGCGCCTGCGAGGCAACGGTCATGAGCCTTCGAGCGGCGGGTAGGCGCGCTGCGGACCGGTCGGCTGGGCCGCCGACGGCGCTTCGCGCCGGGCCGGTGCCGGCAGGGCCTTGCGCTGCTCGTCGGTGAGCTCCAGCGCGCTGGCGGCCACGCGCCGCTGGCTGACGCTGATCGACTGCACGAAGTCGCGCTCGGACGGCAGGTCGGGCGCCTCGATCGACTTCAGGGCATCGCCTTCGAACCACACGACGACGCTGCGGCGCTGGGTTTCCAGGCCCTGGCGGCGCAGCGTGAACAGGTAGTCCCAACGGTCGCCATGGAAGGCGTCGGCGATGAGCGGGGTGCCGAGCACGTCGCGCACCTGGGCCCGGGTCATGCCGGGCCGGACGCGGGCGGCCTGCTCGCTGGTGACCACGTTGCCCTGGACGATCTCGATGCGGTAGGGCGTGATGCGGGAGAAGAAGCCGTCCTCGGACTGTCGGGACGAGGCGCAAGCGGCCAGTTGCAACGACAGGGCCAGGGCAGCGCAGGTGGCTAGGCGGATACGGCTGATCACGTTGGGGCCATTCGGGACGCCGGCCGCGGTGGCGCTGGCTATGATCGCTGGATTCTATCTGCGCAGGGGTGGTGCGCAGGGCCAGGGGTCTCCATGTCGCATGCCGACGAGTTGAAGAGCAGCGGGCTCAAGGCCACGCTTCCGCGCATCAAGATCCTCGAGATCTTCCAGGCCTCGACGCGTCGGCACATGACGGCCGAGGACGTCTACAAGGCCCTGCTGGCCGAGAGCGCCGACATCGGGCTGGCCACGGTCTACCGCGTGCTGATGCAGTTCGAGCAGGCCGGCCTGCTGACGCGCAGCAACTTCGAGTCGGGCAAGGCCGTCTTCGAGCTCAACGAGGGGCAGCACCACGACCACCTGGTGTGCCTGACCTGCGGGCGCGTCGAGGAGTTCTTCGACGCCGAGATCGAGCGCCGCCAGCGCGAGGTGGCCGAGGCACGCGGCTTCGAGCTCAACGACCACGCGCTGGCGCTGTATGCGCGCTGCACGAAGCCGAACTGCCCTCACCGCAACAAGTAGGGCGCAGCGGCCCGCGGGCGTCTTGGCCCGACGCCACTGAGGGGGGCGCCTAGTTCTCGCCCTTGTCCATCGCGCGCTGGTGGCGCTCGATGAACTCCTGGTAGGTGTCGATGCCGCGCAGCTGCAGGATGGTGTTGCGCACGGCGGCCTCGACCAGCACGGCCAGGTTGCGGCCGGCATCGACGGCGATGACCACCTTGCGCACCTTCAGTCCGAGGATCTCCTCGTACAGGGGCTCGTAGGGCAGGCGCTCGAACTCCCGCTCCATGGTCTCCTTGCGCACCAGGTGCACGATGAGCTGCAGCCGCATCTTGCGGCGCACCGCCGTCTCGCCGAAGATGGCCTTGATGTCCAGCAGGCCGATGCCGCGCACCTCGAGCAGGTTGCGCAGCAGCTCGGGGCAGCGGCCGTCGATCGCCGTCTGCGAGATGCGATACAGGTCGACGGCGTCGTCGGCCACCAGGCCATGCCCGCGCGAGATCAGCTCGAGCCCCAGCTCGCTCTTGCCGAGACCCGACTCGCCGGTCAGCAGCACGCCCAGGCCGAGGATGTCCATGAACACGCCGTGCCGCGTGGTGCGCTCGGCGAACAGCTGCGCGAGGTAGGCGCGGACCAGGTCGATGACGTGCCCGGCCGACTCGCGGGTGACGAACAGCGGGATCTCGGCGCGATCGCACATCGCCACCAGCCGGTCGGGCGGCGTCTGGTCGTCGGCGACGATGATCACCGGCGGCTCGAGCGTGACGATGCGCGAGATGCGGCGCCCCTGGGCCTCGGGGTCCGCCGAGCCGAGGTAGGCCACCTCGCGGCGCCCGACCAGCTGCACCCGGTAGGGGTGGATGTAGTTGAGGTAGCCGATCAGGTCGGCCGCCGACCGGGCATCGAGCACCGCGGCGTCGTCGAAGCGCCGCTCGGGGTGGGCGTGGCCGGCGATCCACTCCCACTGCAAGGCTTCGCGCTGGGCCTCGAAGAGGGCTTCGGCGCTGATCGAGGTGGGTTTCATGACGTCGGTGCCCGCACACGGGTGCACGGCCCTGCCTGCCACGAGGTGGCACCGACCGGCGCCATCATGCGACCGACTTCAGCGGCTCCCAGTCGGAGATCAGCTTGTGCACGGCGGCGGCGTCCGGTTCGGTCTTGAGACGCTCGCGCAGCTCGCGGTCGGACAGCATCTCGGCGATCTCCGACAGGATCTCCAGGTGACGCTGCGTGGCCGCCTCGGGCACCAACAGGAAGATCAGCAGCTGCACCGGCTCGTCGTCGGGCGCATCGAAGGGGATCGGTTGCCGCACGCGCAGCACCGCGGCCAGCGGGTTCTTCAAGCCCTTGATGCGACCGTGCGGGATGGCGACCGCGTGGCCCAGACCGGTGGAGCCCAGCCGTTCGCGCGCGAAGAGGTTGTCGGTGACGGTGCTGCGGGCGATCGCGTGCTGGTTCTCGAACAACAGGCCGGCATGCTCGAAGACGCGCTTCTTGCTGGTGGCGTCCACGTTCACGAGCACGTTGTGGCTCGGCAGGATGGCGGCGAGACGGTTCATGTCGACGATTCCCTCGCAGGCCGCTCAGGCTTGGGCGCACCGCCGGGTGTTGCTGAGTCCGGAATTATAGGAAGCGACGGTCATCGACATCCCCGGCAGTCCCCTCACCAAGCGCGTGAATTGCCAACTATGCGGCGTCGCAGCAACAACGCCCGGACATGAAAACGGCCCCATCCGGGGCCGTACCGATCCAGCGGGCACCGGGCGGATCAGCGGGTTCCGCCCCGGCGCCCGTGGACGCCTCAGGTCGGGCCTGCGTCCAGGCGCTTGGCCGACTGGTGGTGGTGGTCCTGCAGGCGGTCCTTGTGGCGCACCACCTGGCGGTCCAGCTTGTCCATCAGCTGGTCGATCGCGGCGTACAGGTCCTCGTGCGACTGTTCGACGAAGATGTCGCGTCCCTTCACATGCAGAGTCACTTCGGCTCGCTGCCGTCGTTCCTTCTCCTTCAGTTTCTCGACCGTCAGCAACACGTTGACATCCACGACCTGATCGAAATGCCGTGTCACGCGGTCTAGCTTGGTAAGCACGTACTCACGGAGTGCGGGCGTGACTTCGAGGTGGTGTCCGCTGATCGTCAAGTTCATCTAAGCCTCCTTTGCGAGGGGGTGGGGAAAACCAGGGGGGAAGGGGAAGCCGGGAGAGAGGGGGCGGGACATGCGGGCGGTGCCGAGGGCGCGGGGCCGGCCTGGAGCCGACAGGCCCAGTGTGCACCTGCCGTTCCCCCCTGGCAAGCCATGCCCACGGGCAGGATTGGCGGGGTCCCGTGCAGCATGGCGCAGGCTCTCGGACGCCGCCTTCAACGGTTGCGCCCGACCACGCCGGGGGGCCGGCTGCCCGCCGGCCGGATCTCGCAGGCCGGCTCGGCCGCCGGCTGCCAGTCGCGGGCCTTCGGGTCCGTCAAGGTGTGCAGGAAGGCCTTGAGGTCGGCGGACTCGGCGATGGTCAGGTGCAGCGGCTCGAGCAGGCGCTCCCCGTCGGCGTGCAGGCGGTCGGGATCGAGCTCGCTGTAGTGCCGCAGCACCTCGTCGAGCGTGGCCATCTGGCCGTCGTGCATGTACGGCGCGGTGAGCGCCACGTTGCGCAGGCCCGGCACCTTGAATTCGCCGAAGTTGCGGTGCTGCAGCTGCACGTGCCGCGTCTTGAGCGCCTGCGACTCGGGGCCGTCGCTCCAGCCGGACAGCAGCGTGAAGGCGCTGCGCCGCAAGGCCTGGATGCCGCCGTGGCGGCCCGGGTCGACCACTCCAGGGCTCGAGAAGAAGCGCACGCCGATGTCGGCGAACTCGCCGTTCGACAGCCGGGGGCCGTGGTGGCAGAAGTGGCAGCGCGCGCGGCCGACGAACAGCCGCAGGCCGCGCAGCGCCGGCGCGGGGTAGCGCGCGGCCTGCACCGGGTCCGCGCGCACCAGCGCATCGCGGAACTCGTCGAAGGGCGTGCGGCCCGAGACCAGCGTGCCGACGAAGGCCCCGATGGCCTTGGCCAGCGTCACCAGCAGCGCCGTGTCGTCCGCCGGCAGGCCTGCCCCGAAGGCCTGCCGCCAGCGACAGGCCAGCGTGTCGTCGTCGGTCAGCAGACGACGCAGGTGCGCCGGGTTGCTGGCCAGCTCGCGGCGATCGAGCAATGGGCCCAGGGCCTGCGACCACAGGCTGTCGGTCGCCCCGTCCCAGCCCAGCCAGCGTTCGTGAACGGCATTCCACAACGACGGGGCATGGCGCGGCAGGGCCTGGCGACCCATCGAACGCGCCAGCCCGTCGGCGAAGGCCCGCTGGGGCAGGTGGCAGCTGGCGCAGGCCAGCCGGCCGTCGGGCGACAGCCGGGCGTCGACGAAGAGGCGTTGCCCGAGCGCGATCACCGCCGGCTGTCCCGCCCACCGATTGCCGGCGTCCTGCGCGGCCGGCGGCGGCCACGGGCCCATCGCGACGATGCGCTCGCGTTCCTGCGCCGTCAGGCCGGCGGCTCCGTCGGTCGTCGCGGCACCCGCCGAGGCGCCGTCAGCGACGGCGGTGGCCTCTGCCAGCCCGCCGTCCGAGACGCCCCCCGTGCCAGCAGCGGCGGCCGCGGCGGCGCCGGCCACGGTCGCCGCGACCGCGAACGCCGCCATGCCGCGCACCGCCCGGCCGACCCCTCGTGGCATGCGCGCCGGCCGCCGCGTGGACCACGCGGCGATCACCGGACCTCCAGGTCCTTGCTCAGGTGCATCAGGTGGCCGTCGGCGGACAGGTCGAAGCTCAGGCGCCAGTTGCCGGCCATGTGGAACATCAGGCCCTCGGCGCGGTAGCGCCCTGGCGCGAGGCGCTGCATCGTCGGGCGGTAGTTCATGCCGTGGCGATGGGCGGGCATCTGCGCGTCGACGCGCAGCGCCACCGGGTCACCGGCGCCCGCATGGGGACAGACCACGATGTCCAGCCCGAAGTGCCGGTCGACGGCGATCCCGGCGACGCCGGGCGTGAACACGATCGTGTGGTTCGGTCCGACGATCTGCTGGCGATGGCGGGCGTCGAGCTCGTCGCCGCAGGCCGCGCCGGCGTGCAGCGGGGCGCACAGTGCCGCCGCGGCAGCAAGGGCCCATGGCCTGGGCCGGTGCATGGGCATCGTCAGGCCTTGCCGGCGCCACGGAACAGCGCCTCGGCGTTGCGAAACCCGATGCGCTCGGCCAGCGGCCGCGGCAGCGTGGCCAGCCAGCCTCGCGACCACTCGGCATGCGGCGCGATGTAGTGCCAGCGCTCGGGCGTGAACGTGTCGGTGCCGACCATGAAGCGCTCGCCGAACTCGTCGAAGGCCTCGCGCCAGCCCGGCTCGACGCGCGTGCCGTCGGCGTGGTCGTTGCGGAAGGCCAGGTCGCACCACAAGAGCGGGTGGCGGCGCAGCGCGGCGCGCACGACATCGGGCCGCTCGAAGCCCGAGTGCGCCCACAGCACGCGCGCCTCGGGCCATTGGCGAAACAGCCGCTCCACCGCGTCGACGTCGGAGTGCGCATGCAAGATCAGGGCGTGCTCGCGCGCCAGGGCGACCAGGCGCCGCGGCACCGGCAATTCGGCCTGCTCGCCGTACAGGTGGAATTCGCCGATGCCGACGTAGCGGTTCCGGGCCAGGCGCTGCTCGACGTAGCGCACGATCGCCGGCTCGTTGACCCAGCCGCTGGTGTCGGCGCGCGTGCGGTAGGGTCGCAGCTCGGGGACGATCAGGTCGGGCGCCTCGGTGCGCAGCATCTGCGTGCCCTCGTCGTCGGAGGACGAGACCAGCACCCCGCGCAAGCCGGCCTGACGCAGGATCTGCACGGCCTGCTTGGGCGGCACCACCGTCCAGGCATCGTGGCTGTAGTGGACGTGCGCGTCGAACAGCGGCAAGGCGTCGGCGGCGCGCGCCAGCTCGCCTGCGGTGGCGCCGGCCAGCGCCACGAGGCAGCGACGGCGGTCGATCCGGAAGTCCATGGCCTGCTCCGGCGGCGCTCGATGCGCCCGGGCGACTAGCCTACCTCAGCGCCGATCGGCCCGTCCGCGGGCGGGGTCTCCCCGGCCGGGCGGGGTGCTCAGGCCGCCGCTTCGGCGGGCAACTCCTCGCTGCTGAGCGGGAACCACAGCGTCACCGCGGTGCCCTTGCCCGGCTCGCTGTCGATGCCAACCCGGCCGCCGTGCAGCTCGACGATCTCCTTGACCAGGCTCATGCCCAGGCCCGTCCCCGGGATGTTGCCCGAGGGGTCGGCGCGGTAGAAGCGCTCGAACACCCGCGCGGCCTGCGCCGCCGTCATGCCGATGCCCTGGTCGCGCACACGCACGCCGACGGCGGGCTGTCCGTCGACGTGGCCGTCCAGGGTCTCGAGCGTGACGTCGCCGCCCTGCGGCGAGTACTTGTAGGCGTTGGACAGCACGTTGCCCAGCGCGCGGTGGAACTTCTCGCCGTCGACGAAGAGCTGGGCCTTGCCATGGTGCAACTCGAGGCGCACCGGCCGGGCCTGGTCCTGCCCGTTCATCGCCGCGACCACGCGCTCGAGCAAGGAGCCCAGTGGCAGCCGCTCGCGGCGCAGGTCCTTGCCCTGGCGGGCCTCGATGCGGGCCAGGTCGAGCAATTCGTTGACCATGTTGATCAGCAGCGAGGCCTGGCGGTGGATGGTTTCCAGCACGTCGCGCCGGCGCCCCTCGGGCACCGGCCGGTTGAGCAGCAGCTCGGTGAAGCCGTAGACGCTGACCATCGGCGTGCGCAGTTCGTGCGCCGCGGTGGTCAGGAACTCGCTCTTCATGCGGTCCACCTCGGTCTCGCGGGTGATGTCGCGGAAGAACAGGATCGATTCGCCGTGGGCGGCGTCCTGGCCACGCACCACGCGCGCCAGCACGCGGCGCTCGGGCCGCTGCAGCTGCAAGGTCTCGGGACGGTCGCCGCGGCCTTCGGCCAGGGACTGCGCCAGCGGGGTGCCGGCGGCGCCGGGTTCGCACAGCGCCGCGAAGCGTCGATCGAACTCCTCGATCGTGATGTCGCTGACCGCGGGGTCGAGCGCCAGGCCCGACATCGTGTCGAAGGCGCGGTTGGTGTAGACCAGGCGGCCGTCGCGGTCGAAGACGACGAAGCCGTCCGGGCTGAGATCGAAGACGGCATTGAGCCGCGCGCTGCGCTCGGCGATGGCCAGCCGCGCCCGCTCGCGCTCGGTGACGTCGTTGAGGATGCCCACGTAGTGCGCGACGCCACCGTCCATGCCCGAGACCGGGGCGATCGCCAGCTCGTTGAAGAACAGCGTGCCGTCCTTGCGGTAGTTGCGCAGCACCACCTTGGCGGATTCGCCCCGGCGCATCGCCTGGCGCAGCGTGTCGATCTCGGGCTGCGCCACGTCGTCGCGCTGCAGGAAGGCGCAGTTGCGGCCGATGGCATCGCCCGGGTCGTAGCCGGTGATCCGGTAGAAGGCCGGGTTGGCGTAGAAGACCGGCTTGCCGGGCAGCGACATGTCGGAGATGACCACGCCGTTGCTCGTGCACTCCAGCGCGCGGCTGTACAGGTTGAGCATCGAGAAGGTCATGCGCTGCTCGGTCACGTCGCGCACCACGCAGGCGTAGCGCGCACCGTCGTCGGTGTCGACGCGGGACAGGGACACCTCGGCGGGGAACTCGGTCCCGTCGTGGCGCCTGGCGTTGAGCTCGAAGCGCGCGATGCGCGTGCCGCTGCTGCGCATGTACAGCCCCTGCGAGGTGCGGCGCTCGGCTTCGGCGATGTCGATGCCCACCAGCAGCTGCTCCAGCGGCAGGCCCACCGCCTGCTCGGGGGCGACGCCGAAGACGCTGGTCACCGCCGGGTTGGCCACCGCGACGCGACCCTGGGCGTCGAAGCCGAGCAAGGCATCGGGCGTGGCGTTGAGGATGGCGGCGGTGCGCTCCTCGTGGCGGTGCAGGTCCTGCAAGTGTCGATGCAGCAGGCTCGAGGCATCGTTGAGCGCCTGGGCCACCGACTGCAGCTCGTAGCTGGCGCCACGCACGGCCAGGCGCTCCCCGCGGCTGCGCACCAGGCGGCGTGCGAAGCGCGTCAGCTGGCGCATCGGGGCGAAGGCGCGGTGCAGGAACGCGTAGACGCTGGCCATCGTCAGGGCAATGACGAGCAACATCGCACCGAAGGCTTCGTCGCGCACGCGGGCCAGCGGGCCCAGCTCACCGTCGCTGGATACCTCGACGCGCAGCTGCAGGCCCGCGCCGACCGGCGCCGCGGCGACCACCCGGTCGTCGCGGTCGGCCGTGGCCCGCGCCGGCGGATCGACGGCTCCGGAGACCCGCTGCAGCTCACGGCCATCGGCCGCGACGAGCTGGGCCAGCCGCACGCCCGGTGCGGCCGCCAGTCCGGCCAGCACCGATGGCGCGGCCTGGCCCAGACGCACGTCGTCGGCACCGGCCAGCGTGGCCGCGGCCAGCAGCACCAGCTGCTGCGCGCGCTGCCGGGCCGCGGACTCGGCGAGCTGGTCGACCCGTTGCAGCGTCCAGCCGTACAAGCCGAGGCCGGAGACCAGGGCCACGGCGGCCAGCACGGCCAGCATCTGGTGGCGCAGGCGCATCGGCCGTGCCCTCCAGACACGCCGCAGGGCGACGGCGGGGAGGCCGAAGGCGGTGGCCATCAGGTGGTCTCCAGCATGCGCTCGATGGTGTCGATCAGCTGCAGCGGGCTGAACGGCTTGACCAGGTACTCGTCGGCGCCGGCGTCGCGGCCGGCCTCGCGGTCGCGCGCCTGCCCGCGGGCGGTCAGCAGCACGATCCGCATGTCGCGCGTCGCGGGGTCGGACTTGAGGTGGTGGCAGACCTGCAGGCCGTCGAGCTCGCCGGGCATCATCACGTCCAGCAGCACCAGTTCGGGCCGGATGTCGCGCGCCACGCGCAGCCCGGCCGCCCCGTCGGAGGCCTCGTGAATTTCGTAGTCCTCGAACTCGAGGGTCATGCGGATCAGCTTGCGGATGTCGGCTTGGTCTTCGACGATCAGGACGCGCTTCATGGGGAGCTCCTTGCGGAAGGTCGTTGGGGTTCGGGCCGCGAGGCCGCGTCAATAGGCCTCGGCCGACTGGCGACGCGCCGTGCGCCGGGCGCGCGACATCAGGGCCGCCAGGTCGCGGGCATAGTGCTGGGCCTGGGCCAGGCCGAGGGCCGCCTGGTCGGTCTGGTGCGGCGCCCCGGTGGGCAGTTCGATGACCAGGTGCCGCTGGCCGCCCTGGTGCATCTCCTCGAGCCGGCCGCCGTGCATGCCGAGCACCTGGCGGCACAGGCGCTCGCCGATCGCCTCGCGCCCCTGCACGGGCGCGTCGCCGTGGCGCTCGAACAAGCCGCAGTTGCGGAAGACGATGCGCACCCGCGAGCCGACTTGGTGGTGCTCGATGTCCACCGCGGTGCCCGGTTCGGCACCGCGCACCGCGCCTTCGATGCATTCGACGAACACGCGGCGGATCCAACGGGCGCTGCCGTACAGCGTGGCCAGCTCCTGGGTGTCGGCCTGCGACGAGAAACGCACCTCGATGTCGCGCCGCAGGGCCACGGGCTCGACCTCGCCCCACACCTGCTGCAGCAGCGGCCAGAGTTCGATGCGGTCGTCGGCCAGCGCCGACCCGCGGTCCCACAAGCGGCCCAGGTCGACCAGCCGTTCGGCGACGTGCAGCAGATCCTGGATGCCGTCGAGCAGGGCCTCGCCTTCCCGGCCGTCGCCGGCACTGCCGGCGTCGCGCGCCACGGCCAGCGCGGCCTGGGCAGCCCGCAGCGGCTCGCGCAGATCGACGCGCAGGGCGTGCATCAGGGTCTCGTAGGCCGAGCCGTCGTCGAGCTGCTGGTCGGCGGCGATGAAGACGAAGGCGTCATCGCGCTCGAGGCCGGGAATCACGCGGCAGGCCAGCGGCGCTCGCTCGCCCTCGTCGGGTCCGGCGGCCAGGCTGCTGACCGACACCTCCCGCGGCACGCGGGCCACCGCCGCCGCGCCGATGGCCCGGTTGAGTTCGGCGTGCAGCACCCGTCGACCGGAGGCCAGGCCGGTTCGCTCCCGGGCGGTGGTGTTGGCATAGCGGACCACGCCTTCGCTGCTGACCCACAGCAGGCCCGGCTTGAGGTTCTCCAGCAGCTCGGTGAGTGAGGGGTTCATGGTTTGCCTGTGTAGTTTGCAGTTTGTATCACTTTATTCGAACAACATCGGTCAGTGGCTGGTTTGTGGTGTCGTTTTTCTCACTTCGAGGCGTCGGCATGCGCGTCTGGGTGGCTCGGCGCGCCGGCCCGGCCTCGGCGGCGTCGCGCCGGCCGGCCCGTCGACCCGGTCGCCGGCCGTCAACGGGCCCGGGTCATGCGCCGATTGCCGCCACGCCTGCGTCGACGCCGGCACCGGTCGCGCGCGCCAACAGCTGCAGGCCCGCGGTCCCTTCGACGAGCTGGGCGAAGGTCGGCCGGACCGCGTTGACGCGGTCGCGCAAGGCCCGCATGGCGGCCGAACGGTCGAGGAAGCAGTCGACCAGGTCGGGGTCGAACGCGCGCCCGCGCTCGGCGCGCAGCAGGTCCAAGGCTTGCGTGTCGTCGAAGGCCTTGCGGTAGCAGCGGTCCATCGTCAGCGCATCGAAGCAGTCGACGATGGCGACGATGCGCCCGGACAGCGGGATGCCCTCGCCGGCGATGCGCTGCGGGTAGCCCTGTCCGTCCCAGCGCTCGTGGTGGGACAGGGCCACCTCGGCCGCCAGCTGGAACAGCGGGATGCGCGACTGGCCCAGGATGTCGGCCCCGATCGAGGGATGCCGGTTCATCACCGCACGCTCGGCCGGCTCGAAGCCGCCCGGCTTCTTGAGCACCCCGTCGGGGATGCCGATCTTGCCCACGTCGTGCATCGGCGCGGCCTTGCGCAGCATGTCGGCCCACCCCGCATCGGCGCCGGCCGCCAGCGCCAGCGCCTCGGCCAGGTAGCCCATGCGCACGATGTGCGCGCCGGTGTCGTCGTCGCGGAACTCGGCCGCCAGGGCCAGGCGGAACAGAGCCTCGTGATGGGCCTGCGACACCTCGCGCAGCGCCTCGTTGCGCTCGCGGTACAGGCGCCCCATGTCGTCGAGCATGCGCTCCATCTGCGCCAGGGCCGAGGGTTGGAAGCAGGAGGCGTTGGGGGTGTCGTTGGCGGGGTTCATGTCGATCGTCCAGGGCGACGCCGGCGCGGCTCGACGCGCGCGATGCGGTCCAGCGCACGGCGGATGTCACGCCGGCATGGCATCACGCGATTATCATCAGTATCACTTTCATCATTTACGATCGGAATCGCTCGAACCGAAGAAATCGGCAAAAATCCGCGCGAGGCTTTGCGAATGACCTTGCCGACCGATCACTGCTCGACGCTGGAGGCTGCCCGCCTGCTGGGCATGGCCGTGCGCTCGGTGCAGATGATGGTCGACCGGGGCGAGCTCGAGGCCTGGAAGACGCCCGGCGGTCACCGCCGCATCTCGCGCGACTCGCTGGACCGCTGGCTGGCGGCGCGGCACGGCGCCGCGGTCACCCGACCGGCGCCGCTCGATGCGGTCGCGCCGGCGCCGGCCCCGGCCAGGCCCGCGCCGGCCCTGGCGCCGTGCGTGCTGCTGATCGAGGACTCGATCCACTACCAGAACCTGATCTCGCTGCTCCTGCGCCAGGCCTTCCCCGACGTGTCGGTGCACATCGCCGGCGACGGCATCGCCGGGCTGGCCATGGCCGGGCGCCTGCAGCCGCAGGTGATGATCGTCGACATCCTGCTGCCGGGCATCGATGGCGCGGCGCTCATCACCGGCCTGCGCTCGCACCCGCAGTTCAGCGGCATGAAGCTGGTGGTCGTCACCTCGCTCGACGAGGACGACCGGGCCCCCTACGCGTTCGCGCTGTCGGGCGTGCCGGTGGTGCACAAGTCGCGCATCGTCGCCGAGCTGCCGGCCCTGATCCGCGACGCGCTGGCCGCGGCCCCGGTCACGGCGACGCCGGCAGCGCCCTGACGTGTCGGCCACGCGCGTCCTGCTGGTCGAGGATGACCCGTCCATCCAGCGCTTCGTCGAGCTGGCGCTCGAGGAGCTGGCGGTCGACCTGCACATCGCCAGCAGCCCCGGCGAGGCCTTGCAGGCCTTGCGAGCCGGGCGCTTCGCGGTGCTGCTGACCGACCTCACCTTGCAGGGTGGCAGCGGCCTGCAGGTGCTGCAGGCCCTGCACGAAGACCCGACCCTCGGCGGCGGGCCGCGGCGCCTGGTCTTCAGCGCCTCGCTGTCTCCGTCCACGCGCCGGCAGCTGGCGGCCTGGGGCGTCGACGAGATCATCGCCAAGCCCGCGCCGCTGCAGGTGCTGCTGGACGCCGTGCGGCGCGGCCTCGACGGCCCGCCGCCGGCACCCGGCGCGGCCCCGCACGGTGCACCCGACGGCGCGGCCGTGGACCGCTACTTCGGCGGCAACCGGGCGCTGTACGACAGCTTCCGGGCCAGCTGCCTGACGCAGTTCGGCGCCGACCTGCAGCTGGGCGCCGCAGCCCTGGCCGCCGGCGATGCCGCTGCCTTGCAGCGCCTGGCCCACAGCCTCAAGACGGTGCTGCTGTCACTCGGCCACGAGGCGGCGTCGGAGCTCGCCCGCCGCGCCGAGCGCTCGGCCGCCTCGGGCGTGCTGGCCGATGCCGGCGCCGACTGGGCGGCCCTGGCCGCTGCGCTCGGCCGGATCGTCGGCGAGGGCGCGGACCCGGGTGGCCGCGACGGTGCCGGCGCGCCACCGTCCTGAGCCCGGCGGCAGCCCGCAGCGGCCGGTGGCAGACTGACGCCATGGGCCATGTCGCACGCTGGATCATCGGACTGGCGGTCGCGCTGCTGATCGGCGCCGCATCGCTCGCGCTGCTGCTGCTGCAAGCCGAGCCCAGCGTGGTGAGCCCGGCCGTGGTCGAGCCGCGCGACGTCGAGCGGGCCCTGCGACTGGCGCGTGCCCACGACCCCCGACGCGCGCTGCCGGGCATCGTGCGCACCTTGCGGCTGAGCCAGCACGAGGCCGAGCTGCTGCTCGGCCAGGCCGCCACGCGGATGGGCGGGGGGCGGGCGCAGCTCGAGCTGCCCGGCGCCTCCGCCCGCCTGCGGGCCAGCCTGCCGCTGCCCTGGCCCGTGGACCGGCGCTGGATCAACGTGGATCTGCAGGCCGTGGCGGGCAAGGACCTGCCGGTCCTGCAGTCGGTGCGGATCGGCTCCCTGCCGGTGCCGGCGGTGCTGGCGAAAGGGTTGATCGGCCGGCTGGCCGCGTCCTACGGCCTGGCAGGACTCGACGGCCAGGCCGTCCTGGACCTGCAACGCGTGCGCTTCGGGCCCGGGCAGCTGCACGTCGTGTATGCCTGGGGACCCGAGGCACCGAAGCGACTGCTGGCGGCCCTGTCGCCCCAGGGCGACCAGGCCCGGCTGCGCGTCTATGCCGAGCGGCTGGCGGCCTTGACGGCCCCGCCGGCCCCATCGCTCGACATCCCGCTGCCGACGGTGCTGGGCCCGATGTTCGAGCTGGCCCGCCAGCGCAGCCGCGCCGGATCCGACCCTGCCGTCGAGAACCGCACCGTGCTGTGGGTGTTGGGCTTGGTATCGGGCGGCGTGGGCCTGTGGACCATGCTGCCCGAGCGCGAGGCCGAGCTGCGCCGACGTCCCATCGGTTTCACGCTGGCCGGCCGGCGCGACTTTCCGCAGCACTTCCTGGCCTCGGCCAACATCGCCGCCGACAGCGGCGGCTTGCTGGCCGACCGCGTGGGCCTGGTCAAGGAGCTCGACGACGCGCGCTTCGGCAGCGGCTTCAGCTTCAACGACCTGGCCGCCAACCGCGCCGGCACCCGCTTCGGCGAGCTCGCCGTGCGCGACCCCGCCGGCCTGCAGGGCCGGCTGCTCGGCGGGGTGGCCGAGCACGACATCCTGCCCGACCTGTCGGACCTGCCCGAGTTCCTGCACGAACGCGAGTTCCGGCAGCGCTACGGCGGACCGGGCTCACCCGCCTACGAGAGCCTGACCGCCGACATCGAGCGCCGCCTGATGGCCACGCCCTTGTTCCGCTGAGTTCGGCCGGCAGCCGGTCGGACGACGACAATGCAGGCCTTGTCGGCGGCATGCCGGACAAGATCCCGACGACACGACGACGATGGCCCTGAACTACCGCACCGTGCCCGTGACGCCGTTCCAGCAGAACGCGTCGATCGTCTACTGCACCGAGACGCGCAAGGCAGCGATCATCGATCCCGGTGGCGACCTGCCGCTGCTGCTGGGCGCGGTGGACGAGCTGGGTGTCGAGCTCGAGCAGATCTGGCTGACCCATGCGCACATCGACCACGCCGGCGCCACGGGCACGCTGGCGCGCCAGCGCGGGCTGCCGGTCATCGGGCCGCACCCGGGCGACCGGTTCTGGATCGACGCCCTCGAGCAGCAAAGCCGCATGTTCGGCTTCGCCCCGGCCGAACCCTTCGAGCCGACGCGCTGGCTCGACGACGGCGACCAGGTCAGCGTGGGGGCCTGCACGCTGGCCGTTCGCCATTGCCCCGGGCATACGCCGGGGCACGTGGTGTTCCACAGCGCCAGCGCCTGCCGCGCCTTCGTCGGCGACGTGCTGTTCGCCGGCAGCATCGGCCGCACCGACTTTCCGGGCGGGGACTTCGACACCTTGATCCGCAGCATCACCGAGCGCCTGTGGCCGATGGGCGACGACACCGTCTTCATCCCCGGACATGGACCGGAGAGCAGCTTCGGCCGCGAGCGGCGTTTCAACCCGTATCTGCAGGGCTGAGCGCCTGACGGCAGGCCGGGGCGGCGGTCGCGCCGGACGGGCCGCCCGGCAGGGCCCGATCGCGGCGCCGGCAACAGGCACACTCGCCACCGGGGCGCGACCTGGTCGCCTGCCGTGACGGTCGGGGGCGCAGGACCGGGACGGCGCGCAGGAGGAGGAGGACGCAGACGTGGTCGAATCACCTCGACAAGTGCAGCAGCCGGCCCATGGGGGACGCTCGTCCCGGGGACCGATGGCCTACCGCGGACCCGAGCGGCGCCGTCAGCCCCGGCCCGACGCGCTGGTCCTGGCGCAGATGCTCGACGAGGTCGGTCAAGGCATGGTGCTGCTGTCCGATCGCGGCTACGTGCTGCACCTCAACCACCCGGCCAGCCAGGTCCTGGCGGGCAGCCACCCGCTGCAGGTGCACGAGCGCCAGCTGCGCGCGGCCGCGCCGTCCGACGCGGTGACGCTGAACCAGGCGCTGCAGGCCGCACGCCGGGGCCTGCGCCGCATGGTCCAGCTGGGCACGGACGACCGGACGGTCTGCGTCGCGGTGGTGCCGCTGGCCCCCGGCGACGGCCACCGGCTGACCTTGCTGACCCTGTCGCGGCCGCAGCTCGTCGATGCCGTGACCCTGCAGTGCTACGCGCGCCTGTTCGGTCTGTCGGCCGCCGAGGCGCGCGTGCTCGAGGCGCTGTGCGCCGGGCACGACCCGGCGGCGGTCGCCCGGCTGCACGGCGTCGGGCTGGCGACGGTGCGCACGCAGATCGCCAGCCTGCGACACAAGACCGGCAGCAACGACATCAACGCCCTGCTGCGGACGGTGGCCCGCCTGCCGCCGATGGTGTCGGCGCTGCGGCAGCGCGATTGACGCGGCCGGCCGCACCGTACGATCGGCCCATGGCGCGCCCGACACGACCGACGCCGCGTGACTGGATCGAGACCGCACCGCTGACCGACAGCGTGCGCGCCCTGGCCCGCCGCGGCGAGCTGTGCCGCTTCGGCAAGGGCTCGGTGCTGATCCAGGAAGGCGCCGTCGGCGACACCCTGTACATCGTGCTCGAGGGCCGCCTGCGGGTCTTCGGCAGCACGATGAGCAGCGAGCGCGAGATCACCTACGGCACCTATGGCCCGGGCGAGTACATCGGCGAGATGGGCCTCGACGGCGGGCCGCGCTCGGCCAGCGTGATGGCGCTGGAGACGACCGTGTGCGCGATGATCACCCGCCGCACGCTCGAGCAGCACCTGCGCGAGAACTCCGACTTCGCCTTCGAGCTGCTGGCCAAGGTGATCCGGCGCGCGCGCCTGGCCACGCTGAGCGCCAAGACCCTGGCACTCAACGACGTGTACGGTCGGCTCAAGCAGCTGATCGACACGCTGGCCGAGCCGCAGCCCGATGGCACGCGCCGCGTGCCCGAGCGGCTGACCCACCAGGAGCTGGCCAATCGACTGGGCTGCTCTCGCGAGATGGTCACGCGCCAGCTGCGCGACCTGCAGGCCGGCGCCTACCTGGCTCCGGTGCGGGGTGAGATCGTGGTGCTCAAGCCGTTGCCGCCACGCTGGTAAACCCAGCGACGTCGAGTCACGCGCCAGGCAAGGCTCGGGCGCTGGCGCAACCCGCGCCGTCAGCGGCTGCGCTTCTCGGCCGGCGGCAGCTTGGCCGGCGGCGCGAAGGTCTGCGGCGGCTTGGCCGCGGCCTGGTACATCGGCAGCACGCCGGGTAGCTTGGCCTCGATGTCCTTGATGCGCGTCGGGCCGGCCGGGTGCGTGGACAGGATCTGCGGTGGCGCACCGCCCGAGCCGCTCATCATCTTCTGCCACAGCGTGACGCCGCTGCGCGGGTCGTAGCCGGCGCGGGCAGCCATCACCAGGCCCAGCGCATCGGCCTCGGACTCGTCGTCGCGGCTGAACTTGAGCGACAGCAGCTGCGCGCCCCCCTGCGCCACCAGGTCGCCGACGTTGCCCAGGCCGAGCAGTGCCGCGCCCAGGCGCAGCCCGTTGGTGGTGACGAAGTTCTTGCCCATCTGCTCGCGCGCATGCTCGAGCAGGGCATGGGCGACCTCGTGACCCATGACCATGGCCACCTCGTTGTCGTCGAGCTGCAGCTCGGACAGGATGCCGTAGTAGAACGCGATCTTGCCGCCGGGCATGCAGAAGGCATTGATCTGCCGGCTGCCGATGAGGTTGACCTCCCATTGCCACTGAGCCGCCCGCTCGTTGCACTCGCGGGTGTAGGGGATGATGCGCTGGGCGATGTAGCGCAGCCGCTGCAGCTGCGGCTGCTCGGCGGCGGCCAGGGCCTTCTCCGAGCCGGCCTTCTGCAGCATCTGGCGGTACTGCTGGCCGGCGCTGCGCTCGACGGTGTCGGCCGACACCGCCTTGGTGAACTTCGAGCGGCGGCACTCCGGAATCGACGCCGCCGCCGGCCAGGCCGCGGCCAGCCCGGCGCCGAGCAGCCCGCCCGTGAACAGGCGCCGCGCGCGCAGCGCACAGCCGCAACGCAGGGGCGTCATGGCCGTCGCCACGGTGGTGTCGAATGTCGAACGCATTGCGGTCTCCGAGTGGCCGGATGGGGGAAGGTTCCGCATCGCGGGCATTCTAGGAGTCCGCATCCACACGGGTGGCCGCGCCCTGCGGCCGGTCCGGCGCGGGCTCCGGCCACGCCCTCAGCGCCGCGGCAGCTCCAGGGCACGCAGGCTGCCGCGAAGCAGCCCCAGCATCACCAGGGCCGGCAGGGCCAGCAGCGTGCTGACGACGAAGAAGGTCGGCCAGCCGATGGTCTCGGCCAGCACGCCGGCGACCGGCCCCACCCACACGCGCCCGACCGACGCGAAGGCCGACAGCAGCGCGAACTGCGTGGCCGTGAAGCGCTGGCTGCACAGGCTCATCAGCAGAGCCAGGAAGGCCGCCGTGCCCATGCCGCCGCTGAGGTTCTCGAAGGCCACGACGGCCAGCAGGCCTCCGTCCACCGGCGTGGCCTGGGCCAGCGACAGCCAGCCCCAGTCGAAGGCCGGCAGCACGAGGCCGGGCCAGGCACCCTTGCCGCCGCTGGCCAGCCACCAGAAACCCAGGTTGCTGGCCATCTGCAGCAGCCCGAAGAGCCACAGCGCGCGCCAGAGGCCCAGACGCAGCATCAGCGCGCCGCCGAGCAGCGCGCCGCCGATCGTCAGCCACAGGCCGAAGATCTTGTTGACCACGCCGACCTCGGCCGAGCTGTAGTGCATCGCCTGCAGCAGGAACGGCGTCAGCAGCGAGCCGGCGAAGGCGTCGCCCAGCTTGTACAGCACGATCAGCAGCAGCATGGCCGCCGCGCCAGGCTGTGCGAAGTAGTCGCGCAGGCCCTGCACCAGGGTGTCGAACCGCGCCCGGCGGGCCACCCACCAGGCCAGCGGCAGCACGATCGCGATGCCGCTCAGCAGCAGGGCAAGATCGATCCAGCGGCCCTGCAGGGCGCGCGGCAGGGAGGTGGCGGCGAGCACCGGCTCCAGCAAGGCACGCAGCGCCGCGCCGCCGAGGCGGTCGATCACCCAGGCGGCCGCGCCGACGGCCAGCACCACGGCGACGAATCCCCGAGCGTCGCGGCCCGAGGCAGCCCCAGCGTCCGGCGGCGCAGCCAGACGCGGCAGCAGCAGCGCCGAGAACACCGCCGCCCCGAGCATCAGCGCCGCCATCAGCTGGTAGACCTGGGGCCAGGACCATCCACCACCCTGTCGCGCGTCGGTCCAGATCAGGGCCAGGCCGCCGGAGAGGATCATCGCCAGCCGGTAGCCCATCACCGTCAGCGAGGCGCCCAGGCCACGCTCGGCGGGCGCGAGCAGCTCGGTGCGGTAGGCGTCGATGGCCACGTCCTGCGTCGCCGACACGAAGGCGACCGCCAGCGCCAGCAGCGCGAAGACACGGATCGAGGCCGTCGGCGAGGTCGACGCCAGCCCGACCAGCAGGCCGGCCATCGCCAGCTGGGTGGCCACCATCCAGCCGCGGCGCCGTCCCAGCCCGGGCAGATCGAAGCGATCGAGCAGGGGCGCCCAGAGGAACTTGAAGGTGTAGGGCAGGCCGACCAGGCTGAGGAAGCCGATCGTCGCGACATCGAGGCCCTCGACGCTCAGCCAGGCCTGCAGAGCCTGTCCGGTCAGGGCCAGCGGCAGGCCCGAGGCGAAGCCCAGGATGCCCACCACGGCCAGACGCCACCCGCTGCCTCGGGGCAGCGCCGACGACGCGCTGCGACCGGGCGTGGACATCGCCGGATTCTAGGAGTCCACCAGGCCGGCCCGGCCGTTCGCGCGCTCCAGGTGCCTGCCCGACGGCCGTCGCCTGCAGCCTGGCGGCAGGGGGTGTCACCGCCGCTGCCGCCGGGCTGCGTAGCGCCCGAGCTGTCGCGACGCCGGATGCAGGCCGGCGGCGCTACTTGGCGCCCGGGATGCCCTGCCGATAGATCGACTGGGCCAGCGCCAGCAGCTGCTCGCGCGGCAGCGATCCCACCAGCGCGTAGCCGGCACCCGACTCGACCCAGTAGAACATGCCCAGCTCGCCGTGGCGCTCGAAGCGGAACTCCGCCGGCGTGCCGACCTCGGGCTTGCGCAGGTAGACCGTCACGCGCAGGCCCTGGGCGTCCTGGTACATCAGCTGCGCGCTCTTGCCGGCGCCGTCGGGCAGCAGGCGGCCCCCGACCAGCTCGAAGCCCTGGTCGCGCAGGTCGAACAGCTTGACCGGCACGTCGATGCGGCGGGTCAGCCAGCGCGCCAGGTGTTCCTCCTGGGCCTTGACCTCCACGGCATGGCGCGGCTCGGGCACGTAAACCGCGTGGGCGAAGGCCGCGCGCTGCACCCAGGCCGAGCCCCCGCCGGCCCGCGCCTCGACCGTCAGGCCGCGCTGCCACTGCCAGGTGACCAGCGAGCCGGCCACACCACCGGTCAGCAGCAGGCCGGCGGCCGCCGCGGCCACCGCCCAGCGCGACGACCAGCCGGGTCGTCGCATGACCAGCGATCGCAGGGCCTCGGGTACCGGCTCGTCGAGCACGCCGGCGCAGCGCGAGCGCAAGGCCTCGGCGTCGGCGGCCCACAGCCGCACGCGCGCGGCGTCCTCGGGGTGGCCGCGCAACCAGGCCTCCACGCGCGCCTTGTCGGCGCGCTGTTCGGGTCCGTCGAGCTCGCCGTCGAGCCAGGCCGACAGCAGAAGGTCGTCGATGCGGGAGGTGTCCATGTCAAACCACCCTGCGCAGCGTGCCGGCCGCCGTGCCCGACCCGCCGTCCAAGAAGTGCCGCAACGCCGCGCGCGCGCGGCACACGCGCGACATCACCGTGCCCACCGGGATGCGCATCACCTCGGCCACCTCGGCATAACTGAGTTGTTCGACGCAAACCAGCAGCAGCGGCACGCGCTGGTCGGGGCCGAGACGCCGCAGCGCGGCCAGCAGGTCCAGCCGCAAGCCCACGTCGACGCCGGGGTCGCCGCCGTCGCGGTCCTGGGCCTGGCTGACGTCGGCCGGGTCGATGATCGACAAGCGCGCGTCACGCCGGCGGCTGTCGAGAAAGGCGTTGTGGGCGATCGACAGCACCCACACCAGCATGTCGCGGCGCTGGTCGAACTGGTGCCAGTGCGTCAGTGCCCGCTCCAGCGAGGTCTGCACCAGATCGTCGGCGCTGGCCAGGTCGAACACCAGCGACCGGGCATAGCGCCGCAGCCGCGGGATGGTGCCCAGCAGCTGTTGGCGGAAGGTGTCGGGCGCTTGCACGTGTGGCGTACGTGGCGGGCCCACGCATTATTCCGCCCGCCACGGCCCGGCAACCCGGCGCGCCCGACGGACGTCGCGCCGCGCGGGCATTGAGCACGCTCAAAGCCAGCCGCCAGCCGATCGCGACGGGGCTTGAGGTCTGGTGCCTCGGCCACATCTGCAAGCCATGGAATCGACCTCGATGATCGTGGCATGCCCGCATTGCCACACCAAGAATCGCGTGCCGCGTTCGCGCGCCGCGGAAGGGCCGGTGTGCGGCCAGTGCGGCAAGGCCCTGCTGACCGGCGCGCCGGTCGAACTCGGCGACCGCGACTTCGACGCGGTCGTCGGGGCCAGCGAGCTGCCGGTGCTGGTGGACTTCTGGGCGCCCTGGTGCGGCCCCTGTCGGGCCATGGCGCCGGCCTTCGCGCAGGCCGCCGAGCGGCTGCAGGGCAAGGCCTTGCTGGTCAAGGTCAACAGCGACGACAACCCCGGCCTGTCGGCGCGCTTCGGCATCCGCAGCATCCCGACGCTGGTACGGCTGCAGCAGGGGCGCGAGACGCACCGCCAGTCGGGCGCCGTGCCGGCGCAGACCATCGTGGCGATGGCAGGGGCGTAGCCGAGCGCCTCCAGCGCCCCGGTCAGGCGTTCGTGCCCTGGGCGCGGCGCCGCGCCAGTTCGATGAACCAGTCCACGCTGGCGGCATTGGCCATGGCGTCGCGGTTGAGCACCTGGGCCGGGTCGGCGCCCATCAGCAGCTTCTTGACCGGCAGTTCCATCTTCTTGCCCGACAGCGTGCGGGGGATCGCCGGCACCTGGAACACCGCGTTCGGCACATGCCGGGCCGACAGCGCCTGGCGGATCGAGTCCTTCAACCGAGCCTCCAGCGCCGCATCGAGCACGAGGCCTTCGCGCAGGACCACGAACAAGGGCATCCAGCTCTCGAGACCGAGGTACTCGAGGTCGACGACCAGGCTGTCCAGGACCTCGGGCAGCACCTCGACGGCGCGGTACAGCTCGGCGGTGCCCATGCGGATGCCATGGCGGTTGATGGTCGCGTCGGAGCGGCCGTAGATGATCGCGCCATGGTGCGTCGGCTCGCCGCCCGGATCGGACGCACCCCTCGGCACCAGGCGGATCCAGTCGCCGTGCCGCCAGACGCCGCGGTCACACCCGTCGGCATCGAGCTGGCGGTACATGTCGAAGTAGCTCTCGCGCAGGCGCCGCCCGTCGTCGTCACCCCACAGGTACAGCGGCATCGACGGCATCGGCTCGGTGCACACCAGCTCGCCGACCTCGTCGATCAGCGGCCGGCCAAAGCCCTGGGCGTCGGGCTCCGCAAAGGCCTGCACCGCGGCGCCCAGGCAGCGCACCTGCATCTCACCGCGCACCACCGGCAGCGTGCGCAACCCGCCGACGAAGGCGCCGGCGAAGTCGGTGCCGCCGGAAATCGGGGCCAGCCAGATCGGACGGCCCTCGGGTTGCGGCAGGTGATCCCAGATCCACTGGTAGCACTCGTCGGACAGGGGCGACCCGGTCGAGCCGACGGCACGCAGCGCCGACAGGTCGGCCTCGCGCATCGGCTCGACGCCGGCCTTCAGGCAGCTGGCGTAGTACGCGGCGCCGGCCCCGAAGAAGGTGGCCCCGGACGCCCCGGCGAAGCGCCACAACACGCCCCAGTCGGGCGCCGTCGCGCTGCCTGCCGGGTGGCCGTCGTAGAGGCACACGGTCGTGCCGCCGAGCAGCGCGCCGACCTGGCTGTTCCACATGATCCAGCCCGTCGAGCTGTACCAGTGGTAGCGCGTGCCGGTGTCGACCGATGCGCCCAGGTCGTTGTGCAGCTGGGCCATCTTGAGCATCTCCAGCATCACGCCGCCGTGGCCATGGACGATGGGCTTGGGCAGGCCGCTCGTGCCGCTGGAGTAGACCACCCACAGCGGGTGATCGAAGGGAACCCACTCGGGTTCGAAGTCGGCGGCCTGGCCGGCCAGCAGCGCGTCGAGCCGATGCCCGCTCTGGCCGGGCGGCACCAGCGAGGCCGGGTCGGTGGCCGCGTCGAACGCGGCGCGCAGCACGAGGTGGCGCACGCTGGGCAGGCCGGCCAGCAGCTCACGCAGCACGGGCCGCCGATCATGGCCCTGGCCGCCGTAGAACTGCCCGTCGACCGCGATGACGACCTTCGGCGCGATCTGGCGGAAGCGGTCGAGCACCGCCACCGGCCCCATGTCGGGCGAGCAGATCGACCACACCGCGCCCAACGACGCGGTGGCCAGAAAGGCGACCACCGCGTCCGGCGAGTTGGGCAGGTAAGCCACCACGCGGTCGCCACGCTGCACTCCCAGGCGCCGCAGCTCACGGGCCAGGACCTGGACACGGCGGGTCAGCTCGGGCCAGGGCAGGGCCTCGGGTTCGGCCCTGCGTTCGTCCTGGAACACCAGCGCCGGATGGCCAGCCGCGTCGGCGCACGGGCCGTGGCGCAGGACCTGCCGCGCGAAGCTGACGCGGGTGCCGGGAAACCACACGGTGCCGGGCATCGCCGCGCGCTCGATCACCGTCGTCGGCAAGTCGGGCGACTGGATGTCGAACCAGTCCCAGATCGAGCGCCAGAAGCCGGCGAGATCGCTGACCGACCACTGCCACAAGGCCTCGTAGCGGTCGAAGCGCCGGCCCAGGCGCTGTTCGAGCCAGGCCTGGTACAGCGTGAAACGGGGGACCGGAAGGGCCACGGCAGCTCGTCCGGTGGGCGACGCGCGACCCGGAGGGTCAGTTGACCGTGGCCGCTCCGGCGCGCTGGGCCGCCATCAGCTTGGTGACCATGCGGATCTCCTCGTCGATCGAGAAGAAGAACGGATACAGCGAGCGCTCCTCCGCGGCCAGCTCCATCTGCCCGCCGAACTGCTCGACCTGGCCCATGATGTAGGACAGATCGGCCATCAGCAGCACCGCCGGCGCGTTGACCGTGCGGTTCATGCGCGCCGGCGCGATCACGCGAAAGCCCAGCATGCGCTCGTAGTACTTGACGTGGCGCGGGTTGACCTCGATCACCAGCGTGTCGTGCTTGCGGATCCGGTAGGCCATGATGCAGGCGACGTGGAACAGCGCCGCCAGCACGCGCTTGGTGCCCGAAATCGGGTCGACGGCCAGCTTGGTGAACTCGCAGAGCTTGCGGCCTTCGGCGCGCAGGGCGTTGTTCTCGTCGCTGAAGATGTCGTCCGAGTTCATGCCCTCCGACCCGTCGAGCCCGACGGTGATGGTGCCGATGGTCGCCTCGTCCTCCAGCGCCGACAGCGTGATGCGGTTGGCCTGTTGCTCCGACGGCAGCGACACCGCCCCGTAGCCGCGCCACGAATAACGGTGCTTCAGCAGGCTGCTGGCGGAGTTGCGGCGGACGAAGGAATCGGCCGTCTTGATCTTGAAGAGCCGCGGACCCGGCGCGCCGTCGGCCAGCAGGTCGATCCGCGGATCCTGTGTCAGCAAGGCCCCGGCGATGCGCTGCGGCTTCAGCGGCGACGCGATGATCGTGTTGGTGCCGAACGAATTGGCTGCCATGCAGGAAGCTCGTGCTCTGGACTGGATCGGGAGGTGCAAGTCTGTCCTTCCGTCAATCGGACGGATGTGTCAAGTAACAAGGATACCCCGCCCCCGAACATGAACTCCTTCACGCACGTCAGGGCCGGCTGTAACAGCGTGTTCGGTTCGTGAAGCTTTCCGGACGCTGGCGGACTGCGGCGTGCGACCGGCGACCTCCCGTTCAGTGGGCAGCCTGCGCCGTCCGATCGATGTCCACCATGTGCCACCATTCTTGCCAGAACAAGGGCCGGCGATAACCCTTCACCCACGGGTGTGCCATGTCCACGACGTAGCGGTGGACGTGCAGCTTGTACGGGGCGTAGGCGATGGCCAGGCGCTTGGCCTGGTCGAACAGGGCCAGCCGCTCGGGCCCGTCGGGCAGCACCGTCATCCGGTCGTACAGCGCGTCGAAGGCCGGCAGGCTGAAGCGCGAGATGTTCTGCTGTCCGGCCTGCTTGCCGTAGTAGCGCGCCAGCATGCCCTGCCCGTCGCCGCCAGCGGCGCTGGACCCGACGCCCCACATCATCAGCTTGCCGGCGCGGGCGGCCTTGAGGTTCTCCGGCCACTTGGCCACCTTGAACTCGACCTGGACCTGGATCGCGGCGAGGAACTTCTGCCACATCTCGGTCAGCTGGCGGCTGACCTGGTCGGGCTGCGTCGCCATCTCGAGCACCAGCTTCGATCCGTCGGGCCGCTCGCGCCAGCCGTCGCCGTCGCGGTCGACATAGCCGTACAGGTCGAGCAGCGCGCGCGCCTTGGCCGGGCTGAACTCGCTGTTCTCGCTGCGGAAGTCCGGGTCGTAGCCCGACAGGTGCGGCAGCACCGGGCTCTGCGCCGGGATGGCCAACCCGCGGCGCAGCAGCCGGATCTCGCGCTGCAGGTCCACCGACAGGTTGATCGCGCGACGCAGGGCCACCCGCTCCGGCGCCAGGCCCCCGACGACCGGATGGTCCATGTTGTACAGCGTCATCGTGATGTCGGCCTGCAGCGTGCGCTCGGCCTGGATGCCCCGCTTGGCCAGATTGGGGGCGAGCCTGCCGCCGGGCATGGCGACATCGATGAACTCGGCCGGCGTGCGCTCGATCAGGTCGGTCTGCTCGTTGAGGAACGACAGCCAGCGCGGTTGCACCTCCTCGATGATCGAGATCTCGACACGATCGATCAGCGGCAGTCGCTTGCCACGCAGGCGCGCCGCGATGGCCTGGCCCTCGACATCGTCGGGCGCCGGCTCGGCGTGCCAGAACCGCTCGCGGTAGCCCGGGTTGCGCTCCAGCACGATCAGCGACGAGCGCCGCCACTGCGCCAGCCGGAACGGCCCGGTGCCCACCGGATGCTCGGCGATGCGCTCGCCGTAGGCCTCGACGACCTCGCGGGCCACCGCGCCGAACAGGTCCGTGGTGGCCAGGTCCTCCAGGAACCGCGGGCGCGGCTCGCGCAGCCTGAACTGCAAGGTGTAGCGGTCCAGCGCACGCAGGCCCTCGATCTCGCGGTCGTAGTCGAGCCCCTTCTTGCGAGCGAGGGCCTCCTGGCGCAGTTCCGCCAGACCGAGGATGTAGCGGTTCTCCATGCTCGACCACAGGGGGCTCTTGACCACCGGGTCGGCGAAGCGCTTGAACGCGAACACGTAGTCCGCGGCGACCAGCTCGCGCCGCCGGCCCTGGAAGGCCGGGTCGTCGGCGAAGTGGATGCCGGGCCGGATCTTGATCGTCCAGGTCCGGAAGTCGTCGCTGACCTGCGGCATGCCGTCGGCGGTCAGCGGCACGATCTTCGCCGGCCGCGCCAGGTGGTCGTAGGCGTAGGGCGTCTCGAAGATGTGCGCGGTGATGATGCGCGAATAGAGGTCGGAAACCTGCGGCGGGTCGAAGCCGGTCTCGGCCACCTGGAAGGCGTAGCGCAGCACCTTGGCGCCTTCGGCCGCGCGGGCGGCGGGCAGCGCCAGGGCGGCGGGCAGCGCCAGCGTGTCGCGCCTGCGCATCTCAGGCCCCGCCGATGGCCCGGCGCTGCTGCGCCTCGTCGATGTCGACGTACTTCCAGAACTCGCGCACGAAGATGTTGCGGTGGTAGCCGATCACCCAGGGGTGCGCCAGGTCGTTCCAGATGCGGTGCACATGCACCTTGTAGGGCATGTAGGCGATCATCAGCCGCGCCGCGTCGGTCATCAGCTTCTGCCGCTCCGGTCCGTCGGGCATGCTGCGCTGCTTCTCGTACAGCGCATTGAAGGCCGGCAGGTTGAAGCGCGCGTGGTTGGCCTGCCCCTTGTTGGGCCCGTAGCCGAGCGCGAGGAAGGTGTCACCGTCGGGTGTGCCGGCGCTCCAGCCCACGCCCCACATCATCAGCTTGCCGGCGCGGCTGGCCTTGAGCTGCTCGGGCCACTTGGCGACCTTGAACTCCATGCGGATGCCGATCGCATCCATGTTCTTCTTCCACTGCTCGACGAGCTGCCGGCTGACCTGGTCGGGCTGGGTGTGGTACTCCAGCACCAGCGGCCGGCCGTCGGGCTGGTCGCGCCAGCCGTCGCCGTTCTGGTCGGTCCAGCCGTGCAGGTCGAGCAGGGCCTTGGCGCGGGCGCGGTCGAAGGTGCTCATCTCGCTGCGGAAGGCCGGGTCGTAGCCCCAGACGTTGGGCGCGATCGGGCCCTGCGCCGGCAGCGCCTGCCCACGTCGCACCAGACGGATCTCGCGGTCGACGTCCACGGCCAGCGAGATCGCCCGCCGCAGGGCCACCTTGTGCGGCTCGTTGCCGCCGACCACCGGGTTCTCCATGCCGAAGTACGACACCGACACGTCGGCCCGCGTGTAGCGCACCAGCGTGATGCCGCGCTTGACCAGGTTGGGCGCCAGCCGGTTGTTGGGCAGCGCCATCTCGGCGAACTCGTCGGGCACGCGCTCGCAGACGTCCTGCTCCTCGCTGAGGAAGGACAACCAGCGCGGCTGGGCCTCCTCGATCACCGAGATGTGCACCTCGTCGACCAGCGGCAGGCGCCGGCCCTTGAGCTGCGCAGCGGCCTGCTCCAGCCGGCTGTCGCCGGCCGGTGCCGTCTCGGCATAGGGCACCTCGCGGTAGCGGGGGTTGCGCGCCAGCACCATGCGCGAGCTGCGCTTCCAGGTCTTCAGCACGAAGGGGCCGGTGCCCACCGGGTGCTCGCCGATCTTGTCGCCATACATCTCGACGACCTCGCGCGCCACCGCACCGGTGAACGAGCCGTCGGTGAAGTGGTACAGGAAGCGCGGCTTGGGCTCGGCCAGCTTGATCTGGAAGGTGTAGCGATCGAGCGCCCTCAGGCCCTCGACCTCGCGGTCGTAGTCGAAGGGCTTCTTGGTCTCGAGCGCTTCCTTGCGCAGCTCGGACAGGCCGAGGATCTTGTCGGCCTCCAGCAGGTACAGGTTGCCGCTCTTCCAGCGCGGGTCGTAGTGGCGCTTGAGGCTGTAGACGTAGTCCTGCGCGGTCAGCTCGCGCGGGGCCCCCTTGAAGGCCGGGTCATCGGCGAACAGGATGCCGGGCTTGATGCGGAAGGTGAAGGTGCGGTAGTCCGCCGACACCTCGGGCATGGCCGCCGCGGTGTTGGGCCGCACACGCGTCGGCTTGGCCAGGAACTCGAACTCCAGCGGCGCCTCGAAGATGCCGGCCGCGACGGTGCGCGAGTACAGGTCGGTGATGTAGGCAGGGTCGAACCCGGTCTCGGCGATCGGGAACGCATAGCGCAGGATCTTCTGGGCCGAGGCGATGGCCGGTGCCAGCAGCATGGCGACGGCGAGGCCCAGCGCGACGAGGGTCTGTTGCATGGTGGCCGAGCGGGCGGCTCGGCATGCGCCACCGCCCCGGCGTGGAAAGGCGGCAAGTCTATGCCGCATGCGCCAGGCGCTGCAGCGTGGAACCCCCGCAGCCGAGCGGGAAACCCCCGGCCGGACGCCCGGCAGCCCCGCCTACACTCGCGCATCCCGGAAAACGGCGTCGGCGGCCAAGAGCTGCGCGGCGCCCGGAGTCGCCGTGCAATGGCCGCCTACCTGATACGCCGCCTGTGGCAGATGATCCCCACGCTGGCCGGCGTGGTGCTGCTGGTGTTCTTCCTCTTCAAGTACTTCGGCGGCGACCCCGCCGAGGTGCTGGGCGGCCTCAATGCCAGCAAGGAGCAGGTCGACGCGATCCGCCAGCAGCTCGGGCTGAACGAGCCGGTGTGGGTGCAGCTGTGGATCTTCGTCAAGCAGATCGTCACCTTCGACTGGGGCAAGAGCTGGGCCACCAACGAGGCGGTGAGCAACCTCTTCGCCACGCGGCTGCCGGCCACGCTGACGGTGATGCTGCCGATCCTCATCCTCGACGCGGTGCTGGCCCTGCCGATCGCGATGTGGGTGGCCTACCGCCGCGGCAGCCTGACCGATCGCACGATCATGGTCGTCACCACCGTCGCGCTGTCGATCAGCTTCCTGGTCTACGTGATCGTCGGGCAGTACCTGTTCGCCTTCCAGCTCGGCTGGTTCCCGGTGCAGGGCTGGAGCGACAGCACGCTGACCAACCTGCTGACCTACGTGCCGCTGCCGGTGCTGCTGGCGGTGATGGTCGGCGTGGCGCCGCAGACGCGGCTGTACCGCAGCTTCCTGCTCGACGAGCTGGGCCAGGACTACGTGCGCACCGCCCGCGCCAAGGGCATGACCGAGGGCGTGGTGCTGTTCCGGCACGTGCTGCGCAACGCGATGATCCCGATCCTGACCAACATCGGTCTGCAGCTGCCGGGCATCTTCGTCGGCTCGTTCCTGATCGAGGTGTTCTTCTCGATCCCCGGCCTCGGCCGCGAGGTGCTGCTGGCGGTCAACCGCAGCGACTTCCCGGTGATCCAGGCCGTCACCATCTACCTGGCCGTGCTGACGATGATGATCAACCTGCTCACCGACCTGGCCTACAAGATGGTCGATCCGCGGGTGGTCCTCAAATGAGCGCCGTGCTCAGCGCCGATGGCGCGCCCACCGACGCGCAGCAGAAGTCCGAGGGCGTCTGGCATGCCGCCTGGCGGCGCTACCGGGCCGATCGCGTGGGTCTGGTGTCGCTGGCCATCGTCGCCGGCTTCGTGCTGCTGATCGGGCTGTCGGCCGTGGGCCTGGTGGCCGCGCACTGGCAGGACGAGATCGGCGTGCCCAGCGCGCCGCCGACCTTCATGGGGCCCGCCGCCCCCCAGGCGGCCGGGACGATCGAGGGCCCCAAGGGCCCCAACGTCGACCTGTCCGACGTCGACCCGCTGGCGCCGCGCTACAAGGAATGGGCCGAGCGCGCCAAGCAGTTCCAGACCACCGAGGTGGTGCGCTCGCCGACGCTGCCGTTCGGCGGCGACCGCCTCGGCCGCGACGTGCTGGCCAAGGCCGTCAAGGGCACCGAGATCTCGGTCTTCGTGGGCGTGATGGCGGCGCTGGCGGCCACGCTGATCGGCACGTTGCTGGGCGCCTTCGGCGGCTTCTTCGGTGGCAAGGTCGGCGACTTCCTGGAGTGGGTCTACAACGTCTTCGAGTCGATCCCCAACATCCTGCTGATCTTCGCGTTCGCCGCAGTGGTCGGCCGCGGCGTGCAGAGCGTGGTGCTGATCCTGGCCCTGACCGGCTGGACCGGCATGTACCGCCAGGTGCGCGCCGAGTTCATCAAGCACGCCAGCCGCGAGTACGTGCGCAGCGCCGAGGCCATCGGCGCCTCCACCGGCAGCCGCATGTTCCGCCACATCCTGCCCAACGTCAGCCACGTGATCCTGGTGCGCATGAGCCTGCTGGCGGTGGGCTTCATCAAGGCCGAGGTGATCCTGTCGTACCTGGGCCTGGGCGTGCGCGTCGACCAGGTCAGCTGGGGCACCATGCTGGCCGAGGCGCAGAGCGAGCTGATCCTCGGCCACTGGTGGCAGCTGGCCACCGCGACGCTGTTCATGGCGGTCTTCGTCACCGCGTTCTCGCTGATGGCCGACGCCTGGCGCGATGCGCTGGATCCCAAGCTGCGGGGCCTGGAATGAATGCCCCTTTGTTGAGCATCCAGAACCTCGAGGTCGCCTTCCGCATGGGCGGCGGCGTGCGGGCGCACGCCGTGCGCGGCGTGAGCTTCGACGTGCCCGAGCACACCACCGTCGCGCTGGTCGGCGAGTCCGGGTCGGGCAAGAGCGTCACCGCGATGTCCATCCTCAACCTGCTGCCCGACAACGCCGAGCGCAGCGGCCACGTGCGCTGGCAGGGGCGCGAGCTGCTGCAGGCCTCGCTGGCCGAGCTGCAGGCCTTGCGCGGCAAGTCGATCGCCTGCGTGTTCCAGGACCCGATGAGTTCGCTGAACCCGGTGTTCAGCGTCGGCCAGCAGCTGGCCGAGCCGCTGATGAAGCATCTGGGCCTGGGCCGGCGCGAGGCCTGGCAGCGTGCCGAGGAGCTGCTGAACGAGGTCGGCATCCCCGAGCCCAGGCGGCGGCTCTCGGCCTACCCGCACGAGCTCTCCGGCGGCCAGCAGCAGCGCGTGATGATCGCGATGGCCTTGTCGTGCGAGCCGCAGCTGCTGATCGCCGACGAGCCGACCACCGCGCTGGACGTGACGATCCAGCGCCAGATCATCGAGCTGCTGGCGCGGCTGAAGGACAAGCGCCGCATGAGCGTGCTGTTCATCAGCCACGACCTCGGACTGGTCGGCGAGATCGCCGACCACGTGGTGGTGATGCGCCACGGCGAGGTGCGCGAGCAGGGCCCGGTGGCGCGCATCTTCGCCGACCCGCAGGACGCCTACACCAAGGCCCTGCTGGCCTGCCGACCCAGCCTGGAAGGCAACCCGCACCGGCTGATGGTCATCGACGACCACATCGCCGGACGCTCCGATGGCGGCCAGGCCCGCGCCAAGGATCCGGACGCACCGGTGGTGCTGCAGGTGCGCTCGCTGGCCAAGAGCTTCTGGCTGCGCACCGGCGTGTTCGGCCGGCGCGAGTTCAAGGCCGTGCAGAACGTCAACTTCGAGCTGCGGCGCGGCCACACGCTGGGCGTGGTGGGCGAATCGGGCTCGGGCAAGACGACGATGGGCCTGACCCTGCTGCGCCTGCACGAGCCCACTGCCGGCGAGGTGATCTTCGACGGCCGCAACCTGCTGAAGCTGTCGGACCGCGAGCGCCAGGGCATGCGGCGGCGCATCCAGATCGTCTTCCAGAACCCCTATGCCAGCCTGAACCCGCGCTTCACGATCGGGCAGACGCTGGTCGAGCCGATGGCCATCCACGGCATCGGCGCCGACACCACCGAGCGCGAGCAGCGCGCCCGCGCGCTGCTCGAGAAGGTGGGCCTCGACGGCCGCGCCTTCGGCAAGTACCCGCACGAGTTCTCCGGCGGCCAGCGCCAGCGCATCGCCATCGCGCGCTGCCTGACGCTGGAACCCGAGGTGCTGGTGCTCGACGAGGCCGTGAGCGCGCTCGACGTGTCGGTGCAGGCCCAGGTGCTGAACCTGCTGAAGGACCTGCAGGACGAACTCGGCCTGGCCTACGTGTTCATCAGCCACGACCTGGCGGTGGTGCGCTTCATCAGCGACGAGGTCATGGTGATGCAGAACGGCGTGGTCGTCGAGCAGGCCAGCGCCGAGCAGATCCTGGCCGCACCGCGCGAGGCCTACACGCAGCGGCTGCTCGCCGCGGTGCCGCGCGGCTGGCGGCCGGCGGTGGCCTGATCGGCGGGGCCGCCACCGGACCCTGGGCGCCCGCGGCCGGGCGCTCGTGATCCGGCGCCGGACATGCGGCGCCTGACGACGCGGCCTCGCCTCGGGGCATGACGACGCTGCCGGCGCGCCAGCTCAGGCCTCGGCCGTCTGGTCGGGCACGATCTCGGCCGGCACCCAGGGCTGCAGCGCGCGCAGCAGCTCGCCCTCGAGCACCGGCTTCTCGATGAAGCCGTTCATGCCCGCGGCGCTGGCCTGCTGCCGCTCCTGGTCGAGCGCGGCCGCCGACAAGGCGAACACCGGCAGCTGGCCCCGCGCCGGGTCGGCGCGGATGCGGCGCGTGGCTTCCAGCCCGTCGAGCAGCGGCATGTGCAGGTCCATCAGCACGACGTGCGGCGTGTCGCCGGCATTCAGCGCCAGCGCCACCGCGCGCTCGCCGTCCTCGGCCTCGATGCGGCGCGCACCGAGCCGGTCGAGCATGGCGCCGACGATCAGCATGTTGACCGGGTTGTCCTCGGCCACCAGCACGGTCAGGCCCTGCAGCGGACGCGCCGCCGAGGCCCCGCTGCCGGACGCCGGTGCCGGCAGCGGATCGTCGGCCGGCAGGGCCAGGTCCACCCAGAAGCAGCTGCCATGCTGCCCGTCGCTGTGCACGCCGACCGCGCCGCCCATGCGTTCGGCCAGTTCGCGGCAGATCGACAGGCCGAGCCCGGTGCCGCCGAAGCGCCGCGTGGTGGAGCGGTCGGCCTGCGAGAAGGGTCGGAAGAGCTGCTGCGCCACGCTCTCGGCGATGCCGACGCCGCTGTCGTGGACCTCGAAGCGCACGACGCCGCCGGTTCGCCGGTTCACCTGCACGCCGATCGACCCGCGCGGCGTGAACTTGAGCGCGTTGCTGAGGTAGTTGGCCAGGATCTGGCGCACGCGCACCGGATCGCCGCGCACGCGCAGCGGCACCTCGGGCGCGATCGTGCAGCTCATCGCCAGGCCGCGCTCGCGGCCCAGCGGCGCGAAGGTGCGGAAGGTGCTGTGGACCACGGCATGCAGGTCGAAGCCGATCTGCTCGACCTCCAGCTGGCCGGCCTCGATCTTGGACAGGTCGAGCACGTCCGACACGATGCCGGTCAGCAGTTCGGCCGCATCGACCAGATGGCCCAGGTACTCGTCGCGGCGCGCGGCCGGCAGCGCGGGCTCCTGCAGCAACTGGGCGAGCCCGAGCACGCCGTTGAGGGGTGTGCGGATCTCGTGGCTCATCGTGGCCAGGAAGGCGCTCTTGGCGCGGCTGGCGGCTTCGGCCAGCTGCTTGGCATCGGCCAGCTCGTGCTCGGCACGGCGACGCTCGGTGATGTCCTCGGCCACCCAGATCACGCCGCCCTGGCCGGGCTGGCGGGCATCGACCGGACGCGCGCGCAGTCGCAGCAGCAGCTCGGTGCCTTCGGCATGCACGACGCGCTGTTCCACGTCCACGGCCAGGCAGGCCTCGGGCAGCGCGGCGGTGTCGGACGGGGCCGGTGCCTGCGTCAGGCGTGCCGCATCGCCGAGCAGCGGCTCGGCAGCCTGGCCGCCCAGGCTGCCGACGGCCCGGCCGAACAGGCTCTCGAACAACGGGTTCACGCGTTCGAAGCGTCCCTCGCGCACGAACGCGATGCCCACCGAGGCGTTGTCCAGGATGGCGTCGGCCTCGATGCGGGCGCGCTCGATGTCGGTGACGTCGCGCGTGGTGATCACGGCGACCGGATCGCCGTCCCAGTGGAACGATGCCGCGGTCAGCAGCATCTGGCGCGGCTGCTGGTTGCCGACGTGCACCACCGAGCGCATGTCGCGCACCATGCCGGTGGCCTGCAGCGCATCACGCAGGCGCACCGGCTCGTCGGGGTCGCGCCACAGGCCCAGTTCGTACGCCGTCTTGCCGATCACGGCCGATTCCATCAGGCCGGCGGTGCGCAGAAAGCCGGCGTTGGCCAGCAGGATGCGGCCATCGGTCAGGCGTGCCACGCAGATCGCGTCGGGACTCATGTGGACCAGGCGATCCAGCATGGCCTGGGCGCGTCGCTGGGCCAGCTGGGCGAGCCGCTCGGCGGTGACGTTGCGGCTGACGCCCCGCCAGCCGCTGAAGCGCCCCTGGGCGTCGAACACCGGGTCACCGTTGACTCGCACCGACAGCAGCGATCCATCCTGGCAGCGAAAGGTGATCAGGCGGTCGCGATACGGGCGGCGCTCCTTCAGGTCGATGCGCAGGCGGTCCCACTCGTCGTCGCGGACCAGCTGCGGCCCGCCGGAAAGCCCGGCCTGCAGGAACTCGGCGACGGTGCGCCCGGTGCGCAGCTCGAACGACGGCGAGATGTACGTCAGGCGTCCTCGCGGGTCCATCTCCCAGTTCCAGTCGCTGCCGATGCGCACCAGCTCGGCCAGACGCTCCTCGTTCTTCAGAGTCCGCCCGAGGCTGGCGCCCAGCACCTTGGCCAGGGCCACCGCCGCGCCCAGCGACGCCAGCGTGAAGAGCACCTGACCCAGCAGCCGGTCGTCCAGGCCCAGCGCGAGCACGGCTTTGACACCGGGCAGACGGCCCTCGCGCTCGGCGACCAGGAACAGCGCCAGGCCGGCCCCGTGCAGCGCAGCGAAGCCCACCGCCACCGGCACGCTCAGCAGCATGCCGCTCAGGGCCACGGCGAACAGCCCCGCCGTCAAGACCGGGGCGTGCACGCCGGCGCCGCTGCGCCATGCATAGACGAGTGCCAGCAGGTGCAGCGAGCCCAGCGCCACCAGGCTGGCCGACTTGAACCGCCCGCGCGATTGCAGCTGGACCGCTGCCAGCGCCGCCAGCAACAGCAGCGCGCCGTACGCGGCACGGGTGGGCGCGGCGACCGACGCGCGACCCAGCGCTTCCATGCCGAGGTTGGCCACGACCAGCAGCAGGCCACCGACCACGACGACGGTGACCAGCACCCGCGCGACGACCTGATCGAGCCGGGCAGGCACGTCGGTCGTTGGCGGCTGATCGGGCATGTCGAAATTGTGCGGGACACGCCGGCCTCTGCGGCGGCGGCGTCGGCACGGCCGTGAAGAAAGGCAAAGCGATCAGCCTGCCTGTGGCGTGCGGAGAGAATCCGCGCCGTGAAGCCACACCCCACTGCGCTGCAGGCCGCCTGCTGGCTGGCCTGCCTGTCCACCGCCGTCCACGCCCAGACCGCCGGCAACGACGCCGCCAAGCCACCTCCAGCCGCAACGCCGAGCCAGCAGGTCGACGTCACCGGCGGCCGCGAGTCCGATGCCGACCAGCGCCGCCAGTCGACCGCGGCCAAGATCGTCATCGGCCGCGAGGAGATCGAGCGCTTCGGCGACAGCACGGTCGGCGAGGTGCTCAAGCGCCTGCCGGGCATCACGATGCCGGGCGCTCCGGGGCGCGGCGGGCCCCCGCGCATGCGCGGGCTGGGTGCGGGCTACACGCAGCTGCTGATCGACGGTCAGCGCGTCCCGCCGGGCTTCAGCCTCGAATCGCTGACGCCCGAGCAGATCGAGCGCATCGAGATCCTTCGCGCGCCGACCGCCGAGACCGGCGCGCGCGCCATCGGCGGCACCATCAACATCATCACGCGCGAGGGCTACAAGCGCCGCCTGAACGACTTGCGCATGGGTTTCTCGGTGGAGAACGGCGAGGTGACGCCGGGCCTGTTCTGGACCCGCAACGACAACGCCGGCAACCTGACCTACAACCTCTCGGCCGGGATGTTCCGCAACCGCCGCGCGAGCGACACCAGCACCGAGACCATCGACGAGGACCTGGTTACCGGCGAAGCCATGCGCGTGCAGCAGGAGTCGACCCACGCACAGGACCGGCGCCTGGGGATGAACCTCACGACGCGTCTGCAATGGCGCCTGTCGCCGACCGAGACGCTGCTGCTCAACCCGGTGCTGTTCCACAACCGCTCGGAAGGCTCGCGGCGCTATGCGCTGACGCAGAGCCTGGGCAGCGAGACCGCCCGCTACGACCACGCCGACGCGCAGACCGACGGCGAGTTCACCGTGCTGCGCCTGAGCGGCCAGTGGCGCAAGGGCCTGGGCTCGGGCGCCCGGCTGGAGGTGGGTGGCCATGGTTCGGCCTCGCGCGGGGCCAGCACCACCACGCGCGAGGAGTTCGATGCCGCCGGCACGCGGCTGCGCGACACCTTCGAGGACTCGCGCACGCGCGACCGCAGCCTGACGCTCAACGGCAAGCTCTCGAAGCTGCTGGACAACGAGCACAGCCTGGTCAGCGGCACCGAGCTCGAGACCGTACGCCGCACCGAGTCGCGCACCTCGCTGCAGGACGGTGCGCCGGTGCTCGCCGAATTCGGCGACGACGTGCAGGCCTCCAACCTGCGCCTGGCGCTGTACGCACAGGACGAGTGGAACCTGTCGTCCCGGTGGGCGGCCCACGCCGGGCTGCGCTGGGAGGGCATCCGCACCCAGGGCGACACCGGCGACGGCACGCGGCCGCGCAACCACAGCAGCGTCGTCACCCCACTGCTGCACGCGGTGTGGAAGCCCGATCCCAAGGTCCGTGACCAGGTGCGCCTCAGCCTGACGCGCAGCTACAAGTCGCCGACGCTGCAGAACCTGGTCGCGCGGCCGTCGATCAGCAGCCGCTACGCCGCCGACGGCCCCAACGCACCGACGAGTCCCGACCGTGCGGGCAACCCCTCGCTCAGGCCCGAGCTGGCCACCGGCATCGACCTGGCGCTCGAGCGCTACCTGCCCGACGGCGGCGTGCTCAGCGCCAACCTGTTCCACCGCCGCCTGAAGGACTACATCCGCAGCGTCACGGCGCTGGAAACCGTCAGCTACAGCCCGGTGCCGCGCTACGTGTCGCGGCCGCAGAACGTCGGCGGCGCCACCACGCAAGGCATCGAGCTGGAGGCCAAGTTCCGGCTCGACCAGGCGATGGCCGGCGCGCCGCCGGTGGAGATCCGCAGCAACCTGAGCCTGTTCCGCTCGCGCGTCGACGCCGTGCCCGGCCCCGACAACCGGCTCGACCAGCAGCCGCGGGGCACCGCCAACCTGGGCGCCGACTACCGGCTGCGCGGCACGCCGCTCACGCTGGGCGGCAGCCTGAACGTCACGCCCGCCTACCGCACCCAGGTGTCGGAGACCGAAACGGTGCAGATCGGGCGCAAGAAGCAGTTCGATGCGTACGCGCTGTGGGTCTTCAGCCCCTCGGTGCAGTTGCGCGCGCTGGCCTCCAACATCGGTCCCGACGACTACGTCAGCGGCCGCAGCGTCGAGACCGAGTTCGACCTGCGCGAGCGCACGCGCACCGTGGCGCAGACCTACACCAACTGGCAGGTCCGCCTCGAACTGAAGCTGTAAGCTCCGGGCGCCTTCACGCCACCCTTCGCGCGAGGCCGACGCCTCCGGTGCGCGCCGCGACGGCCCCCTGGGCCGGCCGGCCGGACCGTCAACGCCGACCGCCCGCCGCCTTGCCTTCATGCTCGACATCGCCGCCACCTGCCTGGCCGTCACGGCCCTGCTCGCCTACCTGAACCACCGCTTCGTCGGCCTGCCGACGACCATCGGCGTGATGGTCGTGGCCCTGCTGCTGTCGCTGGCACTGGTCGGCCTGGACGCCGTGGGCCTGGGCTTCGGGCTGCGCCAGCACGAGGAGGGCTTCCTGCGTCAGATCGACTTCTCCTCGGTGCTGATGCAGGGCATGCTGTCGCTGCTGCTGTTTGCCGGCGCGATGCACGTCGACCTGAGCGAGCTGCGCGCCTACCGGTGGCAGGTGGGTGCACTGGCGGTGGTGTCGACCATCCTGTCGGCGCTGATCGTCGGCGGCGCTGCCTACCTCGTGCTGCCGCTGCTCGGCCACGCGCTGCCGCTGGCCTGGTGCCTGCTGTTCGGCGCGCTGATCTCGCCGACCGATCCGATCGCCGTGATGGGCATCCTCAAGACCTCCGGCGCGCCCAAGAACCTGGAGCTGGTGATCGCCGGCGAGTCGCTGTTCAACGACGGCGTCGGCGTGGTGCTGTTCTCGCTGCTCGCAGGCATGCTGGCCAGCGGCGCCCCGCCCACCGCGGGCCAGGGGCTGCAGCTGCTGCTGCACGAGGCCGGCGGTGGACTCGTCTTCGGCGGCGTGCTCGGCTGGGTGCTGTTCCGGCTGCTCAAGAGCGTCGACAACTACCAGGTCGAGGTGCTGCTGACCCTGGCCGCCGTGATGGGCGGTTATGCGCTGGCCACGCGGCTGCACGTGTCGGGGCCGCTGGCGATGGTGGTCGTCGGGCTGGTCGTCGGCAACCACGGCCGCGAGTACGCGATGTCGGACACCACGCGCCGCTACGTCGACCTGTTCTGGGAGCTGATCGACGAGATTCTCAACGCCGTGCTGTTCGTGCTGATCGGCATGGAGGTGCTGCTTGTGCACTTCGACCTCGGCGTGCTGGCGGCATCGGCGGTGGTCGTCGTGCTGACGCTGCTGGCGCGCACGCTGACCGTCGGGGCACCGGTGGCGCTGCTGCCATCGGCGTTCAGGCTGCCCACCGGAGCCTGGCAGGTGCTGTCCTGGGGCGGCCTGCGCGGCGGCATCTCGGTGGCACTGGCCCTGTCGCTGCCCGCCGGGCCCGAGCGCGACCTGGTGCTGGCCCTGACCTACGCCGTGGTCGTGTTCTCGATCCTCGGCCAGGGCCTGACCATCGGCCGCGTGGTGCGCCGCGCGGTGCAGGCGCCGGCCTGAAAGTCGGGCGGCGACACGACGGGCGGGTCGGCATCCGGGTGCGCCACGGCAGCAAACGGCGCGTTGCGGTCATTGGATCGTGTTTGGACTGCCGACGCCGTGCAGCAAGGACGAGGTCGCCGGCAGGCAGGGCCGGACGCTCAAAGCGAGGCTCCTGCGCGTCGCTTCGCTCCGCGTCCCCCTGCGATGCTCGGCCACCCGGCCCGCGGCAAAACTCGCTGCGCTCCTTCGTCGCTGCGCTCGAACAGTTGCCGCGAGTCAGATCACAAAGCGCGCTGGCGCGCACGGCCGGGTGTCCCGCGCTTCTCGGGCGCCTCGCATTCGCGTCCGGCCCTGCCTGCCAGCGACCTCGTCCTTGCGGGGGACACCGAGGACCGCGACCACCGCGCGCCACCTCCGGTGCCCGCAAGGTCGCGGATGGGTCCTTGCGGTGGCGAATGGCGAGACGCCCGAGGAGCACAGCACGGACGGCCGCGCGCGCCAGCGCGCTTCGTGAACTGACTCGCGGCGAGTGATTGAGCGCAGCGACGAAGGAGCGGAGCGAGTTTCGCCGCGGGCCGTCCGTGCGAGCACCGCAGGGGGACGCGGAGCGTAGCGACGCGCATCGGCTCGCGATTGAGCCACCGCGAGGGCCCAGCCGCGGCCTTGCCGCCTCGCCTGGGGCAGTCTGACGGTCGGCGAACGACCGCTTGGCGGCGAAAGACGCCTCCGGCCAGGGCCAGAGCAGAGACCGGCACTCGACACCCCGGATCACTCCTGGGGCGGCCCCGCCACGACGCCTCGGTCGTGCAGCTCGCCCACGGCAGCCGCGCTCAGACCCAGGACGTCATGCAGCACCTCGTCGGTGTGCGTGCCCAGGCGCGGCGCCGGCGCCGTGGCCTGGCGCGGCAGGTCGGCCACGCGCACCGCGGTGCCCGCCGACAGGTGGCGTCCGATGCCGGGCGTGTCGACCTGCTCGAACACCGGGTTGGCGAGGCTGACACGCGGATCCTCGTCGAGCGCCTGGCGCACGCTGCGGTACGGTCCCCAGCACACGCGCGCTGCGTCGAGGGCTTGCGCGACCTCGGCATACGGTCGCGCGGCGAACCAGGGCTCGAACAGGGCGGCCAGCGCGTCGCGGGCGGCATAACGCTGGGCTTCGTCGGCGAAGTCCAGGCCCAGCGCGGTCGCGAGGCCCTGCACCTCGGCCGCCAGCCCGCAGGCCTGCACCAGGGCCGACCACTGGTTGACCGAGATCGCCGCGACCATCACGCGCCGGTCGTCGGCGGTGCCGAAATCGCGGCCGAAGGCGCCGTAAAGGTGGTTGCCGATCGACGGTCGTTCCTCGTGCAGCAGCTCGGCCTCGGCCAGCACGCCCAGGTGCGACAGCATCGTGAAGGCGACGTCCGACAGCGCCATCCGCAGCTCGGCGCCGACGCCGTCGCGCTGCCGCCGGTTGAGCGCGGCGACGATCGCGAAGGCCGCCTGGTAGGCCGCGGCGATGTCCCAGGCCGGCAGGACGTGGTTGACCGGTCGCTGCAGGCTGCCCCCGCCCGTGACGGCCGGGTAGCCGGTGGCGCTGTTGACGGTGTAGTCCACCGCGGTGCTGCCGTCGGGGTTGCCCTGGATCGTGCAGCTGATCAGGTCGGCCCGCCGGGCGGCCAGACGGTCGTGCGCCAGCCACGGCGTGCCGATGTTGGTGAGCAGCACGCCGCCGGCCGGTCCTGGGGCCGTGACCAGCGCCTGCACCAGTTCGCGCCCTTCGGGCCGCCGCAGGTCCACCGCCACCGAACGCTTGCCCTTGTTGAGGCCGGCCCAGTACAGGCTGCGCCCGTCGGGCCCGGGCATGCGCGGCATGCGCTGGTGGTCGATGCCGCCGCCGATCATGTCGACGCGGATCACGTCGGCGCCGAACTGCGCCAGGGTCAGGCCGGCCAGCGGCGCGGCGATGAAGGCCGAGCTCTCGACGACGCGCAGCGGCCCGATCAGCGGGTAGGTCATGCCCCGATCATGCCGCCTCGAACACCGCGGCGATGCCCTGCCCGCCGCCGATGCACATCGTCTCCAGGCCGTAACGGGCGCCGCGCCGGCGCATCTCGTGCAGCAGCGTGGTCAGGATGCGCACGCCGGTGGCGCCCACCGGATGCCCCAGGCTGATGCCCGAGCCGTTGACGTTGAGCCGGCCATCCAGTTCGTCGAGCGTCGCGCCCCAGCCCTTGATGCAGGCCAGCACCTGGCAGGCGAAGGCCTCGTTGAGCTCGATGACGTCCATCTGGTCGAGGCGCAGGCCGCTGCGCGCCATCAGCCGCGCCACCGCCGGCACCGGGCCGATGCCCATGCGCGAGGGCTCGCAGCCGGCCACCGCCCAGCCGGCCAGGAAGCCCATCGGCTGCAGGTTCAGGCTGGCCAGCCGGTCCTCGGCCACCACCAGGCAGGCGGCGGCCGCGTCGTTCTGCTGGCTGGCGTTGCCGGCGGTGACGATGCCGTCCTTCATCAGCGGCTTCAGGCGCGCCAGGCCGGCCGGCGTGGTGTCGGGCCGCACGCCTTCGTCGCGCGCGACGTGCAGCGGCTCGCCCTTCTTCTGCGGCACCGTCAGCGGCACCACCTCGGCGTCGAAGCGACCGTCCTCCCAGGCCGCGGCGGCGCGCTGCTGGCTGCGCAGCGCGTAGGCATCGGCCGCCTCGCGCGTGATGCCGAAATCGCGTGCCAGGTTCTCGGCCGTCTCGATCATCCCGCTGATGCGCCCGAAGCGCTGCTCGGGCTGCGAGCGCTCACGGCCACGGTCGAGCCGGTCGTGCAGCTTGACGCTGCCGGCGCGGCTGCCCCAGCGCATGTCGGTGGTGTAGTACTCGACGTTGCTCATGCTCTCCACGCCGCCGGCCATCACGACGTCGGCGACGCCGGTCTGCACCATCATCGCGGCCGTCGCCACCGCCTGCAGGCCGCCGCCGCAGCGGCGGTCGAGCTGCAGCCCGGGCACCTCGATCGGGAATCCCGCCTGCAGCGCCACCCAGCGTCCGGTGCAGGGCGTCTCGCCGTTGGTGTAGCTCTGGGCGAAGACCACGTCGTCGATGCGCGCGGGGTCCAGCCCGGTGCGCTCGACGATGGCGCGCGCCACGCTGGCCCCGAGTTCCTCCACCGGCACGCTCCGCAAGGCGCCGCCGAAGGCGCCGACGGGGGTGCGCAGCGGACAGACGATGGCGGCTCGTTTCATGGGCGGTCTCCGGGTCGGGGGGTTGGGCGTTGGGCTCCGGGTCGGACTGTGGCACACCCACCACGAGCCCCGGCACGGTGGCTTGCGAGCCGATCATTGACCCGGCATACTTTGTCTAGTCAATGGTTGACGCGGCCGTAACGAGCCCGGACCCTGCCCAGCGCCTGCCGATGCCGCCTGCCCGCCCGTTTCCGCGCTACGACGGCGACCACTACGACGTGTCGCAGAGTGTCGGCCATCAGATCGTGCACCTGATGGCCTTGATGCGCCGCGAGGTCGAGCGGCGCATGGCCGACCTCGGCCTGACCGATGCGCAGTGGAAGCCGTTGTGGATGCTGGCCTGCGGGCGTGCCACGACGGCCATCGAACTGGCGCGCGAGATGGATGTCGACGCCGCCGCGGTGACGCGCCTGCTCGACCGGCTCGAGGCCAAGGGCCTGCTGACCCGGCAGCGCTCGGCCACCGATCGCCGCGTGGTGCACCTGCATCTCAGCGCGGCCGGGCAGCAGACCGCCGAGCGCGTGCCGCACGTGCTAGCCGCCGTCAACAACCAGTTCCTCGACGGCTTCAGCGAGGCCGAGTGGAAGCAGTTGCGGCGGCTGCTGGCGCGCATGGCCGCCAACGCCGGCGCCGCCACGCCACGCGGGGGTGGCGGGTGAGGGCGGCGGCGGGCGCGTTCACCGCGGCGCGGCGCGGGACGGCGTGGATCGCCGGCTTGTTGATCGCCGGCCTGGCCGGCTGCGCCCAGCCCGGGCCGGCGCGCGAGCCGCGCAGCCTGGCCGACGCCCGACAGTTCGGCGCCACCGAGTCCGATGCTCCCTGGCCGTCGCCACGCTGGTGGGCGCCGTACGGCGACACGGCGCTCGACCGCCTCGTCGACGCCGCGCTGGCGCAGCAGCCCAGCCTGCAGCTGGCCGAGGCGCGCATCCGGCAGGCGGCCGCCGCGGCGGCCGGGGCCGGGGCCTCCAACGGCCCGCAGGCCCAGCTGTCGGCCGACGCCACGCTGCAGCGCTTCACCGAGCATGGCCTGGTGCCGCCCGCGCTGGCCGGTGCCACGCGCTGGAACAACAACCTGCAGCTGGGCGTGCGCTGGGACCTCGACCTGTTCGGCCGCCAGCGTGCGGCCCTCGATGCAGCCATCGGCCGGCAGCGCGCCGCGCAGGCCGACGCCGAGGCCGCCCGTGTCGAGCTGGCCGCGCAGGTGGTGCAGCAGTACGTGCAGCTGGCCCGCACGGTGGCGCTGCGCGGCCTGGCCGGGCGCGTCTGGCAGAACCGCCGCCAGACCCTCGAGCTCGTGCAGCAGCGCGTCGAGGCCGGCCTGGACGGCCGCGCCGAGCTGCACCGGGCCGAGGCCGCCGTGCTGCAGGCCGCGCAGGACATCGATGCCCACGACGAGGCCGCCGAACGGCAACGTCATGCGCTGGCCGAGCTGTGCGGACAGGGGCCGTTGTCGCTGGCCGGGCTGTCGCCGCTGCTGCCGGCGCCGCGCCTGGACCCCGCGGCCCAGGTCCTGCCGGCCGACCTGCTGGGCCGGCGGGCCGATCTGGTGGCCCAGCGCTGGCGTGTCGAGGCCGCGCTGCACGACGTGACGCTGGCGCGTGCCCAGTTCATGCCCAACCTCGACCTCGGCGCCTTCGTCGGCCTGTCCAGCCTGGGCCTGGGCCGCTGGCTCGACCTGGGCTCGCGCACGGCCGGTGTCGGGCCGGCCCTGCGCCTGCCGCTGTTCGATGCCGGCCGGCTGCGTGCCGGGCTGGATGCGCGCCGCGCCGAGCTCGACGCCGCAATCGAAGCCTACAACGGCACCCTGCTGCGCGCGCTGCACGAGGCCGCCGACGAGATCGGCACGCTGCAGGCGCTGCAGCGACTGCAGCAGGGCGACGCCGAGCTGGGCCATCGCCACGAGGCACTGCTGCAGATCGCCCGCCAGCGCCGGCAGGCCGGGCTCGGCCACCGCCTGGCCGTGCTGGCCGCCGAGGAGCAGCTGCTGCTGATGCATCGCACGGCGATCGACCTGCAGGCCCGCCGGGTCGGTGCCGAGGCCGCGCTGGCCCGCGCCCTCGGCGGTGGCATCGCGATCGGCTCACCGCCCCGAGCGGCCACCGAACCCCCGACGACGCTGCGCTGAAAGTCCCTGGTCATGCCCGAAGCCCCGAACCCGACCGCCGACGCCGCGACCAATCCGTCGGCCGCCCCGACGGCCGCCCCGTCCACGACGGCAACCGCCGGCCTACCCGCCGGTCCACCCGTCCCGCCCTCGTCGCGGCGTCGCCCGGCGCTGCTGGTGCTGAGCGTCGTGGTGCTGCTGGCTGCGCTCGGCGCCACCGCCTGGTGGGTGGTCTTCGAACGCGGCTTCGAGAGCACCGACAACGCCTACGTGCAGGCGCCGACGGTGCAGATCACGCCCCAGGTGGCTGGCACCGTCGTCGAGGTGCTGGTCGACGACACCGACCGCGTCGGCCCCGGCCAGACCCTGGTTCGGCTGGACCCCAGCGACGCGCAACTGGCTCTCGAGCGCGCCGAGGCCCAGTTGGCGCAGACCGTGCGCGAGGTGCATGCGATGTACGCGCAGCAGGCCCTGCTGCAGTCCGGCGTGCGCCAACGCGAGGCCGAGGTGGCCCGCGTGCAGGCCGACGTGGCCCGCATCACCGACGACCTGGCGCGGCGCCGTCCGCTGCTGGACAGCGGCGCGATCAGCGCCGAAGAGCTGCAGCACACCGAATCGGCCCTGGCCGGCGCGCGCAACACGCTGGCCGCCGCGCGCGCCGCCGTCGCGGCGGCGCAGGAGCAGGCGCTGGCCCAGCAGGCGCTGACGCTGGCCACGCCGATCGACAAGCACCCCGGCATCGACCGCGCCGCCGGCGCGGTGCGCGAGGCCCTGCTGGCCGTGCAGCGCGGCGAGCTGCCGGCGCCGGTGGCCGGCCAGGTGGCGCGCCGCAGCGTGCAGGTGGGCCAGCGGGTCGCTCCGGGCGGCGTGCTGATGTCGCTGGTGGCGCTGGATCAGGCCTGGGTCGAGGCCAATTTCAAGGAGGTGCAGCTGCGCCACCTGCGGGTCGGGCAGCCGGCCACTCTGCATGCCGACGTCTACGGCCGGCAGGTCAGCTACCGCGGCCGCGTCGCCGGCCTCGGCGCCGGCACCGGCGCGGCCTTCGCCCTGCTGCCGGCGCAGAACGCCACCGGCAACTGGATCAAGGTGGTGCAGCGCGTGCCCGTGCGCATCGAGCTCGACCCGGGCCAGCTCGCCGAACATCCCCTGCGCGTCGGCCTGTCGATGCAGGTGCGCGTCGACGTGTCCGACACGCGCGGCACGCCGGTGCAGGCAACGGCGCCGGCGGCGCATCCCGGACGGCCGAGCAACCGCACCGAGGCCTTCCGCATCGGCAGCGACGCCATCGAACGGCGCGTGCAGGAGATCATCGCGCGCAACCTCGGCCGCCCGCTGCGTGTGCCGGCCGCGCCGCCGCTGGCCCACGCCGCGTCGCCGGCGCGCGGCGCGGCGCAGCCGGGTCCGGCCCGGCCGTGAGCGCGCCGCGCCGCCCGCCGCCGGCCTTCGCGCCGCTCCAGGGCGCCGAACGGCTGCTGGGCACGCTGGCGCTGTCGCTGGCGACCTTCATGAACGTGCTCGACACGTCGATCGCCAACGTGTCGATCCCGGCGATCGCCGGCGACCTGGGCGTCAGCCCGGGCCAGGGCACCTGGGTCATCACCTCCTTCGCGGTGGCCAACGCCATCGCGGTGCCGCTGACCGGCTGGCTGACGCAGCGCTTCGGCCAGGTGCGGCTGTTCACGCTGAGCGTGCTGCTGTTCGTGCTGGCCTCGTGGCTGTGCGGGCTGGCGCCGACCATCGAGCTGCTGATCGGCGCGCGGGTGCTCCAGGGACTGGTCGCCGGGCCGCTGATCCCGCTGTCGCAGACGCTGCTGCTGGCCAGCTACCCGCCGGCACTGGCCGGCACCGCGATGGCCTTGTGGGCGATGACGACGCTGGTGGCGCCGGTCACCGGCCCGCTGCTCGGCGGCTGGATCACCGACAACGTCTCGTGGCCGTGGATCTTCTACATCAACGTGCCGGTGGGGCTGTTCGCCGCGGCGATGACCTGGTCGATCTACCGCCGGCGCGACCCCGGTCCGCGCCACGTGCCGCTGGACCGCGTGGGCCTGGTGCTGCTGGTGGTGTGGATCGGCGCGCTGCAGCTGATGGTCGACCAGGGCAAGGAGCAGGACTGGTTCGAGTCGGCCGAGATCGTCACGCTGGCGCTGGTGGCCGCCATCGGCTTCGCGTACTTCCTGGTCTGGGAGCTGACGGCGCGACATCCCATCGTCGACCTGCGCCTGTTCGGGCAGCGCAACTTCGCGGTCGGCGCGCTGGCGCTGGCGGTGGCCTACGGCCTGTTCTTCGGCAACGTTGTGCTGCTGCCGCTGTGGCTGCAGCAGTGGATGGGCTACACCGCCACCTGGGCCGGCATCGTCACCGCGCCGGTGGGCCTGCTGGCCATCGTGTTGTCGCCGCTGGTCGGCCGCAACGTCCATCGCGTCGACCCGCGCTGGCTGTCGACCATCGCCTTCCTCGGCTTCGCCTACGCGCTGTGGCTGCGCAGCGGCTTCAACACCCAGGCGCCGGTGTGGACCATCCTGGTGCCCACGCTGCTGCAGGGCGCGGCGATGGCCTTCTTCTTCATCCCGCTGCAGGCGGTCATCTTCGACGGCCTGCCGCCCGAGCAGATGCCGGCGGCCTCGGGCCTGTCGAACTTCGTGCGCATCACCGCCGGCGCGGTGGGCACCTCGCTGTTCACGACCTTGTGGGACCGCCGCGCGGCGCTGCACCGCGCGCAGCTGACCGAGGCCCTGTATGCAGGCCGGCCGGCCAGCGATGCCGTGCTCGGCACGCTGCCCACGGCGGGCGCCGGCGGCGACGGCACGGCCAGCCTGGCGCTGCTCGAGCGCCTGGTCGAGCAGCAGGCCCACACGATGGCGGTGACCGATGTGTTCCTGCTGTCCTCCGGCCTGTTCCTGGTGCTGGTCGGCCTGGTGTGGCTGACCCGGCCGCGGCGCGCGCGCCACGGCGCCGGCGCCGCCGAGGCGGCGCATTGAGCGGGCGCGGCCCGGGTGGAAGAATCGCCGCTCCGCGTCCCGCGAGCCTTCTCATGGCCTACATGCTCCTGATTCTCGAACCCACCGGCCAGCGTGCCGAGCGCGGCCTGCAGGCCGGCCAGCAGGTCTACCAGCAGATGCTGGACTTCACCGCCGAGCTGCAGCGCCGTGGCGTGCTGATGAACAGCAGCTCGCTGGCCGGCACCAGCGAGGCCACGCGGCTGCAGCTGCGTGATGGGCGGCGGCACCTGGTCGACGGCCCGTTCGCCGAGTCCAAGGAGATGGTCGGCGGCTTCTTCCTGCTCGATGTGGCCACGCGCGACGAGGCGCTGGAGATCGCGGCCGGCTGCCCGGCCGCCGCCTGGGCCACCATCGAGGTGCGCGCCACCGGGCCGTGCTACGCGTCGACCTAGCCCGCCGGTGCGGCGCGCCGGTCGCCGCGGTCGATGTCGATGTCGAGGCGCCTGCTTCGTCGTGGCGGTGCAGGGACGCCACGGTGGCGTGCCCGCCCGCCCTACCGAGGAGCCTGCCATGCGGTTCATGATCATCGTGCGCGCCAACGCCACCAGCGAGTCCGGCCAGATGCCCGACCCTGCGCTGATCACCGCCATGGCCGCCTTCCACGAGGAGCTGGCGCGTGCCGGCGTGCTGCTCGATGCCAACGGCCTGCAGCCCAGCGCCCGCGGCTGGCGCGTGCGCTTCCACGCCGGGCGACGCCACGTCGCCGACGGCCCCTTCGCCGAGACCAAGGAGCTGATCGCCGGCTACACGATGATCCAGGTGCGCTCGCGCGAGGAGGCGCTCGAGTGGACGCGGCGCTTCCCCGCCCCCTTCGGCGAGGGCCAGGACGGCGAGATCGAGGTGCGCCAGCTCTACGAGCTGGACGACTTCCCGCCCGGCGAGCCGATCGAGCGCTTCCGCGAGCTGCAGGGCGGCCGCGGCTGAACCCCTGCCGGGCACCGGGAACCGATGAGCGCCGACCCTCAGGCCGACTCCCAGGCCGACTCCCAGGCCGACTCCCAGGCCGACCCTCGGGCCGCCACCCACCGCGCCATCGAGGCCGTCTGGCGCATCGAGTCGGCCAAGATCGTGGCCACCGTGGCGCGCATCACGCGCGACCTGGGGCTGGCCGAGGAGCTGGCCCAGGACGCGCTGGTGGCCGCGCTCGAACACTGGCCGCGCGAGGGCTTGCCCGACAACCCGGCGGCCTGGCTGGTGACCACCGCCAAGCGCCGGGCGCTGGACCGGCTGCGCCTGGACAAGCTGCACGACGCCAAGCACGACGAGCTGGCCGGCGACCTGGATGCGCTGCAGGCCGCCGTGCAGCCGGACTTCGTCGAGGCGCTCGACGCGGCGCGCCAGGACGACATCGGCGACGACCTGCTGCGCCTGATCTTCACCGCCTGCCACCCGGTGCTGGGCACCGAGGCCCGCGTGGCGCTGACCCTGCGCCTGCTCGGTGGCCTGAGCACCGCCGAGATCGCGCGCGCCTACCTGGTGCCCGAGGCGACCATCGCCCAGCGCATCGTGCGCGCCAAGCGCACGCTGGCCGCCGCGCGGGTGCCCTTCGAGGTGCCACGCGCCGCCGACCGTGCACTGCGGCTGGACTCGGTGCTGGAGGTCATCTACCTGGTCTTCAACGAAGGCTACTCGGCCACCGCCGGCGACGACTGGATGCGCCCGGCCCTGGCCGACGAGGCGCTGCGCCTGGCCCGCACGCTGGCCACGCTGATGCCCGACGAGGCGGAGGTGCTGGGCCTGCTGGCGCTGCTGGAGCTGCAGGCCTCGCGCCAGCACGCGCGCACCGACGCCGCCGGTCGTGCGATGCTGCTGATGGCCCAGGACCGCGCGCGCTGGGACCGGCTGCTGATCCGACGCGGCCTGGCCGCGCTGGACCGTGCCGTCGCCATCGCCACCACGCACGACGGGCTGGGGCCCTATGCGCTGCAGGCCGCCATCGCCGCCAGCCACGCCCGGGCCGCGCGCGCCGAGGACACCGACTGGGCGACGATCGTCGCGCTGTACGACGCGCTGGCGCAGGTGGCCCCGTCACCGGTGGTGGCGCTCAACCGCGCCGTGGCCGTCGGCATGGCCGAGGGCCCGGCCGCGGCACTGCCGCTGGTGCAGGCGCTGCTCGACGAGGGCACGCTGGCCGACTACCCCTGGCTGCACAGCGTGCACGGCGACCTGCTCGACCGCCTGGCACGCGGCGCCGAGGCGCGGGCGAGCTTCGAGCGCGCTGCCGCCCTGACGCGCAACGTGCGCGACCGCGAGGTCCTGCTCGAGCGTGTCCGCACGGCCGGTCAGCGCGCCGGCCCGCCCCGCTGACCGGCCGTTCAGGCCTCCACGCCGAGCCGGTCGCGCAGCCCGCCGATGAAGGCATCCAGCGCCTGCTGCGTCGCGCGCGCGGCGGATGCGGCCAGGCCCGGCGGCTGCGCCGGCGAAGACTGCAGGGCCTGCTGCAGCTCGCGTGCCGTCTGCTCCACCGCCACCGCCCCCACCGCGCCGGCCGCGCCGACCAGCGAATGGGCCAGGCTCGCGAGCGCGCCGCGGTCGTCGGAGGTGGCCAGCTCGCCCAGGCGCTGCACGTCCGGCGCGTGGTGCTCGCCGAAGCGCTGCAGCATGCGCGCGAACAGGTCCCAGTTGCCGGCCAGCGCCCGCATCGGTCGGGTGACGTCGAGGCCCGGAAGGTCCTTCAGGCGCGCCGACCAGGCGGCGCCTTCGGCCGGCAGGCCGGACGGGCCGAGAGGCTCGGGAGGATCGGCCGCTCGGGTCGCGGCCACCGGCGCTCCCAGCCATTGCTGCAGGCAGCGCTCCAGCGCCGCCGGGTCGACCGGCTTGGCCAGGTAGTCGTCCATGCCCGCGGCCAGGCAGGCCGTGCGGTCCTCGGCGAAGGCGTTGGCCGTCATCGCCACGATCGGCACCCGGCCCCCCAGCGGCAGCTGGCGGATCGCCGCGGTGGCCTGCAGGCCGTCCATGCCGGGCATCTGCACGTCCATCAGGATCAGGTCGTAGCGGCGTTCGGCGGCGCGGGCCACCGCCGCCTCGCCGCTCTCGACCACCTCGACCTCGGCGCCCAGCACCGCCAGCAGCGACGCGGTGACCTCCTGGTTGACCGGGTTGTCCTCGACCACCAGGATGTGCGCCGGCCCCAGCGGCAGCGGGGCCGCGGCGGGGCGAGGCGAGCGGGCCCGCCGTGGCGACGGACCCGGGCTGGCCGCCGGCAGCGGCAGCTCGACCCAGAACAGGCTGCCCTGGCCCGGCGTGCTGTGCACGCCGATGCGGCCCTGCATCAGCTCGGCCAGGCGCCGGCTGATGGCCAGGCCCAGGCCGGTGCCGCCGAAGCGGCGGGTGGTCGACGCGTCGGCCTGGTGGAAGACCTCGAACAGGTGGTCGAGCTGGGCCGCGTCGATGCCGATGCCGGTGTCCTCGACCTCGAAGCGCAGGCCCTGACCGCCGGCCCCCTGCGCCGGGTCGAGCGGCCGCACGCGCAGGTCGACGCGTCCGTGCTCGGTGAACTTCACGGCATTGCTCAGCAGGTTGAGCAGGATCTGCTCGAGCCGCAGGCGGTCGCCGCGCACGGACTTCGGACAGGCCGGGTCGATGTGCAGGCCGATCGGGATGCCGCGCTGGCGTGCGGCGTCGACCTGCAGGCTGCGCACGCGCTGCAGGGTCTCGGCGAGCACGAAGTCGGCGGCCTCGATCTCGACCTTGCGGGCCTCGATCTTGGAGAAGTCGAGCACGTCGTTGATGAGCCGCAGCAGGTGCTCGCTGGCGTCGTGGATCTTGCGCAGGTGATCGAGCTGGCGCGGGTTCAGCGGCTCGCGGCGCAGCAGGTGCGCGAAACCGAGGATCGCGTTCATCGGCGTGCGGATCTCGTGGCTCATGTTGGCCAGGAAGGCACTCTTGGCCTGGTTGGCCGCGTCGGCCGCCAGCAGCGCCTTCTGCAGCTCGGCGGTGCGCTCGGCAACCAGCTGCTCGAGGTGATCGCGGTAGACCTGCAGCTCGTGCTCGCTGCGCACGCGGTCGGAGATGTCGATGCCGGTGCCCACCATCAGCGCCCCGTCTTCCAGCGCCAGGCGGCGGGCGACGAAGAGGTGCGGCCGGCGCGTGCCGTCGCGCGCCACCAGCGAGGCCTCGACCTGCGCGTCGCCCTGCTCGAAGGCCGCGCCGATGCGCTGCAGGACCTGCTCGCGCTCGTCGCCCTCGAAGTACTCGGCCAGGTTGCGCTGCAGGATCTCGGCGGCCGTGTAGCCGCTGACCTCCTCGAGCCGGCGGTTCCACAGCACGATGCGGCCCTGCCGGTCGAAGGCGAAGAACAACCCGGCGACCGACTCGATGAGCTGCTCGCGGAAGCGCTGGGCCTCGCGCTGCGCCGCCTGCGAGGCGATGTAGTCGAGCGCGAAGGCCACGTTGCGCGCCAGCCGCGACAGCAGCGCGACCTGCTCGTCGTCGAACAGCCCGGCGGTGTCGGAGTACACCAGCAGCGCATAGGCCACGCGCCCACCCTGCTCGATGGGCAGCACGGCCATCGCGTGCAGGCCGTGACGCATGGCGATCTCGCGGCGGTGCGCATAGGACCGGTCGGTGAGCACGTCGTTGACGACCCGCGGCCGCCCGCTGGCGAAGACATCCGCCAGGGGTCGACCGGGGGTGCCCGCGAGCTCGACGCGCAGCCCGTCGAGGAAGTCGACCTTCGCACCGGCGCTGACGATGGGCACCGCCGCGCGCCCGCCATCGACCAGGCCGCCGATCCAGGCCAGGCGGAAGCCGCCGGTCTGGGTGGCGATGCGGCACAGCTCGGCGAACAAGGTGTCGCGGTCGCGCATCCGGACGATGGCCTCGTTGAGGTCGCTCAGCGCGGCGTACGAGCGGTTCAGGCGGGCCAGTCGCTGCTCGTTGGTGCGCAGCCGGGCGGTGACCGCGCGGTGGGTGATCGCGGTGGCCGCAAGCTGCGCCGAGAAGCCGAGGTGCTCGAGCTCCTCGTCGCTGGGCGCGGCCGGCTGCGGTCGGTAGACCGCGAAGGACCCCAGCATGCGGCCTTGCGGGCCGACGATGGGCTCGGACCAGCAGGCCGCCAGCCCGGCCATCCGGGCCAGCTCGCGGTAGCCCTCCCAGTACGGGTGGCGGGCGATGTCCTCGACGATGATGCGCTGGCCGGTGAACATCGCGGTCCCGCAGGACCCCGCGGCCGGCCCGATCTCCAGTCCGTCGATCGCCCGGTTGAAGGCCGCCGGCAGGCTGGGCGCGGCGCCATGGCGGACGTGCACGCCGTCGTCGTCGAGCAGCAGGATCGAGCACAGGCTGTCCGGGAACAGCAGCTCGTGGTCGCGCACCAGCTGCTCCAGCAGCGACGGCAGCTCGTCGCCATGCACCAGGCGCTCCATCAGCGTCAGGCGGTTGCGATCGCGCGCCTCGCGGCGCCGGGCCGCGCTGTGGTCGGTGACCACCGCGACCCGGCAGGCACGGCCCTGGTACTCGATCTCGTGCGAGCGCGTCAGCACGTGCAGCTCGGTGCCGTCCGATCGGCGGACCACGAATTCCGTCACCGGACCCAGCCCCACGAGTCCGGCCACGTGCGCCTTCAGGCGCTCGCGGTTGGCCTCGAGGTGGAAGTCGGAGACCTTCTTGCCGCGCCAGTCCTCCGGCGCCAGGTGCATCAGCGCGAGCACGGCATCGTTGGCCGCCAGCACCTCGAGGTCGTCGACGGCGAAGATGAACATCGGCGCCGGGTTGCGCTGGAACAGCTGGCGGTACTCGTTCTCGACCCGGCGCAGCGTGGTGATCTCGCGCCCGATGCCCAGCACGCCGAAGAGCCGCCCGTCGCGGTCGCGCACCGGAGTCTTGACGACCTCGACCAGCGCGCGCTGCCCGTCGGCGGCGAAGCGCATCTCCTCCTCGGTGACGCTGGGCCCGTCGTTGGCCAACGCCCGGCGGTCGTGGGCGCGCGAGAAGTCGGCCGATTCGGGCGCCACGACATCACGATCGGTCTTGCCGATGATCTGCGACTCCGGCATGCCGACCAGCCGCTCGAAGCGCGGATTGCAGGCCAGGTACACGCCGGCCGGGTCCTTCAGCCACACCAGGTCGGGCATGGCGTCGAGCACCGCGCGCAGGCGGGCCCGGTCCTGCTCGACGCCGGCATCCAGCAGGCCCAGCGCCATCGTGCGCGTCAGGTCTCGCTCGCTCAGCACGCCGAGCAGCTGGCCTGCTTCGTCGGTGACCACCAGGTGGCGCAGGCGCTGCTCGAGCATCAGGTCGGCGGCGCGGTTGATGGTCATGTCGGCGCCGATGGTGACCAGCGGCGTGCTCATCACCTCGCCCAGCGGCAAGGCGCCGGCGCCCTCGCCCGCGCCATAGCGGCGGGCCACGTCGCGGGCGGTGACGATCCCCACCGGCCGGTCGCCGTCGACGACGACGATGGCCGCGTCGTGGTCGTGCCGCATCCGGGCGATCGCCTGCTGCAGGGTCTGCGCCGGGTCCATCGTCGTGGCCACGCGGGCCATCACCGCCGACACCCGGTGGCGACCGGCGAGCGCGCCGAGGTTGAGCTGGACGCGGAAATCGGTCTCGCTGGCCACGCCGATCGCGACCCCGGCATCGTCGACCAGCACCACCTGGCCGACGCCGCGCCCCACGCACAGGCGGTAGGCCTCGGCGCAGCTGATGTCGTGGGGCACCGTGGTGGCGGGGCCCATCACCAGGGCCAGCGGCGACTCGGGTGCCATCTCGCCACGCAGCGCGGCCAGCAGGCCGGCCTCGTTGACCATGCCCAGCGGCCGGCCTGCGTTGTCGAGCACCGGCACGAAGGAGATGCGCCGCGCGGCCAGCAGCCGCGCCGCATCGACCAGGGTGGCCAGCGGCCCCAGGTGGATGATGTCGCGGGTAGCGATCTCGCGCAGCGGCCGCTGCAGCGCGGACGGCGTCACGGCATCCATCGGCGCCCCCTTGCCATCGGGCCTCGCCAGGGCCATCGCTCCGCGCAGGTGGGTGCGCCCGCGGCGCGCCGGCCGCGCCGCAAGCCCCCGGCGACGGACCCGGAGCGGCGAGCCGGCGCCTGCGCCGATCTTAGAGGCAGGCCGGCCGCGCGAGCTGCCGGTGCCGGCACGCCCGTGCCGCGAACGCTACGCTTGCACGGTGAGCAAGCCTTCCGTGTCGCCGACCGACCCACCGGATGCCGGCACCGGCAGATCCGCCGGACCGCCGCAGCTGGCGCTGGGCCGGCTGCACCAGCGGCGTCTGCGCGAGGTCTGGCGCTCGGCCGGCTGGCCCTGCCAGGACCTGATCGAGGTCGAGCTGCTGGCCGCCGGCCTGCTGGAGCGCCGGCGCGACGCCGACGGCCGCGAGAGCCTGCGCGTCAGCGACGCGGGCATCCAGGTGCTGGCCGCCACGCTGCACCGCAACCGCGCCGCCTTCGACAGCCACGAGTCGCTGGTGGCGCGCGTGGTGCGCGAGATGCAGCGTGCCGGCCGCGTCGCGTGGCGCGGGCTGCGGCTGCGGGCGCCGCCGATGCCCGGCGGCGACCGGCAGGACCCGGGCCTGCTCCTGGAACTGCCCCCCGGCGTGCGCCCCCGGGGCGGCCCGTCGGGCGCCTGGCCGACCGTGATGCCCGATGTCTTCTCGATCCGCCACACGACGCGCGACGACCTCGTCGAGCCCATCGTCCACGAGGTCAAGGTGCGGCGCGCCGATCTGCTGGCCGACCTGCGGCGCGAGGCCAAGCGGGCCGCCTACCTGGCCTTGTCGAGCCAGTGCTGGTACGTGCTGAAGGCAGGCATCGGTGGCGCCGACGACGTGCCGCCCGAGTGCGGCGTGATGCTCGCCCATGAGCAGGCGCTGGAGGTGCTGCGGCCGGCACCGCGTCGCGCGATGCAGCTGCCGCTGGCCACCTGGATGGCGCTGGCGCGTGCCAACGCCGAGCCGCCGTCCGACGACGACGCGCAGGCCTGGCTCGGCGATCCCGGCGAGGCCGATCCGGGTGCTTCCACCGAGGCGCCGCAGCAGGCCGGGCCGCCGTTGCCCGGGGACCCGCCCGGCGCGCCGCCAACGCCGCCCTGAGGTGCGCTACAGCACCGCTTCGATCAGGTACGGTCCGCCGCTGGCGAAACCGTCGGCCAGCGCCTTGGCCAGCGCGGCACTGCGTTCGACCCGCACGCCGGGCACGCCATGGCCGCGCGCCAGCGCCACCCAGTCCAGCGCCGGCCGGTCCAGCGACAGCATGTCGCGCGCCCGCGGCCCGCTGATGCGGGCGCCCACGCCCTGCAGCTCACCTTGCAGGATGCGGTAGGCGCGGTTGGCGAAGACCAGCACGACGACGGGCAGCGACTCGCGGGCCATGGTCCACAGCGCCTGCAGCGTGTACATCGCGCTGCCGTCACCCTCCAGCGCCAGCACCGGCCGGCCGGGCGCGCCGATCGCCGCGCCCACCGCCGCCGGCAGTCCGAAGCCGATGGCCCCGCCCATCAGCTGCAGCCCGTCGTGCGGCGCGGCCTGGACCAGCGCCGGCGCGAGATTGCGTGCGCTGGTCACGCCCTCCTCGACGATCACCGTCTGCTCGGGCAGCACGGCGGCCAGCGTCCGCGCCATCGACTCGGGCGTCAGCGCCTCGTCGGCGCCCAACGTCGCCGGCTCGGCCGGCGGGATGGGTGCATCGGCAGCCGAGACGCCCAGCTCGTCGGCGAGCGCCTGCAGCGCGCCCGGCACGTCCTCGTGCGGGGCGGCCAGCGTGATCGTCGCGGCACCCGGCGGCGCCAGGCGCGACCGCTTGCCCGGGTAGGCGAAGAAGCCGATCGGGTCGGTCGAGCCGGCCAGCACCAGCGTCTGGGTGCCGGACAGGCGCGCCAGGGCGGCATCCACCGCATAGGGCAGCCGCTCCAGCCGCGGCCGGCCGCGGCCACCCGGCAGGCGCGCGTTGTAGAACTCCGCCATCACGCGGCAGCCGGTCTTCGCCGCGATGGCTGCGGCCAGGCGCTGCGCGTCCTCGCGCGCCGAGCCCGCCGCGCCCAGCAGCAGCAGCGCCTGGCGGCCCTGCTGCGTGAGCAGCCGCGCCACGGCCGGCACCACCTCGGCGCGCAGCGCCGCCGGCACGGAGGGCGGGACGGCGGGCGGAGCGGCCGCGGCCCGTCCGGGCGCACCCCACGCGGTGTCGGCCGGCAGGATCAGCGTGGCGATGCGCCCCACCGCGCCGTCGCGCGTGGCGGCCACCGCCGCGGCCGCGTCGGCGCCGACCTCGGCGGCGCTGGCGGCGCTGCGCACCCAGTGCGACACCGCGCCGGCGATCGCCGCGATGTCGCTCTTCAGCGGCGATTCGTGGCGCAGGTGCTCGTGGGCATGGTCGCCGACGACGTTGACGATGCCCGAGCGGGCCTTGTTCGCGTTGTGCAGGTTGGCCAGCCCGTTGCCGAGGCCGGCGCCCAGGTGCAGCAGGGTGGCCGCCGGCTTGCCGGCCATGCGGTAGTAGCCGTCGGCGGCGCCGGTGGCCACGCCCTCGAACAGTCCCAGCACGCAGCGCACGCCGGGCAGCCGGTCGAGTGCGGCGACGAAGTGCATCTCCGAGGTGCCCGGGTTGGCGAAGCACAGCTCGACGCCGCTGGCGGCCAGCGTCTGCACCAGCGATTCGGCACCGTTGAGGCCTTCGGCCGGTGCGGGGGCAAGCGGCTCCATCGTCCATCCCTCGTTCAAGGCGGCCGGTCGCCGCGACAGACCAACGATAGCGCCCGGCGGCGGCCGACAATGGCGCGGCCCTGTGCGCCCGGAGACCACCCATGCATGCCACTCGTCTTGCCGCCAGGTCGGCGCTGCGAATCGGTGACCCGGCGTTCGAGCAGGCGCTGGCCGCGGTGCTCGGCC
>WBZL01000228.1_pt1 | contig 62023 bp, 61 predicted proteins | sample 5204291 | NCBI WGS metagenome assembly WBZL01 (sample SAMN12344345, study PRJNA552823) | activated sludge metagenome | biome: Activated sludge suspended growth; feature: Nitrification reactor; material: Wastewater; isolation source: activated sludge from nitrification reactor of wastewater...
AAATCTCCCCCGCCCCGGACACCTCCGCAGACACCGCCCCGGACGTCACCCCCACCCCCGAAGGGCGCACCGGCTGTCCCGGCACCCTCGCCCTTGGCGCGCTCGCGTTTGCAGGCGTCATCCTTCGCAAAGCCCGCAAACAATTTGCGTAAACTCACGTGTTGCATATTCCGTATCTTTACGCAATACGCAATACGCAACACGGAATATTCGTTGACATCCCTCCCCTTTCCGTGTATCCTTGAAAGCGCAGTTTCCTCTGAAACTGACATCTTATGAAAGGAGGCAGATGAATATGCTTGCACAAGTCAACTTCCCCCCCTGTGTTTTTTGCCTCCGGAGCGGCGAACTTTTCTGATCACGCGCACCTCTTTGCGTTTGTTCAAAGCTGTTCCGAAAGGCACAGCTTTTTTTATTTCCCAAAGGAAACCGGATGTTCACTTTCGGCTGAACCAGCCCATGAATAACCCGGTTTCATCACCTTGCAAACGTAAAAACGAATAACCTATGCCAAAACAAAAACGAGGAAAACAAAAAAAATTCGGGAATCTCTCTCATAGCGACCGGCTCGACGAAAACCGGATTGATGACCGGCAAATCATTGACCGCGAACACATGCGCGGCCGCGCCGACCGTTGGCGCGAACGCGTGAATGAAGATGAACTCAATCCCGCCTACAACCCTACCGACTGGGCCGCTTACCCCCTCGGCACCGTCCTCAGTATGCTCAGTGGACATCATTACATTCGCCTGGATGACACCGGCGAAGTGATCGACGCGCGCGTCCGCGGCATTCTCAAACACGGCATCCAAAACACCACCACCGTCGTTTCCCCCGGCGACCGCGTCCACGTCGAACTGCTCGAAGAGGGCACCGGTTCCATTGTCGCCCTCACCCCCCGCAAAACCACCCTCTCCCGCCCCGACCCCCTCCGCCCCCACCTCGAAGACGTGATCGTCGCCAACGTCGAACAAGTGATCATCGTCTCCAGCGTCGGCGGCCCCGCGTTCTGGCCGGAGTTGGTGGATCGGTATCTCGTCTTCGCAGGCTATTACGCACTAGACCCGCTGATCGTGATCAATAAAATGGATCAGGCCGCGCCCGGCGAGTTGGACGCCATCCGCGCCCTCTACGAAACCCAACTCGGATACCCCGTCTTCTGCACGAGTGCGGAACACGATCAGGGTCTCGAACCCCTGCGCGAGACCGTACGGGGGCATTCCAACGCCATCGTGGGGCTATCCGGCGTGGGCAAATCCTCCCTGTTGAACGCGCTCCAGCCCGGCTTGAAACTCCGCGTGCAGTCCGTCAACGAAACGTTCGGTGGGGAGGGCAAACACACCACCCGCATGACCACGCTCCACCCCCTGGATATCGGCGGGTTCGTGGCGGATACGCCCGGCATTCGCGCCTTTGGTTTATGGAATCTAACGCCCGAAGAAGTGGATCACTACTTTGTCGAATTCCGCTCCTTTTTGGGAACCTGCAAGTTCGCAGATTGCACCCACCATCGCGAACCCGGCTGTGCCATCGTGGCCGCGGTCGAGGCCGGAGACATTGCCAGAAGCCGGTACGAGAGCTTCCAAATCTTATTCGCCGAAACCGATCCGGCCCACGAAAGACCCTATTAACCCCATGACGATCAAAACCATCATCTTTGACGTGGGCGGCGTCCTCCTTCACGAGGTGGACCGTACCCCGCGCGAGCGTGCCGCCCAAAAATTAGGGATCACCTACGACGCCCTGAATACCGCCGTTTTCAACCACCCGCTCGGCCCCCGCGCCACGATTGGGGAAATCACCACCCGTCAAATCTGGGAAGCGATTGGTGAGTCGTTCCACCTTTCCCCCGCAGAAACCCTCGCTCTCGAACAGGAATTCTTCGCCGGAAATCAGATTGACGCCACCCTTGTCGATCACGCCCGTGCCCTGCGCGGGAGATACCAAACCGCCATCCTCTCCAACGCCTGGGACGATCTGCGGGATGTGATCCATCACAAATGGCACATTGCCGACGCCTTCGACAAGATCATCGTCTCCGCCGAGGTGGGGTACGCCAAACCTGACCCGCAAATTTACGCCCTCACCCTGCAAACGTTGGGCATCAAGCCCGAAGAAGCTGTGTTCATCGACGATCTGGAACCGAACATCCTCGCCGCCCGACAGGTGGGACTGCACGGGATCGTGTACAACAGCCGGGAACAGGTGCAAAAAGCCCTGGCGGACATGCTTAAGGGCTGACCTGACTCAAAAAAAGAGCCGGTTGAATTATCAACCGGCTCTTTTTTTGAGAACCTTACAGAAGACCCATCACCTCAAACACCGGAACCGGCTCCCGTTTTCCCTTCGCGTGAATGGGTTCGACCGGGCGGACGATGACCTGATCTTTCACGAACTCATACGCGGGAGCGCTGATGAGAATCTGCCCAGCGGCGGAGTTTTCCTGAATCCGTTTCGCCGTGTTCACACTGTCCCCAATCGCAGTGTACTCCAGGCGTTTTTCCGTCCCTACCAGCCCCAACACCGCTTCCCCAAAGTGGATCCCGACCCCGAACGATAGGTGAGATTCCGGGGGCAATTCGGCGTGGAGCCGCGCGAGAGCGTCGCGAATGGCTAGCGCGGACTTCACCGCGCGGAGGGTGTGATCGGCTTGGGGGAGGGGGGCGTTGAACCAGGCCATGATCGCGTCGCCCATAAATTTGTCAATCGTGCCATCATTGGCGAGGACGGCGTCGGCGGCGGCGGCGAGGTATTGGTTCAGCACGGAGAGGAGCACTTCAGGGGCCAGACGTTCGCTGTAACTGGTGAACCCGCGCACGTCGGCGAAAATGGTGGTGATCTCGCCGCGTTTGCCGCCCAGTTGGAGTTGGTTCGGGTCCAGCACTTTGATGATGGCGGGGGAGACCATGCGCTCGAACAACCGGCGTTGGGCTTCCAGACGTTTTTTCTCGGTCAGGTCATCCAGCACGATGGCGACCCCCTGCGTGGAGTCGGTGGCGTCTTTGAGGGGGGAGATGTTCAGGCTGAGGTCGAGGTCGCCCCGGTTCGGCATCGCCACGCGGTATTCCTGCCCGACGACGTGGAGGCCATTGGACCGGGCGCGGGCGATGTGCGTGGAGAGGTCCCCCGCGATGGGCGGGAGCAGGTCGTTGAGCGGTTTGCCGATTAATCCGACGATGTCATGCCCCAAAATGTGGGAGGCGGCGAGGTTGCAGAGGGTGATTTTGTCTTCTACATCGGCGGTGATGACGCCGCTGACGATGGAGGCGAAGACGTTGTCCATCAAGTTTTTGAGTTCGGTCACTTCGGCGAGGGTGCGGCGGACGGATTCGAATAGGCGGGCGTTTTCGATGGCGATGGCGGCCTGGTTGGCGAAGGCGTTGAGCAGGTTGCGTTCTTTTTCGGAAAACAGGCCGGTTTTGATGCGGTTGTCGGTGTAGATGACGCCGATGAGGGTGTCTTTGACCATTAAGGGGACGCACAAAATGGAGCGGAGACTGAAGGCGATGATGCTGGCTTGCCCGACAAAACGATCATCTTCTTGGGCGTTGGTGGTGAGGACGGGTTTGCCTTCGGCGACGACGCGGTTGATCACCGTCCGGCTAATGGCAAATTCGGAGGGGTTGAGCGAGGCTTGTTCCCAATTGCGGGCGATGCGGATTTGCAATTCCCGATCTTCATCCCTCAGCATGAGGAAACCACGTTCCGCACCCGTCAGGCGGATGATGGTGTCCATCACGATTTGCAAGACCGTATTCAGATCGAGGGAGGAGTTGACCACCTGACTGATGTCGGCGAGGGCGAGCAGGTCTTGTCGTTCGTCTTCATGTTCGCTAATTTTTTTGCCAACACGTTCGAGCGCCTGGGAGAGATATGTCAGGTTTTGGGCAATGCCAGCGGGCAAGGCAACACGGTGATCGGTCAGGGAGGCGTTGATTTTTTGCGCTAACTGACTGAATCCGATGATTTGTTCGGTGAGGGTGATGGAAATGGCGGTCGTTTTTACTTCGGGCATGGCAATCCTCGCAGGCGGGAATCTATATCTTTATTTTACCCGATACAAACGTATTGTAATCCCCTATTGGAAAATGAAACCTCCCCGCGCGGGGACGTGTTCCGGGCGGGGACGTGGTTCGAGCGAGGGACTACCGAACCCAGTCGATGATGGTGTCTTTGCGTTTGGGTTGTTGGAAACGCGCCAGAAAACGGCAACCCAGGGTGAGCCAGGTTTGGGAACGGATGGTTTGGGCGGCGGTATGCGCGGCGAGAATGGAGTCTTGTTCGGTTGCGGAGGCTGTGGCGCGGTTGGCATACATCAGGGATTGATATTCGTACAAGAGGGTATGAATGGAACTTGATGCGTCCGGCAGAAGGGTGGTGAGGGAGGCCGCCCGTTCGGAAGGGGTCTGGTTTATGGCCGGTGGGGAGCCAAGCCGGGTGAGGGAATGGTTCATCACTTGATAGGAACGGGCTTGGGGGGAAAGATTGGCTTGGTAGGCCCAGTTGCGGATAAATTGTGGCGGCTTTAAGCCAAATTTCCGAATGGTTTGTTCGATTTTTACCGGGAGTGGGGGGTGGCTGGGATCGAGGTTGGCCGTGGGGGGGCGGTTGCTGTACCACCCGATGCCCGCGGCGGCCAGGATAAAGAGGCTGACGCCGGCCAGTCCAAACATCCAGGAATAATCCGTGGCGGTGGGGGCGGCGGTTTCGGGCAGGGGACCTGTGTCCTGCCCTTCTTGGGCGGCCCGTTCGAGGGCGAGTAATTGTTCACGTTCCAGGCGGGAGTCGGTATTGCTATCCAACGGATTGGCGGCGGCATTGGTCGCGGGGTCTCCGAGGGGGCGGCGTAAGGGGCGCTGGTTGACGGTGGGTTCAAATTCGATCCAGCCGATGCCGGGGAAGTAGACTTCGACCCAAGCATGGGCGTCGCGCTGGCGGACGGTGTACAAGCCTGTTTCCGCATCGAGTTGTCCCTGCGCGTAGCCAACGGCCATCCGGGCTGGGATGCCGAGCGAGCGGAGGAGCATGACTTCTGCGGTGGCGTAATAATTGCAGAAGCCCTCTTTCAGGTCGAAAAGCACCCAATCCAAAATATCCTGTTCTGCCGGGGGGATGGGGACGGTGGCGGTGTAGGTGATGTTGTCGCGCATCCAGAGGGTCACGGCTTCGGTGATTTCGTAGGGGGTTTCTTTGCCTTCGGCGATTTGTACGGCCAGGTCAAGGGTGCGTGCGCTCAGGGTGCTAGGTATTTGCAGATAACGTTCGATAATCCATTCGGGGTAATTGGTTCCCGCTTCCTTCAACTGGCTGATAGTGACATCGCTGAGAGAGGCCTGGACATCATAAACCTCACCTGGGCGAAGGGAGGGAGAGGTTTTGACAAACAGGAGATCCACGGTGCTATCCGGGTTTTTGATCACGTCAGCTTCTGCCGGGCGGCTGATCCATTGGGGTTGCGTGGCCATGTGGATGGTGAAGGATTGAATAGCGGGATAAAAGGTGAAGGTGGCTTCTTTCCGGCCTATCATGTCAACGAAAGGAAGCGCGGCATCTTCGGGGGAAAATTTGCGGGATTCGGTGGCGTTGACGCTCCAGGCGTTGCCGTTCCAGGTGTCATAGATACGATCCCGCCAGTAAAAACGCGTCTCCGACGCGGGGATGGAGGGGGCTTTGACATGAAAGACGACGACATCGGTCAGGGTGTTGCCGCGCCCAAGCGGGAGCACATCTCCGTAGTAGTCGGTTGCGACGCCGACGGTGGCCCGCAGGGAGGCGAAGGCATTGCTCATCCGGCTCCGGGCTTCGTACCAGGGTTGGGCGAGTTTTTCCCAGGCCTGTTCGATGGGGGGGACGGTGGAGGCCAGGGCGGGAATGGTCCAGGATAGCAGAACCAGCACTCCGCCGACGAGCATGGTGGCGCGGAGAAAATCCAGCCCGACATACGGGGGGAGGTGGGTGCGGTTTTGTTTCCAGATGGCGCGATTTTGGAGGAAGTGTGTCCGGGAAACTAAGAGGAGGGCAAGAAAAATGTAACTGGCAACAAACCAGGTGCGGTTGGGCCAGTAGGGGTCATAAATGTGAACGATGAAGAGGGCGACTCCGGTGGGCAGGGTCGCCCGCCAGGCGTTGGCGTGGCGCGTGAGGGTGTATCCCGCGTGGACGCTGAGTGCCCAAAAGAGGATGCACATGAGGGCGAGGAAGAGGATCGGATCGGTAACGGCCCGTTGTTGGAAGAGGTTTTGCGTCGAGATAGCTAAACGGCCCCCTAGACTGAAGATGCGTTCATTCCACAGAGAGCCTTTCGTAAACGTGAGGCCTAATTGCCATCCGATGGTGAAAACGCCTACCCCAATGCCGTACCAGAGGGCTTGCAGGCGGCGAAATTGGCTCTGACCGAGTGTTAATCCAATCACGACGCCAATAAAACAGATGATTTGGACGATGCCGAGTTCATCGGTCCAATCGGTGGCATTCAGGCGCAGGGCGGCCAGAAAGTTAGCAATGATCAAAATCACGGCGGCGGAGAGGTCCCACCAGCGGGTTGGTTCGGAGGTTTGGGATTTCATAGGGTCGCTTTTGAAGGATGGGGTTGTATAATTCTCCAGAAAAGGATCAAAGCGTATTGCGTATTTTGATCTAACACAATACGGAATACGGAAGAATTAACCTGGATAACTATATTGTTTGTGGACTTCCTTTGAAGATTATACTTCTGAGAGAGGGGAAAAGTTCCCATGCGTGAACTTGTTAAGGGGTTTCTAATTTCAACCATTTATGGCGAAAGGAAAATTGAATAATCATGGATTAGATAGGGGACGGATGCCAGTAAAACAATCGTTTCGCAAATCAAGCGTTTACGGGTTTGTTCGCGAAAAGTTGCACAATCAAAATTCTTTATGGTAAAATCCCGCCGTTCTCCAGGGTTCTCATCTTACACTCAGATTTATATTTTTGAAAACACCTTTCGCAGGAGGTTTGGTTTTGTAACCATTGGCAACCTGTGGTGTTAAAGTGAATGATTTTCCCAGGAAATTGTATGGCCTTGAAATCTTGTTTAAAGGAGTCATTATGCTGGATAGTTGGTTGCCTGTTGGCTTAATGTTGATTATTGGGATAGGATTTCCTATTGCCCCTATTCTTGTCGCGACCATTCTTGGGCCGAAACGCCCCAATAAAATTAAGCAAGAAACCTATGAGTGTGGGATCGAAACCGTGGGGGAGACCTGGGTGCAATTCAAGGTGCAGTATTATATTTATGCGCTGGTCTTTTTGATCTTCGATGTGGAAGCGGTATTTCTGTTTCCCTGGGCGGTAGCATTTGATCAACTGCCGCTATTTGCCGTGGTCGAGGGCATCCTCTTCATCCTCATTTTGGTGGGGGGCCTGGTATATGCCTGGCGCCGAGGCATTCTCGAATGGAATTAAAGTTAACGCAAAAGCTGATGGTTTTTCCCTCAGCTTTTTGTTTGTCCGTTTTGCAAACGGCTTCTGATGTTTTGCGTCTGAACGCGTTGCATCAGAATTTCGATGGTTAATCGCACAACCTATAAGTAGGAGTGTTACATGAATTTTTTTAGTGACCCAATTGCCTTTTTAGCAGAGTGGTTGACGCAATTGATGGGCGTGACCTGGGGTTGGCCTGAGAACGTGGTGAATTTGATCGTCACGTTTTTGGGCATTTTCCTGGTGGCGAACTTCGGGATGTTGTATGTCATCTTCCTGATCTGGTTAGAGCGTAAACTTGCCGCCCGCTTTCAGGATCGCTTAGGCCCCAATCGCGCAGGCCCGTACGGGCTTTTCCAAACTTTCGCCGACATCCTCAAACTATTTACCAAAGAAGACACCACCCCTACCGGAGCAGATAAGTTGATCTTCAACATGGCCCCGGTCATGGCTGTGCTTTCCGTGCTGATGATTTGGGCGGTCGTGCCGTTTGCCCAACAATGGCTTGGGGCGGACATCAATGTCGCGGTGTTGTACATCGTTGCGGTAGGCTCCATCGGGATCGTGGCAACCCTGATCGCCGGGTGGTCCTCGAACAACAAGTTCGCCCTGCTCGGCGCGTTCCGCACGGTCGCCCAATTGGTTTCTTACGAAGTGCCGATGGTGCTCTCGCTGTTAGTTCCGGTGCTCCTCGCGCGAAACATGGGATTGAATGCGATTGTTGATGCACAAGGGCACTGGTTCTCCATTTTCTTTTGGATGGCCCCGCTTGCGGCATTGATCTTCTTCATCAGTTCCATTGCCGAAGTGGGACGTACCCCGTTTGACTTACTGGAAGCGGAATCGGAAATCGTCGCCGGGTTCCACATCGAATACTCCGGGGCAAAGTTCGCTATGTTTTTTGCGGCGGAGTTTTTGCATGCGTTCACTATTTCAGTGTTGACCATTACGCTGTTTTTCGGCGGGTGGCAGGGTTGGGGCGATGGCAACCCGATTGTCGGGTGGGTTTGGTTCATGATTAAATCCATGACGGCTTATTTCGCCGTGGTTTGGATCCGTAGTACCCTTCCTCGTATCCGCATTGATCACATGCTCAACTACAACTGGAAATTCCTCACGCCGATTTCTCTGGCTGTGTTGGTTGTGACCGCTTTGCTTGACAAAATCCTGTTGGGAACGGATGTTACGCCAGGTTTGGTAAACATTGAGACGGCTGGTGGACAATGGACACGTACGATTACGATGTTTGTGGCGAACCTGATCATCGCCTGGGTGACGGTGGTTATCCTCCGCCGCCAGTGGAGTCAGCGCCCCGAACGGGTTCCCGTCGGCCAACCCCGCCCGGTTGCACGTCCCCCCAAACCAGTTACTCCTGAGACCACAGCCTGATCGGAGAGGTGATATGACCCCTGTTCAAGTTTTATTTATTCTCAGTTCTTTAGCCCTTCTGGGGCTGGGTTTTATGGTGGTCACCACGCATAATTTGGTGCGCGCCGCCTTATATCTCATTGGCACGTTATTCAGTGTCGCCATTGTCTTTGTTTTGTTGGAAGCGAGTTTCCTGGCGGTTGTGCAGGTGGTGGTTTACATCGGTGCGATTGCGATTTTGTTCATCTTCGCGGTCATGTTGACGCGTAAGGTGATGCAGGATACCGGCTCCCAATCCAATCCAAACTGGCCGTGGGCGGCATTGGTTTCGCTGTTGTTGTTCGGTGGGTTGACCTATATCCTGCTTTCGTGGGGCAGTGTTTCAGCGACTCCGCCCGCATTGACTTCGCAGAACGATATGGTTCAAGCACTGGGAATCGCCCTGGTTAACCCGGATGCGTATATCCTGCCCTTTGAAGTGGCCTCCATTCTGCTCCTCGCCGCGTTGATTGGTGCGGTGGTGGTTGCCTGGGATCGAGATTAGAGATTGGAGATTCATACATGATTCCATTATCCTGGTATCTCATTGTTGCGGCTGGCTTGTTTTGTTTGGGTCTGTATGGGGTGTTGTCCCGAAAAAACATGGTTGCCATTTTGATGAGCGTTGAGTTGATGCTCAATGCGATTAACATCAATCTGGTGGCCTTTTGGCGATATCTGAATCCAGAGCAAGTGACTGGACAAGCCTTTGCCATTATGGTGTTCGCCGTTTCTGCGGCGGAGGTGGCTGTGGGCCTCGCCCTGGTGATTTCACTCTACCGCCGTCGCAAGATCGTGATTGCGGACAATATTGATTTGATGAAGTGGTAGGAGTAAACATGGCAACTGAAACCTTAATCTGGCTTCTTCCTCTTCCCCCTCTGCTTTCGTTTTTCATCATCGTGTTGTTCACCAACCGCAGTCGGGCGTTGAGCCATACGATTGGTGTAGGTGCGGCTATCTTAAGCTGGTTGGGCGCGATGATTGTGTTTTTCCGCGCTGCGTTTGGCGAAGGGTTCCATCATTTAGGGGAACATCCTTTCCACAGTGCAATCGCCTGGTTACCCACGGGTGAAACCACGTTAAACATCGGGGTGCAAATTGATCCCCTGAGTGCGGCTGTTTTGTTTTTTGTCGGCTGGACGATCTTTATGATCTTCCTGTACAGTGTTGGGTATCACAACTTCGGCCAACCAGAAGGTGATCACGACAAAAAGGGTCTGCCCCCGCACGGTGCGACTGTTACCGATGCCCATGGCCACAAACACACCGTCCTCTCGGTGGAACCCAACTACTCCCGCTTTTTTGCATTTCTGAGCCTGTTCGCCTTTGGCATGTACGTGCTCGTAGTTTCCGACAACCTGCTGACCCTGTTCGTGGGTTGGGAAATCATGGGCTTGTGTTCCTATCTGCTCATCGGGTTCTGGTTTGCGAAACCCTCCGCACGAGCGGCGGCGATCAAAGCGTTCTTGACCACCCGCATCGGCGATGTGTTCATGCTGTTGGGGTTGGTGTATCTGTATGATGCCGCCGGAAGCCTGAGCTACAGCGTCATCTTCAGTCCTGAAGTGTTGGAACATCTTGCCCATGAACCAGCTGTGGGTGGGTTATTAGGTCTGACTGCGGCAAGCCTAATTGGGATTTTGCTTTTTATCGGCACCGTCGGTAAATCTGCCCAATTCCCGCTCCATGTCTGGCTTCCCGACGCGATGGAAGGCCCCACTCCGGTCTCGGCCATGATTCATGCGGCCACGATGGTGTCCGCGGGCGTGTACATGGTCATTCGCATTTTCCCGATTTTGTCGGCGGGTGCGGAACATGGCTTGACCCCAGCAATGTCAACCCTTGCCGCCGTGGGTGCGTTTACCGCCCTGTTTGCGGCCACGATTGCGGTGGCGCAAAATGACATCAAACGGGTGCTGGCCTATTCGACCATTTCCCAACTTGGGTTCATGATTGCCGCACTCGGTATCGGCGCGTATGTCGCCGCGACCTTTCATCTGATTACGCATGCCTTCTTCAAAGCCCTGCTCTTCCTCGGTTCCGGCTCGGTCATTCATGGGATGGAACACGGCGTCCTGCACACGGGCGATCACCACGTAGACCCGCAAGACATGATGAATATGGGTGGCCTGCGGAAGAAAATGCCCATCACCTACTGGACGTTCCTGATCGGTGGGATGGCGCTGTCCGGGTTCCCGTTTGTCACGGCCGGGTTCTGGTCGAAAGATGAGATTTTTGCGGATGCGTTTGCTCACGGACATTTCACGGTCCTGATCATGCTGTCCCTGGCGGCGTTTATGACGGCGTTTTACACCATGCGCCAGATTGTACTCACCTTCCACGGCGAACCTCGCACCAAAGAGGCCGAACATGCCCACGAAACCCCCTGGACGATGACCGTCCCCCTGATGATCTTGTCGGTGTTTGCCGTGGCGTTTGGCTGGCTCGGTATTCCAAATGATTTCCTGGGGATGAACCTGGGCGAAATCAACTGGATTCATGGGGTAGCCTACACACTTCTTCCTTCCGAGATTGAGCCTGAAGGAATTACCTTTAGTTTTATTCCTCTCATCATTTCATTAGGGGTCGCCTTGGGCGGGCTGGCCTTCGGCTGGTGGGTTTACCGGGACTTCAAAGCCGGACAAACGGACCCGGCGAAAAAGACACTTGGCGGCTTGCACACCGTTCTGCAAAACAAATACTACTTTGACGAAATGTACAACGCTTCCTTTGTCCGTCTGTCGAATTGGATCGCGGAGATTGCGGGGTGGTTTGATCGCACCATCATTGATGACATTCTTCACACTGTCGCCCGCGTCGCCTTTTTCCTCGGTGGCATCTTCCGCGACCGGTTTGAACTTCCCGTCATTAGCGGTGGCGCGGATCGGATTGCGGATGTGTTTCAATGGTTTGGGCATACGTTCCGTACCATCCAATCCGGGCGCGTGCAACAGTACATGATTTTAGTCCTCGTCAATGTCATCGCCTTTGGCTTCTTGTTCTATTATCTGGTTGAAGTTGTGGGCAGGTAACCCATCTTTTAGGAGTTCTACATGGATTTCATCCAAGATCACTTGCTCTCTTTGATATTGTTTTCCCCGACATTTGTCGCGCTGGTGATGGCTTTACTGCCCTCGGGCGAAAAAGCTCTGCTCCGGTGGGCGGCAATGGTCGGGAGTCTGATCCCGCTCGTTTTCTCCCTTGTGCTGTGGTTCAGTTTTGACAGCACCCATACCGGGTTCCAGTTCCAGGAACAGGCGGTATGGTACAGCGCGATCAATTCCTCCTACCATTTGGGTGTGGATGGCATCTCTCTGCCGATGGTGCTGTTGACCACCCTCCTGACCCCACTCGCGATCCTCGCCTCCTTCGGGATCAATGACCGGGTGAAAGCGTACATGATCCTGTTCCTGTTCCTGGAAACGGGCATGTTGGGCGTCTTCCTCTCTCTGGATTTGTTGGTCTTCTTCGTCTTCTACGAAATTGGTCTGGTTCCGATGTTCTTCCTGATCAGCCAATGGGGAAGCGAAAAGGGCGAACGCGAACTCTGGGGCGGGATGAAAGTGCCTGCTCGGACATACGCTTCCTTTAAGTTCATGATTTACACGATGGGTGCTTCGCTTGGAATGCTGTTGGCCATTCAAATGATTGGGGCAGTGTCCGGGACGTTTGACCTGGTGACGTTATACCAATCATGGACGGCCCTCGACGGGACTTTGTTTGGCCTGGATATAGGACAGGTGAAGGCGATTGCTTTCTGGGCGTTTTCCATTGCGTTTGCGCTGAAAGTTCCCGTTTGGCCGTTCCACACCTGGCTCCCCGATGCCCACACCGAAGCTCCCACTGCGGGTTCGATGATCCTGGCGGGGGTCCTGCTCAAACAGGGCGCGTACGGGTTCATTCGGTTGGTCATTCCGCTGTACCCTGAAGAAGCCAAATATTACGCTGGAGCGTTGGCCTTCCTGGCGATGATGGCGATTATCGTGGGGGCGTTTGCCTCCTACGGACAAACCGACTTCAAACGGTTGGTCGCCTACTCCTCTGTGAACCATATGGGTTTCGTGTTGTTGGGGATTGCCGCCGCCGCCTGGGTGGCGGGCGGCCCAAATGCTCAGGACGGGATCATTGCGATGAATGGGGCGATTATGCAGATGTTCAACCACGGCCTGTCCGCGGCGGGGATGTTCTTCCTTGTCGGGGTCATTTACGACCGGACGCATACCCGTAACCTGAATGAGTTCGGTGGCCTGTTCCCGCTCGTCCCTGTGTATGGTGGTATTTTGATCTTCACCTCCATGGCTTCGTTGGGACTTCCCGGTTTGAATGGGTTCGTTTCCGAATTCCTGGTGGTACGGGGCAGTTGGCCGATCTTCACCCTGTTTACGGCGCTGAGTATGCTTGGGTTGCTGTTTACGGGTGCGTATATTCTGAAGGGGATTAAACAGACCCTGCATGGGCCGCTGAACGAAAAATGGGTCGGTCATTTGAGCGAGATCAGTGGCCGCGAATTATGGGTGATTGCCCCCCTCATGGTATTGATGCTCTGGTTGGGCGTCTGGCCTGCGTGGTTGCTGGGTGTGATCAATCACGCTGTTACAGCTTTGTTTGGATAAGAGGTCAACGATGGATAATTTTCCAATCCTCAGTATCATTGTTTTTACACCGCTTGTTGCAGGGTTGTTACTGCTGTTTGTACCCGGCGACCGTAAGAGTGAAATTCGCGTTGGGGCCTTAGCCGCGGCGGCTTTTACGATGCTCTTGTCGTTGTGGGTGTACTTCAGTTACGATGGCGCCGCAGGTGGTTATCAGTTTACTGAACACTATAACTGGCTTCCCGCGCTGGGCGTCTCCTATTACGTTGGGGTGGATGGGATGAGCACTCCGCTCGTGCTGTTGACGGGTATTGTCATGTTCACCGGCGTGTTGATTTCGTGGGGGATTGACGACCGCCCGCGTGAGTTTTTTGCCTTCCTGTTCATTCTGGCGACGGGCGTGTTGGGGGTGTTTGTTGCGTTAGATTTGTTCATGCTTTTCTTCTTTTACGAAATCGCTGTGTTTCCCATGTACCTGTTGATTGCGATTTGGGGTTGGAAGGTGACACGGGAATATGCGGCGATGAAGTTGACCCTGTTCCTGTTTGTCGGATCGGTGGTAGCGCTCGTTGGCGCGTTGGCGATGTACTTTGCTGTGGCAGATTTCACAGGCGGCTTAACCTTTGATATGCTGGCAATAGAAAAAGCTGTTCAGGCTGGGGCCTTCGCGAAAGATTTGATATTCCACAATCCCTTTAATGGCTCTGAATGGATTGTGAATTTTCAAGTCTTCTGGTTCCCGTTCGTCTTCCTGGGCTTTGCGGTCTTGGGCGGTATTTTCCCCTTCCACAACTGGTCACCGGATGGACACGTGGCCGCCCCGACCGCGGTTTCGATGTTCCACGCGGGGGTGCTGATGAAGTTAGGGGCTTTCGCCGCCCTCCGGGTGGGGATGATGCTTCTGCCCGAAGGGGCACAGGCCTGGATGCCCGCGATCATCATTTTCGCGATGATCAACGTGGTGTATGGGGCTTTCATTGCCATGGTGCAAACGGACCTCAAGTACGTTATCGGTTATTCGTCAGTGTCGCACATGGGGTTGGTGATGCTTGGTTTGGCGACTATGAGTAAAACCGGGTTCGTCGGGGCGGGCCTGCAAATGTTCTCTCACGGCGTGATGACGGCTCTCTTCTTTGCTTCTGTCGGAATGATGTACGACCGGGCGCATACCCGTGAAATTCCCAAATTGGGCGGCATGAGCAAGGAAATGCCGTTTGTCGCGGTGGCGTTTATTATCGGTGGCCTGGTTTCGATGGGGATGCCCGGTTTCTCCGGTTTTGTCGCGGAATTCCCGATCTTTATGGGGCTGTGGAGTTCAGGGCAATCGATCATCAACACCAATTGGCCGTATGCCGACTGGGTGGCTCCGATGATGGCGATTATTGCAGCTGTTTCCATTGTGGTGACGGCGTCGTATATCATCCGCATTATTCGACAAGTTTTCTTTGGAAACTTACCTGATGAACTTCACGGTCATATTGGCGATGTGACAGCTCTCGATAAACTTGCCTTGACGGTTCTCGTGGTGGTCATGGTTTCGATGGGCGTATTTCCTCAACTTATTGTTCCGCTGGTTGAATCCGGCGTGGACAATGTCATGCGCCTGTTTGGAGGTGCCTAGTGTTTGGAAGTGTTGACTCTACAATGATCCTGGCGATATTGCCAGAAATTTTGTTGACGGTTCTCGCCGGGCTGGTATTAATCTTTGATATTGCCTGGAAAGATGGAGAGCGCAAACGCAACCTCGGGTGGTTAACCGCGGGTGGGGCAGGGTTGATCCTGCTTGTGACATGGTTTGTGACCCAACCCAGCGGAGAAGCTGTTTCTCTGTGGGGGGGCATGGTCCGATATGATAGTCTGGCGTTTGTGTTCAAGTCTCTGGCTATCTTTGCCGCAGGTGTGACAGCTCTGTTGGCGATGGACGTTGAACATTTAGGGAATCGAGGCGAGTTTTACATTCTCCTGCTGACTTCAGCCATTGGCATGTGTTTGATGGGATCGTCTTCCGATTTGATCATGCTGTTGCTGGCGATTGAAACGACCTCCATTCCGCTTTATGTTTTGGCTGGTTTCTTCAAGAGTGACGATAAATCCACCGAATCGGGTTTCAAATACCTGGTATTTGGGGCCATGACGACGGCGATCATGCTGTATGGGTTCAGCCTGCTGTATGGTTTTTCTGGCACCACGAACCTGTATGAATTGGCCGCAGGTCTTGCCTCGGGCGAACTGGCGAATATTGCCGTTATCGGCGCGATGCTGATGATCCTGGTGGGGTTTGGGTTCAAAGTTTCGGCGGTGCCATTCCATTTTTGGGCACCAGATGTGTACGAAGGTGCACCTACGCCAGTCGCTGGGTTTCTGTCTACAGCGTCAAAAGCGGCGGGGTTTGCAGTGTTAGTTCGTGTCTTGCTCGCTGTATTTCCCGATATCACCGATCAATGGGGCGCTATTCTTGCGGCTTTATCGGTGGCTACCATGACGTTAGGAAATACCGTCGCGCTGGCGCAGAAGAATATCAAACGGTTGTTGGCCTATTCCTCGATTGCTCATGCTGGATATATTCTCATAGGGATTGTCGCGGCGGCCAGTAACCCAAATGATGAATTAGGGATTTCGAGTGTGGTTTTCTATCTGATCGCCTACATGGTCACAAACCTTGCGGCGTTTGGTGTTGTTTCAGTGGTCGGGCGCGTAATTGGTTCGGATGAAATTGCCGCTTACGCCGGGTTGAGCCGCCGCTCCATGGGCGCTTCGATGGCGATGTTGGTGGCTTTCCTGTCTCTGGCGGGTGTACCCCCGTTAGCTGGTTTTGTTGCCAAAATGTGGGTGTTTGCCGCCGCCGTCAAAGCTGATTTATTCTGGTTAGCTTTTGTTGGTGTAATCAATGCCATTATCGGTGTGTACTACTACTTGATCGTGTTGAAAGTGGTGTATCTCTACCGTTCGGAGGATGAAGATAAACCCTTCCCCATCTCTCGACCCAATATGTTGGCCCTGGTTCTACTTTGTTTGAGCATTGTGCTCATCGGGACTATCTTTGCTCCCTGGTGGGGCTTTGCCGATGCGGCCGCCAAAGCCCTCTTTATTCCGTAGCTTGATTGTGCGAATTTGCACATTGACTACTCAAGTCCTCACTGATATACTTTCGCCGCTATGAACCGGGCCAATAAGGAGCACCAAAAAAACCAGGTGCAGTATGCCTTCAACATAACGTTGGCGGCTGTTGCTGGACAAGTCGGTTGTTTGACGCTTGTGGTGATTTTTGGTTCACTTTTTGCAGGCCTGTGGTTAGATAACCAGTTCAGCACCCGCCCCTTATTTACCGTTTTTTTGTTGATAGGCAGTATCCCGGTAACATTAGTTGCCATGTTCTGGGTTGTTCGCAAAGCGACTTCCCATATCAAACCTGACTCTAAGAGTACACCATCCCAATCGGAGGAAGCAGACCGTGAAAAGTAATCGGATTCTGGGTATTCCTAATCGTTATTTTGTTCTACTTTTTATTATCCTAGGTGTTGTTTTCCATTATGTCCTGGGAGTGCAAGTCCTTTCACCTTTTGTGACTTTGCCAGCAGAAAAATTCAGTGAAGGTGGATTCTTAACCAACACCCTCGTTGCCACTTTGCTTGCTGATCTGATTTTGATCTTGTTGGCATTGTCCGTTCGTCGTGCGGCGACCAGTGGAAACCTGGTTCCAAGCGGGATTTCTGGCGCGATTGAAGCCCTCCTCGAAGTTCTCTATAATTTGACTGAGTCAACCGCTGGAAAACATGCTCGCAAAATTTTCCCCTGGTTTGCAACGATTACGATGCTGGTGTTATTTGTCAACTGGATGGAGTTAATTCCAGGCGTAGATAGCATCGGCCTGTTCCAACCCCATCATGTTCATGGGGAAGAAGTTGTTGCCGCGGAAGGTGAGCATAGTTCTGAAGAGCATGGTGCCTTTGATGCACTTTGTCAAACCTCTCAATGGCTCATCTTCACTTCTGTGAGTGGTGATGCAGAATGTTCTGCCGCGGTGGTCCCCTTTGTTCGTGTGGCCTCAACGGATTTGAACTTCACAGCCTCTCTTGCCGTGATTTCAGTCGTGATGACACAGGTCATCGGCGTGCAGGCTTTGGGTGGCGGTTACTTCAAAAAATTCTGGAACACCGGTACCTTATTCAGCAAACCCATTTTCGGCGTCATTGACTTCGCGGTTGGGTTGTTGGAAGTGGTTTCTGAAATTTCAAAGGTTCTTTCGTTCTCTTTCCGGTTGTTTGGGAACATTTTCGCTGGTTCGGTTCTGCTGTTCGTGATTGGTAGCCTTGTACCAGTGTTTGCCCAATCGGTCTTTCTGATGCTCGAATTCTTCGTCGGCTTGATCCAGGCCATCGTCTTTGGTATGCTGACCATGACATTCATGTCCCAGGCTACGCAAAGCCATGAACACGCTGAAGAAGGACATCATTAAATCGTCAATATTGAATTGTCAATTACTAAATCTGAATTGACCTTCAAAATATCTAATAACTAATATCTAATTTGTTCGGAGGTTCTTTCTCATGGAAGGTAATATTGAAGCTGCTGCGAAGTTGGTTGGTGCTGGTCTCGCCATGATTGGTGCGATTGGTGCAGGTGCAGGGATTGGTATCGTCACCAGTGGTGCGGTACAGGCCATGGGCCGCAATCCAGATGCGACCGGTACGATTCAGACCAATATGATTTTGGGTATCGCCTTTGCCGAAGCGGTCGCCATTTATTGTCTGGTGGTTGCGCTTCTCATCCTGTTCGTGTTCTAAACCGCTCTCAAGCGCTTAAGCGAAACTTCACGAACGATAAAGGAGATTAATTATGGAAGCATTAGGTATTAACGGCGGTTATTTTCTTGTTCAATTAGTAAACTTTGCGATTATCTTCATTGTGCTTCGCGCATGGGTGTATGGCCCTGTCCTTAACCTGCTCGACACACGCCGCAAAACCATTGCTCAAGGTTTGGAAGATGCCCGCGTCGCCGCAGAAGCCCGCGCCAACGCTGAAAAAGAAGCGGCAAAGGTCATCGCGGAAGCTCAGGCAAAAGCCTCTCAATTGGTCAAAGAAGCCTCAGAACGTGCGGAAAACGCGACGCGTGATATCCGCACCGCCGCTGAAGCAGATGCAGTAAAAATCCGCGAAAACGCGACGGCAGAAGCGCAACAGGAACGCAACCGTGTTCTTGGCGACCTCCGTGGTCAGGTAGCGGCGTTAGCGATTGCCGCGACCCAAAAACTGCTCAACGAATCACTCGACGATAAACGACAACACAGCTTGCTCGAAGAGTTTTTCTCTGGTGTCAAATCCGGCAAAGTCACGGTTTTGGAAGGTGCGAGTGTCAGTGGATCATCTGCTGAAGTGACCAGCGCCCTGCCGTTGACGGATGTCGAGCAAAATGCTGTCAAGCGCGATGTGCTCGCCAAAGTGGGCGGTGATGCAACCGTTGCTTTCCGTGTCGATCCCGGAATTCTGGGTGGCCTCATCATCCGCGTAGGGGACAAAGTGATGGATGGTTCGGTGGCTGGACAGTTGGGCAATTTGCGCGAAAGTCTGCGCTAATTCATCAATTTTATAGCAAAAAAAGAGACGCCCCTAAAGGGCGTCTCTTTTTTTTAGGTTAACGTCAGATTTGGCTGGCCTTTTAAAAACATTAAGACTAAAGGCACCAAACCACAAATAGCATGGATGTGTGTAAAAAAAAACACGGCATTCGAAAGAATGCCGTGTTTCATGTGCATGTATAGACGATTTAGCGCCGATTTCGATCCCGCTGAAAACCGCCGCCCCCACCGCGATCTCCACCGCCACCGCCGCCTCGCCGGTCACCATCGCGTCCGCCCCCACGTCCGCCACGATCCCCACCCCCACGATCTCCGCCCCCGCCGGAGCGTTTTGCACCGCCCCCACGGTCACGTTCAGAGGCTTCTTCGAGTGTCCAACCTTCGAGAACAGCCTGTCGAGAGAGACGCACTTTACCATTGTCATCAATCCCTGTGACCATTACGGTGAGTTCGTCACCAAGACGGGCAATATCCTCGACCCTTTCTACGCGGGTGTTGTCCAGTTGAGAGATATGAACCATCCCATCCTGTCCGGGCAGGATTTCGACAAAGGCACCGAAATCGGCCACACGGACGACTTTGCCCGTGTAAATCCGCCCCAATTCCACCGTTTCGACGAGGCTTTGGACCATTTCTTTGGCCCTGCGGGCCGCTTCGCCATCATTCGTTGCAATATATACCGTGCCGTCGTCCTGAATATCTAACGTCGCACCGGTTTCTTCCTGGATACTGCGGATCACCTTCCCACCTGGGCCGATGACCGCTCCAATCTTCTCGACGGGAATCTTGATAGTGATGATGCGCGGCGCGTGGGGTTTCAGGTCTGCACGAGGTTGGTCCAGCACTTCGAGCATCTTGCCTAAAATGTGGGCGCGCCCTTCTTTGGCTTGAGCCAGGGCTTCCGCCATGATTTGGGCGGTCAACCCAGTGATTTTGATGTCCATTTGCAGGGCGGTGATGCCTTTGGCGGTTCCGGCGACCTTGAAGTCCATATCCCCGAGGTGATCTTCGAGACCCTGAATATCGGTCAAAATGGCGTATTTATCGCCGTCGCTGATGAGACCCATTGCAATGCCCGACACGGGCGCTTTGATCGGCACCCCAGCATCCATCAGGGCGAGGGTTGAGCCGCAGACTGATCCCATCGAAGTGGAGCCGTTGGAGGACAACGCTTCGGATACCAGGCGTAGGGTGTAGGGAAAATCAGCTTCCGCGGGGAGGACGGGGACGAGGGCACGTTCGGCGAGCGCACCGTGTCCAATCTCGCGGCGGGATGAACCACGCTGGGGGCGCACTTCTCCGGTGGAGAAGGGCGGGAAGTTGTAGTGGTGCATGTACCGTTTTTTCTCGATGGGGGAAAGAGTGTCAATTTCCTGGGCGTCACGCGGGGTGCCGAGGGTTGCTAGGGTCAGGATTTGGGTTTCTCCGCGGGTGAAGATGCCAGAGCCGTGGGCGATGGGGCTGTAGTCCACCATACACCAAATGGGGCGGACTTCACGGGTGGCACGTCCATCGGGGCGCAGACCTCGTTCGAGGATGCGTTCCCGGACGACGGCTTTGTGAACAGCGCCAAACGCTTCGGCGACCGCTCCTGGTGTTGGAGCGGTATCTTCTCCGGTTGCGAGGGTGGCGACGGCTTCTTGTTGCACCACTTTGAGGGCGGCGTTCATTTCTGCTTTGGTGTGTTCCCCATCCAACGCGGCATGAATTTTGGCGGCGAATTGGGCTTTGACAGTGTTGACTAAATTTTCGTCCGATTTGAAGGACGGATATTCCCGTTTGGCTTTGCCTACTTCGGCGGCCATTTGGCGTTGAGCGTCAATGAGGGGCTGGATGGATTTGTGGCCGAATTCCAGCGCGGCGACCATGACATCTTCGGGAACTTCTTTGGCGCCACATTCGACCATCAGGATGGCGTCTTTGGTTCCGGCCAGGCGTAAATCCAGGTCGGACATATCAATTTCGGCGTAGGTGGGGTTGGCGACAAATTCGCCATCAATCAGTCCCACGCGTACGGCGCCAACGGGGCCAGCCCAGGGGATGTCAGAAATCATCACGGCGGCGGAAGCGGCGTTAATGGCGAGGATGTCGAGGGGGTTTTCCCCGTCGGCGGAGAGAGCGTACATGATGACCTGTACGTCATTGTGCATGTCTTTGGGGAAGAGGGGGCGAAGGGGGCGATCCGTCAGACGCGCGGTCAGGATGGCGTCTTCGGAGGGGCGTCCCTCGCGGCGGAAGAAACTGCCGGGGATACGGCCCCCCGCGTACATGCGTTCTTCGTAATCCACGCTGAGAGGGAAAAAGTCAATCCCTTCGCGGGGTTCGCCGCTCATGGTAGCGGCGGCAAAAACCAGGGTCTTGCCCAGGCGGACTGTGACCGCACCCCCCGCCTGTTTGGCGAGTAGTCCGGTTTCAAATGTGATGGTTTGATCCTCCACATTTGCGGTGAAAATTTTGTTTTCGGGTTTCATAAGGTTCCTCAAATGAAGTGCCCACCGGTTCAGGAACTGGGAGAAGGGGAGAAGGTTTTCTCCCCTTCCTCCAATGCCCAACCGGTGAGTCAGGGTGATTGGGGTTCTTCCGATTCACGGAGAACCGTTGGTTATTTCAGGGATAACACGCCTAAGAGTTTTATAAACACCTAAACCTGGCATGTTGTTCCTGATTTTTGATTTGGTTTTGATGCAAGGATGAAGGCGTATTTTCGCATCCCCCGCATCGATTGGATGGCCCATCTTTAGGATGGGGCACATGGCGTGAATAAATAGAAAAATTGGGTAAATGGAAGGTGTCGATCCATCTACCCAATTTTGTTACTTACGGCGAATGTTCAGCTTATCCGTGATGGCGAGAAAACGCGGATATTCGTTGCGGCGCAAATAAGCCAACAATCTGCGGCGTTGGCCGACCATTTTGAGAAGCCCACGGCGAGAGGACTCGTCGTGTTTATGGGCACGCAAATGCTCGGTCAATTGGGTGATGCGTTTGCTCAACAACGCGATCTGAACCTCGGGCGAACCAGTGTCATTATCTTGACGCTTAAATTCGCTGATGACGGTTTCTTTGATAGTTTTTGCCAGTGGCATGACGTCTGCACTCCTTTCTTAGATTTTTTTAGCAGGTCTCCATACCGGGAGCGAAAATCTGTAGATGTTGAAAATTCTCAGATTTATAGCCTCCAGCAGGCCTAGTCGAGCCAGCATTATACCAGGGGGATACCGATGGGGCAAGTTTACAATTGCTTTTTCATGCACTCCTTGAGTTCAAAACCAAATTGACCATACAGGCCATGCGCGTCTTTCGTTTCCAGCAGGATTTTGCACCCCTGAAGATCGGGGTGCGTCAAAATGCACGCCATCATCCACTTGCCTAGCCCCTGCCCGCGATAGCGAGGAGCGATGATGACATCCGCCAGGTACGCGAAGACAGCTTTGTCCGTGATCACGCGGGCAAAACCAATTTGATCCTCATCCAGATACAAGTTAAAAGGGATGGCGTTGTCAATGGAGGTTTCAACTTGCTTTTTCGTGCGCGTGGACGCCCAATAGGATTGGGTTAGTTGTTTGTAAACGAAATTAAAATCGACAAATTCAGGGTCGGTAATCAAACGATACGGGGGCTTTTCCCAAAGGTAATAGATCATGGAGTCTTGTTTAGAAATTATTTTCATCATACGCGTGGGGAGTTTACTCGCCTAACCTGAGCCGTTACCAGGGATTTAGCGAATCCATGAATAAAACACGGGTTGGACGAGGGTGGATACGCTAAACGTCCAGGTATGCGTTTGGCCGTTGACGGTGATGGAAACGGTGTAGGACAGGCCAGGGGTCAGCGGTGCGCGCGGGATCAGGACGATGGCGTCGCGCTCGCCCAGAATCGCCCGGCCCAGGCTTTGGTAACTGCTGTTGGCGTTGATGTAATTGGTCTCGTCGAAGCGACAATGTTCGAGGGTGGTCGCGCCTTGTGAGAAGGTGGAGTCCGTCACGGCGGGAGTTTGATTGCCATTCCCGATTTGAAGGTAAATCGGCAACCCCGCGGGGGCGGTGTATCCGGGGCAACTGGTCAACGGATCGGGGGATTCGTACCCCGGAAAACTGGTCATCCCGACCGTTTGCCCGTTCCCCGGCCAGCGAATGGGATACGTCACTGAGGGGGGAACACTCCCCAAACCCCGAATCACATCCAAACCCGCGCCGGTTTGCCATCCCCCGTCCGCTTCCCGGTAACTGCCATATCCAATCACCTGGAGCGCCGGGTCAATGATCCCAATCGCATGAAATGGCGCGACCATCCACCCGTCAATCGCCGCCTCATCGCTGAAACTATCTGACGAACTGACGACGAGATTGCTCGCCTGCGCCGCCGCCAGTCCTTCGGGCGTGTACCAAGGATTGCCGGGGTCTTCGCTGTGTTCGATCACATCGTTTTTGACCATGTACCGGGCGTGGAGCCAATCCCCGACGCTCCAATCCGTATTTTCGGTAACGGGGGGCACGCCGGCCATCGCCCGGTACGCGTTGACATAATCCAAGGGGCCAACGGGCACGGGTTGAGTGGGCGTGGGAGTCGGGGTGGGGCTGGCCTCCTCGTCGCGGGAGATGGAGGGGAGGTAAACAAAATCCGATGGGGTGAAGTCGCCTTGCGGCCAGGAGGCGAACGAAGGGTTCGCCGGACTTAACCATAAGATGGGGAGCAAAAGGAGAAACAGAAAAGCCACGATGAAAATTTTTGGGGAGAAATGTTTGGGTTTCATGATTCAGTCCTTAACAATAAACAAAATACGAAAAGACAATTAGTTATTTCGACCGAAGAAATTCCTGATGCGCTCATTTTAAACGAGGCCTCGCAGGGATTCCTCGCTACGCTCGGAATGACAGAGTCTAGTCTGGATTTGGTAACTAATCAAGCGCCTAGGCTATTCAGGCACTTCCGTTTTTGACGGGAAAAGCGCCGAATTTTTGAAGGTGAAGGGGCTGTACAGCCCCTTCACCTTCAAAAATTCGGGTTACCATCCCGTAAATCCCGGTATAACCGCTACTCACAAATTTTTCCTGCGACTGCGTTCGCCAGCCGGAACAAGTCTGCCGGGTGCAGTTCCAACCCCAGCCAGGGATCGCCACTGCTGATGCTGACTTTTTCGCATGGGAGAAGCGCTTCGTCGAAGACGACGGGTAAATGCTCCGGTAAACAGAGCGGGGCCACTGCACCCTGCACACAACCGGTCACGGACAGGATTTCTTCCGCACTCGAAAAGGTCAACCGCCGCCACGCCCCGGGCAGGTACTCTCGCACGGCCTGGGGAAGTAGACGGGCATGACCGGGCACGCACGCCATCACGTACCGGGCGGAGGCGCCGTTCCCTTTTTCCTTCAGCAGAATGGATTTCACCATTTCTTCCATCACTACGCCGCGGGTGCGGGCCGCCGCTTCGACCGTAAAAACTGCTTCCCCGTGCGGGAGGCGGCGATAGGGGATGTCGTGGGTATCGAGTAACCGGGTAATGTTGGTTTCAAGCAGGGGATTGTCCGCGTTCATCTCTTTCATCCGTGATTTCTGTGTTCGATTAATTCCCCAACCACCCAAATTGATCAAAATCCACCCGCCCCTCGGCGTCGAACGCCACCCCTTCCTCCTCCAACATCTCCCGCTGAAGCAGACCCCCAAACCCCACCCGGGGGCTGACTTTCCCCTGCGCGTTGATCACCCTCTGCCAGGGGACATCCGTGTTTGCCCCCAGCCCGGCCATCGCAAACCCGATCATCTGGGCACTGCACCCCCCGACGAGGCGCGCAATCTGCCCGTAACTGGCGACCTTTCCGGGGGGGATTTGGCGCACCACTGCATAAATGCGTTCGTAGAGAGGCGGTTCGTTGGACATTTTTGACACCAAAAGTTGGGACAAGGCGTAAAAAAACTTCCTCAGATTCTATCGCATCTCCCCAATCTGCGCGCAATGCGGAGAGAGAATTTGCAGAAATGGCGACCGTGCGGCACATTTAATGGCCCCAAGTCCACGCCCCTCAAAGCGGATGTGGATATAATTGCACTATTCTAAAAAACGCGGTCTTCCACAGACTCCACCTTTTCAAAAGCAACCTCCTTCCTCACCCTTTCGCATGAACCCTCCTCCCCTCCGATTTGCCCTCGTCCAAATGCGCTGTGAAAAAGCGGCGATCCCCGAAAACCTGGCGACCATCGCCGAGATTCTGACCCAGGCCGAACACCGCCAAATCGACATTGTCGGCTTCCCCGAAATGAGCCTGACAGGGTACGCTGACCCCACGCGCTATCCCGAAGCGATCATCACCCTCGACGGCCCCGAAGTGGCGAACCTGCTCGAAGTCACCCGCCGTTTTTCTGGCACTGTGCTGGTCGGGCTGATCGAAGCGAACCCCGCGGGGAAACCCTTCATCACCCACCTCGCCGCGCGGCAGGGAAAATTATTGGGTGTGTATCGGAAGGTGACGATCAAGGACGAGGAAGAGGCATGGTTTTCCCCCGGACAGCAGGTCCCCGTTTTCCAACATGATGACCTGACCTTCGGCATCGCCATTTGCGCGGATATTGATAACCGCGATGTGTTTGTCCAATGTCAGGCGCAAGGGGCACGGGTGGTGTTTGAACTGGCCGCACCGGGTTTGTATGGTGCTCAGGACACGCGGAACTGGCAGAGTGGGTACGCATGGTGGGAGGGGGAGTGCCGAACGTTGTTGGGGCAGTATGCGAAGGAGTTGGGGATTTGGATCATGGTCGCGACCCAGGCCGGGCGGACGAAGGATGAAGATTTCCCCGGAGGCGGGTTTGTGTTTACCCCGGACGGGGAGCGGGTGTTCGCGACCGAAAACTGGGAGGCGGGCGTCGCGTTTTTAGAGGTGGATTTTGTGACCAAACGTGTGAAAGATTTGAAGGAGGTGTAAGATGTGGACTGGGATTCTGCTCAAAGAAAGCTTAAAAGATACCAAAGTCCTGACGCAATTGCAGGTGACTCAAACCGAAATCTGGCAGGTCGAGAATGCCACTGGTTCCCAACCGAGCACATGGACCGCATTAACTTTCGAGGCCGATGACCAACAGGCGGAGATGCTGGCTGACCGCTTGAGCCAGTCTCTTCATCCTGAAGGCTGGTATATCAACGCATCTACCGCGTCGGATGTTTACGTGATCTTTCCCGGAAAGGTCTTTAAATACCTCATCGGGGACCGTGCGAGGCGCGAAGAAGCCAAGGAACATGGTCGGACGCTTGGGATTCCTGAGAGTCAATTGGATTGGCGTGAATGAAGCCTAACCCACTGTTAAATTTTATGCGCCATCTTTTGTCCACCTTCTGCCTATCGTTACGATTGTGATCCCTACTTTGCTCCTCAACGCATTTGCCAGTGTGCAAGCGAAGGTTGTCAGGTTTGCAAGTGACCCGCACCCTTCGACTACGCAAAGCCTCCGCTCAGGGTGCTGATGACATCTTTTGCATCGACATCATTTGCCCAGCAATTCTGTTTTTGGACGAACGGCGTTCCTTTTTGAAGCGCTTTTGAACTTCAGGGTGGCCGTCGAAGGAACGCCGTTCGTGTTTTTGCGGCCATCTCGAGAATTGCTGTCATTTGCCAGCGCAGACAGCCATTGGGGAGAGAATGTGCTATTATGCCCGGATTACCCCGTGGTCCGCACATCAAACGACCAAAACTCTTTCAAAAGGACTTTCCTATGCACCCCAATGCCCAACTGATTCACAATTTTTATACAAGTTTCCAAAAACACGACGCCAACGGGATGAACGCCTGTTACCACCCCAACGTGGTGTTCACCGACCCGGTCTTTGGACGGTTGGAAGGGGATCGGGCCAGGGCGATGTGGGCGATGTTGTGTGGCCGCGCCACCGATTTAACCATTACGTTCGAGGCGCGTCACGCGGATGACACAACGGGAAGTGCTCATTGGGAGGCTTTTTACAGTTTTGGCAAAGAGCGGCGCAAAGTACATAACATCATTGAGGCGTCGTTTGTCTTTCGGGAGGGGGTGATTGTGGAGCATACGGATCGTTTTGATTTATGGCGGTGGACGAGGATGGCGCTGGGGCCGGTTGGTGTGTTGTTGGGCTGGACCCCGTTCGTGCAGGCGGGGGTGCGGAAAAATGCCGGGGAGGGGTTAGCCAAATTCTTAAAAGAAAAATAAATGGAAAGCCCCCGGTTATTCGCCGGGGGCTTTTTTGACGGGGGGGCCGTGGGGTTTATTCCATTTCTTCTATGGGCGTCACGGGGGCAGGGGAGAGGGGGGAAAACGGGGGTTCGTCGTGGGATTTTTCATCCTTGCGCGAGAGCAGGTGGATGACGATCAGGGCCAGGCCGAAAAACATGGGGATTAACCCGATCAGCATCCACGGGCCAAAGTTGAGGGGGAACGTTCCGCGGGCGGCAATCCACCCAATCGGGTACAACCCCAGACAGAGGGCGATGCCCAACGCGGTGATGACGACACCCCAGCGCAGGGTGCCCTTTCCGTTGGTGGGTGAATAGCGGGGGTGAACCAGCCCTTTTTCGGCCAGGGCGATGATTTCCCGGTATCTCAGGTAGCGCAGGTAGGCAAAAAATGCCAAAAATGCGCCAAAGAACATGACTGTGCCACAGGATATTGCCATAATTTCAAATACGTCGTTCATTAAATTGCTCCTTTTGCGGGGAATTTTCTCTCATAGCCAGAGAAATTACACTGCGTGATTATTTTGTTGGGAGTACGTGGATGGAGATATTTCCGTTGCCGGTGCTAGCGGTGATGAGATGGCCTCCGCCATTCATTTCGGCATCCCAGGAGGTTTGTTCCAGCGTGCCGGTTAAGGTGACAGGGATGTCGGAGTTAATATCCCCGAACGAGGTCTCGAGTTGAAGATCGAACGCGCTGTCTTCGGGAATGGTCAGGGTGATGTCTCCGAAATCATTTTTGAGCGTGTGATCCGCTTCGGCGTTGAGCGTCCCGGAAAACTCCACGTCGCCATTGTTCGTTTCCAGATCGAGCGTCACCGCCTCCGCTTCAGTGATAAAAATCCCGCCGAATTGGTTTCTGATGGTCATTGCGCCACTGGCTCCCTCCACTTGAATGGTGCCGTTGTTCGTGTCCAGCAAGTATGCGTTGGCTTCCGTTTGTTGAACTTGAATGTCCCCGAAGGCGTTCGAAACGTTCAAGGCTCCCGTGAGCGTGCTGTTGAGAATATCCACTTGCCCATTTCCACCGCCCACCGTCAAAGAAGCACCGGTGAGGTCCTCTAAGCGGATGTCTCCAAAGGTGTTTTGGACTTCGATGTCGCCGACTGCCGTGAGGGCTGTCCCAACAATCGCTCCGTTGGATGACTCGAGGTAAAGCTCCTGCCCCTGGCTGTTTTCGAGTGTCAAATCGCCAAAACTGGTGACCAGGCGGATGTTGTTATCGCCCGCCTGAAGATCCTTTGCCAGCACGGTTCCAAAGCCATGCTCTACCTCCACGCGTTGTGCCAACCCGGTCAGGGTCACATCCCCAAACCCGGAGGTGATTTCGATGGCGGTGTCCGCGGGAACGTGAATGGTGAAATCTACCCGTTCGTTTCCGCCCCGGCTGATGGCGACGCCAAACTCTTCGGGCATGGTGAAACTTAACTTGAGGGATTGGGTACCCTCTTCCACCACCACTTTGAGCGCCTCGGCGACGGCTTGCGCTTCCGCTTCATCGGTTCCCCACCCGATTTTGACCATTTCGACTTCGATCTCTGGCCCGTCCCCGGCCAGGATGGTGATGCTTCCACTATCAGAGTCAAGGATCAGGCTGGGTTTTGCCGTGTAGGTTTGTTGTTCCGTCACTTCGGCGGAGACGTTCATATTATCAAAAAAACGAATATTTGCCTGACGTGTGCGGAACCAGGTGTAGGTGCCGTAGGTGGTGAGCGCACAAAGGCCGCACACGGTGACTAAAGCGATGCCTGCCAGAATTAAAGTCAATCGGTTTCGATTCATAAAAACTCCTTTGTAACTTCTCAGCCAGGGTAAAGGTTAGCCCGAAAAAAGGGTGAAAAGGGGATGTACATCCCCTTTTCACCCTTTTTTCGGGGAGTTTCCTCTCTAAGCCTGAACAGTTACCTTTTTTGAAATTTATTCCTTGTCCAATCCCTCACCGAGGGATTGCAATCCCCCACTGAGGGATTGAATATATTCCACCAAGACGTCCACTTCCGCCTCGGAAATCTGCCCGTCAAACTTGGGCATGATGTGCGGATACCCGGCGACAATCTCGGCCTGAGAGTCTAGTATTGAGCGACGCAGATAGGCTTCATCTGCCAGGATGGTGCTCCCATCTTCCAACGTCACCGATTCATTGTATATACCTACGAGACTCGGCCCCGGCCCTAATCCACTGGACTGGTGACAGGCCGCACATCCATACTGCTTAAACAACGCCTCGCCACTCGTCTCGGAGGGGTCGAAGGACTGATCCGCTTGCGGGCCGTATGCCTGGGCGGTATATCTCACCGGGCTGAGCAGAAATGCAACCGGTAAGATACACAGGCTACAAATTCCGCACACGGCAAGCAACATGACACCCCCAAAAACAAAAGCAAAACGTTTCTTATCCATCTGAGAAAAAGCTCCTTTCACCGTACAATCTGAGTTGCGACACATGTGGAGAGTCCATGTCATCGATCCTGTTCGGTCGCACCTCGCATCAGTTTTTTGGTTCTTAATCTCTTGGACAGACAATTTTCAAAAAAGTTTCATGGAACAAGCGCGTCTTCGGTGCAATTTACGTTATCCACCCGACAATATAGGTTGTAATACCAGCCCCCAGTGGTCTGGAGTGGGAAAAATTTGTACGCGGTATGAAATTCTGGGGTCGCCCAAATTTCATTCAGGGATTTGAATTGTTGGGCATATTCGTCCAGCCCGGGAAGTGGTTGCGTGGTGAGGCGATCAATCAATTGGATGAAATCCGGCTTTTGCTGGAGAACATAAGCGCCATCGCCTTTATCGTGGCCTGGGCGCCAGGTTTCGATATAGTGCGGATCAAAGGGTTGGTGTGCAATGAACGGATCCACCAGACCGACCATATCGATGACATTCAAGTCAGAATAATAGCCAATCGCCCCCACCGGGACCACTGCAATCGTCTCGGTCTGGGGAACCCGCTCTCGAAGGGTTTTTCCCATCACCATAAAACCGATATCGAAATTTAGAAAATAGTCAAAACGCGTTGAATCAGCTTCCGGGAGGTGATTGACCTGTTTGGCGGTAACGAGCGTCCACGGTTGCCATTGGAACAAGGCCACGAAAAGCGTCACTAACAAAAACATGGGTCTGATGGGGCGGGGAATTTTTGCGCCTTCAAAAAATTCAGAAAAACCGACGGAGAGAATCAAAATAAAGAGAAAGGGGGTCGATGGCATCAGGAAACGCCCATAGCCAAAATGATCCCCACCGTTTATGACGATCATCCCCCAGGATGCGAGCATCAGAATAAGGATATACATTCGTTCGAGGGAGAATTTTTCTCGCCAATGGATTTTTCTCCCCTTCCACAAGAGCATAAAAAGGGGCACACCAAACCCGGCAAAAATGTAAAACATGCTCAAAGTGAGGTATCGAATGCCTCCAAGCAGTTGGTGAACCCCGCCCCCTGTTTTGGTGTAGTAGGTATTCGGGAAAGGATAGCCGAAATACAGCCATCGTTCTGCATACAAAGGCACGTAGATCATAAAAAATACGAGGCCCATGAGCAGAAAACGATGATCCAAACGCTTCTTTTGAATGAAGAGACTACTCACACCCTCAAACCCCATTGTTACCACAAATAAGAGCAACCCTTCCGGGCGCGTTAAAGCCGTCACTGCAAAGAGAAAACCCACCCACTAGGCCGGGACATGTCCCCGTCGGTAGCCCAAATAGCTCAGCGCCGAAGCCAGAAGGAAGACCGTGAACAGTGAGATATCAAAACCCGCGACGCTCCAATACAAGAATACAGGAGACAACCCCATCAAGAGGATCGCCAGCAGGGTTTCCCCATGTTGACCGGGGTTAAGATATTCCCCCAGTTTCCAACTCAACCCCAAGATGACAAACGTAGACGCGATCCCCAGCAGGGGCATGGCCTCAAGCGGTGAGCCACCCAGTTTTTCGATCAGCACCAAAAGTCCAAAGTATAAAAGTGAGGTAAAGCCTTCGACAGGTGCGCCTCCCCGGTTCCAGACGATGCCATTGCCTTCTGCAAAATTTTTAACAAATCGCAAGTAAATAAACGCATCGTCGATCAATGGGGGATATTCCGAGGGCGCAAAGGCCATAAACAGGTAAACGCCGCCGAGAATGACCAGCAACAAGACTGAAAAAAGCAAAAAGAGTTTTGGTGAGGCATAAGGTTTTGACATAAACGCTAATGTATCCTAACTCATGGTGTCCTGCAAGGAGGAAGCGCCCTTGCCCAACAGGGTATAATTTTCTCAGCCCCAAGATGAAAAAATCCCTTATCAGGAATCCGCCCCGTACACGTACACCGACGGGGAGGGTACCCACCGGCGGGCAAACATTTCGCTCGCGTGCGTGGGCGTTGATGGGCCTTGTACCCCTGGCAAAATCGGTTTTGGGGGGCGGGGTGTTGCCGTGGCGTCTGGCGGCGAAACGGAGGGGAAGATGAGGCATGATTTGGAGAATAGCGAATGACTATCCATCTGACCCCTAAAAATCTTTTGCTCGGAATGGTTGCGGTGAGTTTGCTTTGTCTGCTCCTATTTGGAGGATATTTCGGATATGTGCTGGTACGCGACCGGCAGTCCACGTTGTATCCGGGGGCGTTGGCGTTGTCCAGCCATGATGTGTTCAAGTTGTCTCCCTATTTATATTATCGGAGTGAGATGGTCTATCGCACGGGGGATAGTTTTGTCACGGTGTATCACTGGTACGCGCATGAATTTTCGCTCGGGCCACAAACGCAAGGGCAGAGCAATTGTATTTCGATCTTTAGCACGGAAACGATGCTTTATCTCACGAAGGTGATGACTGTGACGTTGTGTGATTCTGGCAACGGACGGCTGATCTATACCGAGCGTTGGTGGCGGGTGAATTTGCCGTAAACTGATGGGGTATGGCCCCCAAGCCTGCCCCCCGCTGAATCCGTTTGTGCGGGAGATGTTGCGAGCGGGGATATCGCTCGTGTAAGCCCCGCCCGGGGATAAAGTCCCCGGGCGACAAAACAACGCCCGTTTAAACGGGCTGAATTCATTCGGCATTGTTAGGTAGGGGTAGTTTTTGTAAAAACAGAGCCGCTGAATGGTCATTCATGTATGTTTTTGTAAAAACAGAGCCGCCGAATGGTCATTTGTGCGTGTTTTTGTAAAAACAGAGCCGCCGAATGGTCATTCATGCATGTTTTTGTAAAAACAGAGTTGCCGAATGGTTATTCATACGTGTTTTTGTAAAAACAGAGTTGCCGAATGGTTATTCATGTGTGTTTTTGTAAAAACAGAGTCGCCGAATGGTCATTCGTGCGTGTTTTTGTAAAAACAGAGTTGCCGAATGGTCGTTCGTATCTGTTTTTGTAAAACCAGAGTTGCCGAATGGTCATTCGTGTCTGTTTTTGTAATAACAGAATCGCCGAATGATTATTCGTATCCGTTTTTACAAAAACAAAGCGACTGGATGGTTATTCATGTCTTCTGGAATTTAGCAATTTCAGGAAAACCTATCCCAAAAATAGTTGCCGTTTAAGAACCCCACTCGCAAAGGGCTTTGCTATAATTTTCGGATAAGTCATCAGGAAAACAAACGTATCACTAACCCAACCAATTCGCAGAACTTGTTGAGCTATCGACAGTTCATCTTCAGAGAGAGACAAAATGCCCCCTCTTCAATATCCTCCCAAAAGAATTGCCCTGATCATCTTCAGGGGGTTCATTTTTCTGCTCCTTATCGGGGCGATCATATCGGCTTTGAATCCGCTGTCCCCTTCCACCTTGACCGATCAGCAGGCTATCCGGCAAGCCACTGAGTTTCTTCAAGCTCAGGGAATGAAGAACATCGAGGAATACCCCGTCAGGGCCTCGGAAACCGACAAAGGATGGGCTGTATTTTTTTTAGTCAACCCCAATATCCGGCCCGCAGATATTTTAGTAACGATAGATAAACAAACGGGAGAAATCACCCGAGTACCACTCAGGTGAAAAGGGGGGCAGGTTATCTGCCCGACGAATTTGCGGAATTTGAGGGGGTGTTGGGGGTGGGCTGAGGTAATAGGAAAGGCCGGCGTTCCTCAGCAGGGTATAATAGGGAGATTACTTAGCCATGAACATCAAAGACATCAAAACTCACATTCGGCAAAACCGCTATGCCTATAGCCTCCACGCAGATATTGAGCGGAAAGCGGAAGATTTGACTTTGTCACAGGTTGAAGAAGCACTGCTCAAGAGCGAAATCCTGGAACAATACCCCGATACTGGACGCGGGGAAAGTTGTTTGGTCGTTGGATTTGCAGGAAAAATACCTATCCATGCCGTTTGTGGTTGGCGCGGCACTAAAATTGTCTTAATCACTGTTTATATTCCGACCCCACCTAAGTTTATTGACCCCTGGACTCGAGGAAAAACTGATGAATGAAAAAAACACCTCCCAATGCCCATTTTGTGGCAGTGAAAACTACGAAGAACGTCGCATCGAATATTTGTACAGCCACAAGGGGAAATATCTACTCGTTCCTAATACTCCTGTTGAAGTGTGCACCAACTGTGGCATGATTTACTACGATGCCGCCGTCCTCAAAGAAATCGAGCGGAAATTCTTTGCCATTCAACAAAAGCAGGAAAAACCGGACAAGTATATTGAGATGCCATCCGCAATGTACATTTGAACATGGTTCAACTCCCAGCTAAAGTAAAAACCACGCTCGACCATTATCTGCTAGCGCTCAAACAGAGCAACATTCCCATTCAAAAAGCCATTCTCTTTGGCAGTTACGCACGGGGAAACTCCCACGAATGGAGCGATATTGACGTGGCCCTTGTCTCCGACATCTTCGTCGGCAACCGCATAGACGACAAAGACAAAATCCGCGCGATTACCCTCTCCATCAGCAGTGAACTGGAAGTAATCCCCTTCGCTCCCCAAGACTTCACCCCGCAGAATCCGTTTGTGAAAGAGATTTTGAGAACGGGGATACAGCTCGTGTAAACTACTCCTGCTCTCCCTACTCGCAGAATTTGATTGAGTTGTTGGGGTTGGATTGAGACGAATATTTAGCCTTACCTTCCTGGTATCAAGGATACAAGTCTAAACCTAGAACATGAGAGAAAATATGTACGCGAAACCTATAAATCTTTCAAAAGTTTTTTGGGGTATTTTATTTTTAGTGATTATTGGAATCTCTACAATATTGGGCATTTCTTCCACAGAACTGGTTTCCCGATTAAGAAGTGTATGGATACTTCAAAATGAAATTGCTGAAATCCAATTTCCTCCAGATTCAGAACTCATTTATACTGACTTTGGGGGTTGCGCGGAAGGCGGCTGGACAAGAGCAACTTCAGTGTATCTCTCTGACCTATCTCCCGAAGAAACAGTAACTTTTTTCAGAAACGCTAACAAAAACTCAAAATGGGATTTTGAAGAGGAATCCTATGTACCGCGTAACGGAGTACCAACACGTTGGTCTGTTGATGCTTATTGGCCTCCAAAGGTTGAACAAATTGAGCAAGTACATCTAGCTTTAGAGGCCAAAGATGCCGCACAATACTACCAGTCCACCTATGACCCAAGATTAAGTGCTCACGGTCTAAATGCCAAAACCACCTTGTTTACTATATCTATTAAGCAAGTCAGTAACAAAAGCACATATTTGCAGTGGGAAAAAACTGTATCTTTGACGAATTGGAACTATAAAGTTGATGGATGTTGGACTTTAGAAACAAGATAGAGAATGAAATAGCCCCTCCGGGGGCTTTTTCATTTCAGGGTAAAATGGGGACAACACATCAAATTCCTAACCACCCCTACCTTTCCATGTCCAAAAACCATCAACAATCTTCTCAAAAAACTGATCCTTCCAACCTCCCTGGCTGGCCCGGCTATCGGACACGTTCCAACCGCTCAGGATTAGACCCGGTCGATTCATATCGTGAACAAGCCTTCCTGGAAGGAATGTTTATCAGGAAGTTGTTTACATTGCAATTAAGAACCAGGAATCGGTTTTATTTATTCTTGATGTTGCTATTTGGGCTTGGTTTATTGGCTTTAGCACTCCCCTTCATCTTCTATGCCTTAACAGATTTATTACCTTATGTAAAAACCGTAAGCGTTATGAACGCAATGAGTGGCGTTATTGGGCTTACATTAATGCTAGGTATTCCTCTCGCTTTTGGGATTGGCCTTCTTGTAAATTTTGCAATCAATCTGTCAATCATCAATGGAACGCATTCCGATTCAGAACAACAAAAAGAAAACCACCCTAAGAAACAGAAAAAGCCAAAGAAAAAGCTTCCTAAACATCGCAAAGATTACAAATAAACCATCTTTCCCCGCTTACTAACCACTGACCACTGACCACTGAATACTGAATACTGACTACTGATCCCTGTGCACTTCACCACCCCCCTCGCCCTCCTCCTCCTCCTCACCCTCCCGATCTTCGCATACCTCGGCTGGCCCACCCGCGGCTATGGCCGCTCCCGCGAAATCACCTCCCTCCTCCTCCGCCTGATCATCGTCCTCTCCCTCATCCTGGCCCTCGCCGGACTGGAACTCCTGCGCGGGTCCAACCAACTCGCCACCGTCTTCCTGGTGGACGCCTCCGACTCCATGCCGGAGCAGGCGAAAACCGCCGCCATCGACTACATCCAAACCGCCCTGCAAGAGATGGGGCCGGACGACCAAGCCGCCATCATCCTCTTCGGGGACGACGCCCTCGTCGAACGCCCGATGTCGCCCAGCAAAGAACTCGGTGGCGGTGACCGCCCGTTCACCTCCATCCCCAACACCGGGCAGACCGACCTCGCAGAGGCGATCCGGCTGGGGTTGGCGCTCTACCCGTCCGGGGCCGCGCGGCGCATGATCATCCTCTCCGATGGTGCGACCACGGCCGGGGACGCCGAATCCGCCGCGAAACTGGCGACCAATTCCGGCGTGGACGTGATCGCCGTCCCGTTCGTCTTCACCCCCCCCGCCGAAGTCCTCCTCACCGACGTACAAACCCCCGACCGCTTGCTCAAAGGCGAACGGTTTGAACTCCGCTTCACCGTCACCGCCACCGAACCCACCGACGCAGGCCTCCGCGTCCTCGCCGCCGGGCAAGTGGTGTACGAAGGGGCACTCGCCCTCGAAAAAGGCACCCATTCCTACGCCATCCCCCTCATCGCGGGCGACCCCGGCTTCACCAATTACGAATTACAACTCACCGCCCTCAACGACACGTACTATCAAAACAACGAACTCGCCGCGTTCTCCCAGGTCGCTGGGCCACCCAAAATTCTGCTCGTCGCTCCGCCCGAAGGAGAAGTCCTGCCCTTTCAGGATTCCTTCCGCCCGGACGAATTCTCTGCCCTGCAAAGCGCGCTGGAATTTGCCGGATTCACCGTCGAATACACCCGTCCGAGCGGCCTCCCCTCCGAACTCCCCCTCCTCGCCGAATACGCCAGCGTGGTGATGGTAGACGTCCCCGCCCGCCAACTCAACAACCGGCAAATGCTCGCCCTCCAAACGTACGTCCGCGATCTGGGCGGTGGCCTCGTCGTCGTCGGCGGCCCCACCTCCTACGGCGTTGGCGGCTACTTCAAAACCCCGCTCGAAGAAACCCTCCCCGTGGACATGCAGATCAAAGACGAACAGCGCCGCCCCACGCTCACGATGGTCTTCATCATCGACCGCTCCGGCAGTATGGGCGAAACCAGCGGCGGCGTCACCAAACTTGAGCTTGCCAAAGAAGCCGCCTCCCGTTCCATCGAATTCCTTTTCCCCGGCGACAAAGTGGGCGTCATCGCCTTCGACGACGCGGCCAGTTGGGTCGTCCCCATCACCGAACTCACCGACCCCACAGAAGTTACGACCCTGATTGACGGCATCAGCATTGGCGGCGGCACAGATATTTATGCGGGTCTGCTCGCCATGTCGCAGGAACTCCCCAACGATCCCGCCCTGGTGAAACACGTCATCCTCCTCACCGACGGCGGCGCGAACCCCGCGGGCATCCCCGAACTCGTCGAGCGGATGTACACCGACTACGGCATCACCCTCACCACCGTCGGCGTGGGCCGGGACGCCGCCCCCTTCCTCGAAGACCTCGCCCGCATCGGCAACGGACGCTACCATTTCGCCGAAGACCCCGCCTCCCTCCCCACCATCTTCACCGAAGAGACCACCCTCGCCACCCGTTCCTATATCGTCGAAGAAACATTTTTCCCCGAACTCGCCAGCAGTTCCCCCATCCTGAACGGCATCAACGAAGTCCCGCCCCTGCACGGGTACGTGGGCACCTCCAGCAAAGCCACCGCCCAAACCATCCTCGTCTCCGCCAAGGGAGACCCCATCCTCGCCGCGTGGCAATACGGCCTGGGCAAAGCCGTCGCCTTCACCTCCGACGCCTCCCCCCGCTGGGCCAAAGATTGGGTCGCGTGGGATGGTTTCCCTGCCTTCTGGGCGCAGGCCGTCCGCTTCACCGTCAACCAAAACGTCGAAACCGGCCTCTCGATTTCTGTCGAACAAGATGGGGACTCTGCCAAATTGATCGTGGATGCCCAAACGGACTCCGGCCTCTATCTGAACAACTTCACCCTGACCGCGAACGTGATTGACCCGACCGGACAGGTGCAAACCGTTGAACTCGCGCAAGTCGCCCCCGGACGTTACGAAGCGCCCATTTCTCCAACCGAACAGGGCGTCTATCTCCTCCGCGTGGATGGGACCTCCAACGATGGCACACAATCCGTCGCCGACGGAACTACTGTTTCCGCACTGACAGGGTGGGTACTTTCCTACTCCCCGGAATACCGCGCCCTGCAAGCCGACCCGGATGCCCTCCTCAACCTCGTCACGATCACAGGCGGACGCATCACCACCGGCGACCCGGCGGAAGCCTTCGCCCACACCCTCACCGCCCCCGCCGACACCCGTCCCATCTGGCCCTGGCTTCTCACCCTCGCCGCCATCCTCCTCCCCTTCGACATCGCCGTCCGCCGCCTCGCTGTTGACCGCCGCGACCTCACCCGCGCGTGGCAGAGAATGCTTGGGCGTCTGACCCCCGTCCCAGTTGGCGCACCCGTCATCCCCGACCGGAGTGAGCGGATGACGTCATTGTTGGGGGTGAAAGAGCGCGCAGGGGAGGGGGCACAAGGGAAACAGGTAGATAAGGTAGATAAGGTAAACAGGGTAGATAGGGGGGAGAAAGAGAGAGAAGGGGAAAAGGAGACGGGGAGAAAAGGAGAAGAGGCGAAGATGAGAGAGGGGGATTCGAAGCCTCGGGAGGCAGTGCTGGAGGCGCAGAAGGCACAGGTGTTTGTTGCGCCAAAGGAAGAATCCGCTCCCGCCCCGAAATCCGAACCGAAAGGGGAAGATGATGGGGATGGGACAACGACCTCGGTCTTGCTCTCGCGGAAGCGGGAACGGCGACAACGGCGTGACTAATCCCCCTCCCCCTTTCATCGAACGCGGCGGAGAACTCGTCGCACGCCCACCATTTTTGCAGGAAAATACCCATCTCCGCTGTTTTTTTCTGGAAGCGAAACGGGAAAAACTCCAAACGATGTGCGATCAAGTGTTCAACGTCCCGACTGGGGGGGCGTTAAAGTTCCGGCCTTTCTCCAATATTGTTCTCCTCACGTTTGCGAAAATTGAGCAGATTTATTCTCTATATGGAATGGATGCGGAGCGCGGGAAGATGCCAGAAATAGATGTCGCCTTTTGGGTGCCTCTGCTCTACGAACACGAAGGACAACCGCACCTGGCCTGGTACAACCCGTACATTTTTGTGGATAACCCCTTTGCGATGGCAACCGGGCGGGAAGGATACGGCTTTCCCAAAGCCCTCGCCCAGTTTCAGATACCGGGGCAACTCTCCAGCACCAGCCCCTATTGGGTTAAAACCCTGGCGATGGAACGCTTCAAAACCGATTCCATCAGCCAACCGATGCCGGTCGTGGAAGTGATCCGTACCCGCCACGCCCAGCATCCCGTCCAACAGCTTGCCACGATCCAATCGTTGCTCGCGATGCTGACAGGGGAAAACGAGCGTGTATCCACGCGTGTCACCTTGGGGTGGCAAAATCTTCAGCAAATGATCAAAACCCATGAGATTCACATGGTGTTTTTGCGCCAGTTGCGCGATATTCACCGTCCGGAGGTCGCCGCTTATCAGGAGATTATCGAAGCGCCCTCCCGAGTGGCGCGGGTTCATCGGGTTGGCGTCATCGACGGGGTGTTTGAAGTGCGGCTTCCGGCAAACGCCTCTTTCCCCATCGCAGAGGATTTGGGGCTGGACCCGAAACGGAATTCCGTCAAAGGCGCGTATTGGATGGATTTTGATTTCTTTTTGGACGTGGGGAAAACGATCTGGAAGACCGATTCGCAGGTATGATAGGCGCCTATGAAAAAAGGCATCCTTTACGGCATCGGCGCGTATGCGCTCTGGGGCTTCTTCCCTATTTATTGGAAACTGCTCCATCACGTCCCTGCTTTGCAACTACTCAGTCACCGGATTGTGTGGTCGTTTCTTTTGTTATTCGGAGTCATTTTGCTCAACCGGCAATGGGCGGATTTCCGCGCCACGTTCACCCCGCGGAATATTCGGATTTATTTACTCGCCGCGCTGTTGATCGGGGGGAACTGGGGAATGTACGTGTGGGCGGTCAACGCCGGGCACATCGTGGAAACCAGTCTGGGATATTTCATCAACCCGCTCGTCAGTGTGCTGTTGGGGTTGGTGGTCCTGCGTGAGAAACTGCGCCCCGCACAATGGGTCCCGATCATCCTGGCGTTCACAGGTGTGGTCTATCTCACGATCACGTTTGGCCGCCTGCCGTGGATCGCGCTGACATTGGCGTTTACGTTTGGGTTTTACGGGTTGGTCAAAAAAATCGCGCCGTTGTCCTCCCTCTACGGATTGACCCTGGAAACGGGCATTTTATTCGCTCCCGCGCTGGTGTTTTTGGGAGTCGCACAAGCCAATGGAACCGGCGCCTTTTTGCATACGGGGGCCACCGCCGATGGGTTGATGTTTGGGGCTGGAGTCGTCACCACCATTCCGCTCCTGATGTTCGCCTCCGCCGCGAAACGGATTCCGCTCACGATGATCGGGGTGTTGCAGTATCTTGCCCCGACGATTCAATTTCTGTTAGGGGTGTTTGTGTACCGAGAACCGTTTGACTCCACCCAATGGATCGGGTTTGGCCTGGTTTGGTTGGCGCTTCTGATTTTTTGGGGAGAGAATTATCTGGCCCATCGCACGTCCCAACTGCCGATTCCCGAATTGGGCGAAGGCTAATTTCAGAGTTCGGAAGTTTCCAGCATTTTACGGCTCGAACATCTACCGCAAATGCCCATCCTCCTGCTCTAACTGCGTTCCGAAAACTTCCGAACTCTGCCGCTCAAGCGCCGAGACCCGCTTCCGCCGCTTCGTACAAATCGAGTTGAGTCCCCGCTTCCCACGCAACCCGCCAGGGTTCCGTTAACGCGAGGTCGCCTATCCCCGACAATGTCCACGCCATATCCATGACCTGCACAAGGTCCCGCACCGCACCGATTTGCTGACGCAGACTCTCTGCGGCCCCAAACAGCCGCGCGGCCCGGTCCACTTGCCGTCGGCACGCGGCGATCATGCCCAGCCCCTCCACCGCTTCCACGATATTCATCTTCAATTTCAGCTTGACGCCGGTTTGCAACGCCAAACGTGCGTACGCTTCCGCCTGTTCGAGGTCACCCAGTTTGAGAAGCGCCAACGCAAGATTATGTTGCGATTGCCCCAACCGCCCTTCAAACCCCAACTCCTCGCGCAAGGCTAACGCTTGAAGATGCCACTCCCGCGCGGCCGCGTATTCCCCCAACGCGTACGCCGTCAACCCCAGATTGTTCAGTGACCCGGTCATGGCAACGCGGTCGCCGAGGGTACGGCGCATCGACAGGCTTTTTTCAAATGATTGGTGCGCGGCCAAAAAATCGCCAAGATTGTAGGCATCCAACCCCAACTGATTGTAACAATTGGCCTGCCCACGTAAATCGCCCAGTTTTTCGTAAATGGCAAGGGCTTGTTGAAAATAGGGTGCGCCTTCCACATTGCGCCCGAATTCATTCGCAAAGAGAAACCCCAAATCCATCAACGCATTGGCTTTGCCGGATTCGTCATCCAGAGATTGCCAGATTTCGACGCTTCGCCGGTAAAAGGCCAGCGCCTCGGGGTAATCATTTTGGCGCATTGCCATCCAGCCTGCGTTGCGAAGGGCTTTGCCCAACAGGACTGAGGGGGTGAGGTCGGCCAGCGCGAGCGCGGCCCCCAACCACCGGCGCCCTTCATCAAAATGTCCCCGGATTTCCCAATAATCTCCCACCCCGACGCACAAGGACAGGGCGAGGTGCCCCGCGCGGGTTTCCAACGCCCATTGGAGGGCGGTGCGGAGATTCTCGTATTCGGCATCCATCATTTTCAACCAGGGGACGGAACGGGCGCGGATAAAGTCTTCACCGGTTTGGGTGATGAAGGTTTGGAAATATTCGGCGTGGGTGCGCTGGAGGGAGGCATATAACTCCGGTTGGCGGGTCAAGGCCTCCAGCGCATATTCCCGGAGCGATTCTAGCCAGGTAAACCGCAGATCATGTTCGGCATCCGGCGCGGGGTGGAGGGTGATCAGGCTTTTTTCCGCCAGGACGGAGAGGGTGTCGAGGTCGCCCGCACAAATGGCTTCGACGGCGGAGAGGGTGCCTCCGCCTGCGAACACGGCGAGGGAAACGAACAAGGTTTTTTCGGCGGGGCTGAGGAGTTGGTAGCTCCAATCGATGGCTCCGCGCAGGGTACGCCACGCGTGGTCGTCCCGTTTGCCGCCGGTGAGCCAGTGCAGGCGTTTGTCCAGGCGGGCGAGCATGGTTTCGGGGGTGAAGAGTTTGATGCGCGCGGCGGCGAGCTCGATGGCTAGGGGTAAGCCGTCCAACCGGGTACACAGTTCGGCGATGATGGGGGCGTTTTCGGGGGTGAGGTAGAAGGTGGGTTGGACGGCCTGGGCACGTTGGACAAAGAGACGGATGGCGGGCGCGCCGAGGTCTTCTTCGATGCGCAAGGGGGGGACCGGGAATTCGTTTTCGCCGTTCAGATGCAGGATTTCGCGGCTGGTGACGAGGATTTTGAGGGAGGGGGCGGCGCGCAGGAGGCGGCTAACGACCGGGGCCGCGGCGATGATTTGTTCGAAGTTGTCGAGGACGACCAATTGCTGACGGGTTTGAAGGGCCTTATGAAGCGCAGTCTCGGAGCCAATGGTGTCGGGGAGGCCCAGGGCTTGGGTGAGGGTGGATAGCAATAAATCGGGGGCTTTGACGGGGGCCAAATCCACGAAGGTGACGCCATCGGCAAAGTGGGGGGCGATTTCGACAGAGGTTTGCAGGGCGAGACGCGTTTTCCCGATGCCGGGGGGGCCGACGAGCGTGAGCAGGCGAAGGTCCGGGCGGGTGAGGAGTTGGGTGAGGATGGCGATTTCTGTGTCCCGGCCCAAGAGTGGAGTCAGGGGGGTGGGGAGGTTGGGGACGGGTAAAGCGGGCGGGTGGGGGATTGGTTGAGGGAATGGGACCTGTTCGGAGGCGGAGGGGGCGGTAGGGTGTGCGAGGGTGAGGGTGGCGGGCAGGGTTTCCCCCCGTCCGGCCGCGGCCAGTTCGACCAGGCGGGTGGCCCAGGCCAGGTCATTTTCCAGACGCAACGCGGGGACGAAGCGCGCCAAAATCATCGCGGCATCGGGGAAGCGTTCGTCCCGTTCGAGGCGGCTCATGTAGGAGTAGTGGTAGCCCACCTGGAGGGCGAGTTCCCGTTGGGTGATTTCGGCTCGTTCGCGTAAGTAGCGGAGGAGCGCGCCAAAACTGGTGAATTGTTGGGGGGTGAGGTGCGATTTGGGCGCGGGCATATGGGATATTGTACTCTTGTGAAGGGAGGCACAGAGGAGGTTTGGTACTTTTGGAATTCGACGATCACTTTTGAGGCGCACGTTAAGTTGTCAATAAATGTCATCAAAGTCAACAAAGGTTTTTTTATAATCAAGGAATTCTTCAAATCATTTTTCAGGAGACCCCATGTTCGACTTAATCCCAACTTCCACGATCTTGATCATTATTTTTTCACTGGGCATTACGGTGCTCGCCATTGCGATTCCGATTGTCTTGGGCGTGATGAACCGGCGCAGGGCCCAACAAATTATGGCCACGGGCAAACCCGGCCAGGCGCAGATTTTGCAACTGCAAGATACCGGCATGCGAATCAACGACAATCCTCGTGTGAAAGTGCTGTTGCAGGTGACGATTCCCGGCTATGCCCCCTATCAGATTTGGAAAACCGTCACCGTGCCGATGATCCGCCTGTCCCAGGTTCAGCCCGGCGCGGTCGTCGCGGTGATGGCCGACCCTGCCGAGCCGCAAAATGCCGACAAATTAGGGCTGTTACTGCAATAACACCTCCCCCATGAAACGTCCCATCCTCAAACGTACCGTCAAAACCATCGAAGTCGTCACCTGGACGCTCGAATATGAGGATGCCGTCGAATCTTCACCCTCGCCGCCTGCTTCCCCAGTTCCCCCGCCTGAACGGGACGAACCCCCTCCCTCCAAAGAAAAAATTTCCCCTCACCCTCCCCAAGACGAACTTAGCGCCACATGAATTCTCATCTTCCCACCCCCTTCAAATTTTCATCCCGCACGGCCAGGAGACTGGCCGTTTTCCTCGTCCTCTTCCTTTCCCTGGGCTTGACCATCGCCTCCCCCGCCCACGCCGAACCCAACACCAGTTTCGATGTCAACACCCTGCTCGATGGGGCCGATATGAACCCCGGCGACGGCGTGTGTGACGCCTCCCCCGAAGCGGACAACCAATGCACCCTCCGCGCCGCCATCATGGAAACCAATGCCCACGCGGGCACGGATACCATCCAACTCGGGCAAGGTATCTTCACCCTCGCCCTCCCCGGCGAGGATGACACCGCCGCCGTCGGCGATCTCGACATTCTCGACGATCTTAACATTTACGGGTGGGGGCCGGATTTCACCATCATTGATGGGGCCGGGCTGGATCGGATTTTCCACCTGCCCAACTACCTGTCCGACAATGTGCTCATGAAGGGCGTCACGCTTCAAAACGGTTACAAGGCCAACACGGTCGGCGGGGCCATCTACAACGCGGCCAATCTCACCCTCGAAGAAGTTAACCTGCGCGGAAACGAGGCCTTTGGGGCCGCGGGTCTCTATAACGCGGGCACCCTGATTGCTCAAAATCTCATCGTGGAAGACAATCACACGAACGCCAACGGGGGCGGGATGATCAGCCTCCACGAAATAACGCTCACCAACAGCCTCATCCAAAACAACTCCGCCTATGCCGGGGGCGGGCTGGAAATCTTTAACCAGGCCACGCTCGCCAACGTGACCCTGACCCACAACACCGCCGAACGGGGCGGCGCCATCTCCAACAGTGGCACGCTCACCCTCAACAACCTCACCGTGACCGCCAACGCGACTGCGGATATGGGCGGGGGCGACCCGGGCGCGGGCGGGATCGAAAACACGGGCGCGGGCACCGTCCACCTCGCCAACTCCCTCCTCGCGGGCAACACCGGCGAAGAAGGGGCGGACTGCCTGGGCACGTTCACCTCGGACGGGTACAACCTCGTGCAAGACCTCACTGGCTGTACGTTCAACACTACCACAGGCGATCAAACCGGCATCGATCCGCTTCTTGGCGATTTGCGCGACAACGGCGGCCTGGTGTGGACGTACACCCTCCACCCCGATAGCCCGGCCCGCGAGGCCGCCAGCCCCGCCGTCCCAGGCGTGTACCCCGCGTGCGACGGCACCGACGCGCGCGGCATCCTACGTCCCGGCGGAGATCGGTGCGACATCGGCGCGTACGAAGAAGGCGCCTACAACTACACCGTCAACACGCTCACCGACGAAACCGATCTTACCCTCGACGGCATTTGTGACAGTTCGGCAGACCCCGGTCTTCAATGCACCCTGCGCGCCGCGATCCAGGAAACCAATGTCACGCCCGCCATTGATGCCATTTTCCTCCCCTCTGGCACCTACACCCTGACGATCCCCGGCCCCGTCGAACAAAACGCCGCCACCGGAGACCTGGACGTCACCCGCGACCTGATCCTCATCGGCGAGGGCGCAGAAACCACCCGCGTCGTCGGCCCGAATGATTGGGATGATCGGCTGTTGGATGTGAATTTCACGTCGAATTCGCTGGTGCAGGGGATTTCGTTTGAGGGGGGCAATGAGCAAGCCGGCGCGGGGGTGTATCTGCATGTTTACGCCACGCTCACCCTGCGCGAGGTCTGGCTTCAACATAATCATGCGACCCTGCTTGGCGGCGGGGTACACAGTAGCGGAAAACTGCGGATTGAAAATGGGTTGCTTCAGGAAAATACGGCGGATTCGCACGGAGGCGGGATCTATCAGTCTGCGGACGACTTCATTCCCGCTTATTTCTCAGGGAGCATGGTGGGCAATTACGCCCCTATGGGCGGGGGAATTCACGCGCGCACGCCACTGACCCTGGAAAACTGCACGTTTACCTCGAACTCCGCGGCCCTGTACGGGGGGTTTGGCGGAGGCGTTTATGCCTTTACCACCTCGATCACCGTGCAAAACTGCGCCTTTACAGACAACCATGCCACACTCGGGGGGGCTATTGCGCTGACAACCGGGGGCACGCTGGAAGGCAAGTATGCTGTTTTTGTCCAAAATACAGCCGAGAACGATACATTGGAGGAGGGGTATGGTGGTGCCATTTACCTGAACGATAGCGTGGCGGATTTACAAAATATGACCTTCACCGAAAATTTATCCAAACAAAATGGGGGGGCGATGTTCATTTCTGGGAGTACCCTAAGCTTGCTCAACGTGACTGTGAGCAATAACCAGGTCAGTTCTGGCGGTGTGAATACTGGCACAGGAGGCGGTCTGATGATCTCGAACAGCACCGTCACCCTCGCCAACACCCTGCTCGCCGGGAATGACGCGGACACCGCCCCGGACTGTGATGGCCCAATCACCTCCGCCGATTACAACCTGATCGGCGACCTGACCGGGTGTACGTTCACCCCTGCCGAGCACGATCTGACGAACCTCGCCCCCCACCTCGCCGCTTTCAACGGGCAAGTGGTCCCCCTCGCCCCCAACAGCCCCGCGCTGGACGCCGCCAACCCCGCCACCTGCCCGGCTGACGATCAACTGCACACCCTCCGCCCGATAGACGGCGACAATGATGGGGTCGCGGTGTGTGACATCGGCGCGTATGAAAGCGAGTTCGTCTCTTATCAAGTGTTTATGCCCGTCGTTCAAAAATAAGGCCGTTGGATAACCCCGGTGGCATTTCAACGTTTCGCCTGGAATGTCACCGGGTTCATCCTCTGTAATGACTCACGCCAAAGGTTAAGCCAAAAAACGATGTCCGTTCAAGTCACCCAAACCCCCACCGATCTCCACCTCGTTCACCCGCCCACCCCCGGCGCGCGGGTCTTCGGCTCGATCTTCCTGATCTTTGGGGCGGTGTTCCTGTCCATGATCGCCGTAGACACCTTTACCAAACTCAGCAACGGCGACGCGACCATCCTGCTCCGTCTCCCGGTGAACGTGCTCATTGTCCTCGCGATGGCGGGAATCCCTGGTTTTCTGTTCGGCTTCCAAACCAACCGGGTACGGATCACGCCCACCGATGTGACGATTCTCAGGGATTTCCTCGTGTACAAATACCGGAAAACTCACCCTGTCCAAGATTTCTACAAGGTCGCCGCCCGTTTGGAAGAAGTTCGCTCCACCCAACGCCGAAATAACCGCACCACCTACCGGACCCAACGCTACTACGATGTCGTCCTCATCAGCAATCAAGGCAACCTGACCCTCGTGCGCCTGTTTGAAAAAGAGTACGACACCGCCCGCGCCCTGGTCAAACAAATTGCGGATTTTCTTCACATCCAAGATGGGAACAAGGACGCAGAAAACCTTTTCAACTAAACGCTGTTATCGCAAGAATTTGTGGACTGGTTAATTCGAATCGTAATTACTCACCAAGAGTAGGAAGTTCCGAGAAAAAAGGATGTGTGTCATTTCGACCGAAGGGAGAAATCCCTATAGCGCCAACACGAACGGTTTCCCAACAGGGAGATCGAGACGACCGTCGTACCAGGGATTCCTCACTGCGTTCGGAATGACAGAATATGCCTTTTTGATTTATTTCTTGAATTCGTTTGTCCATGAATAAACCCCTCTTTCGCCTCGGCCTCGCCGCCTCCCTCCTCGGCCTTTGCCTCCTCTCCTACCTCCTCGCCTTCGCCCAAACCGGGCCGGGTTGGGAAGTCCCCATCGCGGTGATGACCCAACTCACCCTCCTCCCTCGCGTCTCATTGACCCTCGGCATAGCGAGTCTCCTCCTCTACAAAAATACCCCGCGCAACCTCCGCGCGGGGTATCTGATCCTCTCCATTCTCTGCCTCACCCTCTCCCTCCTCCTCCCCCTCCTTCACCCCGAACAATGGCCGGGAAGCCTCCTCTCCACCCTGGCGATGATCCAGATGATCCCGGTCTGGGTGGGGTGTGTAATGACTTACTGGCGGATGAGCCAAAAAGTAATGAGTAATGAGTAAATTACTCATTACTCATTACTCATTACTCGTTACTTATCACTTCACCACCCCCGCTTTCACACACACCTCCGCGTTATACACCGATCCCCCCGCCGCGCCACGAATCGTATTGTGCGACAGCACCACCATCTTCAAATGGAACAGCGGATCGGGGCGGACGCGGCCCACGACCGTCGTCATCCCTTTACCGATCATCCGATCCAGCCGGGGTTGGGGGCGATCCTGATCGGGGTGAACGAAAATGACCGGGCGCGGGGTGAACGGCAAATCCCGCGCACTTTCGGGGGCTTGATAATCGGCTAACACTTCCACCGCTTCTGCGGGCGACGGTTCCCGATCAAACTCCACGCTCAAACAGACCGTGTGCCCATCGCTCACCGCGACCCGGTTCGTGTGGACGGAAAGTTGGAAGTTGGCAAGTTGCAGGGTACCATCCACCACCTTCCCGATCATCTTGCGAGGTTCCCACTCCACTTTTTCCTCTTCCCCATCAATAAACGGGATCACATTATCCAAAATATCCAGCGATGCCACACCGGGATACCCCGCCCCGGAAATCGCCTGCAGGGAAACGGCAAACGCCCGCCGCACGCCAAACGCGTCGTCCAACGCCTTCAACGCTACGGTCATCCCCATGCTCGTGCAATTCGGATTGGTAATAATGAACCCCGACCACCCTTTCTCCTTTCGTTGCGTGGGGAGGAGCGCGAGTTGATCCGCGTTTACTTCGGGAACCAGGATCGGAACGGTGGGGTCGCGGCGATAGGCCCCCGCGTTGGTGAACACCCCCACCCCCGCGCGGGCAAAATTCGCCTCGATCTCGGGTGCGTACTTCGACGGGAGCGCGGAAAATACGATGGACACGTTCGCCGCCTCGGGCGTGGAGGGGATCACAGGCATCCTGCCTGCCCACTCCGGCATCGGATCGGTCAACACCCAGTGACAGGTTTCGGCATACGACTGCCCCACGCGCCCCTCCGACCCGGTCAGGGCCACCACTTCAAACCACGGGTGCCCATCCAACAACTGCACAAACCGCTGTCCCACACTCCCCGTCGCGGCGATAATGGCTACTGGTATTCGTTCCATAACTGCACTCCTAAAAATAGACCACTGATTTCACTGATAAACACTGATTTCACTGATTTTTGGAATTGATCTGTGGGAATCAGGAAAATCTTGTAAATCAGTGGCCCATAATGATCAAATCATGAATCGCCCGCACTGCCGTTTCGGTATCTTGCGCGGCCAGCACCATGCTGATCGCCGCCTCGGACGAGCCTTGTGCGATGGCGAGAATGTTCACGCCAATATTGCCCAGTGACATAAACAGCCGCCCCGCAATTCCGGACGTATACTGCAACCCCGCCCCGACCACCGTCACGATCACGTTTTCGTCAGTGGCCCAAATCCGATCAATATCGCGCCGCGCCAATTCTGCCGCAAACGCCTTCTCCAGCGCGGCAATGACCCGTTCCACCGAACTCGCTGGGATACAAAACGAAATGCTCTGCTCAGACGATGCCTGCGTGATCAGGATCACGCTCGTGCCCGTCTCCGCCACCGCTTGAAAGGTGCGTGCCGCCACGCCAGGGACACCCAGCATCCCCCGCCCCTCCACCGTCACCATTTTTTGCCCGCGAATCGCCGTCACCGCTTTCAGTGCGCCGGACTTATCGCCGTTCAGCACAATGCGGGTGCCGGGGTGCGTGGGATTGAACGTGTTACACACCCGCAAGCCCACCCCCGCCTCGATCACCGGGCGGATGGTTTTGGGGTGCAGGACTTTTGCCCCGAAATAGGCCAGTTCGCCGATTTCGCGGAAAGTCAGGGAGGGGATGGTGCGGGCGTCGGGGACCAGACGGGGGTCGGCGGACATCACGCCGTCTACATCTGTCCAAATCCAGACATCGTTCGCTGGGAGGACTGCGCCGAGGATCGCGGCGGAATAGTCCGAGCCACCCCGCCCGAGCGTCGTGGTGATCCCGGTCGGGGTCGCGCCGATGAACCCGGTCACGACGGGGACCACACCCCGTTCGAGCAGGGGGAATAACCCGGCGCGGGTGCGGTCGGTCGTCGCGGGGAAATCGGGCAGGGCGTCTTGAAAACGATTGTCGGTCACGATCAATTGGGCGGCGTCCACCGGTTGGGCGGGGATGCCGTTGGCGTTCAGCGCGGCGGCGAGGAGGCGGATGCTCATCCGTTCCCCCAGCGCGGCGATGGCGTCCAACGCGCGCGGGGTCGCTTCCCCCAACACCCCCACGGCCTGGCACAGACTGACGAAGGTGGTGATCAGCGTTTCCACTTCCGCTTGAAGTTGCATGGCAAAACCCTGATCGGGGATGATGGCGCGGGCGGCGGTGTAATGTTTGTCCCGCATTTCGGTCGCGGCGTGGTGGACGGCGGACATGTCGCCCCGCGCGGCGGCGTCGGCCCCCGCGAGGAGCAGGTTGGTCACGCCCGACATCGCGGAGGTGACGATGACGACGCCAGGATATTCCGCGCGGGCGTTCCGCGTGATTTCGACCGCGTTGGCAATGGCAGGCGCACTTCCGACGGACGTGCCGCCGAATTTCATGACAAGTAAGGGATCAGGTTTCACGTTTCAGGTGTCCAGGTTTCGTATTGCGTATTCCGTATTTCATATTGCGTATTCCGTATTCCGTACTCGTTTTGATACGCAATACGCAATACGCAATAGATCAGGAGAGGGCAATCGTTTTCTTCCCAAACGCATCCAACGCCCGGTAATACGGCTCGATGCTGGGGATGAAGTGACGTTCGTCGCGGGCGTGGGGGCCGAGGCCGGACTGACCCCAGACGACGCCGTTGCCACCGGGGGCAAACCGGGCGCTCGTGCCGTGGATTTTCTTCCCGACCGGGGCGGGCTGGCCGGACACTTCGCTGACCGCCTCGACCAGTTTGGCGAGCCAGGGGCTGTTCGGGTCACAGGCAATGCCGTGTTCGAGGAGCAGGTCTTCGACTTCGATGCCGTGGGTTTCGCAGTAGGCGTCAAACTCTGCCATCATGCCGTAAATATCGTCGTGGGGGATGGAGCGGATTTCGACGCCGAGGAGGCCGATGTCGGGGGTGATGTTGTACACGCCGGGGGTGCCGATGTTGACGAAGGGGAAACGGATTTGGGATTTCCAGACATCTTTGCTTTCCAGGGTCATGTATTGGGCGGCGAGTTCGGAGAGTTTGACGCGGGCGCGGATGATGCGTTCGGTGAGGTCGTTTTGCACGGTGGACGCGGCGGAGTGGATGCGTGTGCCCCGCGCGACGACCTGAAACCGTCCAACGCCGCGGTTTTCGACGCAGACCGTGCCCCAGAGATTTTTGCCTGTTTCTTCGGTGCGCTCGCCCGCGATGAAGATGTCGGGCTGGTAGCCGCTTTCCTGCTGGAGACGTTTGAGGACGTAGGGGGTGCCCATCGGTTCTTCCTCGCCGTTTTCTTCGTTGCCGACGAGGAGGAGGTTGACCTGCGGGTAGGGTGGTCCCCGGCGAACGGCTTCTTTGAGCCAGACGAGGTTGGTGGCGACGACGGTTTTCATGTCCGCCGCGCCGCGGCCCCAGAGGTAGTCGCCTTCAATGCGGGCGTCAAACTGGCTGTCGTCCGGTTCGGGGGCGACCACGTCGAAGTGGCCGGAGAGCATGACCGGGGCGTTCAACTGGCCGGGGAACCCCGCAAGGATGGCGGGATATTTGGCGTCGTCGAAGCACCGGAAGGGGATGTGGTTGGCGTTGAGGTAGTCCGAGATCAGGCGGGCGGCCTGCCAGACTTCGTCCACGCGTTCTTCCGCGCCGACCGTGATGGAGGGGATGCGGACGAGGGATTGGGAGAGGGAGAGGATTTCGGGGAGGGGGGACATGGTTAATTGTGAATAGTGAATTGTCAATTGTTAATGGGGATATTGATAAGCTGGGAGCGTTTTACTCATTACTTATCACTTCATCACTGACCACTGCTTACTGAATACTGGCAAGCCCCTGCACCAACCGCTCCCCAGCCTTCTGCGTCAACTCCGGCAGTTGGGCGTAGGAGAAGCGGAGCCATTTGCCACCGTCGGGGGAGAAGTAGATGCCGGGGACGACGGCGAGGCCGTGTTCGCGGGCGAGGTATTCACCCATGGGTTCGGTGTCGGCCCAACCAGCTTTGTCTACCCATTCGCTCACGTCAATGAAGGCGTAGTAGCCTTTGCCGAGGATGTAGCGGAATTTGTTTTCGGAGAGGAAGGCTTGCAGGATTTTGCGGCTGGCGTTGGTCGGTTCGTTGATGGTTTTGCAGGCGTTGGCGAAACCCATTTCGTAGGCGACCATGGCGACGGCGAGGGAATAAAACGGGGGAATGACGCCGTGCGAGGCGCGGGCCACGATGAAGTCAATCACTTGTTCGGAGGCGATCAGGTGGGCACTGCGGACGTTGGAGGCGCCGAGGCTTTTGGTCAGGCCATCGAGCACCATGATCCGCGCCCGTTCAGCGGGGGTGAACTGGGCGTAGATGGCGTTGATGTCTATCGGTTGTTCGTCGGTGATGTAGTGGTAAATCCAGTCGAAGAGGACGAACCCGACACCCGCTTCGAGGGCGGTTTTGGCGAGGGCGACCTGGCGTTCGGGGGTCAGCGTGCGGCCGGTGGGGTTGTCCGGGCTGGTGATGATGATGCCCGCGGTGTGGCGACCGGATCGGGCCGCGTAGTCCACACTGGCGCGGATGCCCTCTTCGGTGTATTCCCACCCATCTTCGGGGCGACCGGGGGCGAGCAGGGTGTTCGCGCCGATGCCGTAGGTGCCCCAGTTGTAGGAAATCCACGGGACGCGGGAGGCGATGATGGCGTCGCCCTGGCATCCGTAGCTGAGGGAAATCATCGCTTGAAAGGCTTTGATGAGGGCGTCGCGTCCGCCCGTTGCGGCGAGGACGTTTTTAGGGCCGAGGCCGGTGGTGGAGTCGGCATGCCAGTAGTTTTCGATGACGGATTTGCGGTAGGCGTCGGTGCCGTAGGGGTTGTCGTAGGCGGTGCCCTGTTTGACTTGCATTTCGGCGGCGCGCATGAGGATTTCGGGGGGCGTGCCCGGTAGGCTTGCGCCGCCATCCCCCTGCGAGGCGTCGTAGGTGGGACTGCCGGGGTAGTTTTGTTTATAAACGGCGAGGGATTTTTTGATCAGGAACATCCGCGAGGGGGGAATTTCCATCAGGCTGGACAGGTTGACGCCGGTGGGGAAGAGTTTGTCTTCGGGGTAGGCGTACATGGGGGAATCGGGATTGGACATTTAAGGCTCCTAGATACGTCGCGGAAAAAGAAGATGCGGAAGGGGTGTTGGAATTCCGCATCTTCTTTAATTCCGCGACAAAAAAATTAAGAAAAGATGCGGGGCTTGGGCAACAAAAAAGCCCCGGTTGACCGGGGCTTTTGGTTCACTTTGTAGGTTTTAGATTTCACTACTCGCGCGCCATTACCCCGGAAAGAGGGGATTAGTCATCATCGTAGTAGTGGTATTAACGTCAGAATTCATTCGTTTTGACATGGCACGGCAATATATCATTGCGAAATAGGGGCGTCAAGTGTATGTTTGCCCAAAAAACTCAGGCAATGTTTTGGATGATTCTTTCTTGGGCGGTTCCCGAGTCCAAATCCAGGATGGATACCAGTTTGCTGTGGCTGGTAGCGCCCCCAATCACCTCGATATTTGAAACCGCGACGCCCAAAATCCCCGAAAGGAAAGATACCAGCGTCGTGTTCAATTTATCATCCTCCGGGGTGGAATTCAAGCGGATTTTGACCGAACCATCGCTCATAACTTCGGCGATTTCGTTACGGGACGAACGCGGAATGACACGGACGGCTATCGCGGTGCCTTTTTTGCCACTGTGAAAACTATGTTTGGGATCGCTCATGAGGGTACCTCTATAATATTGGAAAGATGAGGAGTAATCATCCAGGAGATTAGCCCGAAAAAAAGGGTGTACGGGGGATGTACATCCCCCGTACACCCTTTTTTTCGGGGAGTTTCTTCGCTAAGCCTGAGCAGTTACGATGAGGGCTTACAAAAATGTGCTTGCAATCAGTTGTTGAACCAGTTGCAACAAGATCAACAAAATCATTGCACTGAAATCTATCATACCTGTCTGTGGAAGTAAATTGCGAATGGGTAGCAAAAGAGGCTCAACGATTTGTCCCAGCGCGGTTCGGATGGGGTGATCGGGGCTTAAGACCCACGATAACAGGACGTGGATAAACACCACCAGGGTGAGGGCATTGATCAAGATAATCAGAATAGAGGCAAGAGAAGCGAGCAAAGTGTCTCCTTACAGGTATACATCAAGGTGATCAGGGGCGGGAGCCTAAAATCGCTGTGCCCACCCGCACGAGCGTGGCCCCTTCCTGAATGGCAACTTCAAAATCGCCACTCATCCCCATCGAAAGCTCTTTCCACTCGGCTTGTGGAAAACGTTGGGCGAAAAATTCCTGCCACTCACGCAGTCTTCGGAAATAAGGCCGCACCAACTCCGGATCATCATAAAATGGCGGAACCGTCATCAAGCCCTGAATGGCAAGGTGCGAACAAGCCTGGATGCGGGCGATCCCCTCACACAATGTCTCTTCATGCGTCTTCGCCCAGGCAGGAAAGCCCGATTTGCTTTCCTCGCCACTCACATTCAACTGCACCAAGACCGGAAACCTGGGTTGATGAACTTGCACGGCCTGGTTGATGCGGTCTGCTAATTTTACACTATCCAGGGAATGTATCAAGTCAAAATGTCGAGCGATTAAATGAGCCTTCCGGCTTTGCACATGCCCGATCATGTGCCACTGCACGTGTGAAAGATCAACCCCTAGCCGGGTTAAAGCTTCCATTTTTTCCACCCCTTCCTCCGCGTAATTTTCTCCCAGCCAGCGCGCTCCCGCCGCAATCGCCGCCTGCACAGTTTCCGCGGGGTGCGTTTTTGTAACCACCACCAACCGGACCTCTTCCGCCCCTCGCCCCGCCGCACGTGCCGCCCCCGCGATCCGTGCGAGAACCTGTTCATACCGCTCACGAATCAAAGTGTGTTGTTTCATTTCCATTTTCACAAACCAATCAAGGCCCCAAATCGGCCCGTTTTCCCCTGTTCCGCCCGGTGCGAGTACCAATTCTCCACATCACACGCGGTACACAGCCCGCTCACCTCCACCCGCCGAACCCCCGCTTGCTGGAGCACCAACTCGTTCGCTCGCCACAAATCGAATTTGACCGTGCCATTTTCCCGAAGCAGAAGCGCAGACGCTTCATTCCCAAAAGCCGCCGTCACCTGTTCCGCCACCTCTTCCCCCACCGGATAATGATGGGCGCAAATCGAAGGACCAATGCCCGCCAAAATATCCTGTGGACGCACGCCCCGCCCTTGCATCGCCTCCACCGCTTTTTTCGCCACGCCGTTGACCGTGCCCCGCCACCCGGCATGGGCCATGCCCACCACTTTTTTCTGCGGATCAAACAATAAAATCGGAACACAGTCCGCGAACCGCATGAACAACGTCACCCCCTCCTGATCGGTGACCAATCCATCTGCCTCGGGGCGTGACCCGGCTCCCGCGGGGGGCTGATCAACGAGGGCAATCTCCACCCCATGCACCTGCCGCGTCTCCGCCAACCCGGACAGGGGACGGGACAACGCGCGCATCCCCCGCCGATGATTCTCCTCCACATGTTCGGGCACATCGCCGACCAACCGCCCCACGTTGAGGGAGCGGAAAGGAGTCTCGCTCGCCCCCCCCTGGCGGGTCAGGATGCCGTGAACCACCCCCGCGTGCGAGAGGTGCTCAAAGGTGAAATAACGGATCTCGCCAACTTGCTGAAAAGGCATTACTTTTCTAAACGTTTGAATTTAACCAACAACATCCGCCGGGTGTCCTGCATGGTTTCTTCGACCATGGGATAGCCAAACCACCCCGTCATAAACCCAAAAATCGCGCCCGTTAATGTCCGAAGTATAGGCGTACTTTCCCGTAACGGGAGCCAATTGAATAAGGCAAAATTACCAAGTGGCGGTTGGCTGAGGAGCTGGCTAAAACCGTCCAACCCAATCGGCCCCAGCCCAATGACGAGCCAAAATATGACATGAAGCGGGGGAATACGGCGTTTGGTCGCGGCAAAAATGATGCCAAACACGAGGAGAGCCGCATAAATGGCGACATCGCGCTCACAAAAAGCGACTTTGTAGCCGAGTTGTTCATTGCCGACAAAACTCCGCGCCGCAAATAATTCGGCGTTGGAACCCCCCTCGCCCAATCCGGTGGCTTCCCCAAAGGGGACAAGACCATCCATGTCCGCGAGGGCGCGTGGGTAAACGGCTTGTTCTCCAAACAAAAACCACGAACGGTAGCCCAACTGATGGCAGACGAATCCATAAGTGCGATAGATGACCGTGGCAGGGGTCGTAGCTCCGGCTTTCATCAACACAGGGGCGAGGAAGGGCAGGGCCAGGTAGATAAAAACGACGAGATTGAATACCCAAATGTAGTTATCCGAGAGCCAGAAAGAAAACCGATCCGAGCGGGTGATTTCCTGGCGGCGGGGGCTGTTTTTGCGGGCTTCGTAGATAGGGTCTTTGAGCTTTTCCAGATGGGTTGCCCGATCCCGCGCGGCCCCCAGCGACACAGCCAGGTCTTGGCGGGTGATCGGGGCGGTGCGGCGGTATGGGCCAACTTCGACGACGGGGATGGTGTTCCCGTATTTTTCGCGCAAACTTTCGTCAGTATCCACATCCACGACGACGAGTTGATGGGGATATTCTGGTTGGAGGGCGGCGAGGCCAGCAATTACTTCTTCGCAAAGATGGCAATCCTGGCGCGTGTAAAGGGTTACGGTGAGGGGTTGGTGGGTCACTCAAAAACTCCCATTTCTTGGAGATAGTCGTCCAGTTGATCTTCGGACATGATGCCGATGTGGACGATTTGGACGATGCCGTTTTCGTCGAGGAAAACGGAGGTGGGATAGCCGCGGATACGGTATTCGTTTTGAATCTCGCCGCCGGGGTCAAGCAGAATGGTAAAAGTGAGGCCAAATTCTTCTGCGAAGGCCATCACGTTGTCTTTGGGTTCGTCAAAATCGATGCCCAAAACGGAGAGGTTTTCCGGGTACAGTTCATGACGGGATTGTAAGGTAGGCATTTCGACCCGGCACGGGCCGCACCACGTCGCCCAAAAGTTGAGCAAAACCACTTTGCCTTTCAAATCGGTGAGGGATATTTGTTGGCCTGACAGGTCTTCCAGGGTGAATTCCGGGGCTTGTTTGCCTTTGTCCGGGGCATAAATGGAGGCGCTTTCGGACACCTCTGCGTTTGAAACGGAAGTGTCCGTAAACGGTAGGTTGACCTGGTTTAGGCCGAAGTAGAAGGCGACTCCAGCCGCGAGGCCAATGAGGAGACCGGACAAAAGGAGGAAAATCTGGCGTTTCATCAAAACATCTCGGAAAAATTTAGACCCTAAAGGCAGAAAATACTCAAACCTTTAGGGCCTATTGTACAACGTGTAGCGAGATTCGGAAGCCGGTTATCTACAAACCAAAATCGACAAATAATCCAAATCGGGCAAAATATTCAAAAGTACCCAAAAACAACATAAAGCCAATCACGATCAGGAACACGCCCATGCCTTTGGTGGCAACCTGCATGACCCGACCATGATTCCGCAAAATGTTCGTCACCCAATCCACGCCCAGGGAAGCCGCCAGGAAGGGGATCGCCAATCCGGCAGAATACGCGGAGAGGAGGGTGGTGCCCTGCGAGACAGAGCCGCCATTTAAGGCCAGGGTCAAAATCGCGCCTAACACAGGCCCCACACAGGGGGACCACCCCGCCGAGAAAAATACGCCCATCAACGCGGAGGAGAGATACCCCCGCCCTCGATCCGGGGCATTCTGCGGGCGCAGATCATATTCCAAAAAAGGGATGTGAATGATACCCAACATGTGCAGGCCAAAAACAACGACGATCACCCCCCCGATTTTCGTCAGCCATTCGCGCATACTAAACAGGATGCCGCCCAAACTCGACGCGGCCACGCCCAGCAATACAAAAACCACGCTAAATCCCAAAACGAAGGCCAATCCGTGCGAAAACGTGATCCACCGATTCGATTGTTGCACGCCCCCACCCGCCATCGCCAACGACCGTCCGCTCAAATAGCCCACATAGGCAGGGACGAGCGCAAACACGCACGGGGAGAGGAAAGAGGCCAATCCGGCTAAAAATGCCAGTCCAACGGTTACATTTGTAAAGTCCATTCAATGACTCCTTAAAAACTTTTTGTTCTGACGCAACCTGGAGTAAAAAGTCCCGAAAAAAGGATAGGTAGGGGAAGGCCTTCCTCTACCTATCCTTTTTTCGGGGGATTCTCTACATCCTATCTATAACATCTTAAAATTCGATGACTTCGACCTTCGTTCGGTTTTCGGAAGTCCAGGATTCACGGACTTCGATGGCCTCGTAGGGCACCGAGGGGAGCGTCCACCGCCAGACCCACTTGGCATCCTCCGCGAGCAGGTTCACACATCCGTGGGACATGTACTCCCCGCCAAAATTGTTATGCCAAAATGTAGAATGGATCGCGATGCCTGGTTCGGTGAAAAAAGAGGGCCACGCGACCCCGATCAAATCCCACCCCACGCCGCTTGCGCCCCCACTCATGTGAATGGAGTGCAATTTCCACGAAGTGCCAAACTTGCCCACCGGGGTGGCCGATTTATCCGTGACGTTCCCTTTTATATCCGCTTTTTGCCCAACAGAAACGCGGGCAAAATACACCTCGGTGTCTTTTTCATAACAGGCGAGGGTTTGCACATTTTCATTGATGTTGATGATGATCTTTTTGTCGATATTTTCAACGTCCGGGCTTAAGGGCGAAACCTCTTCCGGCGTCACCACCCGCATCGCTTGGGCAGGGACGTAGAAAATATCCCCATAACTCCCAGCCCGTTCATTGAGCCGATACCAGACAATATCTTCTTCATCGATCATGATCTCATCACACCAGGCCACCTGCTGGAAGTACAACCGTTGCGGCACCCCGTTTTGAAACGCAGGTGACCGCACCGGGGGATTCGCCAACACCATATCCACATACGGGATCGTCACTTCCACCCACATACCGATGCCTCCCGTGTAATCAGGCAAACGCGTCAGCACATCTTCGTTGACGATGTTTTGTACTTTCTGCAAATGGGGCGACCAGACATATCCATCAGGGGTTTCGACGTAGCGCTGAACAAATCGATACGGATTGGTGCCGGTCACTTCGCGAAGCCAGGGCACGACCGCGTTTTCGTACAGCTCCGCGACGGTGGCGCTGGTACTGTCCGGGCGGGCTTTAATTTCAGTTTTGCCCACCAACACCCGTCCCAGGCGTTCTGCCGTGGGAAAATCGGGCAGATGAAGACTGAGAAGCGCTTTTTGGCGCGCCAACGCGGGAAATTGAGTGCTGGGTAACACCGCGGCTCCAGCCCCAATAGCCGCCAGTTTGAGAAAATCACGACGTGAAAGAGACATATTTTTCATAAAATCGATTTGAAAGGTCTTTAAAAACTATCGTATTGTACCAAGTCCGCCATTAATCACCATCCCGGAAGGGTATTAATATTCAGTGAGAGTCATTTGGGATTTTTGTCGGCAATTCTCAATATGGAAACGAGCCAACGAACGGCGTTCCTTCATGGGCTTCCTTTGAATTCAGCGAGATCGTTTGAAGGAACGCCGTTCGTGGAAAACTGAGAATTGCCGGATTTTTGTGGCGAGTTATGCGTTCCGTATCCGTAACTGCCCCTAGAGAGCAGATTCCCCGAAAAAAGGGTGGATGAGGGAAGATATCTTCCCTCATCCACCCTTTTTTCGGGAGACACTCAACCCTGAATAGTCGCCCATATCCTGGCTTTAGAGTTATGGAATACGCAATACGCCCTACTTAAGTGGTATCATAGCCCCGCGATGTCTCCTTCAATCCGTATTCTCATTGTTGATGATCACCCCGTTGTGCGCGATGGGCTGATCGCCATGTTTGGCACCCACCCCGACTTTTTGGTCGTCGGCGAGGCCGCCAATGGATTGGAAGCGGTCGCCAAAGCCCAAAAATTCTCACCCGATGTCGTTCTGCTCGATCTCGAAATGCCTGAAATGGACGGGGTCGAAGCTCTGCGCCGCATTCGGGAACACAACCCTCGCACCAATGCAGTGGTTTTCACCGCGTTTGACACCGACGAACGGATCGTGTCTGCCATCCGCGCGGGGGCGAAGGGATATTTGCTCAAAGGTGCCCCACGCGAGGAACTGTTTACCGCCGTCCGGGTGGTGAGTCAGGGTGGGTCTCTGCTTCAACCCATCGTAGCGACCAAACTGCTTCAACACGTCAGCGGCCAATCGCCCCAAAACGACCTTCCCGAACCCCTCACCGACCGGGAAATGGACGTCCTCAAATTGCTGGCCCAGGGAAAAACGAACAAAGAAATTGCCTTGCAGTTATTCATCACCGAACGCACCGTCAAATTTCACGTCAGTTCCATCCTGGGGAAACTCGGCGCAGGCAATCGCACAGAAGCGGTTACAATGGCCGCACAGTTAGGATTAGTCAATTTATAAAAATCTAAGCACGTCTCAAGTGAGCATGTCTCCCGAAAAAAGGATGGGCGGGGATATACATCCCCGCCCATCCTTTTTTCGGGCAACTTCTCTCAAAGCTTGAGCAGTGACAAAATCGATACCCCAAACCATGCCCATTCACTATAAACTCCCCAAAGAAGTTCGCCAAATGCGCGCGGCTGGCGCACTCGTCGCCGAAGCCTTTGAACTTCTCCGAAAACACATCCAACCCGGCGTCAGCTTATTCGAACTGGATAAACTGACCGAAGATTTCATCCGCAGTCGGGGCGCGGAAACCCTGTACAAGGGATATCGGGGCGGTGATCCCAAACATCCCCCCTTCCCCGGCGTGATCTGTGCCTCCATCAACGAAGTCATTTGCCATGGCATCCCCAACGGGCGCAAACTCACAGAGGGCGACATCGTGGGCATCGACATCGGCTTGCGGCTCAACGAATACTGTGGCGATGCATGTGTCACCTTCCCGGTCGGCACCATCTCCCCCGAAGCTCAACACCTGCTCGAAGTCGCCGAAAAATGTTTGTGGGTGGGGATCGAAGCCACCAAACCGCGCGGATTTCTCAACGACATTGGTGCGGCCATCCAGGATTACGCAGAGAGCGAGGGCATGACCGTTGTCCGAGAATGGGGAGGGCATGGCATTGGACGCAGTCTGCACGAACCCCCCTCCGTCGGGCACATCCGCGTCAAAGGGCGCGGGTTACGCCTGCGTCCGGGGATGGTGTTCACCATCGAACCGATGATCAACGTTGGCACCTACGAGTGGGATTTACTCCCGGATCAGTGGACGGTGGTCACACGAGATGGCAAACTATCCGCCCAATTTGAGCATACCCTTGCCATTACGGGGAATGGGGTTGAGATTATGAGTTTGCCACGGTAAATTTGGATTTCTAAAAAAGGCTGGATAGCGTGTACACGCTATCCAGCCTTTTTTTTTCGGAGTTTTCGGTCCGTTACTTCGTCATCAAAAACGCGAGAATGTCCGCCAGTTGTTGGGCAGACATCACCTCGCCGAAGTTTTGTGGCATGACGCCCGAGGTGTACCCCTCCACGATATATGCATCCGGGGACACAATCGCCTCCCGAAGATAGGTCTCTGCTGAATACCCGGAAACCCGCGTCGCCGCCCGCGTCGCAACGCCAAGAATGTTCGGGCAGGTGGTTACTTGCCCTTCGAACACTCCGTGACAGCCCGAACAGGCATACAAACCGTTCACCTGTCCGTTAAATAGCAATTCCCCGCGGGCGGGATCACCGGGGGGGAGGGGTGCTTGAAGATCGGTGCCCACTGGAACCGGCGTGGGCGTGGGGGCAGGGGTGGGGGTTGCGAAAAAACTGGAACTGCAAGCCAGCAAAGTCAGCATCAAAACACCCAAAATAATCCATCGTTTTTTCTTCATGGTTCATTTCCTTCTTTGAGAGAGCGTCTGAAAACTCCCTGCCCAAACCCTAAAGATATTACGTTACCTGAGCGTGCGAGCGTGTGTAGTTTGGGTCAAAATAGGTTTGATTTTTCAAAACGCCATAGGCCAAATGGAGCAACTTGCGCATGGCGGCCCCAAT
>WBZL01000229.1_pt1 | contig 61885 bp, 57 predicted proteins | sample 5204291 | NCBI WGS metagenome assembly WBZL01 (sample SAMN12344345, study PRJNA552823) | activated sludge metagenome | biome: Activated sludge suspended growth; feature: Nitrification reactor; material: Wastewater; isolation source: activated sludge from nitrification reactor of wastewater...
GGCCGTTAATCTTGTCGCCGCCATTCGGGAATTGATAAGCGCGGATTCGGGAACCGCGACGGCCAAATCACCTGTGTTGCCAATGGATGACCGGACGGTAGTAGAAACGGCCGTTTCGCCCGACGATCTTCCCATCAAGCCAGCAGCCACAACGCGCCAGGCAGCCGTGCCGGTGGAACAAGCGGGGGCTGGGGGTGGGGGGAAAAAACGGCCGTTGTGGATTATTGGTGGCGTAGCCGCGCTGGTCGTGGTGGCAATTGTTGCCCTATTTTCCCTGCGTGGCGGTGGCAATGATGACCCCGAAGCCACACGCCCCCCGGTTGTTGCCTCCTCCAATATTTCCCTTTCCAGCAGTGGCAGCACCAGCAGCGGCGCCGAAGCTACCCCCACCAGTGCCGCCTTTGCCGTCAGCAGCAGCAGCGACACGCCCACCCTGGCTCCTGCCGACAACTCTGGCATCCCTGCCTTTGACCCCCTGTTCCTCACCATCTACAACTACGAAGGTCTCATTGTCACCCTCGGCTTGCCCAACTCAGACGTACAGCATATTTTGTTTAGCGTGGATGACCCGGAGCCGTCCATCAACAACGGACGCATTGGCGCGGGCAATTCCGGTATTGCCAACACCACCATTGGTCCCATCCCCTATGAAAAGGGAGACCATACCCTCTATATTCGCTATGTGGATGGCAGCGGCACGGCGGGACAAATCTACAGCTTTGACTACACGGTAAATGACATTGTGTTTAACTACAGCCAGCAGTCATACGATTTTGCTACGGAAAGCTACCCCGTTGTGTTTATCATGGTTGCCATTGATTCTGACCCCAACGCGCTTTACACCTACGCCTACAGCATAGATTCCCAGGCACTGGATGAAGGTGTTGAGGGTGTGGGGCAAGGTGCGTCGCTCATTTTGTCGGGGCTGGCCGTGGGCGACCATGTGCTGTATGTACAGGCGAGGGGTGAGGGGCTGGAAACGGCCGTTGTTGCCTACCCCTTCACCATTGAATAAGAAACGGCAAGCCGGGTCAGCAAGCCCGGCTTGCCGCCCTAACTAAACCGCAAAAAAGCCAGACTGCGCGATAATTTCTTGTGCCGCCACGAACGTGGCTTCCGTGGCCGTTTTCCCCGTTTGCCGCAAATAAGCCTGAACAATGTGGTAGCCCACGGCATAGCCACCAAAATCTGGCATACCAATTTGCTCAAAGCCCCATTTCGCGGCCAGCGTGTCGCCAAAAATGTAGCCACGAACCACATTAAAACCCGTTCTGTCCAGCCCCGTCTGAACCAGCGATTTGGCCGTGGCAAGATCGGTTTCGCTGCATTCGGCAACGTAATACCCCAACACCCCTTCGCCAAACAGCGACACGGCAAACGATTCGGCCAGTCCCTCGTGGATGATGTAGTCGGCCACGCTGGTGGTCATGATGTTCCAGGGGAAAAGGCGCAACCGCACCAAGTGGTTGAGTTCATGGACAATGGCACCAGGCAGTTGGGGCAAGTTGGCGGCAGTGGGGGTGTCGTATTGCACAACCAGCCGGGGTGCCATAAAGTCAATGGCTCCGGTGTAGCCCCGGTTGATGGGGTCAGCGCGAGCGGGGTCGGCGGCAATAAGCCACGCCTCCACGCTGTCTATGCCGATTTGCTGGCTGTGGGGGGCAAATTGCGCCACCCCTTTGGCAAGGGCGGCTGCGCCTGTCTCCCAGGCGTTGGCGGCTTGGAGAGCTTGCAGGGTGGGATGAACGGCCGTTAACTGCTCCGGCAACACCCACCCCCACGCCCGCGCCCCGGCCAGCGCATCCTCACCCGCCACCCCAATCATCTGCATCATCGGCTGCCACGGAACTATAAACCGTTCCTGGTAGATTTGTAAACGGCCGTTTGCATCCACCGCCGCCATCACTTCATCATAAAATTCGTTTGTTGGTATCCAATTCGCTCTCATTTCTCACCTTTTGTTTGACGATAAATCGCCAATGCTTGCTGCATAAACTGCTGCTGGGCAGCATCTACCCCGGCAAAGGGGGTGTAGGGAAGGTATTCGGGAGATAAACGGCCGTTTTCCGCATCCTCATGCAGGTGGCGCAAACTCTCCTCCACCGCCACATCCCCACCCGTAAAGCTGGTAATCAAATCATCCATCTGTGCCGCAAGCTGCTGCACAGCCGGGTCATTCGGCGGCAAATGGCAAACGGCGGCAAACCCCTCATACAGTTCCCGCCACGTCTGTGCGATGTCGGCAAAGTCGGCCTGGCTATATTGCAAGCCCCGTGTACGAACGGCCGTCCAACTCCCCTCATCAAAATACCCCTTTGCCCAACCCATATCCGGCGTTTCGGCAATGCCGCGCAAAATCGTCTGGATGGTCTCAATGCCAACCGCCTCCGTTTTCTCTGCCTCCACGGCGGCAATGGCCTGTGCCAATGCTGCCGACGCCTCTTGCAATCGCGCAATTTGCCGATCAACAGCCGTTTTTTGCATCATCAACGACCGACCCAGCGCGTACCCCGGCGGCGACAAAATGGTGGCAATCTCGCCCAGGCTAAACCCCATCCACTTCAACGTCAAAATCTGCTGCAGCTTGAGCAAATCGGCCGTTGCATACAGCCGATAGTTCGCCTCCGTCGTTGCCGACGGCTGCAGCAGCCCAATGCGGTCATAATACTGCAGCGTCCGCACCGTCACCCCCGCCAATTGGGCAAACTGGGCAATGCGGTATTGCTTCGCCATCAAACCCTCCAGACGCAGCCCAATACCGACGGCTACAAGCCGGTATGGACATGCTTTATCTGATTGTGTTTTTTACTATGGGGAAAGTATAAAGTATGACGTTACGTCAGAGTCAAGAGGCAAATTGCCTTGCTCTGGCAGCCCATCGAAGAGGTAAAAATAGCATTGCAGATAACGCGGATTTTGGCGGATTCATATAGGTTTTTCTGTTTGCTCTGCGTCATCCGCGTTTCCATTTTCTTTTTCCAACAAACCGCTAGGCAACAATCTCAATAACCGCACGCTTGTTGCCCCGCAACCGCGCCATCAGCGAAAAAAGGCGATACATCAGCCCATATTTGCCATTACCGCGTCGCGTTTGCGCCGTCAATGCGGCGGCATCAGTCAACACCCGCGCCTGGGCATCCACCCACTCCCCTTGCACATTGCCCCGCACATCACATTTTGCCACCCGCACCCGACCGTTGTTGTTGATGCGCTTTATCTTCCAGGCATCCGCTTGCGTTACCACATACAATCGGCCATTTTCGCCTGTCACCCACACTGGTGTTTTGATCCCCGTCCCGTTTTTGCGAAATGTCTCCAGCGAAACATATGTTTCATTGCCCAACTCAGCCAGACTCATAATCATTCATCTCCCATTGCATATTCTTGATGGTATTTTAGCCCAAAACAAAAAGCACGCAGAGTTAACATCTCTGTGTGCCTTTTTTCGGTGTGTGTGCAAAACGGCGTTATTCTTGAGCAGGCTTGGCCGAATGGCGACGTGTGGCGTCGGTGACCCTGTTGATGAGGGCAACGACAATGATGATTATGGTGATGGGGACGAGCGTTTGCCCAAAACCCAGAATGCCGCGCACGTTGAAGGGTACAAGCCCAGTATCTCCTTCGCCACGGGGTGGGCGACCTTCGCCAAATTCCCCGCGCCCTTCAAAATCGCCGCGTCGCTCGAACTCACCAAAACGGCCGTTTTCTCCCGCCGCCGCGCCATTCATCTGCCCATAGCCATACAGCGCCCCGGTGACAACCAGCACCGCCAGCAAAATAATCACAATCTGTTTAATACTGCTCATGCGGTTTTTCTCCCGGCCAATTTTGCCAAAGGCGTAGTGATATAGCGTTTGGTATGTGCCACAATCCACTTCCAGTCCAGTGCCAAATGCAGCCCCACCAAAAAGATTACCAGTTCGGAACTGCTGTGGTGCAGCCGCCGCCACATAAACCCTTGCTGTGCCTGTAGCCCCAACTGCGCCATCGCCACTTCTGAAATCCACAGCCCGGTAACAATGACGATCACCATGTTGATAAACAGCAGCAGGTCAATGAGGTAACGGAACCGCTGCTGGGCTGGCAATTTTTTAAACAAACGCTGCGTAACGGCCGTTATCCACTGCCAATGCAGCATGAGGTGATAAATCAGAGCAATTCCAAACCCAATTCCCAGCCATTCGTGAATCGGAATGCCGGTAAAGTGGGTATTCATATCAATGATAAAAGCAAAAAAGAGAAAAATATCGAGCCAATAATTTTTGATTGTTTCGCTCAGCCCCCGCTTCGACTGAGTTTTTGTCACCACCGTTGTTGCCATGTTGTTGTTTCCATGCTCCTTGTATTAACTTGCGGTCATCATAATGCAATATTATGTAGAAGTTGTGAAGCTACGCAAAACAACCAGCCAATGGTTATGCCAATTTCGTATCTTACACAGGCACAAGCCCTTGCAAATAAACCACCACCATTTGCTGAAAACTTTCATCTAAATCAAGCGGTAGACCAAAACCGCCGCCCATTTCCAGCGAGACAAAGCCGTGGAGCAAACTGCGCAGCCCGCGAATGGCGTGCAAGGCTGCGTCACCGGTCAAACCCAGGCTACCCAACAGCAGCGCAATCAGGGTCACAAGTTCGGACGAAAGTTGCTGTAATTCGTTATCATCGGTTGCCGGGGCTTGCAGCGTCAGCTCATAAATGCCGGGGTTGGCTTGGGCAAAGGTACGGTAGGCGTGGGCAATGGCAACCAGTGCCTCTTGCCCTATCTTGGCAATGGCGGCATGGCGAACGGCCGTTAACAACGCCTCTAACCCATACAACGCCAGCTCCCGCCGCAGCCCCTCTTGCCCCTGCACATGGTTGTAAAGCGACGGCACCCGCACATCCAGCGCCGCCGCCAATTCAGTCAACGTCAACGTCTGCCAACTGCCGCTTTGGTTTGCCAGCAAAACGGCCGTTTCCACCACAATCTGTTTGTTCAATCGTCTGCTTTTTGCCATGAGGTACTTATCTCGCCGCCTCGATGGCGGCAGCCATGGCCGCGCCGGGGTTCTCCAGCACCGAGCCATGTCCAACGGCCAGCCGGGTTGGGTTGAGAGCAAGCAGCTTTTTGGCGGTAGAAACGGCCGTTTCCTTGTGCCACGTCGCCATTGCCGGAAAAGGAAACAGCCAGCGTATCTGCCCCGCCACCGCAATCCCACCCTTGGTTTGAAACGCATCCCCAGCAATCAGCGTCCCGTCACGGCCGTCGAAAAAAGCCATGTGGTCGGGCGTGTGGCCGGGAGCTGCCACCACCCGCAGCGACCCCACTCTGTCGCCATCGGCCACCAGCCGCGTGGCTTGCGTAGACGAGGCCACAAAGCTGCCGCGCAGTTTAGCCTGTGGTTCGTCGGGGTGGAGGGTGAGATTGCCAGCGAGAAAAACGGCCGTTCTTCCCCCAAAAACCAGTTCCACGTCCGGCAACTTATTCGCCAGCACATCCAGCGACCCCACATGATCCCCATGCGCATGAGTCAGCGCAATCCGCCTGATCGGCCGCCCCAACTGCTGCGCCGCCGCCAAAATCCCGTCCGCACTGCCCACCAAGCCCGTATCCACCAATGTAAACCCATCCGCCTCGCGCACCAAATAGCAGTTAAACGCCCCCAGCCGCGTCAGTTGAACCAAATTATCACCAATCGTCGTTATTTTCATTTGTCGTCTCCAAATATAAACTAATATGATTAATTTATAAACTAATAATATTAGTTTGTCAAGCGCAAATACGGAAAACAGCCAACTCGCAACCACCCTCCCCCCATGCTATAATTCAGTCGCTAATTTGTGACATTTAGGAAACAAGCATGAACAAACCATTGAGCTTTGACGGCATTATTTTGCGTCTTTTGGAATTTTGGAAAGAACAGGGGTGCCTGGTGTGGCAGCCCTATAACGTACAGGTGGGGGCTGGCACCATGAATCCAGCTACCGTGCTGCGGGTGCTGGGGCCAGAACCGTGGAACATCGCCTACATCGAACCCAGCATTCGCCCCGACGACGGCCGTTTTGGCGAAAACCCCAACCGGATGCAGCAGCATTACCAGCTCCAAGTCATCCTCAAACCAGAGCCGGGCAACCCGCAAGAACTGCTGATTGAGAGCTACAAAGCCATCGGCATTGACCCGCGCCAGCACGACATTCGCTTTGTGGAAGACAACTGGGCGCAGCCCGCGCTGGGGGCATGGGGGCTAGGGTGGGAAGTGTGGCTCGATGGGCAGGAAATTACCCAGTTTACCTATTTTCAGCAGGTGGGCGGCATTGAGCTAGACCCGGTGCCGGTGGAGCTAACCTATGGGCTGGATCGCATTGCCCTGGCGCTGCAAGGCAAAAACAGCGTGTGGGAAATGGATTACGGCGCGGGGGTGAAATATGGCGACGCGCTGCTGCGTGGCGAGTGGGAACACAGCGAATATTATTTCAACAAAGCCAACGTGGAATCGCTGCGGACGATTTACGACCTGTATGAAAAAGAGGCCTACGCCTGTTTGGAAGCGGGTCTCGTGATTCCAGCCCACGACTACAACCTGAAATGCTCCCATTTGTTCAACGTCATGGACACGCGGGGCGCGGTGGGGGTGACGGAACGGGCGGGCTATTTCCGACGGATGCGGACGGTGGCGTACAAGGTGTCGGCAGCGTATGTGGCGCAGCGGCAACAGATGGAATACCCACTGCTGGAAAATGGGGCGTGGCAAACGGCCGTTCCTGCCCTCACTCTGCCCGAACCTAGCCAAACCACACCCGCCAACAGCCGCGAAACATTTGTCCTGGAAATCGGCAGCGAGGAACTCCCGGCCGACGTGGTGGACGCAACGATTGAACAACTGGAAACGGCCGTTCCCGCCCTCCTCACCAACCTGCGCCTCGCCTACGACCGGGTAGAAATCCACGGCACGCCGCGCCGCATGGCGGTGCTGGTGCATGGCCTCGCCGCCCAGCAGCCCGATTTGGAAACCGAGGTCAAGGGGCCACCCGCCGACCGCGCCTTTGACAAAGACGGTAAACCCACCAAAGCTGCCATCGGTTTTGCCCGCAGCCGGGGGCTGGACGTGGCTGATTTGCGCGTGGTGGAGGAGAAAGGGGGGCGGTACGTAACGGCCGTTATCCGCGAAGCCGGTCGCCCCACCGTCCCCGTGCTGGCCGAAGCGTTGGCCGATTTTATTGGCGGCATCAAATTTGAAAAAGGTATGCGCTGGAACCACACTAACGTGCCGTACAATCGGCCGCTGCGCTGGCTGGTCGCCTTGTACGGCAGCGACGTGGTGCCATTTGCCTTCGCCGGGGTCGCCAGCGGGCGCGTCAGTCGCGGTCTGCGCCCCTACGATTCCCCCGACATTGCCATCGCCCACGCCAATGACTACACGACGGCAATGGCCGACAACGGCATCGTGTTAAGCGTGGCCGAACGGCGCGAGCAAATTGCCGCCCAAGCTACCGCGCTGGCGGCACAACAAGGTGGCACCATTCCCAACGACCCTGGCTTGCTGGCCGAGGTGACGAATCTGGTAGAACGGCCGTTTCCCTTCCTCGGCCACTTTGAAGAACGATTTTTGCAGCTACCCGCCGCCGTGCTGGTGGCCGTCATGCGCAAGCACCAGCGCTACTTCCCCGTTTACGCTGCCGACAGCACGCTGCTGCCCCACTTCATCGCCGTGCGTAACGGCGACGGGCAGGACATTGAGATTGTGGCCGATGGCAACGAACATGTCATTCGCGCCCGCTTTGCCGATGCCGAATTTTTCTACAAGCAGGATGTGAAACGGCCGTTAGCCGATTTTGTCCCCGACCTCAGCCTGCTCACCTTTGAATTTAAGTTAGGTTCCATGCTGGACAAAACGCGGCGGCTGGAAAAGCTGGCCCCGGAACTGGCGCAGATGATCGGGCTGGACGAGGCAGAAACGGCCGTTGCCCGCCGCGCCGCCGCCCTTGCCAAAGCCGACCTTGCCACGCAAATGGTCGTCGAAATGACCTCGCTGCAAGGGGTGATGGGCGGCCATTATGCCAGCCGCAGCGGTGAACCTGCCGCCGTTGCCCAGGCCATTGCCGAGCAGTACCAGTCGGTGAGCAGCAGCCGCGCCGGGCTAGTGCTGGCTCTGGCCGACCGTCTGGACAGTCTAACCGGGCTGTTTACCGCCGGGCTGGCCCCCAAAGGCTCCAACGACCCGTTTGCCCTGCGCCGCGCCGCCATTCAAGTGATTGAAAACCTGATTGGCAACCAAACCGGGTTCGACCTGACCGCCGGGCTGCAAGCCGCCGCCGCGCTGCTCCCCGTTGCCCTCAACCACGAGACGCTGGCCGCCCTGCAAACGTTTGTCACCGGGCGGCTGGAGGTGATTTTGCGTGACCAGGGACACCGGGCTTCGGTGGTGAAGGCGGTGCTGGCGGAACAGGCGAATGACCCGTTTTTGGCAAGCAAAACGGCCGTTTCCCTCAGCCAGGCCATTGAAAGCGATGGTTGGGACGAGATGCTCACTGCCTACGCCCGCTGCGTTCGCATCACCCGCGCCCTGCCGGAACAACTGCCGCTGCGCCCCGCAGACTTTGCCGAGCCGTCAGAGCAGGCGCTGGTGGCGGCCTACCAGCAGGCGGCAGACAAAGCCGATGGCACGCTGCCGACGTTGGTTGCCACGCTGCGCGACCTGATGACCCCGATCAACGACTTTTTTGATGCGGTGCTGGTGATGGCAGAGGAAACGGCCGTTCGGGAAAACCGCCTTGCCCTGCTGCAACACATCGCCAACCTTGCCAAAGGCATTGCTGATTTGTCGGAACTGGAAGGTTTCTAACGAAGAAATCGGTAATCAGCTAACTGGTTGTGTATGCGACGCAGCCGTGAACCGACATGACTGTTAGCTGATTATCATCTTATGACTACGCAGTCTCGCAGCCAACATTCTATGCTAAAATAACCCCATGAGTACAATTCGCCTTCAGACTCAATTGCCTTTTGATGATTTGCTGAACAATTTGCACCAGTTGAGTGCGGAAGAACTGTCACGGCTAATGGAAAAAGCGGCAACAATCAAGGCCAGGTCGCAGCAGGTTGCGTTTCAACAGCAATTGCTTGTGCAAATGCAACAGCAGAACACTGCGAATTGGTCAGATAAGCAACGAGCGATTTATCAGCGGCTTATTGAAACAGTCAAACGTTATACCGATGAACAACCACGCCAACTAGGGCTATGCACCGGGCTAGTTGAGAGTGACAAGGATTTTGATGCACCGCTTCCCGCAGCATTAGAAGCATCATTCTGGGGCAATGAAACAGACAACTTCGGGATCAGCCTTGCTCAAGATTGACATTCACTATGAACTTGTTGCTTGACACCCATATCTTTATCTGGGCATTTTCTAATGTTGCGCAATTGTCGCCTGATGTTTCGGCAGCCCTTGTTAGCCAACAAAACAACTTGTTTTTGAGTGTCGCTAGCAGTTGGGAAATGCAGGTTAAGGAGCAGATTGGCAAGTTAACGTTATCGCCATCGGTCGAAGTGTTTGTTAAGGAACGAAGATTAAATAAGTGGCGCAAGAAGTTCAACTTCTCAGAAGAAGTTGAACTTCTAAATGGACAGTTATTTAATTCCCATTCCTAAATCCCAGATGTTGCTAAATCAGATACAACCTCTGCCAATTAGCAATGAGCATGTTTGGTTGTTAAAGCAATTGCCTTTGCATCATCATGATCCGTTTGATCGCATGATTATTGCTCAAGCAATATCTGAAGGTCTGACAATTGTCACTCAAGATGCACAGTTTGCCGCTTACCCTGTGGCTATTTTCTCGTCTCTTGGCTAATTACCACGCAAGATCATATGGAAGTTCAGTTTGCCGTTGCCAAAATTAACAAGTACGCGACTAGCGAGAGCGGCGACACGCTGGAAATGGTGGAACGGCCGTTAGGTGGTCTTTCCCTGGTGCTGGTTGATGGGCAAAGCAGCGGCAAATCAGCCAAGCGCATTAGCAACATGGTGGCGCGAAAAGCGGTGCAGCTATTGGGCGAAGGCGTGCGCGATGGCTCCGCTGCTCGCGCCGCCCATGACTACCTCTATACCGCCCGCGACGGCAAAGTGAGTGCCACGCTCAACATCCTCTCCATTGATGCCCAAACCAAAACATTTGTCATCTCGCGCAACAATGAAGCCCCGGTAATTGTCCACACGGCCGCCAATGGGTTCTATTTACTCAATGACCCCGCCCAGCGCGTGGGGTTTTATCAGCACACCATCCCTGTTATTAGCGAAATTCCGGTCATGGTCGGTACGGTCATTGTGGTTTTTACCGATGGGTTAAGCCATGCCGGAAGCTTAAGGGGGGGTAAAAGCTACGATCCCTATGCTGCGACCCAGCGTTTGCTGGCACAAGGAATCATACCGGCCCAGCAAATTGCAGACACTTTATTAGAAGAAGCCGTAGCCAAGGATAACGGCCGTCCTGGTGATGACATCAGCGTTCTGGTTGTCTCGGTTCACCCGAAAGAAGGGGATGAAGTGCGACGACTGGGCGGTCGTATTCCTTTTCAATGATCCATGAACACAGCCCTTCCATTACGCATCGCCGTCGTTGGCCCCTGCTCGGCAGGGAAAAGCACCTTGGTATCAGCCCTGCGCGAAGCAGGCTATGATGTCCGCCATGTGGCGCAGGAGCATTCTTATGTGCCAGCTATGTGGCAGCGCGTGAGCAACCCCGATGTGCTTATCTATCTTGACCTTTCCTATGCTACGGCACGCGCCCGCCGCCCCTATATTGATGGTGGGCCACAGCGGCTAGCTGAACAACACCGGCGGCTGGCTCATGCCCGCAAACATTGCCATTTATACGTTAACACAAATGCCCTGACTCCCCGGCAGGTGCAAGAACAGGTGCTACATTTTTTACAGCATCATCATCTACCGTTTGCCACCAAACCAACGCCCCAAACCCAGCAAATCAGAGCCAAGCTTGCGTTTTAGCACGGATTCTACCTCGTGGGCAGCCGGAAAATCGGCGCGTAAGTTGAGTGCTTTTTCGTTGCAGCTTTTGGCATTTTTGTAATCGCTGTTGTCCAGATAAGCCAGGCTCAGGCTGTGCCACAGCCAGGCGTTTTCGTTGTCAAAGTGGGTGGCTTCGCGGTAGACTTCAATGGCTTCTTCTAGCTGGCCGAATTCAATATAACATTCAGCTCGTTTGAATTTAAGGCGCAGGCGTTGGGGGACATTAACGGCCGTTTGTTCCGTCTGCTCCAACCAAGCCAGCGTTTGCTCCAAATCCCCACGTTCGCGCCAATACGCCACCTCGGCCATATTTAGGTAATAGCTTTGCAGCGGGGTGTTTTGGTGCAGATAATCCAGAATGAGGCGGGCATCAGCTAAACGGCCGTTGTAGATATAAATCAACCCCTCAATCATATTAATATCCACTTCATCTGGTGCCAATTCCTGCGCCCGTTCCAGCCACCCCATTGCCGCCTCCAGCCCTTCCTGATAATACCCACCCCCATCTTCCTGCGAAGCGGCCAACAGCGCATAAGCAACCCCGGCATAGGTAAAAGGCAGAGAAACGGCCGTTTGCAACGTCCGCAGCGCCCCCACCAGCGTCGGAATATCATCCCCCCGGAATGAATCAATCTGCTCCAGGCTCACCCAATACGTCCGACGCCCTTGCTCCGTAGGCGTTTCTGCCCCCACCCATCGCAGCTTGCCCAACGCCGGCAGCAGTTTTTCTACTAACTTCTTACCCATGCCATATTCTCCCATCAATACGCCAGCAACCTGCTACCGATACATACATCTGGCTCACAAACTCAGGTAAGCTCACGAAAACACCTTCCTTACGGCAACAACCCTTAGGGTTCGTTCGTTAATAACTTGGGATTTAGAAGTTCAACTTCTGAGAGAAGTTGAACTTCTGAAACTGCAAAGTTATTTTTGATTGAACCCTTAGCAGCGAGGATTAAATAAGTTACGAAAGAAGTTCAACTTCTTTTGAGAAGTTGAACTTCTAAATGGGCAAGTTATTTAAATCCCATTCCTTAGCAGCAATGTTGGTAAAACCAGTCCAATATAAGCGTTTTGCGCCCTGCTCATGCTCTAGTTTAAAAGAACTTAGCCAAAAAGAAAAGACCCCTCAATTGAGGGGTCTTCACATTCAAGAACTCAAAGGAACAAGATAGGTTTAGAAGCCCATGCCACCGCCCATACCAGCACCACCGCCAGCAGGCATTGGCTCTTCCTTGGTTGGAATATCCGTAATCAATGCTTCTGTCGTCAGAATCATGGACGCAATGCTTGCAGCATTCTCCAATGCCCCACGGGTCACTTTAGCCGGGTCAATAATCCCCTGCTTAATCATGTTGATGTACTCACCCGTCATCACATTGTAGCCAATGTTCTGATCGCCAGCATCAGCCTGCGCCCGACGCACGTTTTGGATAATAACGTCACCGTTCTGCCCAGCATTCTCAGCAATCTTACGCATAGGTGCTTCCAAAGCACGACGCAGAATGCCAACACCAGTCGTCGGATCACCATCAGCGACTGTAACCCCATCCAAAGCCGGCAGCGCATTCAGCAAAGCCACACCACCGCCAGGCACAATCCCTTCCTCAACCGCAGCACGGGTCGCACTCAAAGCATCTTCAACACGGTGTTTCTTCTCTTTCAGTTCAACCTCAGTAGCAGCACCCACACGGATAACAGCCACACCACCAGCCAGTTTAGCCAGACGCTCCTGCAATTTCTCGCGGTCATAGTCAGACGTGCTGCGTTCGATCTCAACCTTGATCTGCTCAACGCGAGCCTTGATCTGGCCTTCATCACCTGCACCATCCACAACCGTGGTATCGTCCTTGGTTGCGACAACCTTGGCTGCACGCCCCAGGTCGCTCATCTGCACGCTGTCCAACTTGCGACCCATTTCTTCGGTAATAACCTGTCCGCCAGTCAACACAGCAATATCTTGCAGCATTGCCTTACGGCGGTCGCCAAAGCCAGGAGCCTTCACAGCCAAAGCGTTGATCATGCCACGCAGTTTGTTCAAAACCAGCGTAGCCAATGCCTCACCGTCAATATCTTCAGCAATCACAACCAGGTTGCGCTGTCCGGTCTGGATCAATTTTTCCAAAATCGGAACAAGGTCTTGGGCAGAGCTGATCTTCTTGTCATGAATGAGGATGTAGGCATCTTCCACAACCGCTTCCATGTTATCGGAATCGGTAACGAAATAGGGGCTGATGTAGCCACGATCAAACTGCATACCCTCAACGTATTCGGTCTCGAATTCCAAACCACGAGACTCTTCAACCGTGATAACGCCGTCTTTACCAACTTTGTCCATAACCTCGGCAATCAACTTGCCAATGGCTGGATCCTGAGCGGAAATAGAAGCAACAGAGGCAATCTCGTCTACGCTGTCAATGCTTACAGCCATTTCGCGGATGCGAGCAGCCAGGGCTGCAGTACCAGCTTCAATACCTAGCTTGAGCAGCATGGGGTTTGCCCCAGCAGCAACGTTCTTCAGCCCTTCGTGAACAATGTTCTGAGCCAGAACGGTAGCAGTGGTAGTGCCATCACCAGCGATATCGTTGGTCTTGGTAGCCGCTTCTTTCAGCAACTGGGCACCCATGTTTTCATAGGGGTCCTCCAGCTCAATTTCTTTGGCAACGGTTACACCGTCATGGGTAATGGTGGGAGCGCCAAACTTTTTATCCAAAGCCACGTTACGCCCTTTGGGGCCAAGGGTGGTGGATACAGCAGTGGCAACTGTGTCAACGCCTTTCTTCAGTTTACGACGTGCTTCTTCGGAAAATATGAGTTGCTTAGCCATGATTCACTTTCTTCCTTACAAGATTATTGAACGATTGCCAAAATATCAGATTCTTTGAGGATCAGATATTTTTTACCTTCCATTTTTATTTCAGTACCGCCATATTTGGCGTAGAGAACAACATCGCCTACAGCAACATCCATTTCAATACGGTTGCCATTGTCATCACGACGGCCAGGGCCAACAGCGAGGACGGTTCCTTCCTGTGGCTTTTCTTTTGCAGTTTCAGGCAACACAAGGCCTGAGGCTGTTGTCTGCTCACTTTCTTTTGGTTCAACAACCAAACGATCACCAAGCGGCTTTAAATTCAAGGACATAGCAGCTTCTCCTTAATCTTAATCTTCAAGTTTTTAAAATCTCTGGTTAATTTGTGCGAGGGTTAGCACTCAAACGTCCCAAGTGCTAACAAGGAGGATTTTAACAACTGTTATTGGGGTTGTCAAGCACATTTTAGCAGTCTTTTGGCAAGAGTGCTAAAACACGGTGTCGAAAGAACGGTGATTAAATAAGTTACACCAGAAGTTCAACTTCTGGAACTGCAAAGTTATTTTTGATTGATCCCTAAGGAGCCGTGCCTAAAGAATTCCGACGGCATTCCTCAATACCTTCCAAGGCACTGTCAATAATCAGTTCATTAAACGTGACGTCAATGACCTGTTGAAAAATAGGGGTGGCTGTTTCGCAATTGGTAAAGCTGGCCCGAATATAAGCCGTTGCCAACATATTAAAAAAGCGCACGTTTAGCTCTGTTGGCTGCCCATATAGCTCCGTTGCAACCTTGAGCTGTTCAATGGCCTTTTCATAGTTGTTCTGGCGAAAATACGCTTCGCCCAGGCGACCTCGTGCCCGTGCTACGTTAGGGTTTAAACGCACCGACTCCAGCGCATTTTCTTCGGCCAGCGGGTCGTCGCCTAACTGCAAATACATATAAGCCAACCCATCATAAGCCGTGGCATTATCCGGGTCAACCTCAATCGCGTCTTTAAAACTCAGGATAGCATCGGCAAGCTGGCCGTTGCCAAAATAGTTGTAGGCCAACCCAATGTGCAGCTCTGGCCTTTGGGGATCAGCAACCAGCCCTAGTTGGTATTGTTCTAATGCTGCACTATATAAACCCTGATAAGTAAAGACGGTCGCCATGTAATAGCGGGCAACGGCGTTATCTGGCTCAAGAAAGATAGCTGTATCAGCATATTCCTGAGCCTGGTCAAAGAGTTCCGGGTTTTCTTGAAAAACCGAACCGCCGGCCGCATAAGCATAGGCTGTGGCGTTGTTGCTGTCGAGGTTAATCGCATCGCGGGCAGCATCGGCAGCGGCGGCATACTCCAAAGCCGCTGAGGTGATATCGCCTAAGTCGTCAAAGCGATTGCCGTTGGCAATATGGGCAGCAGCTTGTACTTCCCATGTCTCTGTCTCTTCCGGTGCTAACAGCACCAGTTGTTCAGCCCGCGCCAGTGCTTCTTCTGGTTGCCCTGCCTGGATCAGCAGACGAATAAGGCGGACAAAGAATTCGGGTTTAGAAGCGTCTAGCTCAACGGCCGTTTGATAAAACCCAATCGCCTCCTCCACCTGTCCATCCTTCTCACTCAGGTCAGCCAGCAGCGCATATTCCGCCGCCGACCGCGTTGGCTCCGGCGTGGGCGTTGGGATAATGATGTCGCGCACTTCATCGGCATTCTGGATCACAAAAACAGCCACGCCAATGCCAAACAGGACAAAAATCATCAACAGGCAAGACGGGCCTCGACGAGGGTAACGGGGAGGGGTGCGCTTAATTACCATGTAGAGAGACCACGAAACAACTTACTTGACCGAGATTGGAGACTAGAGATTAGAGATTGTGACCTTCACCAACCTTCAACCGTTAATCTCCAATCTCCCCTAACTTCTTCACAACAGGCTCTATTTCCAGCCACACCATTCATTAAAACAGCCGACGGATCACGTCGGCTGTTCAGAAACATCATACCATCAGCACCCCGGTGCGTCAAAAAGATTTATGCGCCGTTCAAATTTGCGTCAGCAGGCGGCGGTTGCGCCAACGCCAAAGCAGCCCCACCGGGTAGCCCAGCATTTTGGCAACGTCACCGACCAGGCGAATAATGGGAATGAGGGCAAAAGCCCGCAGCCGCAGTGGTGGCCGCCATCCCCAGGTATTGACCCACAGTCGCTGCGCCGGCCGACGCGAATAGGCACTGACCCCAGTTAACAACAGCACCCAGCCCATCCATTTTTCCCGCCAAATCATCCACAGCACCATTGGTAAGCCGACAAGATAGGTGATATAACGAACTAGATGGCGGAAAGGCCACAGGTTTGCTTTGCCGTCGCCACGGGCATAGCTGTAATATTGGTGAAAGAAGGCGCGTAGGCTGCCACGGGGACGGAAGTAGGCAACGGCCGTTTCTACAAACGGAAACACCCCATACTTCTCCCGCAGGGCAAAATCAAACACCAAATCCTCACTATAATCCAGCCATTCCGGGTAGCCACCCACCGCTTCCCACGCCGCCCGCAAAAAGGCAACCGAACGGCTGGACGGCAAAAAGCTGTCGGGGTCTACATCGTGGCGCGTGGGCAACACCGTCGCCCCCATCACCACCTCAAAATCGGTGTAGGGGTCTGGCTCAAACCAGCCGCTGCACACCGTTGCTTTGCCTTCCACAATGGGGCGAGTCAACTCTTCCAGCCAATAGGGTGCCAACACCACTCCGGCATCGGTGGAGGCAATGATGTCGCCGGTGGCGTGGGCAATGGCACGGTTGCGCCCCTGGCTAATATTGCTGCCCGGCACCACAATGACCCGCAGCGGCAGCCACTGCTTGTACTCTTCCAAGAATTCGAGCGTGTCGTCGGTGGAGCCGCCGTCACAGATGACAACTTCATCGGGGAAACAAGTTTGCTGAATCAGAGAGTCCAACAGTGGGCGGATGGCTTCTCCTTCATTTTTGATTGTGGCAATTACGGAAATCTTCATCTAGTCCTCGTTGGCTTGCACTTTCTGCTACATTGAACACCCAAAATGGGTGGGAGTTGCTACAACCTGAATTGTTGATGAGAGGCAGCAGCAAACGGCCGTTAAACAACATACCATTACCCGCTTATGAACACACTAACGACGCTCAATTTGCTCCAACATGGCAACCAGCTCAAGCGCACAGCACGAACGGGCTGGGTGCAGCGGGGCGTGGTACAGGCGGAAAACGTGGCTGCCCACAGCTTTGGTGTGGTTTTTACGGCGTTGGTGCTGGCGGGGGAGGTAGAACGGCCGTTAAACCGCGAGCGCATCCTCCTCATGGCAACCCTCCACGACCTGCCCGAAGCCCTCACCAGCGACCTGCCCCCCGCCGTTTGGCAGCTTATGCCCCCCGGCAGCAAACCCAACGCCGAACGCACCGCCCTGCAAACCATGCTGGGCAACAGCAACAGCGACTTCATGACCGCCTGGGAAGAGCTGACAGCCAATGAAACCGACGAAGCCAAACTGGTTCACGATGCCGACAAACTCGACATGTTTTTACAGGCTCTGGTCTATGAACAGCAAACGGGCAACCAGCAGCTTGGCGAATTCTGGCACCCACCGCATCGGTTCTATTTTGCCGAAGCGCAGGCGATTTACGACGAGCTGCGCCAAAGACGGGGAAAGTAAACAGTAATCAGTAATCGGTCAAACTGTTTACTGATTACCGATTACCAATTACCGAGATTTGACAAAAACACCTATACTTCCCAACATGGATCGTCAATTGTGGCATGTGGAACGGCAAACAGTCCTATTGCCCCGGCTGCGCTGGTGCCATTCGTTTGGCAGCAAGCTGCGCGGGCTAACGTTTCGCCGTCAAATTGGCAGGGATGAGGGAATTGTGCTGGTAGAAGAGGAGGAGGGGCGGGTTTTAACGGCCGTTCACATGCTCTTCGTCTTCTGCCCCCTCGCCATCATTTGGGTCAACAGCCAGGGCGAGGTGGTAGATACCGCCCTCGGCCGGCCGTGGCGACCCGCCTACGTACCGCGCCGCCCCGCCCAGTATGTAATTGAACTACACCCCGACTGGCTCAACCAGCTTCAGCCGGGCGACCACATTGTGTTTCGTGAATGATAAAAAATAAGCTGTGGCAACGTATTAGGTATTGCGTCAAACAATACCCAATGCCCAATACCCAATCCAATAAATTCTTCCGGCTTATCGCCCCGCTCCTCACCGCTACCTTCCTGCTGCTCACCACCCGCGCCCTGCTGGCGCAGCAGGAAGACCCGCCACCCATTCCCCAAGTCCATGTGGTGGCCGACGGGGAAAATTTGACCATCATTGCCACGCAGTATGGGCTAACAGTGGAGGATTTGCTGCGCGTCAACAATTTAGCCAATGGCGATGTGCTGTTTGTGGGACAAGAGCTGGTGATTCCCGGCGGCAGCGGCGAAGCGGTTGCCACGCTCTACACGGTGCAGGCGGGTGACACGCTGGCGACAATTGCCGAGCAGTTCAACACAACGGCCGTTTCCCTCAGCGAAAGCAACCGGCTCATCAACCCCAACACCCCGCCCCCCGTCGGTCAAACCATCAACCTCGTCAGCCGCACCGGCTCGACCGCCCCCCAGCCCGTTCTCGGCCAGCCCTATCTGGTGAAACCAGGTGACAGCCTGCTCACCATTGCCACCAGCTTCAACCTTTCGCCCACCGTCATCATGGCGGCCAATCAGCTTGCCTACCCCACCTACCTCTTCCCCGGCCAACGGCTGCGGCTGCCCGCTGCCACCCCTTACCGCGACCTGCCGGGTGATTTGCTGGACGTAGCCATTGGCCCCCTGCCGCTAAAGCCGGGACAAACGGCCGTTATCACCCTCCAAAGCATTGCCAACGACCCACCCACCGGGCAGCTAGGTGAGCAGGTTCTCCACTTTGTTCCCAGCGACAGCGGCCACATGGCACTTATTGGCCTTGATGCCTTCACCCCGCCCGGCAACTATCCGCTCATCATCCACAACGGCAGCCAAACCAGCTTCAACCAGGCAGTGCAAATTGCCCCCAGCGACTATGTGACCCAGTTTGTCACCCTGCCAGAAACGCTCAACGCCCTGCTAGACCCCACCGTCCGCAGCGATGAGGAACTGGTTTTGGCTCCCATCTTTACCCAATTCACCGCCGAACGGCAGTGGAGCGGCCTGTTCCAAACGCCAGTTCTCAGCAGCACCTTTGTCACGGCGCGGTATGGCGACAGCCGCTCCTACAATGGCAACAGCGTCATCAGCTATCATTCCGGCGTAGATTTTGCTGGCGGCATCGGCACGCCGGTGGTTGCCCCGGCCAATGGCACGGTTGTCTTTAGCGATGTGCTGGAAGTGCGCGGTCTCACCATCATTCTCAATCACGGCCAGGGGGTCATGACAAGCTACTCCCACCTTTCGGAATCATTTGTGACGCTGGGGCAAGCGGTGGCAACCGGGGAAACAATTGGCGCGGTTGGCTCGTCGGGGCTATCAAACGGCCCCCACCTGCACTGGGAGCTGCGAATTCACAATGTGCCGGTAAACGCGCTGCAATGGACAGAACGGCCGTTTCCCTAACATAAGGGTTATTGCATACGCCTAATTCTTCCCCGCTTGACACCCCCAAGTCGGTTGCTATACTTTTATTCAATCATTAACATGAGCGTGGAACTGCCTCGGCAGCCTTCCCAAGCAGGAGAAACAAGACATGAATGTAGCTGATATTTTTAAAGAGATGCCCAACCGCCTCAACGTCGAGAAGGCCAAGGGGCTTGATGTAACGGTACAATTTGATCTATCTGGCGACGGCGGCGGACAATGGTATGTGCAAATCAAGGACGGCGCAGCAAACACCCATCAGGGTACAGCCGACAGCCCAGCCGCCACCATCCAAATGGATGCCCAAGATTATGCTGATCTGACAAGCGGCAAGCTCAACCCCATGACCGCCTTTATGACTGGCAAAGTAAAGGTTGACGGCGACCTCAACACCGTCATGAAGTTCCAGACGTTGTTTGCATAACTCTGTAGGGCGTAGGGCGTAGGGCGTAGGGCGTATGAAGCACCCCACACCCCACGCTACACGCTCCACCCCCTACGCGCCACTCCCCACCGCAATCTCCGCATACTCCCGCTTCTCCGCCGTTTCCGTCTCCACCCCCAACACCTGCAACAACTCGCTAATCAGCTCCGCCTTGCGCTCGGCATCACTGCGCGACCAGGTACGCGATTTGATTTCCAAAAAGTAGCCGGATAGTTCCGGCTGCAAAATCTGGTCAAGGTTAATAGCAAAATCAGTCCCTTTATATAAAACACGCCAGCGGAAACGATCTTTTTGGATTTCCAGCTCGTTGGCCGGAGCAAAATATTCCCGGTAAAAACGCAGACTGCGGTCGGCGGTAGCCAGATAGCGTGAGCGCGACAGGGTGACGGCGTTGGGAAACTCCACCCGCTCCCCCTTGCCAATGAGCGTCAGGCGGCTGCGCGACTGGTACACCTTGCCGTGTTCGTCCACATAATCATCCTCGCGGTAGCGCAGCCGCGCCGCGTCGGGGTCGTTGCCGTCAAAGAGGAAGTAATGGTCGTATTGCCGATAGTGGGAGCTTTTGCTGATGTCAAAGTCGCCGCTGTTGAGCTTGTCGTGAATGGGCTGGGCTTCGGCTATTGGCACCTTAATTTGCACCTCAAAGCTTTTTTGCCGCTCCACGCCGGAAAGCAGGATGAGCTTGTTGTAGGGGCTGGCTTCGCGCCGCTGGACAAAGGCATCAATTTGGGCGGCAACCTGGGCGGCTTCGCCAACGGCCGTTTCTTCATCCACCGTCAACAGTTCACCAGCGCGAAGCAGAAAACGGCCGTTGCACACCACATGCACCACATCCGTACTCTTCGCCGCATACACCAGCCGCGAATAAACCGCCTCCGGGTTGTGGCCGAAATGGGGTTGATTATGCACCCCATCCATCCGCACCACCGCCACATCCGCCCGCTTCCCCGGCTCCAAACTCCCCGTAATGTCGCCCATGTGCATCGCCCGCGCCCCGCCAATCGTCGCCAGCATCAACGCCTCCCGCGCCGGCAGCTTCGTCGGGTCGTTGGTGGCCGTCTTTGCCAAAAACGAGGCCAGCCGCGTCTCCTCAAACATATCAAGGTCATTGTTGCTGGCCGGGCCATCGGTGCCAATGCCCACATTGACCCCGATTTCCATCATTTTGGCAACCTGGGCAATGCCGCTTGCCAGCTTCAGATTGCTGGTGGGGCAGTGTGCTGCTCCTGCCCCCGCCTTTTTCAGGCTAAACATCTCCCCCTGGTCCAGATGGACGCAGTGGGCGGCCAGCAATTTGGTGTTCAAAATGCCATTCTTTTCCAGCCACGGCACCACCGGCATTCGGTTCGCCTCGCGGCAGTTGTCCACTTCCAACTTGGTTTCGGCAACGTGGATATGCAGCGGCACGTCCATCCCCCGCGCCAAATCGGCGCAGGCGCGGAGCAGTTCCGGGGTGGTGGTATACCAGGCGTGGGGAGCCACGGCGGGCTGAATGAGCGGGTGGCCGCGCCATTTTTCAATAAAGCGGCGGCATAATATGAGGCCATCTTCAAAGGTGGGGGAATCGGGGGTGGGGAAGATGAGGACGGTTTGGCCGAGCAAGGCCCTCATGCCAATGGCGGCTACCTCTTCGGCAATGTCGTCTTCGTAATAGTACATGTCGGCGAAGCTGGTCACGCCAGAGCGGATCATTTCGGCGCAGGCGATGCGCGACCCCAGCCGCACAAAGTCGGGGGTGACAAATTCCCGCTCTAGCGGCATCAGGTAGCCTAACCATACGTCCAGGCGCAAATCGTCGTTTAGGCCGCGCAGCAGGGTCATGGGGATGTGGGTGTGGGCGTTGACGAGGCCGGGCATGATGACGTGGCCGGTGCAGTCGAGGGTTTCGCGGGCGGTGTAAACGGCCGTTACCTCCCCCACCTCCCCCACCGCCACAATCGAATCGCCGTCCACCGCCACGGCTCCGTTGACAAAAATGTCAAAACGGCCGTTCATCGTCACCACCATTCCACCCGTCAAAAGAAGATCAACTTGCGCCATGTGTTATACCTCACTTTTCAACCATTATACCGATTCCTGTTATAATCAGAAACTTGATGGACAGTAATCGGTAAACAGTAATCGGTAAACAGTAACCAGTGTCCCGTACTGATTACTGTTTACTGTTTACCGTACACGAAGTGGTCGTGAAACGACATTACCGAAAACTGGAGGTGCAGAATGACCCGAATGGTTGATGTGATAGCCCATAAACGTGACGGCGGTGAGCTTTCGGCTGCCGAGATAGATTTTTTTATCCAGGGGTTTACCCAGGGCGACATTCCCGACTACCAGGCATCTGCCCTGCTCATGGCAATTTACCTGCGCGGCATGAGCCGCCGCGAAACGGTCGATCTGACGCTTTCGATGGCAAACTCTGGCGACCAGCTTGATCTCCATGACGTGGCTCCCTTTGTGGTGGACAAACATTCCTCCGGCGGCGTGGGGGACAAAACGACGCTGGTGGTAGCCCCCATTGTGGCGGCGTGCGGCGTGCCGGTGGGCAAAATGAGCGGGCGCGGGCTGGGTTCCAGCGGCGGCACGCTGGACAAAATGGAGGCGATTGCTGGCTGGTCGTTTGAGGTTCCGATGGAGCAATTCAAGCGGCAGCTGCTGGAAGTGGGGTTTGTGCTGGCGGGACAAACGGCCGTTCTTGCCCCCGCCGACAAAAAAATCTACGCCCTGCGCGATGTCACCGGCACCGTCGCCTCCCTCCCCCTCATCGCCGCCTCCATCATGTCCAAAAAGCTGGCCGCCGGAGCCGATGCCATTGTGCTGGACGTGAAAACGGGCAGCGGCGCCTTTATGTCCACCGTCGAAGCCGCCACCGATTTGGCGCAGATTATGGTAGACATTGGCACCGATGCCGGGCGCAAGGTGGTGGCGCTCATTTCCGACATGAACCAGCCGCTGGGAACGGCCGTTGGCAACGCCCTCGAAGTCAAGGAAGCCATTGAAACGCTGCGCGGCGGCGGCCCCGACCATTTTTGGCAGCACTGCCGTGAAACGGCTGCCCACATGCTGCTGCTGGCGGGCAAGGCCGACACGCTGGAAGCTGCCCGCGCCCTGGCCGACGAAACCCGCACCAACGGACGCGGATTGGCGACATTCCGGGCAATGGTGGCGGCGCAGGGTGGCAATGTGGCCCAGGTGGATGACCCGTCGCTGCTGCCGCAGGCGCAGTACATTGAGCCGGTACTGGCTCCTCGCGGCGGCGTGGTGGCAAGCATGAATACGGAAATGCTGGGCTGGACGGCCGTTCATTTGGGTGGCGGTCGGCTGATGAAAAGCGACCACGTTGATTACGCCGTTGGCTTTGAACTGCCCATCAAAATTGGCGACCGGGTGGAAGCGGGGCAGACCCTTGCCACTATTCACGCCAGCGACCCCGCCAAGCTGGCCGAAGCCCGCGCCGACCTTTTGGCGGCGATTCGCTGGTCGGAAACGGCCGTTAATCCGCTGCCGCACTTTTATGGGGTGGTGCAATGAGTGAAACGGCCGTTGTTCCCAGCCAGCAAAAGCAGGTGGTTTTTTATGAGGCGGAAATAACGGCCGTTTTAATCAACGGTGATGTCTATGCCTCTGTCCGGCACATGTGCCAGGTTTTGGGGCTGGACGTACAAGCCCAGACGCGGCGCATTGAACGGAATGATGTTTTGTCCGACGGGCAACGGGTAGCCACAGTGGCTACCCATCAGCGTGGAAACCAGGCCACCTATGTTCTACGCGCTGATTTGGTACCCATGTGGCTGGTTGGCGTTGACACACGCCGCATGGATGAAGATAAGAAGCAGCGGTTGATTGACTTCCAAAAGCGAGCAGCCAAACTGCTTTGGGAAGCGTTTCAACGGGGCGAATTAACGGATCCATTAGACATTGACCAACTGGCGGCGGCCGGCAATGAGGTGGCAAAGGCGTACCAAATCGGGCAGGCGATCATGAGTTTGGCACGGCATCAGCTACAGCTACAGCAGCGGGTAAATGAGCATGATCGTCGTTTGGAGGCGTTGGAAACGGCCGTTTCTTCTCCCGACCGCAAAATCAGCGATGCCCAGGCCATGGAGATCAGCCAGGCCGTAAAAGCCGTTGCCATGCTGCTCTCCAAACAAACCAAACGTAACGAGTTTGGTGGTGTTTATGGCGAAGTGTATCGCCGCTACAACATTACCAGCTACAAACAACTCCCGCTGTCCCAATTTGATGATTGCATGAAGTGGCTGAACGATTGGCGGGAAAATCTGGAAAGTCAATCTTTTTAGGAACGAAGATTAAATAAGTGGCGCAAGAAGTTCAACTTCTCAGAAGAAGTTGAACTTCTAAATGGACAGTTATTTAATTCCCATTCCTTAGGAGGCGGATTGAGCATAAACAGATCACGACAAATAAAAATCAAAGATTTCACAAATTCATTCGTGTTCGTCCATGTTCGTCCGTGTCCCATTTTCAAGAAGGAAAAGGAAAAGGCATGTTAGAAAAAGCAAAAGCATTACAAGCTGAACTGAGCCGCCTGCGGCGCACCATTCATATGCACCCCGAACTGGGGTTCGAGGAGTTACAGACGGGGGCGCTAGTCGCCCAAACGCTCAGCGACCTGGGCATTGAAATGCAGACTGGTGTTGCCAAAACCGGCATCATTGGCCGCATTGGTAATGGCAATGGCCCCGTCATTGGCATTCGGGCCGACATGGACGCGCTGCCGATTTTAGAGGCTAACGACGTGGCATACAAATCGCAGGTGCCGGGGAAAATGCACGCCTGCGGCCACGATTCCCACACCACCATGCTGCTGGGAGCGGCGATGTTGCTCAAAGACATTCCATTTGACGGCGAAATTCGGCTGATTTTCCAGCCGAGCGAGGAACGGCAGGATGGAGAAGGCAAAAGCGGCGGGATGCGGATGGTTGAGGAGCAGGCACTGGAAGGGCTGGATGCGGTGATTGGGCTGCACGTGGTCGGGATGCTGGATCGCGGCCACGTGGTTTTGGATGAGGGGTATGTGCTGGCAAATGTTGACACCATTTACGCCAAAGTCAAAGGCAAGGGGGGGCATGGCGCCCAGCCCCATTTGTCACGCGACCCCATTTTTATGATGGGGCCAATTTTGACAGCGTTGCACGGGATTGTTTCGCGCTGGGTTAGCCCGACGGAGCCGGCCGTGGTGACGGTGGGCAAGATGGTGGGCGGCACAGTGTCGAACGTCATTCCCAGTGAAGTGGAGCTGGAAATTACCTGCCGTAGCCTGAATGACGACGTGCGCGAGCAGTTGGTGCATGAGGTGGAGCAGGCTCTTTCGATTGCGCGGAATTTGGGTGGGGATTATGAGATGCGACGGGTGAAGGGGTATCCAGCTTTGTACAATGACCCGAAGGTGGTGGGATGGCTGCGGGAAACGGCCGTTGAGTTCCTTGGAGCCGACAACGTTCACGCCCGTGGGCCGTCAATGGGTGGCGAAGATTTTGCCTATATGAGCCGCGCCAGCCAAGGAGCGATGATCTTTTTGGGTGTCAAAGACCCCGAAGGGCCGCCCCGCTTCCTCCACCATCCTGAGTTTGATCTGGATGAAACGGCGATGCCGATTGGTGCCGCGCTGCTGGCGGAAACGGCACTGCGGTTTGTCAACAAGCGGTATCAGTAGTGATTGGGGATTAGAGATTGGAGATCGGAGATTGGAGAATTAACCAATCTCCAATCCCCAATCTCCAATCTCCAATTTTCCATTCCCATGAAAATCGGGCTGACTTTAGGTGGTGGTGCGGCGCGTGGTTCGGCGCACATTGGGGTGCTGCTGGAGCTGGAGGCGTTGGGGATTCGCCCTAACCTGATTACCGGCACCAGTATTGGCGGCATGATGGGGGCGTTATTGGCGATGGGGTTGACAATAACGGAAATCACGACCTTTTTTGCCAACCTCAGCGTTTCATCTATGTTCCAGTTAACGAAGCGTACCGTGCCGGCCGTCACCGGAACGCAAAAGGTTGAGAAGTTGCTGGTGGAAACGCTAAACGGCCGTCCCACCTTTGCCGATCTCAAAATCCCACTAGCCGTTGTCACCACCGATCTGGTTCATCGCCAGGTTGTCATTCTCGATGACGGCGACCTCATCTCAGCCGTGCTAGCAACCATCGCCATCCCACTGGTTTTTCCGCCGGTGGAGCGTGGTGAGCATGTGCTGGTGGACGGGGGCTTGCTGAACAACACCCCGTTTGACGTGGCGCGGGCGCGGGGGGCGACGTTTGTCATCGCCGTAGATTTGACCAATACGGCACCGTTTGGCACGCCGGTACCGCCAGACAAAAGCGGCACAGGGATGGTGGAGCGGATGCTGGTGCGGACGCAGCAGGGGCGAGCATGGCAAATTTTGTCCACCGTGACCGACATCATCACCACGCAGTCGTTTAATGCGCGGCTGGCTGTTTCACGGCCGGATGTGCTTTTGCGGCCAAAGTTGGGTACGATTGGGCTGTTTGATTTTCACCGAATGGAAGATGGGATTATGGCGGGAAGAACGGCCGTTCGTGACTCAACTGATCAGTTATCGGTAATCAGTAAACAGTAATGATCCGGCACTGATTACCGCTCTGAGGGAGACAACATGGAAGTACTAGGCATTGACATTGGCGGCTCCGGCGTCAAGGGAGCGATTGTAGACACCGAAACGGGGAAATTTGTGGGAGACCGGGTGCGTATTGACACCCCGCAGCCATCCACCCCCGAGGCCGTTGTTGGCGTGATGAAGGAAATTGTGGACACCCTGCACTACAACGGCCCCGTTGGCGTTGGTTTTCCGGCGGTGGTGCTGGACGGGGTGCTGATGAGCGCAGCCAACGTTGACCACAGTTGGATTGGCTATCCGGGGCAGCAAAAGATGGAGGAGCGGCTGGGCTGCAAGGTGACGCTGCTCAACGATGCCGACGTGGCGGGCATTGCCGAAATGCGCTTTGGCGCCGGCCGGGGGCGGCGCGGCGTGGTCATGATTTTTACCCTGGGGACGGGGATTGGCAGCTCGATGTTTGTCAACGGCCGTATTGTCCCCAACACCGAACTCGGCCATATCTATCTGCCCGGCCAGCCCGTTGGGCAAGATGCCGAAGACGTGGCCGCCAGCAGCGCCCGCACCAATGAAGATTTGTCCTGGGAAGAATGGGGCGGCCGACTCAACGTTTATTTTAACGAAATCGAAAAGCTTTTTTCACCCAATTTAATCATCGTTGGCGGCGGCGTGAGCAAAAAGTATGAGGAGTTCTTCCCCTATATCAAAGTCCGTGCCGAACTCCAGCCCGCCCAGCTTCGCAACAAGGCGGGGATTGTGGGAGCGGCATTGGCGGCGATTGGGGAGGGGCTGTGAACAGTAATCAGTAATCGGTAATCAGTGACCAGTACTGATTACCGATTACCGATTACTGATTACCGAAAATGTTACGGCAGAAACCAGGACAACGGCTGGCCTATTTACCAACGGCCAACGCGGAAACGTTGGCAGAGCATCTGATTGCGTTTGCCAATGGGGATGGGGGGCTGATTGTGCTGGGGGTGGATGAGCGCGGCCGGCCGTTAACGGCCGTTTGGGAAGAAGAAGCCGAAGCCGCCCTGCAAGAAGCCGCCACCCTTTGCCGCCCCCCCGTCCCCACCCGCTGGCAGCCCGTGGAAACCAGCGACGGCAACCTCATTGGCATCAACGTCGCCCGCAGCACCGAACTCCACAGCCTGCACGATGGGCGCGTCCTCGTGCGCAGCAGTTCCCTCAATCGCCCCCTCTCTGGCAGCGAAATCCGCACCCTGGCCGCCAGCAAAAACTCGGCCGAATTTGAAACCCAGGTGGTGGCCGGAGCCAGACCGTCCGACCTCGACCAGGACGTTATCCGCGACTATCTGGACCGGCGTGAACGGCGCGGCGCGGCCAATGTCGGCTCCACCGAAGAACTGCTTTTTGCCGTGGGAGCCACTGACCGCGACGGCAACCCTACCACCACTGGCATTCTGCTGTTTGGCAAAAACCCGCAAATGTTTTTCCCGCAAAGCGGCGTGGTTTTTGTCAAATTCCCTGGCACCGAACCGCGTGGCGAAGATGGGGGGATTGGCTATGGGCGGCGTGCCGAACTAACGGGGCCGGTAGCGCGAATCATTGAGCGTGCCTGGAACATCGTTTTTGAGGAAATGCGGGTGGGGGCCACGGTCAACCGGCTGGAGCGGGAGGAACTGACCGAATACCCTCGCTTTGCCGTGCGCGAAGCGTTGGTCAATGCCGTGTGTCACCGCGATTACCGCATTCAGGGGCGGCGCATTGAGCTGCGGATGTATGCCGACCGGCTGGAGATCATTAGCCCTGGCGGCTTGCCCGGCTATATGACGCTGGATAATTTGGTGGAGGAGCATTTTTCGCGCAATCCACGCCTGGTAAACGGGCTGTTCCAATGGGGCTACATTGAGGAACTGGGGCTGGGGATTGACCAGATGATTGAGGAGATGGTGCAGTATGGGCACCCGCCGCCGCAGTTTCGGGCGACTGATTATTCGTTTACGGTGACGTTAGATAATAAGAAGGAACGGCCGTTTGCCCCCAAATGGACCCGCAACATGAACGAACGCCAGGCCCGCGCCCTCACCTTCATCCGCGAAAACGGCAGCATTACTAACCGCGACTACCAAAACCTCTGCCCCGATGTCTCCCCCGAAACCCTGCGCCTCGACCTCGTAGATCTCGTTGAAACCGGGCTGCTGCTCAAAATTGGCTCCAAACGTGGCACCCACTACATTTTGAAATAACGGTATGGAATGGGGATTAAATAACTTGTCCCTTTAGAAGTTCAACTTCTCAGAAGAAGTTGAACTTCTTCTGAACTTCTTGCGCCACTTGTTTTTTTGAAATAACGGTATGCAATCCGTTTCCTTTGTGATACCATTGTGAAAAATTGATCGAACATAGAAGAGTTGGAGATTATGGAGTTTGTAACACCCACCATCAACATCTTAATCGTTTTACCCGTTATCCTTGTGGCGGGAGGGGGTGCGTTGCTCATGCTTTTGGAGCTGTTTATGGCCGAAGAGCGTGTTAAGCAACTGGCACCTACAGTAGCCATCGTCGTTTTGGCACTGGCATTTCTGCAAACCATTGGGCTGTGGGGGCAAACCCACACCACCTTCACCCCCGAAGGCGGCTCTCCCATGGTCATTCTCGATAACTTTGCCACCTTCCTCAACGTCATCTTCCTGCTGACGGGTTTTTTCACCGTCCTCATTTCGGTAAACTACCTGCCACGGGTGGGGCTAAATCGGTCTGAATATTACATGCTCATGCTCTTTTCCCTCAGCGGCATGATGCTCATGGGCATGGCTAACGATTTAATTCTCATCTTCCTGGCTCTGGAAGTGCTATCCATCCCCCTCTACATTTTGGCCGGGCTGTCTCGTCCGCGCCCAGAATCTGAAGAGTCGGCGATGAAATATTTCTTCCTCGGTGCCTTCTCCTCGGCCATCTTTGTCTTTGGCATTGCCCTTACCTATGGCGCGACCAGTTCAACGGCCCTGCCGGTCGTCCTGGCTGGTGTAAGCAGCGGTGGCGGGTTGGCACTGGCTGGCGTGGCTATGCTGCTGGTGGGCTTTGGGTTCAAGACTGCCGCTGCCCCCTTCCACATGTGGACACCAGACGTATATGAAGGTGCCCCCACCGTTGTGACGGCATTTATGTCAGTTGGGGCAAAAGTAGGGGGCTTTGCCGCCATGCTGCGCGTTTTTGTTTCAGCCTTTGGCTCCCTGGGTGACGCATGGGTGCCGGCCGTAGCTGTCATTGCTGCCATCACCCTCATCATCGGCAACGTGGTCGCCATCATGCAGCCCAACATCAAACGAATGCTGGCATATTCAAGCATTGCCCACGCTGGCTACATTTTGATGGCTGTCGCTGCCAGCGTCAACAGCCCCGACGGCGTTAGCGCGGCACTGTTTTACATGTTTGCCTATTTGTTCACCAACCTCGGTGCCTTCGCCATTGCTATCGCTGCGGAGCGCAAGCTGGGTGAAGGGGTGATGCTGGATGATTACAAGGGGCTTGCCAAGCGCAGCCCATTGCTGGCTTTGGCAATGGCCTACTTTATGCTGTCGCTGACGGGCATTCCGCCAACGGGTGGTTTTTCCGGCAAGTTCTTCGTCTTCCGCGCTACGCTGGAAGCGGGGCTGGTGTGGCTGGCGGTGGTGGGTGTCATCACCAGCGTGGTGTCGGGCTACTACTACCTGCGGGTGGTTTACCTGATGTATATGTACGATGGTGAGGGAGAACTGCACACAAAACCGGCACTGTTAACGGCCGTTGCGCTCACCGTTCTTGCCACCCTTGTCCTCGGGCTGTTGCCGGGCGGATGGTATGAAATTACCAAACAGGCGGCTCTGCAAGGGCTACAGGTGCTGGCTGGCGGCTAAGGCCGGCTGACTTTTGCGAGATGAAAAACGGCCGTTTTGCAAAACGGCCGTTTTTTTGATCCCATGATCCCACTAAAACTCCACCGTAAACACCGCCCCCTGCGGCTCATTAGCCGTCACATAAATCTGCCCCCCGTGTGCCTCCGCCACTATACGACATAGCGCCAACCCCAACCCAATTTGCGATAGCCCTTCCCGCTTTAAAGACACAATCTTGAATTTATCAAAAATATTGCGCCGTTCCTCTTCAGGAATCCCCGACCCTTCGTCGGACACCTGAATACGCCGCACAACCCCAGCGGCTTGCTCATTTACTTCATGCAGGCACACCGTTATTGTGCCGCCCGTCGGGGAAAACTTTAAGGCATTAGAAAGCAAATTATCCAGCATTCGGCTAAACAAGGTCTCATCTATCGGCATAACAAGCGGCCGTTTGGGCATGTCCAGGACGAGCTTGATTTGACGCAGTTGTGCCAACAGTTCATACCGGGACACAAGCTGTTGCACCAATTGACCCAAATCGCAAGGTTCACGATTTAACAGCAGCTTATCACGCTCCATCTTGGCAACCAGCAACATATCGTTGATAAAGGATTCCAGATGGCGCACTTCCGATTGAACTGTTTGCAAAGCCTGTAAATCTTTTGCAGCCAGATTTTGCTGCTTTAACACCAGGCCAACTTGCAGAGCAATGGCAGCAAGGGGGGTACGCATGTCGTGAATAAGCATATTTGCCATGTCCTCGCGCAGTTGCAGCATCGCGTTCAGGGCATCATATTGCTGCTTTACGCGCAACATGGAGCGTACTCGCGCCCGCAGCTCTGAACCATTGACCGGTTTGGAGACAAATTCATCAGCTCCGGCGTCCAACCCGCGTACCAGGGAATCTTTGCTGTCCAGGGCAGTCACCAAAATGATAGGTACGTGCTGCCATTTGGGATGGTTTTTCAGACGGTGGCATACATCAAACCCGTTTAACTCTGGCATCATCACGTCCAGCAAAATGACATCAGGGTTCAGGCTGTCAATTTGGGCAAGCAGGTTTAGCCCGCTTTCAACGAGCAACATTTCGTAATTTTCCGGGTATAACAAATCAGCCAGGGTTTCACGGGCAATCACGTTATCGTCTACGATACAGACCCGAGCGGTTTCTAACATGGTTCTACAATCTCTCTTTTTGGCGGTGTCGCCCCATTTTAGCCAACAACCGTTTCATCATGGCTTACTGCCTTGCCTAAAACGTCCTTAAGTTGTCTGATTTTAAATGGCTTGCGTAACAGGTAGTTTGCGCCAGCGTGAACGGCCGTTTCCCACTTTTCCTCAATATCGGCACCCGTCAGCACCACAATCGGCGTTTTGGCAAGCCGCTCTTGCTGGCGAATGCGGCGAATCGCACTAAGGCCATCCACACGTGGCAGGTTCAAATCCATCAAAATAAGGTCTGGGTGATGCTGGGCAGCGTGAGAAACGGCCGTTTCTCCATCTCTGGCAACCAGCAAATCATACCCCAACCGGGGCAGCAACGCGGCCACCGTCTCCACAATGGCCGCATGGTCTTCACCAAGCAGGATTAACGGCCGTTCGCGCCCCGACTGCACAGCAAACAACCCATTGTGCCGTCGCCAGGGAAAAATCACCGTAAACCGGCTCCCCTTCCCCGGCTCACTCGACACCTCCACCTCGCCATTGTGCAGCCGCGCCAGCCGGTACACCAGCGCCAACCCCAGCCCCGCGCCGCCGTGCCGCCGCGACAAACTGCCGTCTAGCTGCCGAAACAACTGAAACAACTCCTGTATGCCCGCCTCATCAATCCCAATCCCCGTATCCCACACCGTCAGCCGCACAAATTTCTCATCCTCAGCGGGTCTAACTTCCACCCCCAGTTCACCCATTTCCGGGGTAAACTTCACTGCATTGTTGAGCAAGCTAACCAGCAACTGCTGCAAACGCCGTTCGTCGCCAGCAATGATCAAGGTGTCCGGCTCCACAGTCAGTTGGATGGTTTGGCGCTTGGCATCAGCCAGCGGCTGCACAGCCGCCACACTGCGCTGGCAAATGGTTACCACATCTACCTGCTTAAACTCAATCTCCAGCTCCCCAGCTTCAATTTTGGCAATATCCAGCACCGTGTTGATCAACCCCAAAAGCTGATAGCCACTTTCCTGAATCCGCCCCACGGCATGAAGTTGTCGCTCGTTCAACACCCCAAAAAGCCCTTCTTGCAGCACCTCCGCCTTGCCCAAAATGCCGGTCAGTGGTGTCCGCAGCTCGTGGCTCATACTGGCAAGAAACTCATCCTTGGCTCGCGCTGCCCGCGCCAGCTCTTCATTCATGGCCTTTAGCTGTTCTTCGCTGCTCTGAATGCTGGCAAACAGCCGGGCATTTTGCAGGCTAATGGCAATTTGCCGAGCCACCGTTTGCAAAATATCAACATCTGCCTGGCGGAATCGGTTTGTCTGGCTGTCCTGCACATCCAGCACGCCCAGCAGCCGGTCATGAACAACCAGGGGAATGGCAATCTCTGAGGCGGTTCCGGGCAGCAGCTTGTTGGGCAGGTAGTAGGGCGAGGCGTGAACATTGTTGATCATCACCATTTCTTGCTTCCGCGCTGCCCAAGCCACCACGCTTCGCTCATGGGTTATGGGAATGGCAAAGGCTTCATCGAGCAACAGTTGCCCGACGTCGCCGGAACCCGTTTGCAGCACCAGATCAGTGTGGTTTTCATCTAACAAGAAGATGTGGACGTGGTAAAAGTTAAATTGGCGCTGGATGAACGAAACGGCCGTTTGCATCAACATCGTCGGCTCCAGAATCATCGTCGTTTGTTCCGACAGTGCCGCCGCCCGCCGCAGCAAGCTCGTCATCTGAATCCGCTCCTGCTCCGCCTGCTTCCGCTCCGTAATGTCCACCGCCTGAGCCAGCAGTTGATTCGGCTCATTCAACCCATCGCGCAACAGCACCCCTTGCAGCAGCACAAAAGCCGTCTGCCCCGCCTTGTTACGATACCGCACCTCCCGCGAAAACTGCCCCACCTGCCCCGACAACAGCCGCCGCACATCCATCTCCACGCCAGGGATATCCCCCGGATGCACCGGCATTACCAGCGAATCCTCTAGCAACTCCGCTTCCGAATAGCCAGAAAGTTCACAATACGCCTGGTTCACCCGCACGCACGTTTGGTTAAGCGCAACAATTGCCATGCCAATAGGAGCCTCATCAAACAAAAGTCGGAACTGCTTCTCCCGCTGCCCCAGTGCCTTTTGTGTTTGCTTTAACCCGGTGATGTCCTGTGCTACACAGACAATGCCTGTCACCACGCCCTGATCATCCCGCAAAACCGAACTGGAAAAAACAATGGGGATTTCTCGCCCCTGGCTGGCAATATAGGCAGCCTCAATGTTGCGCAGCGGCGCATTTGCCAGCAATTCCACCAGGCCAATGTCTTGCAGGGGAAAGGTGCGGGCGTTGAGGATGCTGCCTAACGGCCGTTCAATCAACTCCTCTTCCGTGTACCCCAACAAAGCACACGTTGCCGGGTTCACCTCCTGAATACGGCCGTTGGGTGCCACCACCATAAACGTATTGATCATGGACTGAAAAATGCTGTCCAAATAGGCCGATGACACCCGCGCCTGCTCCAGATTTTGCACCAGTGCCTGCACGCGCCCCGACATCTCCGCTAATTCAAACGACGGCTCATTCTGCAAACGGTGCAGCGTCTGCTCAATCTGCTGCAAATCGGCAAACTTGTTGGTAAATTCAGCCAATAAGCGGTTGATCAAATACACAGCGGCCGTTAGCCCCACCCCAAATGCCAGCAGCACCATCCCCCAGAAACGCCACGACGATGCCTCGCCTAGCAGTAGACCCAAAACCCCGACCAGCAGCGGCCAGGGCCAGGCGTATTTCAGCACATATACGATCAGCCGATTTCTCTGTGTGTCCATGAGTACAACGATGTGGCGGTTATGTCAGGCATGAGCCAAAACAGCAACCGCTTTAAAACCCGGAAAGTAAACTGGCTCGCCGACGGAACGCTAAAACAAACGTGCCTGCTGCCAAATTTGAATACTACTTTCCGGCAGCCCTACAATGCGCTTAAACCGATTACACGTTGCCGGTGAATAACCAGCATAATCGTTATTGAAGAATCCGTAAATACGCTTTATGTCCTGCTGCATGGGTTCAATTTGCTGCCACCAACGTGCCAGATATTCTGTTTTGTCTAAAATTTCCTTGTCTTTGGTGGCAAATTGGCCGTGCGGGCCGATAAAGCGCAGGTAGAGGAAATCAGTGGTGCGGTGAATGCGTTTTTCTAAATGGATGTAGTCTGTGGCGCACCAGCAGATGTTGTGTTTGGCAAGCAAAACGGCCGTTTCTTCCCCCTCCCACGACCGATGACGAAACTCCACCGCAAACCGCACTTCGGCCGGCAACTGCCGCAGCAGATGAGCTAGCTTTGACCGCTGTGTGGCCTCAAACGCTGGCGGGAATTGCAGCAAAATCGCCCCCAACGTGTCACCCAGAAACTGCATTCGCTCGACAAAGACCAAAATATCGGCCGTTGCCGCCTCCAGATCCGACTCATGGGTAAATGCTCGCGGCACCTTGGGGCAAATCTGGAAACCAGCCGGCACCATTTGCCCCCAACGCACCACCCTGTCCAGCGGCGGCGTGCCGTAAAACGTGGAATCCATCTCCACTGCCCCAAACCGCTCAGCATAATAAGGCAAATAATAGCGCGAGGCCAACCCTTCGGGGTAAAACACCCCCTGCCACTGCGCGTAGCTGTATCCCATTGTACCCAAATACCATACAGGTTCCATGCCTGTATTATACCTGTTTTCCTCGCACGAGAATGCGTTATCTTACTCTTGGTCAGCCAAAAAATCTTCCAGCGGCGTATCCCCCTCCTCCACCAGCGAGCGGCGCGTTTTGCCACCCTGTTTGGGGTCTTCAACCAACCCCATCTCATGCAGCGTCTCCATCAGCCGCGCCGCCCGTGGGTAGCCCAGCCGCAACCGCCTCTGCAAAAACGAGGTTGATAAATAATCCTGCTTTTGCGCCAGCTCGATGGCCGCTTCCAACAGCATATCGGTTTCATCCAGCAGAGCGTGTTTGGCAATAAGCGTTTCCCAGGGCGGCGAACTGGTTTCGGGCGGCGGCGCGGTTTGCTGCCAAAACGCCACGATCTGCTCAATCTCACCATCGCTGGCAAACACCCCCTGAATTCGCGCCGGGGCACTGGCTTCAGGCGACAAAAAGAGCATATCGCCCTTGCCCAAAAGCTGCTCCGCCCCCACGCTATCTAAAATAACGCGGGAATCAATGCCAGAGGCCACGGAAAAAGAAATGCGGGCGGGAAAATTGGCCTTGATCAACCCGGTAATCACATCGGTCGAGGGCCGTTGTGTTGCCACCACCAAATGAATCCCCGTCGCCCGCGCCATCTGCGCCAGGCGGCACAGCGTCCGCTCCACGTCGCCGGGGTAAGTGTGCATCAGGTCAGCCAGCTCATCAATAAAGACGGCCATGTAGGGAAGCTGTGTTCCCTTGCTGGCTTTGCGGTTATAGCCACTCAAATTCCGCGCCCCGGTCTTGGTAAACAGCTCATAGCGGCGATCCATTTCGGCTGTTAGCCAGCGCAGCACCCCCACGGCGCGGTCGGCTTCAACTTCGACGTTGCCAATCATGTGGGGCAAGCCATTAAAACGAATCAACTCCACCTTTTTGGGGTCAATCATGACCAGCTTAAGCTTTTCTGGCGGGTTATTGAAAACCAGACAGGCAACCAGGGCATTGATGCAAACAGATTTACCAGAGCCGGTGGTTCCGGCAATGAGCAAGTGGGGTAATTTTGCCAAATCAATGGCAACGGGGTCGCCGGAAACGTCGCGCCCCAGGGCGACGGCCAGCGGCGACTTGAGCTTGAGGAAGGATCGGTCGGTGACGGTGGTTCGCAGCCGAACGGCCGTTACGCTTTCATTCGGCACCTCAATGCCCACCACCCCCCGCCCCGGCACAGGGGACTGGACGCGCAAACGGGGCGTTGCCAAAGCCAGCGCCAGATCCCGCTGAATGGCGCGAATTTGCCCAACCCGCACTTTTTGCTCGCGCACGGTGCCATCGGGCATTTGTTGGTGGGAATAGCCAGGGACAATGCCAAACTGGGTAACGGCTGGCCCCCGGCGAATTTCGGCATCGGGGATGGTGGCGGGCAGGCCAAAATCAACCAGGGTCTGCTCGATAATTTGCTTCTTCTGCTGCACCTCGGCTGGATCCAAGGCTGATGTTTGCTCTTTGTCAAGCAGGGAAAGGGGAGGCAGTTGCTTGCTGCGCCGACCGATTGGCTCATCCCGATCTTCCTCTTCCTCCTCTTCGGCAATGATGGCTGGCACGGGGACAGGGATGGCGATGGGAGGGCGTGAGGGGGGAGAAACGGCCGTTACACGCGGTTGTGGCATCATCTCCTCGCCCCAGTTCTCCAGCCAGTCGGCCAGTTGGTACAGTCCTTCCAGAAAATCTACCCAGCGGTAGCGTGTTAGCAGCGCCACCCCCCAGATAAAAAACGAAAGATAAATCAGCCCCGTAAGCAATGGTCCAAGAAAATCGAGCAACGGGGCGGACAATGCCCAACCAAACAGCCCTCCGCCCAATCCACGATACGCATCGGACAAGGCGTAGCTGCCCCACTGATGGCTGAGGGGAAGAAGCGACAGCAGTGCCATCTCGAACCCCACAATTTGGCTTGGCTGCACGGAATACGGCCGTTCGATACGCCGCAACGCCAAATGAACGCCAACGGCACCGAGGGAAAATAGCAGCGGGAAAATGCCCCAGCCAAAGGCTTGGCGCATAAACTTGCTTGGCACCGCCACCCAGTTGGTGGTGATTAACCCAATAAGACCAAGAATGGTGAGAAGGGCAAAAAGAAACAAAAAAATCCCGGCAAGTTCAACTCGCCAGGGAATTAATTGGTCAATGATATATTCGTCCGGGGTTTTCGGCGGCGCGGGTTCCGCCTTACGGGAACGGGGTGTTGTTGATTTACGGCGGGCCATAGGCAAACGGCCGTTTGCTACCCCCGGCTCGCCCCATTCGACAAGCCACGTAGGCTCAACGCCAACCGCTTACTCGACGCATCAACCGTCAGCACCCGCGCCATCACCGTCATGCCCGATTGCACCACGTTGCGGGGATGGAGAAACGAACCTTCAGCCAGCTCCGAAATATGGATTAGCCCCTCCAGTTCCTCTTCCAACAGCACAAACGCCCCATAGTTAACAATGTTGCTCACTACCCCTTCCACCAGTTGCCCTGGATAATACCGCTGTTCTGCTGTCCGCCACGGGTCGCGCTTGGTACGCTTCAAGCTCAGCGCAACCCGCTGGTTACGCCGATCTACATTCAGCACCACCACACTCACCATGTTGCCCGGCTCCAAAATATCGCTGGGATGCAGCACACGGCTCCACGAAAGTTCAGAGATATGGATTAACCCCTCAACCCCACCCAAATCAATAAAGGCACCAAAATTAGTCAGGTTTGTAACTTCGCCCTCAATCTGGTCGCCTATTTTAAGATAAGAAAGAAGGTTTTCGCGTTCCTCAGCCTTTACCTGCGCCGCCCGTTCCGACAAAATCAGTCGGTTGGTGGCTCGGTTCACTTCAATAATTTTGAGTGTCAGCGTCTTGTCTTGCCATGCTTGCAATGCCCGCACCCGCTCACGCTCAACGTGAAACTGGGGCAGGTCAACCAACTGCGAAGCAGGCACGAAACCCTGAATGCCTTTCCACTGCACCAGTAGCCCGCCTTTATTGTGGCCCGTAACCGGCAGCTGAAGCTTCTGGTCAGAATCGAACATCTCCTGCGCCAATTCCCACGGGTCTTCAACCTGTGGTTGACCGCCATCAGCCCAGCGAAAACGGCCGTCAAGCCGTTCGTTCAGTGAACTCCAACTGGTTTCTTGTGCATCAGGGGGGGAAATCGGGCGTAAGGATTCTTCTTGTTCAAACAGGGCTGCCCAGTACGAATCATCTACTTCAGGCCGCCGCGTTGGTTGGTTATTGGGATCTGAACTCATTTCCATTACTCTCTGACCCATGAAAGAAATTGTTCATTGTTATCACAGGATCGATTGCTAACTTTAAATAAAGCTTTTAAGGCCACACTTATTATAAGGGGTGATAGAAGTGTGTCAAATTTAGGTAAAATTTGCTGCTTTTGCTTCGCTTTGAATAGATGCAAGGTTGGTGCTTATCCTGTAAGGTTAACGATATGGATGATTTGATTACACAAACGGCCGTTTTCCCCCATCTCCACACCCGCTGGCTCGGCCACACCTACCACTATTTTCCCGCTATTGGCTCCACAAACAGCTACCTTAAGGCACAAACCACGCTGCCACATGGAACCGTTGCCATTACTGATTTTCAGGAAGCGGGTCGTGGCCGCTTTGACCGGGTTTGGCAAGCACCAGCCGGGTCAGCCCTGCTCTTTTCCGTGTTGCTGCACCCCAACTGGGAAGCTGGGCGGGTAGGGTGGCTGGGAATGATTGCTGGGCTGGCCGTATACGACGCCGTAACGGCGGTGGCGGGGCTGGAACCACAACTCAAGTGGCCCAACGATGTAGTGCTGTGGCAGGAGGAAGCGTGGCGTAAAGCATGTGGACTGTTGGTGGAAGTAGAATGGGGGGCAAACGGCCGCTTAACAAGCGCGATCATCGGCATCGGCCTCAACGTCAACCTGCGCCCCACAGATCTCCCCCATGCTGCCACAATGTCAGCTACCAGCCTGCAAATCGCCGCTGGGCAACCAGTTGCCCGCCGCCACCTGCTGTGCTACCTCCTCCAACGGCTAGAGCAGCGGTATGAGGCAGCCGACCAGGGTGAATCGCCGCAGCGGGAATGGGCAGAGAAGTTGGTAACGTTGGGGCAGAGGGTGGTGGTAACGGCCGTTTATGCTACCCATCCCCCCATCGAAGGCATTGCTGAAGCCACCGACAGTTGGGGACAGTTGCTGGTGCGTGACGACAACGGACACATCCACACCGTCACTGCCGGGGATGTGACACTGCGTCCAAAGCAAACATGAACCGTTGAGTCAGGTAAAAGCAAGAGATAAAGAGATTGCGAGATTGTACAAAACCAACCACGCAATCTCCTAATCTCTCGATCTCCCAGTCTCATTCCTCCTCCACTCCTTTATTTTGTAAACCCACAATAAAAAGCTGGCCGCTCAGGTTGACTTTTTACGTAAATAAGGGTAGCCTATCAGTAATGTTTGTCGCCAACACATTCTTTGCGGAGGTTCATCATGAATGATGAATTAGATGAACTGTTAACAGACGAGGAGCCGGAAACCGAGGCTGCCGAAGCCGTCACATCTTCCAGCACCCTAAGTCAGGACGAGGAAGATCGGCTGCGCCGCATCGCTACCCGCGTCTCGACCTCGCACGAGGCACTTGACGAGGGTGGTTCTGGTTCTACCTGGCGCAGTTTTTCCCCCGCACAGCGCCTCATTCTCGCTGTTCTGGTTCTGCTAAACATCCTGGTGATCAGTTTCGGCTTTTTAGTCGTCACAGGTCGCTTCTCGCTTTAGCAGCAGAACGCGAAAATCGGGTAAAAAAAGAGCGTACCTTTTTAGGTACGCTCTTTTCATTTACGGGGTTTCTTCCGTGGTAGCCGGAGCCGTTTCACCCCCGCCACCCGTCTCCACGGTCGGCACAATCCCCGGCCCTGGCAGCACCAGCGTCGGAATCGTTCCCTCCGGCGTAAAGATTAGCTTGTCCGTCGGGTTAATCGCCTCCGCATTGGCCTGCACCATCAGCAGCCGCAGATATTCAGGGTTATCGGTATAGATTTGCGCCAGTGCCAACTGCAAAGCCACATCGGCGCTTGCACGCTCGGCTGCTGCCGCCGCCAATGCTTTGTTAATCTCCAAATCGCGCTGCGCTGCCAGCAATTCATTCCGCTTTTGTGCATCAATCTTCGCCTGCTCGGTGTCCAACCGGGCGATGTCATTCGCCCGTTCCGCTTCAATAATCGCCAACTGCGCTTCCAGCCGCTGCTGCTCAAGCTGAGCCAGCGTAATTTGCTGCCGTGTCTGCTCCTGAATCCGGCTTTGCTCCACGCGGATTTCACCTTCCTGCCGCGCCTGCTCCGCCGCCGCTTCCGCCTTGGCCTTTAGCTCATCCTGCGCCGCCTTCTCCGTAGACAACCGACTTTGCACAATTTGATCCAGTGCCACCTGCACTTCTGGCGACAAAATAACATCGGGCACCACCAGGTTTTCCACACGCAGGTTTAACCGCCCTGTTAAATCATTGAGTTCGGAATCAATGCAGGCACGCAGCTCATCCCGCGCTGTTCCTACCACATTGTCATCAAAGGTACGGTCGCCAATGCACACTTTCATAGATTGCTGGGCCAGATCCTGCACTCGCGTCCGTACCAACTCATCATTGAGGTAAAGATCACGATATTGCGCCCAACCCGTCCGCAGCAAATCACGGTTTACCAAACCAGGACGGAAAATATCGCCGCTTACCACCAACCCAATTCGCTGTTTGTCCTTGGTAATTAGCTCCTCATCGCTCACCTGAAAGGTAACTGCCTGGGTAGACACCCGCTCCAGCCGCACAAACAGCCCCACGTCGCTGTAAACACCGGGGCCAACGACTTCAACAATGCGCCCGCCCTGAAAGCGAACACCAACTTCCTGCTCTTCAACCGTTTGGAAGAGGTAGAAAAATTGTCCGATCAGTGACCCAATCAGGGAAATGGCGATGATGGCGAGGATGATAATGATTAACGGCCGTAAAAACCGACTCCGACTCCGTACTTGCTCCATAACACACTCCTTTCATGCTGAAATTGAGAGACCAGGAGATTAGGTAATTGATGACTGCCCAAACCCTCTGTCTCTTTTTTAACAAATACTATGGGTTCGTTCGTTAATAACTTGGGATTTAGAAGTTCAACCTCTGAAAGAAGTTGAACTTCTGCAACTGCAAAGTTGTTTTTGATTGCACCCTATGCCTCAAATAGTACCAAATATGGGGTGATTTGGACATTAAACCGATTTACAGCGCAGATATACCCCCCTTATCATTTGAACCGCAAAGCACGCAAAGGAAGAAAAGGAAACAAGCTAAATCTTTGCGATCTTTGCGGTGAAATCTGCTTCTCTTTACCAAACCTAGGGAGCGGTGATTTCCTCACCTGGCCGGTATTCACGCTGCAAATGGGCGCGGATGTCGGCTTCATCCAGCCAAACGGGTTTGAGCTGCTGCCGCACAAACAAGGGAGCCTGATCCGCATAATGGGGTGACGTTTCATCCAGGGTGGCAGTGCCAAACTGGTGCAGGCTGCGGGAATGGGCATTGCCGGCCGCATCCCACGTCACCAGCAGCACATAGGAATCACCCGCCACGCCGCGCAAACGGCCGTTTTCCTCCTCCCGCTCCCCATACACCGCATACAGCGTATCCGGCGCACCCCCCACCGGCAAATCCAGCCCGCCCCGCTGCAACCGGTTCACCGACCCCCACGGCACGGCCACCGTACCAAACTGGGTTATCAGTTGGTCAATGGTTTGCTGGTAGGCGGCAAGAACGGCCGTTTGTCCCACATCATTGCCAATCAGCTTATCCACACTCAAATGCACCCCCTCCGTTTCATTCAAATAGTAAAGCGTCAGCACCAGCAGCGTTGCTCCCTGGCTATCTGGCGTGGTGCGCCTGTCCCAGCCGCGCAAAATCGCCTGCCCCGCCTGCGCGTTGCGGTCGGGCAAATTCGCCGCCACAATCCACTCCACCATCTTGTCCACATCTGACCCCGCCCCATACGCCGTGTCAAACTTGTAGGCCGTAAACTCCAACTCGGTAATGGACGAATCGCTGCCCAGCAAGCTCAGCGACCGCTGCGCCCGGTTCGACATCCGCGTTTCAATGCCAAGCGAGGCCGCATACGCCGCCGGATCGGGGTTGCCATCGCCAATGGTTGTTTGAAACGGGCTGCTGTTGCTGTTTTGCACAAACCCCGACGGCGGGTTCAGCACCTGCGGCAGTTGCTCAAACGGCAAATATTCCGTCCACAGCGTTTCTGACGTATCACCCGGCACATATTGGCTCCAATCGTACCCCTCCACCCGCAGCGGCAGCCGCGCATTGTAAAGGTAGTAAATATTCCCCTCACGGTCGGCATACCCCACGTTAAAGGTCGGCAAGGGGCCATCGCGCATCGCCGCCTGCCATTCGCCAAAGTTTTGCGCCTTATTGAGCCGCAACCACTGCTGTGCCAGCCCCAGTTCGCCCATCCCGGCATAGCGCACGGCATACACTCCGTGCGGCTGCCGCACCGTGGGGCCATAAACCGACCACAGCACCTCACGCCGCACCGTCCAGGTAAGCCGCCCCAGCAATTTCACCGTAATCGGTGCTTGCCGTACTTCCAAATCCAGCCATTGGCCGTCAAAACGGTATTGGTTGGGATTGTCGGGGTTCATTTCTAGCACAAACACGTCAATCAAGTCAGGGCTGCTGACGGTAAACCCCCAGCCGAGGTCACGATTGTGGCCGTGCAGCACAAAGGGGGAGCCGGGAAACAGCCCGCCGACGGCATCCCACCCCTGCTCGCTGTGGATGTGGGCTTCATACCACGCCACTGGCCCTGTCCACGGCTGGTGGGAGTTGACGGCAAGGAAGGTTTCGCCGTTGGCGCTGCGCCCCGGCCCCACAGCGATGACGTTGGAGCCGTATTTGACGGTGGGGGGGAGGCTGTCGTCGTTATGATCGAAGATGGCGGCGGTTTGCTTGGGGATTAACGGCCGTTGTCGCTCCGCCGCAAACAGTTCCGTCAACACCCCATCCAGCCCAAAAAAGAGGGGCGTTTTGTGCAAAAAGCCGGCCGCAATATCCTTACCTGTCACCGGAAACAGACCCGGCAGTGCCGCTTCCGCATGGAGTGCCGCATAATGGTTTAGCCCGGCGGCATACCCATCCAGCACGGCGTGGGTGTCGGCATCAAGCTGGGTTTCATAGTTGGCATCCACCACCTCCCACAGCCGCAGAAGCTGCACCATGTAATCGTTGGGTGCAGCATCCACGCCATAATATCGCCCAAGCTGACCGCGACTGGCAGCCAGGATTTGCTGGATGGTCAGAAAATCATCCTCGGCGTGGGCATAGGCCAGACCAAAGGCGGCATCGGCGTCAGTACGGCCAAAGACGTGGGGCACGCCCCACTCGTCGCGCAATATGTCCACATCATGGCTTCCGGCCGGCGCGGCCAAATATGCCAAATCAGGCGTGGTCGGCCAGAAGGCGTACAGCAACACGCCGCCGATAAGGATTAGGAGTATCAGGGCAACAATCAGGAGGAGTTTACGCCAGTTCATACAGGTTGCTTAATCATGGAGCCTGGCTCCTTTGACAATTTTGTCTATCGTTTTTCTCTCGCCGCGCACGGCCAACCCCACCAGGGGCAGGTCGCCGGATGGGTAGTTGGTGACGGTGGCGCGGTTGGCGGCATCGTGCCCGGTGGCAAACATGTCTTCAATGTAAATGGCTGCGGCCACATTTTGGCTGTTGGCGCGGTTCAAAATGGTTTGCAAGCGGGCGCGGCTGGTCTTTAAAACGATCATCGGCTGAATGCAAAGCGGCAGATAGGTTTGCTGCGAGCCGTCGGCATACGGTTCGCCAATGATGTCTTTGGTGGCACCAACGATGCCGGAGGTGAGGAAGGCGGTGACGTTGAGTTTTTGCCAAACGGCCAAATCTTCGGCCACCACAATCGCAATTTTGGTATCAAATTCCATGTTTGTAAACGTCTATTGCCCGGCTGGGGGCATAAGGATGAGGTGATCAACGGCCGTTTCCACCACCCCCTCCCTCGTAAACCGCATCACATGCGTTTGCCCATTTTGCCACAGCGGCATCATGTCATCATAGTGCGGGTGGTAGGGGTGGCCGCTTTGGCCGGTGGGCAGCACCGAACGGCTGGCATCAAAGTTGCTCATGTCCACAATCATGCGCATTGAAGGGTGCCAGTCAACGGCTGCCGGATTATCCCAGCTCCAGTTGTTGGCATTCACCGCCCCGTTGCCCCCGTCCAGCGGAATGGGGCCACCGTTGACCATTGCCTCAATGGGGCCAATGCCGCTTTGGCCCAGCGGGGCACTGGGGAAGACACCACTGTGGACATTGCCCCACGCCCAGTCGTTCATGTCGCTGCCCATGTTTTCTTCAAACCAGGCCACCGTATCGGCCAGCGACTGGAGAATAATGTCATCGGGGGTTTCAGTAACGGCCGTTTCCTTGTCATCCCACCACACCGCCTCCGACTGCTCGGCCAACTCCCGCATAAAGATCGGGCTAAAAATCCGGTCTACATTATCCGCCCCCACGTCATCGGCCAGCACATTGTTGACCAACTGCATGTAAAAAATCTCAAACAATGCGGCCGGCACGCTGTCGCGCCGCAGCTGCATATCCCAGCCACGCAGCCGCTCCAGTGTCGCCTGCACCTGCGAATCATTGCTCGACAACCCCGCCAGCAGCGGAAGCAGGGCTTCTGCCCGTTTGGAGTAAGCGTCAAATTGAATCGCGGCAAAATCATCGGCCGTAATCTTGCCCTTGTCAATCGCCGCCTCAATCATCTCCGTAATTCGCGCCCCCCGGTCACCATCAGACCAGTACGCATCAATGTAGTAAGGATAATCTTCATCCACCACCGCATGGTTTGCCGTCACAATAAATCCTTGCTCCGGGTTAAACAACGCCGGAAGCTCCTCATATGGCACCCAACCTTCCCATTCATACTCCCCTGTCCAGCCCGGCACCGGCCGCAGCCCATCCCCATTTTTGCGAATTGGCACTAGCCCCGGCATCTGATAGGCAATGTTGCCCTCCACGTCAGCATAAACAAAGTTCTGTGACGGAATATCCCAATAGCGCAACGCCTCGCGGAAGTCTTCGTAATTTTGCGCCTGATTGAGCAAAATGACCGATTGCAGCACCCGCGACGGCTCCTGCGCTGTCCAGCGAAACGCCAGCTTGTCGCTTTGGCCGTCCACCACATCGTTGATGATTGGGCCGTGGCGGGTAATCAATACGTCCAAGTTGACATCCTCGCCACCGTTGACCTTGATCACCTCGTTGACTACTTCCATATCTTGCCACTTGCCCTCAAATTCATATTGGCGCGGGTTGTTGGGGTTGATTTTTTCGATGTAGAGGTCTTGAACATCGGGACCAACGTTGGTGACACCCCAGGCAATTTTTTGATTGTGGCCGACGATAACACCTGGCACGCCAGCAAATGAGAAGCCTACCACATCCATTTCCGGAGCGTGCAGCCCCACTTCATACCAGATGGCGGGCATTTGGATGCCGAGATGGGGGTCGTTTGCCAACAGCGGCATCCCGGTGGCGGTGTATTTGCCGCTCACGACCCAGTTGTTGCTGCCGACAAAGGGGCCGGTGCCAAAGGGGGCGCTGGTTAACGGCCGTTCTCCCACCCCCAAATCCACCCGATCCCAATCCACCTGCGCCACAGTACTGGCGGCACGACTCGCCTCCGGCAACTCATTTACCTGCTGGTCAGTCGGCGCAATCACCGGCCGGTCGGCATACGGGTAGCCCGGCTGGAGCGTCGCCGTCGTCGCCGTTCCCAGCTCCTTCTCCCACTTCGCCCGCCGCAGCTCATAGCTCCAGTTACCGCTCAGGTTGTCCGACATCACCACCCCCCAGGAAATAGTGTTGATAGGTGTCCACGGCTCAATCTCCCACGGCTCATTGACGGTGCTTAAAATGGTGACGTTGAGCGACAACTTGTCGCGGTTGGCATCAATATAGGCATTGACCCCGGCACTATACGCCTCCAAAACGGCCAAATATTCCGGCTGCTCTGCCTCATAATACGCCAGCGTGTCGGCCGCCGCCCGGTTCCAGCCCATGGTGCGGATAAATTTGTCGCTGTCTACAGTGGGTGCCCCCGTTATTTCCGAAATGCGCCCCTGCCCCACGTGCCGCCAAAACTCCATCTGCCAAAAGCGATCCTGGGCATGAACATACCCCTGGGCAAAAAAGAGGTCGTCCAGGTTGTCGGCGTAAATGTGCGCTACACCCAAATCGTCACGGTAAACGTGGACTTCACTTTTTAACCCTGGCATGGTTAGCTCACCGTCGGCGGTGGGAAACGGCCGTCTTATTTGCACCACCCCATACACCACCACCGCCAACACCAGCAGCAAAACTACGCCCACCAACCCCACAATTATTTTCATTGCTCGACTCATCTTCACTTCCTCTTGCAGAGGGGCAGGGGAGCAGGGGAGCAAGGGGGAAATCTCCTCTGCTCCTCTGCTCCCCTGCTCTCCATATTACGGTTGCCCGATTGTAAGCCGTTTTGCCAATGTTGAAAATGGAGAAGGAGGAAACGCAGCGATTCTCAATCTCAGGCCAATAGCGGGGTAGGGGCGGGTTGGCAATCCGCCCTACAATGGGTGTCAACCCTTTAGATTGAGAATTGCTGGAGGAAACGGATCTACAAACAACTTATAAAGCAAAAGATTAAAAAGATCACGCAGAGTCACTCAGGATACAGCATTCCCACCTCTTCCCCTCCTTACTAGTCCCATTTTTAACGCCGGTTAACTTTCTTTTGATCCCCTCTTATCTTTGTAATTAACATACATACAGTTGTGAATTAACCCCTGCCATTGTTTTGCCAGGCCAGCCTCGCCATAATAACGCCCAAAGCAAGGGAAAAACCTTGTCAGACTTACGTGGAGCGTAATTGAAAGAGTTGATGTACGATAAGAAGTTGAAATTAACGGCCGTTTGGCTACTATTCATCCTGGCCGTGGCAGCCTGTAGCCCCGCTGAACCCCAAACCACCGAAGTAACCCGCATCGTTGAAGTCGCCGCCGAAAACAGCCCCGGCCGGCTTGTCATCTATTCCGGCCGCGCCGACAGCCTCGTCCAACCTATCATTGACCAATTCTCCGCCGCCACTGGCATTAACGTTGAAGTGCGCTACGGCAGCACTTCTGAAATGGCTGGCCTGCTTCTGGAAGAAGGAAGCAACAGCCCCGCCGACATCTTTTATGCCCAGGATCCGGGCGGCATTGGCGCAGTCGCCGAAGCGGGCTTGTTTGCCACCTTGTCTGATGAAACCTTGAGCCGTGTCCCCTCCCGCTTTGCCTCCCCTGATGGCAACTGGGTTGGCGTGTCTGGCCGCGCCCGCGTCATTGTCTACAATACCGACGAAATCAGCGACCCTGCCACGCAGTTGCCCAACGATTTGATGGGGTTTACCGCGCCCGAATGGAACGGCCGTATTGGTTGGGCACCCTCCAACGGCAGCTTCCAGGCCATGATCACAGGCATGCGAACCATTTGGGGCGAAGAGCAAACCCGCGAATGGCTCAACGGCATCCAGGCCAACAACCCCATTGTCTACTCAGGCAACACCCCCATTGTGGAGGCCGTTGGCAACGGCGAAGTCACCGTGGGCTTGGTCAACCACTACTACCTATACCGCTTTCTCAGCGACCAGGGCGACACCTTTGCCGCCCGCAACTACTTCCTGCCCGGTGGTGGCCCTGGCTCACTCATCATGGTCTCCGGTGTGGGCATTTTGAACACCGCCCCCAACGCCGCCAACGCCCAGCGCTTTATCGAGTTCCTCCTCTCCGTCCCGGCGCAGCAATATTTTTCCGCCCAAACCTTTGAATATCCCGTCATCGAAGGGGTTGCTACCGTAGGGCAACTTCCGCCGCTGGCCGACCTCGACACGCTGGCGGTTGACATCCCCCTGAGTGACTTAGCCGATCTGCAAGGCACGCAAGACATACTGGTCGAGTTAGGTATCATCGAATAATGAGCGCAAGCAAAATGTACTCCACCTACCGTCCCAAAGAGCGCAACTGGCCTGCTTTTGCCAACGCCAAGCCACTTCGCTTGCCAATGGGTGAAAAGCTGCAAAACTGGCTGCAATCTGGCACCGTTTTCAATGTCACCCTTTATCTAAGCGCGGCTCTTTTTGTCGCTTTGGTGCTTCTGGTTCCGCTCTATCTCTTTATTCGCACGGGGACAGCCTGGGCAAAGGCAGTGGAAACGCTGCTGCGCCCGGCAACGCTTCAGGTTTTGGGCAACACGGTGCTGCTATCCGTCAGCGTAACGCTGGGAGCAACGGTGTTGGCACTGCCGCTGGCGTGGCTTACCACCCGCACCGATTTGCCCGGCCGCAGGCTGTGGGCGGTGCTGCACGCGCTGCCGCTGGTCATTCCCAGCTATATTTATGCGTTTCTGTTCCTTTCGTTTTTGTCGCCCAAGGGGTTGCTGCAGCAGATGCTACAACGGCCGTTTAACATCGAACGCCTCTCCCCCATCTACGGCTTCACCGGAGCGTTCATCGTCCTGACCCTCATTAGCTACCCGTATATTTTTCTCACCGTCCAGGCCGCCCTGCGGCAAATGGATTGGACATTGCTGGAAGTGGCGCAAACCAACGGCGCCACCAAATGGCAAATCACCCGCCACGTTTTGCTCCCCTACCTGTGGCCGTCACTCACGGCGGGCGGGCTGCTGGTGATGCTCTATACCCTGCGCGACTTTGGTGCCGTGTCGCTACTGCAATTTAGCACCTTCACCCGCGTCATTTACAACCGGTATCAAGGGTTTCAACTGGATGAAGCAGCCACGATGGCCTCCGTTTTGGTGCTGATGACCGGCATCATCATGCTTTTTGAATCCCGCTTCCGCGCCGAAACGGCTGCCCTGGCCGACGAAGAGATTTGCGACAGCAGCCGCCCCCGCCAAATGGCGCTGGGGCGGGGGCGGTGGGCGGCGTTGGGCTTCACCAGCCTGGTCTCCTTTTTTGCCCTCATCATGCCGGTTGGCATCCTCGTTTATTGGCTTGTTCGCGGGCTGCGCCATGATTTGCTGAATGGCATGGTGGGGCTGGTGCAGCAAAACAGCATCAGCCTACTGGAGCTGCTGGCTCCGGCGCAGCTATCGGTGACGACGGGGTTATTAACGGCCGTTTTTGCCGTCCTCATCGCCATCCCCATCACCATCCTCTCCGTGCGCCACCAAAGCCGGTGGGCAAAATTGCTCACCACCCTCAGCTATGGCGGCTACGCCCTGCCGGGGATCGTTGTCGCCCTGGCGTTTGTTTTCGCCGGCATCAACTTTTTACGGCCGTTTTACCAAACCCTCCCCCTGCTCTTGGCCGCCTACATGGTGCTGTTCGTCCCCCAGGCCGTTAGCGCCGGGCGCGGCGTGCTGGCCCGTCTCCCCGTGGAGTTAGAAGAAGTGGGCTACAGCCTTGGCGGCTCCCGCTGGGCCATTTTGCGCTATGTCATCCTCCCCCTCATCCGCCCTGGCCTGCTGGCCGGTGGGCTACTGGTCTTTCTGACGGTCATGAAAGAGCTGCCCGCCACCCTGCTCCTAAGCCCGCTTGGTTCCCGCACCCTGCCCATGCTGGTTTGGTCTAACATCAGCGAAGCGTTTTTTGCCCGCGCCGCCGCCCCCACCCTGCTGCTGCTGCTGCTGTCGTCGGTGCCACTGGCCTGGTTTTCGCTGCGGAAGGGGTAGGCCACCCCCTACCTTTTAGCTTCTCCCGTTCCTGCTCAGAAGGGGTAGCTACCCCTTTGATAAACAGCAGCCGCAGGCGTTCCATGTCGGTTACATTCAGCCCCGCCCATTCAAGCTGCGACCCGGTTGGCGTGACGAGAACGCTGCTGGCTCCTTTCAAACAGCTAAACCGCGCCACGTTATACGTCAGCACCGCTTCCGACACGGTTACAGCCGGGTCAAGCTCAAGCTGGAATACAATTTCTTGGGGGAATTGGATGCACTAACAAGCTTTCAGGCAGATAATTAAAACGATCACGCAAAGGTGCAAAGTCGTAAAGAAAAGGTGTTGGCTTTGCGTTTTTGCGTGCAATTTTTTTGTGGCTCGCTGCCTTATGTCCTGTAAACAGCAGGATGAGGGTTGAGGGGTTGTATGTCTCGTAATCATGACCGTGAATTAAGTGAAGCTCTCTTTCAAAAGCTGGAAACGATAACGGCGCACGCTGACCAAACGGCCGTTCCTTTTTCGGTTATGTCGGTGGGGGAGCTGCGGAAGATGAAGAAGTTCCGTTTTCAACTGCTGCACCGCTGGCTGGTGGCACATTTTGCGCCATGCCGGGCGGCGGATATTGCTGGTGGCAAGGGACTGTTGGCGCTTTTGTTGCAGGAGAGTGGGTGGGAAACGGCCGTTATTGACCCCATCCACCAAACCCTGCCCGACAAATATAAGGATATTGGCAGCAACCAACGGGTCAAGGTGGCCGCCACTACCCAGGTACGCCACTGGAACAAACCATTTGCAGCAGCAATGGGCGATTCCTTCGATTTGCTCATTGGGATGCACGCCCACGGCTGCAATATTGCCATTGTGGAGGCGGCGGCGGCGTTTGGCTGTGGCTTTGTGCTTTTCCCCTGCTGCGTCATTGATGAGCCATTTTACCCACCCATTGGGGTAGATTGGTTAGAATGTGTGGCTGAGTATGCTGTGGGCAAGGGGATTGCAGTCACGCCTTTTCGTCTCAACTTTAAAGGGCAAAATATTGGTTTATATGGGGCAGGGCAGCGGCTACGGCGGTTGGGTTAGTCAGCGGATGGCCCCCTTTGTAATTTTTCCCGTTCCTCATTCCAAAGCTTGGTGAATCGCTCAAAGACATCCGCAATAATTTCCAGTTCATTTTCTGAATAGCTGGACATTAGCTCATCCTGCGCCCTGCGTGCCGATTCAAACCACAAGGCAACTTTTGCAGAACTGGCCGGAGTCGGCACGATCAAAGTCCCTCGCCGATCTTTGGGGTTGGGTTGGCGTTCGATCAAACCTGCATTCTGTAGCCGGTCGAGCATGGCTGTTGTTGCCCCGGAAGTTAGCCCAGTATGTCGGGCAAGCTCAGAAGGGGTAGCTACCCCTTTGATAAACAGCAGCCGCAGGCATTCCATGTCGGTTACATTCAGCCCCGCCCATTCATTCATCGCATTCCTGAACAGCGTTAAATAGATGCCATAATCCCTCACCGCCATCAGAGCGCGTTTCTTTAAGTCTGCTTTTGTTGAATCTGTCATCATCACACCCTTGACACTATCTTTATTTTCAAGTATCTTTATTTTATAGATGAATTTATTTAAATACAAAGGAACAAGAGTTTAATAAGTTGTGCAAGAAGTTCAACTTCTTCCTAGAAGTTGAACTTCTAAATGAGCGAGTTATTTGATTTCCATTCCAAAGCAGAAAGAAAAAGTACATATCCAACAAGGAGATTTACATGAGCCAACAGACAAGTGGGAAAAAGTCTACCAAAAAATCAGCCGAAGGGTTCACCGCCGAAGAAAAAGCCGCCATGAAAGCACGCGCCCAGGAAATGAAAGCTGAAGCACGCATGAGCAAAAACAGGGAGGAAGGAGAAAAAGCGATTTTTGCCGCTATTGAACAAATGGAGGCACACGATAGCGTCATGGCGCAACGGCTCCATGAGGTGATTACAGCCGCCGCGCCGGGGCTTATGCCCAAAACCTGGTACGGTATGCCCGCCTATGCTAATAAAGATGGCAAAGTCATTTGTTTCTTCCAGGCCGCCAGCAAGTTTAACGTCAGATATGCTACATTTGGCTTTCAGCACGATGCCAACCTGGACGATGGCAACATGTGGGCCACTGGCTTTGCGCTGGCTGAACTAACCCCGGCCGAAGAGGCGAAGATCGAGGCACTCTTGCGACAAGCGATCAACTAGGGCAACATCTCCAAATCAGTAGAGACGCAAAATTTTGCGTCTCTACGCTCCCTCACAATACCTCAACCGAAAATCGCCAATTTACCTATCCCCGCTATAATCAGCAGATGCTCACCGCTGTTTGGTTTATTCTGGGTTTACTGCTTGGCCTTGTCATCAACGGGCTGGCCGATTTTTTGCCGACTTATCGGCTGCAGCCAGCCCTGGTACGGCCGTTTTTTACCTATTTTCACCCACCTCGCCGCCGTCGTGACTGGCTAACGGTGGCAACAACGGCCGTTTCCCTTGCCTTCCTTACCACCACCACCCAGCACTGGCTCACCCTGCCGTTCAACACCTTCTACATCGTCATTCTCATCCTTGTCATCGTCATTGATTTGGAACACAAACTCATTTTTAACCAGGTGACATACCCGGGAACGGCCGTTTCCCTGCTCGGCAGCTTGTTGGTGGATGACAACGGCATTGGGTTAGCCCTGGCAGGAACGGCCGTTGCTGGCTTCATTTTTTATGTGATCTATTGGGTTGGCGGCCGGCTCTTTGGCGACGGCGCCCTCGGCTTTGGTGATGTCAAACTCGCCATGCTGCTGGGAGCCATGCTCGGTTTCCACCGCATCTTTTTTGGCCTGCTGCTCGGCGTGCTGTTCGGCGGCCTCATCAGCCTGCTGCTCCTCCTCACCCGCCGCGTCTCCCGCCACGATGCCCTACCCTACGGCCAATATTTGGCGCTGGCGGGCATCATCATGCTTATTTGGGGCAAGCAAATTGTTTTATGGTATTTGGCGTGATCAAAACAAGAGGTAATCGGTAATCAGTAATCGGTAATCAGTGTGCGACCGATTACTGATTACCGATTACCAGTCTGCAAGAAATGAGTGCGTTACTACAAATACGGCCGTTAACCACCATGGCCGAAATCGAACAAGTACGGCATGTGCAAATGGCAACGTGGGGCATGGCAGAAGAGGAAACCATCCCGCCCCATACCCTCCACGCCTTGCAGCACCACGGCGCGTCGCTGCTGGGAGCGCTGGATGGCGACCGGGTGGTGGGGTTTGCCTTTGCCGTGCCGGGTCTCACAACCACAGATGGTGCCGCCCAATTAAAGTTGTATTCAGTGGCAACGGGGCTGCTGCCGGGCTACCAGCAAACGGGGGCGGGCTACCGGCTGAAGCTGGCACAGCGGGAATTTGCCAATCAGATTGGGGTACGGCTGGTTAGCTGGACCTATGATCCGTTGATGAGCTTAAACGGCCGTTTCAACATCCACAAGCTCGGCGGCACTGTCTCCACCTATCACCGCAACTTCCACGGCAACATGGGTGGGGTCAACGCCGGGCTGCCCACCGACCGCTTTGAGGTGGATTGGTGGGTGGCGAGCGAGCGGGTGATGGGGCGGGTGGAAGGGGGGGAGAAACGGCCGTTAATCCTCACCGATCTCCTGCACAATGGCGCAACCCTGGTCAACCCCACCCACTTCAACAGCCTCGGCCACCCCGTCCCGCCCGATAATGTCAACATCGAAAACAACAACCCGCTGCTCCTCGTCGAAATCCCCGCCAACTTCACCCCCCTCAAAACGGCCGATTTTGCCCTGGCGCAGCAGTGGCGGCTCCACACCCGTCACCTCTTTGAACCCCTGTTCCACCGTGGCTACACCGTCACCAACTTTGTGCAAAACGACGACCAGAAGCAGCGGCGCAGCTTCTATTTGTTAACACAGCAGACGCAACCTATTGAATCATCCATGAAATAGGACACAGCATTTCCTACTAAATCAGGAGAATCAGGTAAATCTGCGTCCTATTTCCCCAGGAGAACCCATGAAAATCGAAAAAATTGACCTCTATCACATCACCCAATCCCTCGTCAGCCCCTTCACCACCAGCTTCGGCACCGAACTGGATCGCCACTGCCTTATTTTGGCACTCTACGCCGACGGGCTGGTGGGCTGGGGCGAATGTGTGGCCTCGGTTGACCCCGGCTACAGCTACGAAACCACGCAAACAGCATGGCACATTCTCACCCAGTTCCTTATCCCCAGCGTGCTAGGCAAGGAACTGGATGAGCCGGAGCAGGTACAAGAGTGGATGAGCCAGGTGCGCGGCCACCCGATGGCGAAGGCGGCCATTGACCAAGCGGCGTGGGACATTACGGCGCAGCGGGACGGGCTGTCGTTTGCCCAAAAGCTGGCTCTGCCTTACCCCGAAGGGCCACGGGAGCAGGTGTCGGTGGGCGTTAGCAACGGCATCCAGCCATCGGTGGCCGACACGCTCAAAGTGATTGAAGGGCGGCTTAAAGAGGGGTATCGCCGCATCAAGCTGAAGATCAAGCCGGGCCACGATTTGGAGCTGGCGCGGGCGGCAACGGCCGCTTTTCCTGATGTGGCAATTATGCTGGATGCGAACTCGGCCTACACGCTGGAAACGGCCGTTCCGATCTTCCAGGCCATGGACGACCTCAACCTGCTCATGATCGAACAACCCCTCGCCCACGACGACATCCTCGACCACAGCCTGCTCCATCCACAAATCAAAAACCCCCTCTGCCTGGATGAAAGCATCCACTCCGCCCACGACACCCGCCTCGCCATCACCCTCAACGCCTGCGACATCATCAACATCAAACCCGCCCGCGTCGGCGGCTTCACCAACGCCCGCAAAATCCACGACCTCTGCCGCGAAGCCGGCATCGCCGTCTGGTGCGGCGGCATGCTCGAAACCGGCGTTGGCCGTGCCGCCCAGCTTGGCCTCGCCTCCCTCCCCGGCTTCACCCTCCCCGGCGACATCTCCGCCACGGAACGGTACTACAAGCGCGACATCACCCAAAACTTCACCCTCAACACCGAAAACAGCACCATTGACGTACCCACCGGCCTCGGCCTCGGCATCGAAATTGACTTCACCCAGTTGGAAGAAGTTACCCTGCGTAAGGAAACGTTTCGTAATCGGTAATCAGTAATCGGTAATCATTTGACTGACTGGTTACTGATTACCGATTACTGATTACTGTTCACACCACATGTTTGAAGGAACAACCATCTCATTTATCGGCAGCGGCATCATGGCCGAAGCCATGATTCGGGGGCTAATCAACCAGCAGGTCGTTACCCCCAGCCAAATCATTGGCTCCGACCCATATGAACAGCGCTGCGCTGAACTACAGGAAAAATATGGCATTCATACCACCACCAGCAACGAAGAAGCGGCTACCAAAGGGGAAATTGTCGTTCTCTCCATCAAGCCCCAGTCGCTGAACAAGGTCATGCCAGAAATGCGCGGCCGACTGCGGCGGCGCGACCTACTCATCTCCATCATGGCCGGTGTCCCCATCAAGCGGCTGGCCGACGGCATTGCCCACGCCGCCGTCGTCCGCGCCATGCCCAACACCCCCGCCCAAATCGGACAGGGCATTTCCGTCTGGACTAGCACCCCGGAAGTGACCGAGGAGCAGCGCGGACAAGCCCAGGCCATTCTGGAATCATTTGGCGAAGCCATCTTTGAGGAAGATGAACGCTACCTCGACATGGCAACCGCCCTCAGCGGCTCCGGCCCCGGCTTTGTCTTTATGTTTATGGAAGCGATGATTGACGCCGGTGTCCACATGGGCTTTTCCCGCCGCGTCGCCTCCCAGCTCGTCTCCCAAACCATTTTGGGGTCTGTGGCCTATGCCAACCAGTCCAATAAGCACGTGGCCGAACTGCGTAACCAGGTCACGTCACCCGGCGGCACTACCGCTGCCGGGCTGTACCACATGGAAAAAGGCAGCTTCCGCACCGTCATCTCCCGCGCCATCTGGGCCGCCTATGAGCGTTCCATCGAGCTAGGCAAGGGGGGATAATTGGTAGGACGCGGACAAGCGCAGACAAACGCGGATTGTTTATCGTCCGTGTTTGTCCGCGTCCCATTTCAAAGGGGGTCTTATGCACATTTTGGTCACGGGTGGGGCAGGTTATATTGGCAGCCATACTTGCCTGGAACTGTTGAACGCTGGTTATGAAGTCGTCGTTGTAGACAATCTTGCCAACAGCAAGGTAGAAGCTCTGCGCCGAGTGCAGGCACTTACGGGCAAATCGCTCACCTTTCATCAGGTTGATCTGCTGGATGTGGCCGCGCTCCATGACGTTTTTGCCGCCTACCCCATTGAAGCGGTGATCCACTTTGCCGGGCTGAAGGCGGTGGGTGAATCGGTGGCGCAGCCACTGCGCTATTACCACAACAATGTCACCGGCACGCTTAATTTGTGCCAGGCCATGACCGACCACAACGTTTGGAAGCTGGTCTTTAGCTCCTCGGCCACCGTCTATGGCGACCCGCACGCGGTGCCGATTACAGAAGATTTTCCGCTGTCGGCGACCAACCCATACGGCCGTTCCAAGCTCATCATCGAAGAAATGTTGCGCGACCTGCCCATTGCCGACCCGCGCTGGCGCATTGCCCTATTGCGCTATTTCAACCCCGTTGGCGCCCACCCCAGCGGCCAAATTGGCGAAGACCCCAGTGGCATTCCCAATAACTTGCTCCCTTATGTGAGTCAGGTGGCGGTCGGCCGGCTGGCAAAGCTGTCGGTCTTTGGCAACAGCTACCCCACGCCCGACGGCACCGGCGTGCGGGACTATATTCACGTGGTTGATTTGGCACTGGGGCATTTGAAGGCACTGGCAAAGCTGGAAACAAGCAGCGGGGCAGCAGCCTATAATTTGGGGACGGGGCAAGGGTACAGCGTGTTGGAAATGGTGGCAGCGTTTGAGCAAGCGTCGGGCAAAACGATCCCCTACCAGATCACGCAGCCGCGCCCCGGCGACGTTGCTGCCTGTTACGCCGACCCAACAAAGGCGCGGGAGGCACTGGGGTGGAAAGCGCAGCGGGGGCTGGCAGAAATGTGTGCTGATGCGTGGCGCTGGCAGTCGCAAAACCCAAATGGGTATGCTTAAATGGGTCTATCTTGCTCCGTATTTCCTTTATATTGTGGGCAAGCTCTGTTAACATAGAGCGTAAGTTCTATTTTGAGGTTTGTTATTGTTGAACGGCAATGAATTTATTAACAAAATCAATGCTCTTCTACGGCCTTCGCCGGAGAAGATAGGTGTTGCCCTGGATTTGTTTGCCGGTGCGGGTGGGTTAGCGTTGGGATTTGAGGCACAAGGGTTTAAGACGATTGGGTTTGAAAAGGAGCCTGATTTTTGCCAAACTTACCAAAACAACCTTCATACAGATTGTTTTGCTGTCGAACTATCCGACGATATGGCTTACCCAAATGCCTCGATTATTATTGGTGGCCCTCCGTGTCAACCGTTTAGCGTTGGGGGAAAGCAGCAAGGGCTACAGGATTCGCGGGATGGGTTTCCGGCGTTTATAACGGCCGTTAAAACAATCCAGCCCAAACTATTCCTCTTTGAAAATGTTCGCGGCATGATGTACCGGAACAAATGGTATCTGGAACAAATCATCTCTGAATTGCAATCTCTTGGATATATTGTTGATTACAAATTATTCAACACCGTTCGCTATGGGGTTCCACAAAAACGGCAACGTGTTATCGTTGTTGGGCATAAAGGCGGTTATCAATTTCCCAAACCTTGCACGACTATTGTGACGGCCGGCGATGCCCTTGGTGAATTAGCTTACGAAATACCACAAGATGCCAGGTTCTTAACGCCAAACATGGATGCTTATGTTGCAAAATATGAGAAAGCATCTCAGTGCATTCGCCCCCGTGACCTACATCTTGACCAACCAGCAAGAACGATTACCTGTAGAAATATCGCTGGTGCCACCGGAGACATGATGCGTATTCGTTTACCAAATGGGCAAAGACGGCGCTTAACGATTCGAGAAGCGGCCAGGCTACAGAGCTTTCCCGATTGGTATCAGTTCTATGGCAGCGAAACCAGTCAGTTTAACCAAATCGGCAATGCCGTTCCCCCACTTTTTGCCTATCATCTTGCAAGCAGCGTTAAAGAATACCTTAACGACAACCAGGCACATATGACAGCCAGGGAAATTCGCCGCCTCAACCAATCACGCATGCCTGCGAAACAGTTAGCACTTCTGTGACCATCTCTCAACCTTATGAAGTACAGGTATCTGCTTAATTCACAAGACCAGAAAGTGGGAGAGAGACGAGCCTCTTACCAGACTTTTGATACGAAGCCGCCTGATATTCAGGAGCTTATCAATCAAGCTTTACACATCCTCGACAGTTTTGGGATTCCCATAAAAGACAAGTCAGCTCGCCAACTTGAACGTATGGCAATTGTGTTTTTAGCATTATGCGATGTAAAAACCAGCACAGATTGGCCTTCCGCTAAATCATTAGACAACAACCATGCGCTAAAAACAAGAGACGCCATTGATTATGTAAACGCTCATTTTGGTGAGAGCCTATCACGTGGTTCTTATGACGACATTCGGCGTAAAGACCTCAAACATCTAATTTTAGCAGGTATCGTCATCTCAGATCGCCCCGAAGCTGCAAAAAATGATCCTAACCGCGCCTGGGCAATTAACCCGGAATATGCAGGCTTGATCAGAACATATTTGCAAGAGAATTGGATTGAGTCGGTAGAAGCGTTCTCTAAAGTCAGGGTGCCGCTTCGAGAGCAGCTTTCATCTCAACGAGACTTCCATCAAATACCTGTAAAGCTCCCCTCTGGCATTAAACTGTCCTTTGGGCCGGGGCATCATAATCAATTGCAAAAGGCAATCATTGAACAATTCCTTCCAAGATATGGCTATGGAGCTAATGTTATCTATGTTGGGGATGCCGCGCATAAATTTCTGCATTATGACGAAAAAATGGCAACAGATTTGGGCTTGGCAAAGCTTGATCATTCAGAATTACCTGATGTTGTTGCTTACTCAGCCAGAAAAAACTGGTTGTACCTTGTCGAGGCTGTGCATTCCTCAGGGCCAATCACAGTTGAACGAATCATCATGCTAAAACCGTTCTTGAAGGGTTGTACCGCCGATGTTATCTACATCACAGCATTTTTGAATCGTTCTACTTTTCGAAAGTTTGTCGGCGAAATTGCTTGGGAAACAGAGGTATGGATTGCTTCTGAACCCGATCACCTTATCCACTTCAATGGGAACAAATTCCTAGGACCATACGAAAAATGAGTATTCAAGCGAAAACAGCAATTGTAGCGGGGACGGGATTTTATGATATTCCGGGGATTGCCCTGGAGCGGCAGATTGTGACAACGCCATATGGGGAGGCGCTGGTGTTTTTGGGGCAGGGGGAACACAGTCACCTTGTTTTTCTGACGCGCCACGGGCCGCAGCATTCCACGCCGCCGCATATGATCAATTATCGGGCGAACATGAAGGCGTTGCAGATGTTGGGGGTGAAGCGGGTGCTGGCGACGTATGCAGTGGGTTCGATTAATCAGGAGATTCCACCGCTGGGGCTGGCTGTGCTGGATGATTTTCTGGATTTCACCAATGGGCGCCCCCTCTCCTTCTTTGATGGTGGCGAAAGCGGCGTGGCCCACACCGACATGAGCCAGCCGTACTGCCCCGAACTCAGCCAGCAGCTGCGTGACCTGGCTCCCCAATTTGGGCTGGAACTGTACCCCCGCGCCACCTACGTTTGCTGTAACGGCCCCCGCTTTGAAACCCCGGCTGAAATTCGCATGTATGCCCAATTTGGTGGTGATGTGGTGGGGATGACTGGAGCCACTGAGCTGGTTCTGGCGCGGGAGTTGGGGCTGCATTTTGCGGCCGTTGCCCTTTCGATCAACTGGGCGGTGGGCATTGAGCCATCGCTGGCAATTGTCCGTGAGGGTCGGGAATCGGTGCGGCGGAAGCTGCTGGATTTGTTTTTGGCGATAGCCGGGGCAAACGGCCGTTTAGAATGTGGGTGCGAAACGGCCGTTATGCTCATGCAAGAGCCCAACCAACATTAAGCAAAACACCCCACCTAGCCCACGCGCTGCGCCTGCACAATTTCTGCCATGATGGAGAGGGCAATCTCTTCCGGGTTTTGCGCCCCAATGCTCAGACCAATGGGGGCGTGGATTTTGCTAATCTGCGCCTCGGTAAACCCTTTCTCTTGCAGCCGCGCCACCCGCTTGGCGTGGGTTTTCTTGCTGCCCAACGCCCCAATATAGAACGCATTGCTGCCCAAAATAGCTTCCAGCGCGGGGTCGTCAATTTTGGGGTCGTGGGTGAGCAGCGCAACGGCCGTTTCCTGCCCCACCTCAATCGCCGCAAACGCCTTCTTCGGCCACGCCTGAATCAACGTGTCCACATGCGGGAAACGCGCCTCGCTGCCAAACGCCCGGCGCGGATCCACCACCACCGTATTGTACCCCAGCAGCTTTGCCATGTTGGTCAACGCCTGGGCAATATGCACCCCGCCCACCATCACCAGCGTCTTCGCCGGCCGATACGCATCCACAAACAGCTCAATCTCATCCGTTAGCTGCACCCGCCCCGGCAAACGGAGCTGGCTGGCCGCCGCCGCCGCCTGCGCGTCCAGAGCCGCATCCCCCAGCGTGCCAACCTTTTCCCCGCTTCGCGCCACCACCAGCTTTTTGCCCAGCTTGTTGGCCGGCCCGCGAATAATCGTAATCATATCCCCCGCCCGGTCTTGAATCAGCAGGCTGCGGGCAAACGCATACGCCGCCCGATCCAGTGGCTCCACAAACACCTCAATAATGCCGCCGCACGCCAGCCCCACCTCCCACGCCGTCTCATCGGCCACGCCAAAGTGGAGCAGTTTGGGCTGCCCCGTTTCCACCGCCGTCATCCCTTCCTCATAAACCGCCCCCTCCACACAGCCACCGCTCACCGACCCGCTAATCGCGCCATCGGCCATCATCGCCATCTTGGCCCCCGCCTTGCGCGGTGCCGACCCCCACGTTTGCACAACGGTTGCCAGCGCTACCGGCGCATCACCCGTTTCCCACCAGCCGTCAATATCCGCCAACACTTCTCTCATTGCGTTACTCCAGTTCCGCCACAATGCCAAAATGGTCACTCAGCCGTTTCCCCGCTTCGGAAAAATTGCTCAAGCTATAAACCCGGCGGGTTTTTAGGTCTGGAGTGTGGGCAATGTGGTCAATCGTTTGTTTTGCTTCTGGCTCTATTTTACCGCCGGTTGCCACCACAAACCGCCCGCGCAAACAATTTTCTAACAACTGCCATGTTACCAATGGGGCACGGCGGCGGGGAATTTGCTGATTGTAGTCGCCGAGCATGACCGTTTGGGTTAGCGGCAAGCGGGCGAACAGCGCATCCAAACCGCGCAAAAAGCGGTGGTGGTCTTCCCACGGCTGGCGGTTGCGCTGCCCAGTTCGCACATGGGCATCTTTCCAGGGGATGCAAACGCCAATGAAGGTGATGGAGCCGATGGGAGTTTGGGTGGTGGCGCGAAGATAACGGCCGTTTTCCACCCCCTCATCCCCACAAACACCCAGCCACGGCTCCCGGCTCCACAGCAGCACCTTGCGCCGCCGTTCATCACCCCTGTACCCATAATCGCCGCTGGCCGTCGCCAAATAGCCGCCCGGCGGGAAAAAATCGGTGTAGCCTTCCGTCAAGCAAACCACATCCGGCTCTTGCCCCCAAATGCGCTCCCGCAGCAGCTTCCCACGCGGCGAGGAGGCCGTCGCCCACTCCACATTCCAATTTACTATGGTGAACCCCATTGTCAAGACCACAAAACAGGGAAAACAAGGTGGATCTACTAAACATAATCATGGGAATAAAGGGTCAACCTTTTTGGAGAAAAGACGAGCAGCAAACGGGTTTGCC
>WBZL01000230.1_pt1 | contig 61773 bp, 64 predicted proteins | sample 5204291 | NCBI WGS metagenome assembly WBZL01 (sample SAMN12344345, study PRJNA552823) | activated sludge metagenome | biome: Activated sludge suspended growth; feature: Nitrification reactor; material: Wastewater; isolation source: activated sludge from nitrification reactor of wastewater...
GATGGGCCACCAGGCACGTTCATGCACCCGCCAGTCCTCGCGCAGCGAGACGCTTGCCCCTGCAGCTTCCTCGCATCGGCCACGACGGCGGCGTCTGAAACTTACATTGCCCAACAGCCCCGCACGCCACCGCACGAGCGGCGGTTCGGTCCATCGACGCTTATCTGCCGCGGCAACCTCGGCACGCTCGGCCAGCACCGTGCGGCGGCAGATAAGCGCTCTCCGTTGCAGTTATCGCGTGACGGTTTCTGATCGCCAACGCGGATCAGGTGCGCACCCAGCCGGTTGGCACCGGCAGGCGCGGCCGGTTCGGCTCGGCTTGCTCCAGCGCATGCACCGGTGCCATCGTCGCCAGGCAGCGCCGCGCCAGCTCCTGGTAGATCGCGGTGCCGTCGGCCTTGGCCTGAAGCTGCTGCGCGCTCAGCTCGCGCAGCTGGCGCGCCGGCACGCCGGCGACCAGCACGCGCGGCGGCACCTTCATGCCCACGGGGACGAAGGCGCAGGCGGCGACGATCGCCTGTTCGCCGATCTCGGCTTCGTCCATCACCACCGCGTTGATGCCCACCAGCGCGCCGCGGCGCACCACGCAGGCGTGCAGCACCGCGCCGTGGCCGATGTGGCCGCCCTCCTCGACCACGGTGTCGGCGAACGGATACCCATGCACCACGCAGCTGTCCTGCACGTTGGAGCCCTCGCGCAGCACGATGCGGCCGAAGTCGGCGCGCAGCGACGCACAGGGCCCGACGTAGCACCCCGGGCCGACATGGACGTCGCCGATCAGCACCGCGCTGGGGTGCACGTAGGCACTGCGGTCGACCACGGGCACCAGCCCGTCGATGGCGTAACAGCTCACGCGCGCACCCGTGCCGCGGCTTGGCTCGCCGGCGCGGGCGGGTTCGATGGCTTCACCGCCGCTCAGCCGTGCAGCGCCTCGTACTTGGCCATCAGCTCGTCGGGCGATTCGACGAAGTCGGGGTGCTGCACGATGCAGTCGGCCGGACACACCAGCTTGCATTGCGGCTCGTCCTCGGCACCGACACATTCGGTGCAGCGCAGCGGGTCGATCACGTAGATCGGGTCGCCCTCGGCGATCGCGTCGTTCGGGCACACCGGGCGGCAGGCGTCGCAAGCGGTGCAGTCGTCGTTGATCAGCAGGGCCATGGAGTGCTCCTCAAGCGGCAGCAGCCGATTCCAGTTCGTTGAGCTTGGCGTGGCGGTACGCGCCCCAGATCGCCGCGCCGATGGCACCGGCGTAGATCGAATCGGGGTGCGATTCGGCGGTGACCTTGACCTTCTCGTTGACCATCTCCTCCTGGATCGCGGCCAGCAGCCCGGTGTCCAGCGCCAGCCCGCCGGTGAGCAGCGCGGTGCCCTCCTTGACACCGGTGACCTTGAGCAGCTTGACGATGCGCGAGGCCATCGACAGGTGGATGCCCTTCAGGATGTCGGGCGTGGCGATGCCGCGGCTGACCATGTTGATGACGTCGGTCTCGGCAAGCACCGCGCAGATCGAGCTGACCTTCTCCGGATCCTTGCTGCTGCACGACAGCGGGCCGATCTCCTCGACCGCCACCCCCAGGTAGCGCGCGATGTTCTCCAGGAACTGCCCCGAGCCCGACGCGCACTGGCTGGTCATCTTGTAGCTCAGCACCTTGCCGCGCTCGTCGACCGAAATCGCGCGGCCGTTGAGCGCGCCGATGTCGACCACCGCGCGCGCGTTCGGGTTGAGGAACACGCCGCCGCGCGCGTGCGTGGTCATCGAATAGAAGTGGCCGGTGGCGAACTTGACGTTCTCGCCCTCGCCGGTGGTGGCGATGTAGTCGACGCTGTTGGACGCCAGGCCGGCGTCGGCGAGCACGCCGTCGCGGCCTTCCGACGCCAGCGTCATCGGGTCGCGGCGGCGGATGCGCTCGCAGCGTTTGGCCAGCCAGGTCGGCTTGCCCTGGTCGTCGAAGGAGAACAGCACCGACTTGACCGCGCCCGAGCCGATGTCGATGCCGATGGTGTGAACCGCATTCATGCCTTGGCCTCCGCTGTCTTGCCTTCTTCGACCACCGCGCGCCAGGCAAAGGTGGCCCCGCCGAGCGCGCCGGTGTAGATCGAGTCGGGGTCGATGTTGAGCTTGAGCTCGCCGTAGTTCTCGGTGACGAGTTCCTTCAGCGCCTTGACCGCGGCCTCGTTCTTGGCCACGCCGCCGGTGAAGGTGAACTCGTTGCGGATGCCGCCCGAGCGCGCCAGGATGCTCATCGCGCGCAGGATGATCGCGCGGTGCAGCCCGGCCATGATGTCCTCGCGCTTGTCGCCCAAAGCGAGGCGGTCGCGCAGCTCGGCGCCGGCGAAGACGGTGCAGGTGGAATTGATGCGGATGTTCTTCGTCGACTGCATCGCCATCGGCCCCAGCTCGTGCAGCCCCATGTTCATCTCGTCGGCGATGTAGCCCAGGTAGCGTCCGCAGCCGGCCGCGCAGCGGTCGTTCATCTGGAAGCTCTCGACGATGCCGGCCGGGTCGACCTGGATCGCCTTGGTGTCCTGGCCACCGATGTCCAGCACCGTGGCGGTGTTCGGGTACATCACGTGCGCGCCCAGGCCGTGGCACAGGATCTCGCTGCGGATGTGCTCCTTGGAAAAGGGCAGCCGCGCACGGCCGTAGCCGGTGCCCACGACATAGGTTTCCTCCATCTCGGTGTCGAGCACGCCCTTGATCGGCGCTTCGATCTGCGGCCGGCGCGTCGCGGTGTCGGGCAGCGCGATGAAGCTGCGCTCCAGCGCGGCCAGCAGGTGGCGGCGCATCGAGTCGGTGTAGACGCGGTTCTCGACCTCGATGATCGAGCGGTCGAACAGGTTGAGCAGGAAGTCGTAGCGCAACCCCATGTCCTTGGCCACCGCCTCGCCCGCGGCCAGGTACTGGCTGCCGGCGATGTCGCGGAAGAAGTCGCTCTTGCGCTTGGCGCCGGGGGCGAACAGTTCGGGCGCTTCCTTGCGCAACTGCGCGAAGACCACGCCCAGCGCCTCGCGGATCGCCGCGGTGGCGTCGCCGAAGCTGGACTTGTCGAGGTTGCGCTGGCAGGTGTCTTCCAGATCGACCAGCTGCTCGAGGTACTGCTCGGCGCGGAAGTCTCGCTCCAGTTGGCCGATGAAGCCGTCGAGATGGCCGTTCAGCGCGTTGGATTGGGCCAGCGCGTGGCGGAACAGCTGGAAGCGCCCGGCCAGCAGCGCTTCCTGCTTGGCCACGGTGGCGGCGGTGTCGTAGTTGGAGCGCGAGTTGGTGATGCCGCGGCCGAGGATGTTCTGGTGCTCGTCGACCACCACCGCCTTGGTGGTGGTCGAGCCCAGGTCGATGCCGATGAAGCAGCGCATGTCGTGTGCTCCTGGTTCAGTTGGCCGCGGCGATCGGGATGATCGGCGCGCCGCTCGGGCCGGTGGGCATGGCGTGGCCGTAGGTGCGCTTTTGCTTGATCATCTGGAAGTAGCTTTCCAGCCGGTTCTTCACGTTGGCCGCCGAGAAGTAGCGCGGGTCGACCAGATCGGTCTCGATGAACGCCGCCGGCTTGCCGGTGCGCTTTTCGACCTCGCGCAGCATCAGCAGCTGGCCGGCCGAGAAGCTGTTGCAGCTCTTGATCGAGTTGATCAGCAGCCCGTCGGCCTGGTACTGCTCGATGTAGTCGCACAGGATGTTCACGCGCCCGGGCAGGCTGTGGTTGGTGTAGCAGCCCAGGCAATACTCGGCCAGCGATTCGAGCGGGTTGTCGGGGTCGTGGCGGAAGCCGTAGTCGTACAGCCCGCCGACCTTGGCGTAGGTCGACGACACCACCACCGCGCCTTCTTCGTAGAACATCTTCCAGAACTCGCGAAAGCTCGTCCAGTTGGGCGGGCCTTCGACCACCAGCCGGTATTTCTCTTCGCCCATGTCGCCGTCGGGCGTGACCGGCCCCTTGCCCAGACGCACGCGCTCGTCGATCTCGCCGCGCAGCATGCGGTAGTACTCGGTGGCCTCGGGCGTGCCGCGAAAGGCGGTGAAGATCGGGCCGATGTAGTACACCGCGCCGAAGTAGCCGTCGATCGGGCTCGGCCGGTTCTTCGCCGACTGCAGCACGTGCACCAGGTCTTCCTCGGCCTTGACCGATTCGCGCATGTACTGGCGCAGCCGGTCGATGTCGAACTTGACGCCCGAGACGCGCTCGAGCGTCGGGATCACGGTTTCCTTCAGCTGCTTGACCACGTAGTCGCGCATGCTGGGCGTGATCTTGCCGTCGCCCTGGTAGGGCACGTGCAGCATCGTGGTCTCGCAGCCGTACTTGTGGCGGATCAGCTCGAACCACTTCATGAAGGTGAAGCAGCCGGTGTAGCTCAGCAGCAGGATGTCGGGCCGCGGCAACGGGTCGCCTGTCGGGCCGACCTCGCCGCCTTGCATCATGCCCAGGTCGGCCTTGACGTAGGTGCAGACGTCCTCGCTGTGGCCGTCGCGCTCGGCGTCCATGATGAACTTGCCGCTCTTCTTGCGCATGCCGTTTTGCAGCGCGTTGGTCTCGGGCAGGCTGCGCGCGAAGTCGAAGCACATCAGCAGCTCGTTCAGGTTGCCCGGAACGAAGGTAGCCGCGACCTTGCGGTTGTTCTCGCGCGCGTGGGCCAGCTCCATGTAGTTCTTGTTGATCAGCTCCTTTTGCAGCCACATCGCGTCTTCCTTGACGACCTGCGGCTTGGCCTTGGGCTTGCCGAGCGGCGTCGGCATCGAGACAGGGGTGTTCATGCAGCGCTCCAAAGCTTGATCGAATCGGCGAAGGTGCCGGCCTGCTCGCGGATCGGCGCCATCTGGCCGGTGTTCTCCGCGTACTTGAAGGCGGTGTACGGAATCTTGTGCTTGGCCAGCACGTCCTGCAGCATCGGCCGCTCGAGCAGCGCCGGGTCGCAGAACGACGGCGCGGCGAAGACCACGCCCTCGGCGCCGCGCGTCTTGACCTGCTTCATCAGGAACACGCCCTTCTCCTCGCGCGTGGTCTCGTACTTGGCGGCGGTGGTTGCCGAGTGGTGCAGGAAGGCCTTGCTCAGCTCGGCCAGCGGGTCGCCGTCGTCGGGCACGTCGTTCAGCAGCCAGCGCGTGACCAGCATGAAGTCGTCGTCGACGATGTAGCAGCCCGACATCTCGATCGACTTGATCAGCGCCAGCGGCGGCTGCTCGCAGAACGACCCGTTGATCACCACGCGCGCGTTGTCGCGCTTGGGCCGCTGCAGCTGCTCGGCCGCGGCCAGGTACTGGCGCAGCAGCGCGGTGTGTTCTTCCACCGGCAGCACCATGCCGGCGCGCAGCAGCAGGTAGACCTCCGACGTCGGCGCCTGCCACGGCTTGGCCGCGCGGTAGGCGTACAAGTCGGCCACCGCGCGGCGGTTGGCGTTGTAGACACGGATCGACGCGTTGAGCTCGGCGTCGGTGATGGGTGCGCCGCGCAGCGCGCCCAGGTCGTCGCGGATGTGCTGCATCTCGTCGATGTAGAAGCGCCCGCCGACCTCGTCCTGGTAGTTCTGCGGCACGTCGACGTAGCGCACGTACTTGTCCTGGAACAGCAGCTTCCACATGCCCGACAGGTTGCGGATGACGTCGCAGATGCTCGGGAACAGCATGCCGTCCAGGCAGTCCAGCCGCCCGGTCAGGCCGAGCTCGATGGTCGAGCGCGGGATGCGGCAGATGTAGCTCTGGTAGTAGGCGTCGCCCTGGATCACCTCGAGCTGGTCGCCGCCGCCGAGGATGCCCACCGGCAGCATGCCGGCGGCGTGGATCAGCTCGCGCGGCACGTACACCGGCATGTAGCCGATCGCCTTGCGGCCCGGTGCCGCGGCCTTCCAGTCCTTGACGGCGCCGAAATGCAGGTCCTCGAACAGCGCCTCGCAGCGCTGCACGATGCGCAGGACTTCGGGGGTTGGGTTCATCAGCGGTGCTCCCACACGGGTGAGCGGCGCTCGAGGAAGGCGGCCAGGCCTTCGTTGGCGTCGCGGGTTTGCATCAGTCGCTCCAGGTACAGCTGCTCGACCTCGGCCAGCCGCTGGCGCAGCTCGCGCAGCCGCGGCGCGCGCGTGGCCAGCACCGCATGGGTGATGGCCGCGGCACTGAGCGGCGCCAGGTGCTCGTCGAACCAGGCCAGCGCCGCGGCCTCGGGGTCGTCGGCCAGCACCTGCACCAGGCCCAGCGCCAGCGCGGCGGGGCCGTCGATGCTGCGGCCCGACCACAGCAGCTCTTCGGCCGCCACCGCCGACACGCGCCAGCCGAGCAAGCAGCTGGCGGCCGGCGCGAACACGCCGAGCTTGATCTCGGGCTGGCCGAAGCGTGCGTCGCGCGCGGCGAAGATCGGCCCGCCGGCCAGTGCGATTTCCAGACCACCGCCCAGGCACTGGCCGCGCACCGCCACCAGCACCGGCACCGGGTAGCCGGCCAGCGTGAGTACCAGCGCGTGCAGCGCCGCCAGCATCGCCGCGCAGCGCTCGGCCAGGTGCTCCTCGACGCTGGCGCCGAAGCTGAAGTGCGGCCCTTCGGCATCGAGCAGCACGCCGCGCAGCCCGGCGCGGTCGCGGTGCGCGTCCAGCGCCGCCTGCAGCGCGGCGATCATCGCCGCGTCGCAGATGTTGGCCTTGGGGCGGGCCAGCCGCAGGCGCAGCAGCGCGCCGTCGCGGTCCAGCCAGACCGTCAAGGGCGCGGATTCAGGCATCGCGGCGCGCTCCGGGCTGGATGTCGTCATGCAGGCCGCCGACCCAGCCCTGCCCGGCCGCCAGGCGCTGGCGCAGCAGCACGAAGTCGACTTCGCGGTCGTCCTTGGGCCCGTCGTTGAAGGCGGTGAAGCCGGCGCGCGCCTCGGTCATCATGTTCAGCGACAGCCAGGCACGCGAGCCCTCCTTGTTGCGGTTCCAGGCGTCGAGCTTGGGCTTGCGCAGCTCCTCGATCGTCTTGGTGGTGCAGTCGGGGAAGGTGTAGAGGATCTTCGCGGCCAGCTCTTCGACCTTGGCGTCCAGCAGCGACAGGTCGACGATGCCGCGCTTCATCAGCGCCTTGGCTTCGTCCAGCGCGGCGCCGGTCTTGGGCTCGCCGTAGGCGTTGCGGCCGAACTCGTCGACCATGCGCTGCGTCTCCACCGTGGGGTTGGCGATGAACTTGCCGTCGACTTTCAGCGCCGGCACGATGTCGGTGAGCATGCCCATCTGGTAGGCCTTGTGCGCGCTGAAGGGCTCGCACAGCACGCACGCCGCCATCGCGCGCTCGGCGCCCACCACCACCGGCAGGAAGTCGGTGATGCCGCCGATCGGCGCGCTGCCGTGCTTGGGGCCGGCCTGGCCGAAGCGCGCCAGGTCCTGCGCGACCGAGAAGTCGCAGGCCATGCCCACCTCCTGCCCACCGCCGATGCGCATGCCGTTGACGCGGCAGATCACCGGCTTGTCGCAGCCGAGGATGCTGCTGACCATGTCGTTGAACAGCCGCAGGTACTGGCGGTATTCCAGCGGGTGGCCGGCGTAGTACTCGGCGTACTCCTTGGTGTTGCCGCCGGTGCAAAAGGCCTTGTCGCCCACGCCGGTGATCACCACGCAGTTGACCGCGCGGTCGTTGCTGGCCGCGCGCAGCGCCAGGATCATGCCCTTGCACATCTCGGTGGTGTAGCTGTTGTACTGGCCCGGGTTGTCCAGCCAGATCCAGGCGTTGAACAGCCCCTCGGCCACGCTGCCGTCGGGCCGGCGCGCCGGCCGCCTCTCGTAGCGCACGCCATCGCGCGCCCAATCGGCAACCAGGTCGTGGTTGATCAGCTCGCGCAGCGTGGCCTTGGGTTCGGGGGCGTTCATGGTGGCTCGGTTCCTCGTGATTGACCTGGGACAGTGGGCGCGCGGCGCCGGCTTGACCGGCCAGCTTGACCGGCTTGGGCCCCGCTGCTATTGTTGCATTATGGTACCGCAATACGTTTTTAGCGATTCTCCGGGCGATCATTCGAGAAAACCTTGATCTGCTTCAGATCGCGCGCAGCGCTTCGGCGCTTCACTTCCGCCATCGCCTCGTTCAACCCTCGCCTCGCCGAAGGAGCCTTCAGTGCAGCCTTCTTCCCTCAACGATGACGCCGCCCAACCGCGCCGGGCCAGCGTGTCGCTGGCGCTGGCCGGCAGCGGCGGCAGCGGCGTGATGACCGCCGGCACCATGCTGCTGGACGCCGCCGCGCGCGCCGGGCTGTACGGCCTGTTCGTGCGCACCAGCGGGCCGCAGATCCGCGGCGGCGAGGCCGCGGCGCTGATGCGCCTGGCGCGCCGGCCGCTGGACGCGCTGGACGACGCCTTCGACCTGCTGCTGGCGATGGACTGGCAAAACGTCAACCGCTTCGCCGACGAGATTCCGCTGCACGCCGGCAGCCTGATCGTCGGCGACGCCGACGAGGGCGAGCCTCCGGCGGTGTTCACCGCGTGCGGCGCGCGACACGTGGCGCTGCCGCTGAAGAAGATCGCCAAGTCGATTCCCGGCAGCTGGACCAACATGCTGGCGCTGGGCCTGGCCGGCGGGCTGGCCGGCATCCCGGCCGAGGCGCTGCAAGCCGCGCTGCGCGCGTCATGGAAGCGCGGCGAGACCCAGCTGCAGGCCAACCTCGCGGCGCTGCAGCGCGGTCTGGACGAAGCGGCGCAGCTGGCCGAATGCGGCATGGCGCGGCTGCCCGAGGGCCCGGCCGCCAGCACGCCGCGCTGGCTGATCAGCGGCAACGAGGCGGCCGGCTTCGGCGCTTTGCGCGGCGGCGTGCGCTTCGTCGCCGCCTACCCGATCACCCCGGCCACCGAGCTGCTGGAGTGGATGGCGCCAGCGCTGGCGCAGGTCGGCGGCACGCTGCTGCAGGCCGAGGACGAGCTGGCCTCGGTCAACATGATCATCGGCGCGGCCTACGGCGGCGTGCCCTCGCTCACCGCCACCGCCGGGCCGGGGTTGTCGCTGATGACCGAGGCGCTGGGCCTGGCGGTCAGCGCCGAGGTGCCGATCGTCGTCGTCGACGTCATGCGCGGCGGGCCGTCCACCGGCATCCCGGCCAAGAGCGAGCAAAGCGACCTGGCCTTCGCCGTCAGCGGCCTGCACGGCGATGCGCCGCGCCTGGTGCTGGCGCCCAACTCGATCGCCGACTGCATCGCCACCACGCACTGGGCGGTGCAACTGGCCGAGGCGCTGCAGGCGCCGGCGATCGTGCTGTCGGACCAGTTCATGGGCCAGTCGCGCGCCATCATCGACCGCCCGGCCGACGACGCCGCGGTCGCGCAGCGGCTGACCGCGGCCGGCCACACGCCCGACTACAAGCGCTACCGCGACACCCCCTCGGGCGTGTCGCCGATGGCCATTCCGGGCACGCCGGGCGTGACCTACACCGCCGACGGGCTGGAGCACACCGAGCTCGGCGTGCCCAGCAGCCAGGCGCGCGACCACCGGCTGCAGCTGGACAAGCGCGAGCGCAAGCTGGCGCTGTACGACTACGGGCCGCGCTGGGCCGACATCGAACGGCCGGCCGGCGGCAGCGAGCTGGCCGTCATCACCTTCGGCTCGGTCACCGGCAGCGTGCGCGAGGCGGTGGCGCGCGCGGCCGCGCAGGGCGTGGCGGTGCGGCTGATCAGCCTGCGGCTGCTGGCGCCGGCGCTGCCCGAGCGCATGGACGACGTGCTGGCCGGCGTACGTCAGGTGTTGGTGGTCGAGCAAAACCACGGCGCGCAGCTGCTGCGCTACCTGCGCGCGATGTACGACCTGCCCGGCAAGGCGGCCAGCTTCCACCGCCCGGGGCCGCTGCCGCTGCGCGCCGCCGAGCTGACCGCCGCCATCGTCGAGTGGGCCCGCGCCCACCAAGCCGAGAAGGAAACCGCATGAACGACGTGTGTCCCCCGCCGGCGGTGCTGACCGCGGCGAACTACAAGTCCGGCACCAAACCGGTGTGGTGCCCCGGATGCGGCGACTTCACCGTGCTGGGCGCGATCACCAAGGCGCTGGCCAGCCTGCAGCTGCCGCCGCACGAGGTGGCGGTGGTGTCGGGCATCGGCTGCAGCTCGCGCATCCCGGCCTACACCAGCTGCTACGGCTTTCACGGCGTGCACGGCCGCGCGCTGGCCGCCGGCACCGGGCTGAAGGTGGCGCGGCCCGACCTCACGGTGCTGGTCACCGGCGGCGACGGCGACGGCTACTCGATCGGCGGCAACCACTTCCTGCACGCCTGCCGGCGCAACGTCGACCTGACCTACATCGTGATGGACAACCACGTCTACGGCATGACCAAGGGCCAGGCCTCGCCGACCACCGAGCCCGATTGGGACAACAAGCTCGCCCCCGGCGGCACCGGCATCCGCTCGTTCCACCCGCTGGTGATCGCGCTGGCCGCGGGTGCCAGCTTCGTCGCGCGCGGCTTCTCGGGCGACCCCAACGGCACCGCCGACATCATCGCGCGCGGCATCCGCCACCCAGGGTTTGCGTTCATCGAGGTCCTGAGCCCGTGCGTGACCTTCCGCCCCGAGCAGCGCGAGTGGAAGTCGCAGGTGCACGCCGCGTCGGTGGAGGTCACCGACGACCCCGTGCGCGCGGCGAAGCGCATCATGACCGACGACGGCATGAACATCGGCGTGCTCTACGCGCGCGACCGCAAGCCCTATGTGGCGGCACGCAATCCGGCACCGCGCACGGTGGCCGAGGTTGCGGCGGAGTTCGAACTGTGAGCGCGGCGATGAGGGCCGGCGCGCCGCGCACGCTGCAAGACTTCATGGCGCAGGCGCTGGCGATGGAGCGCGAGGCGGTAGCGCGCTACAGCGAGTTCGCCGACTCGATGGAGATGCACAACAACCGCGAGGTCGCCGCGCTGTTTCGCACCATGGCCGGCTACGAGGCCAAGCACGCGGCGCAGATCATGGCGCAGATGGGCTGGAGCAGCGACCCGCCGCCGCCGCCCGCCGGCTACGGCTGGCCCGACCTGGAAGCGCCCGAGACCGTGCCGATCGACGAGGCGCACTACCTGATGCAGCCGTGGCATGCGCTGCAACTTGCGCTGGCCGCCGAGCAGCGCGCGATGGACTTCTTCGGCCGTCTGGCCGAGGCCGCCACCAACGACGAAGTGCGGCGCGCGGCGCTCGAGCTGCAGGAAGAAGAACGCGAGCACGTCGAACTGGTGCGCGCCTGGCTGAAGAAGGTACCCGAGCCGGACCCCGACTGGGCGATCGACCCCGACCCGCCGCGCTATACCGACTGACTCGACTGACTCGACTGACGAAGCGGAGATCGTCCATGCAAGTGCTGATGCCCCCCGGCTGGGACGCACCGATCGGCTACGCCAACGGCATCGCGGTGGACGCCGGGCGCATCGTCTTCGTCGCCGGCCAGGTCGGCTGGAATGCGCAGCAGAAGTTCGAGTCGGAGCAGATCGCGCCGCAGTTCGAGCAGGCGCTGAAGAACGTGCTGGCGGTGCTGGCGCAAGCCGGCGGCCAGCCGCAGCACATCTGCCGCATGACCGCCTACTGCTGCGACAAGCCGGGCTACCTGGCGGCACGCGCGCAGATCGGCCAGACCTGGCGCGAGCTGATGGGCAAGCACTTCCCGGCGATGAGCATGATCTTCGTGTCCGACCTGCTGGACAGCCCCGGCAAGATCGAACTGGAAGCGACCGCGGTGCTGCCGCGGGATTGAGCCCGGCTTGCGCTCGAGGGCGGGCAGATGCTGCGGCGGCTGTCGGCGCATTGCTGCCCTTCATCAGCAGCCGCCGAGCTCTCACTGACGCCCAGGTCCGGACCGTCGATGCCGCCAGGTGAAGGCTCCGCCAAGACTGTCAGCGGCCCTTGGCTTCTTCAGATTGCTGCCGCTACGTCAAAGCTCAGCGGCAGACCAAAGGGCGCGAAGCGGCCTTTGGTCTGTGCGTTGCAGCGACCTGTTGGGCGTCACTCTCGCAAGGCGCTCGTGAACTCTTCCGGCGACACGTTCGCCTGCCGCAGCACGCCAGACAGCGTGCCGACCTTGACCTCGGCGTGCACGGGTACAACGCAGCCCTTGGATTCGCGCCTCATGATGACGTGACTTCCGCTCTGCCGGACCTTGGCGAAACCAAGACGTTCGAGTGCGCGAACGACGTCTGCCCCGGACACGCGAGGCAGCTTAGGCATGCAACGGCTCGGGGATGGTAAACATGGTGACCACCGGATGCCCGGTGTTGCCCAGCGGAAACTCCGACAGGTAGAGGGCAGTAGCTTGGCGCAGGTTGGCTACCGCCTCCTCCACCGTTTCGCCTTGTGTAGTGGTCCCGGTCTCGGGATTCAGGGCGACGAAGCCGCCTTCCTCGGCAGGCGTGAGGATCGCAGTCAGTTCCATGATTCAGCTCCTGAGTGCCACAGACCGATTGTCGCGCGCTCGACGTGACGCCCAACGTTCGCGGTAACCGGCACGCAGCGGCGTGACGCGCTTGGGCCAGAATGAAATGAGGCCCAAGCATGGCATGCCGTTGCGTGTCCGGTTGACCAAGGGGTTAGGCCCCGCTGGTGCGAAGGAATGAGTACGCCTTGGCAAGAAACTCATCACAGGCGCGATCAGCGTTCGTGTACGCGGCAATCACTGCGGATTGGCTTGGGCAAGGAGCCGCGGTGTCGATGCCTTTTGCGATCACGACGTCTGTGTAGACCGAGCCAAGGCGGTCCTTGGTCGCGACGACTCCTTCAAGCTGATTCTTGAGTTCCGGGAAGTAGATCTCAACAACTGTTCGAAGATCGTCCAGAGGCACTCGCTCAGTGTCTCTGTCCTTCTCCGGCATTCGCCCAGTAGCCAATATCTGAAGCGCTTCTCCGTACGTTGCGCGGATCGACGCGCTCACTCTGTTCAGCAGCTTGCACGCTTCTTCGAGTTTGGGCTTGTTAACTTCGATCATGTCTTCGCGAGCCGCGGATGCGCGGCGAAGTGGGTGTTTGCGGGGCCTAACGACTGAGTTCAGCCGACCCGCAGCGGCGGGACGCCGCTGCGGGTCGGCTGCAACGACCGGTTGGGCCTCAGCCCAAGTGCACAGCCCAGACTACCCAGGAGTTTGAAAGCTCTGCAGGATGCCGTTCTCAAGATACAGGTACTGGTCGTCTCCAGCCTTGGGTCGCCGGTAGATCCACTGCTCATGGACCGTTCGTGAATTTACTGAACGATTGATCTTGTCCGGCTCACCCCATGAGCGCACGACTTCTTTCGCAGTCATGCCAATGATGACTTGGTTCCGATTGACGGCGAGTTCGATTCTCGCTCGGCGGGCGTCTTCCGGGGTAGGCGAAGCAACGCCCTTGATTTCGCGTCCTCCAGCGCATGGCTTCTGCTGATACACGGTGGCACCGTCGACCGTGCACCGGTACATCTGCGCCTGCACATCTTCGTGCGCTGTCGCTACCAAGGCCAGACACAGAAGCGAGATGCGCATAGTTGACCTCCCGATGGCTCAGGCGATAGCTTGTCACAAGACGCGCGCTCTGAGGCCCAACGTGTTCTAGGGCGCAGTCTTGCGCCCCTATTCGGATAGTGGCGCGGTATTGCGCCCGTATCCGGTTAGTGGCGCAGTTGTTGCGCCCAGTGCCCATCGTTTTACGCGGGCATGGTAGCAAGCTGATGACTTGGCTGATCGGGGTGATCGGCGGCTCCCGCTGCACAGCGACCACTGGCGACTGCGATGGCTACGCACGCTCAGGGACGGAAGCGTGAGCCGATCGTCGCGCGGCCAATGTCAGCGATTCGCCGTGAGCGACCCTGCCGCGAGGCGCCGTTCTACGCCGGCGCCACCGCCTTCGCGCGCAGATCACGCACCCGCACCGCCTTTCCCTGCGAGCGCGGCAGGCTGCCCGGGGCGGACACCACCAGGTCGGCGCTGACGCCGATCATCGACTTGATGTGGCGCACCGCCTCGGCCTCGAGCATGGGCCAGCTTTCCAGCGGCACGCCGGGCTCGGCCTCGACCTCGACGCGCAGGTGGTCGAGCACGCCTTCGCGGCTGACCACGATCTGGTAGTTCGGCGACAACCCGGCGCGGCCGACCAGCACCGCCTCGATCTGCGACGGGTAGACGTTGACGCCGCGGATGATCAGCATGTCGTCGCTGCGCCCGGTCACGCGCAGGATGCGCGTGTGCGTGCGCCCGCAATCGCAGCGCTCGCGGCACAACCGCGTGATGTCGCGCGTGCGGTAGCGCAGCATCGGCAGCGCTTCCTTGGTCAGCGTGGTGATCACCAGCTCGCCGGCTTCGCCGTCGTCGAGCACCGCGCCGGTGTCGGGGTCGATGACCTCGAACAGGAAATGGTCCTCCCAGCCGTGCAGCCCGTTGCGGCAGGCGCACTCGCAGGCCACGCCCGGGCCCATGATCTCCGATAGGCCGTAGATGTCGACCGCGCGCAGCCCGATGCGCGCTTCGATCTCCTCGCGCATCGCCGCGCTCCACGGCTCGGCGCCGAACATGCCGATCGCCAGCCCGCTGCGGCGCAGATCGACGCCCTGCTGCGCCGCGACCTCGGCCAGCACCAGGGCATACGACGGCGTCGCGCACAGCACGCGCGGGTGGAAGTCCATGATCAGCGCGATCTGCCGCTCGCTGCCGCCGCCCGACAGCGGCACCACCGGGCAGCCCAGCCGCGCCGCGCCGTCGTGCGCGCCCAGCCCGCCGGTGAACAAGCCGTAGCCGTAGGCGTTGTGCACCAGGTCGCCGGGGCGCACGCCGGCACAGTAGAACGAACGTGCCACCAGGTCGGCCCAGCGTTGCAGGTCGCCGGCGGTGTAGCCGACCACGGTCGGTTTGCCGGTGGTGCCCGACGAAGCGTGCAGCCGCGCCAGGCCAGCCAGCGGCCGCGCGAACAGACCGAAGGGGTAGTGCTCGCGCAGATCGCTCTTCAGCGTGAAGGGCAGCCGGCGCAGGTCGGACAGGTCGCGCAGCGCCTGCGGCTGCACGCCGGCCGCGTCCAGCCGCGCGCGCTGCCACGGTACGTTGCGCCATGCATTGTTCAGCGTCTTGCGCAGACGGGCGAACTGCAGCGCGCGCAACTCGTCGCGCGACATCGTCTCGATCGGCCAGTGCAGGCCAGCCTGAAACACCTCGGCTTCGATGCGTGCGCCCATGTCATGGCTCCTGTCGGCGTGCGCCGCGCACCGGCCGGTGCGGGATGCTGAACCCTTGGGTGAACCCGCCGCGCGTGATCAGCGTGTACTTGAACCACAGCCCGCCGGCCAGCGCCGCCAGCGCCGCCAACAGCTGCAGCGGCGCCGCACCGATCGGCGGCAGCGGCGCGAGCAGCAGCACGACGACGAGGGCCAGCGCGCCCAGCGAGCCCAGCCGCAGCACGCGGCCCGCCTCGTCCACCGCTCGCAGCGCAGCGGGTGGCGCCGCCTTCAGCCGAGAGCGCCAGCGCAGCCACAGGCCCTGCCGCACCAACAGCAGCGCGCCGAACACCAGCCACGCCAGCGCGCCCACCGGCCGGCTGATGACGATCAGCCACAGCGCAGCGCCCTCGACCAGCGCGGTGGCGACGATCAGCGGCACGATCGCCGGCTCGCGCCAGGTGGGGATGCCGCGCGCGGCGCGCAGCATGCGGCCCTGGCAGTAGGCGAAGGCCAGCGCGGTCAACGCGGCCAGCGGCGCGGCCACCGCAGCGACCCCGGGCAGCAGCGCCGCCGCCAGCGCCAGCAGCAGCAACACCGGCGCGAGCAGCGCCTCGCGCGTCATCCACGAGCTGCGCGCGTGCAGGAACACGTTGAGCGCGCGCCATGGCCGGCCGATCTCGGCCCACACCGAGGCCAGCCCGATGGCGACGATCACCGCGGCCAACACGAAGGGCCAGCGCGCGCTGCCCGTCAGCGTGGCGCCGCAGGCGGTGGCCACGACCAGCCCGCTGCCGGCGCCGCCGGCCATGAAGTTGGCGGCGGCGCGACCGTCCCACGCGCGCTGGGGCACGACGCCGGTGTTCATCGCTTCGGCTCCTCGGCGCTGTCGGCGTGGTCGGCGTGGTCCCACAGGTAGAAGAAGCCCGGCCCGGTACCCAGCTCCTCGTGCATGCGGAAGTGCTGGTTCTCGGCCAGCAACTGCGACACGTTGCTGTTCGCATCGTCCAGATCGCCGAAGGCCAGCGCGTCGGCGATGCACGAGTTGACGCAGGCCGGCGAGGCTTCCGCGTCGACGCCCGGCGTCAGGCCGCGCGCCAGCCCGTCGTCGATGCGCTCGACGCAGAAGGTGCACTTGGTGGCCACCGCGCGGCGTGTGTCGTCCTGGCGCTTCTTCTCGTTTTCGCCGGCCTCCCCGAAGGCGAAGGTGAAGTACTCGGTCTTGAAGCGCGCCTGGTACGGGCAGGCCACCGCGCAGTAGGCGCAGCCGATGCACAGCTCGTAGTCCATCGTCACGATGCCGTCGGCGCGCTTCTTCGTGGCCGTGGTCGGGCACACCTCGAGGCACGGCGGGTCGTCGCAGTGCTGGCAGCTCACCGGCACGAAGGCGCGCTGCACGTTCGGGTATTCGCCGAACTCCATGTCGAGCACGCGCCGCCACTGCACGCCCGGCGGCGTCGCGTTGGCGTGTTTGCACGCCGCGGTGCAGGTCTGGCAACCGACGCAGCGGCGCAGGTCGGCCACCATCGCCCAGCGCGTCATCGCGTCTCTCCTTGCCCCAGCGCGGCGCGCAGCCGCCAGGCGTTGGCATAGACCACGAAAGTGCCGCGCCGCGCGAAGCCGATCAGCGTCAGCCCCAGCGCCTGCGCGCGGCGCACCGCCAGCGCGGTGGGCGCCGAGCGCGCCACCAGCAGCGGCACGCCGCAGGCCACCGCCTTTTGCACCATCTCGACGCTGGCGCGGCAGGTCAGCAGCACGCCGCCGCGCGCGCTGTCGGTGCCGGCGCGCGCCAGCGCGCCCAGCGTCTTGTCCAGCGCGTTGTGGCGGCCGACGTCCTCGCGCACCGCCTGCAGCAGCGGCGCGGCCTCATCGAAGGCGAGCCAGCCCGCCGCATGGGTGGCGCCGCTGGCCGCGCGCAGCGGCTGGGCGTCGTCCAGCGCCGCCATCGCCGCGTTCAGCCGCGCCGGCTCCAACAAGGCGACTTCAGCGGGCGCGCGCGGCGGCAGCGCGCGCAGCGGCCGCAACGCCTGCTCCAGCGTGTCGACGCCGCACAGCCCGCAGCCGGTGCGCCCGGCCAGGTTGCGCCGGCGCTGCTTCAGCGCGGCGAAGCGCTTGGCGGTGATGCGCATCGCGATGCGCAGGCCCAGTTCGTGCGCGTGCAGTTCCAGGTCGAGCAGTTCGCCGGCGTGTTCGACGATGCCTTCGCTGAGGCTGAAGCCCAGCCCCAGGTCGGCCAGCGCGTCGGGCGAAGCCATCATCACCGCGTGGCCGACGCCGTTGTATTCGAAGCTGACCGCGACCTCCTCGGCCGCCCAGTCCACCGCCGCATTCAGCCGCTGGCCGTCGAAGCGCTGCACGCTCAGCGGCACCATGGCGCCGGTCACCGGCTCGTCGGCGGGGTCGTTGGCCACGCTGGCCTGCCGGGTGTCGTCGATCGCGATCATCATGCCGTCCCCGCCGCGCGCGGCCCGTCCACGCGCTGCACGCGCACGCGCACGATGTCGGCGCCCGAGCCGGTGGCGTCGGTCAGCTCCAGCGCGCGGTGCGTCATCGGCGTGACCATGTTCAGCGACGGGAAGTTCAGGTCCTTCGCATACGGCATCTTCCAGTGCTCGAACTGCCCCGGGATGACGATGGTGTCGGGGCGGCAGCCTTGCACCAGCTCGACGCGCCCGCGCGTGCGCCCTGTCGTCGAGCTGACCTCGACCCAGTCGTCGCTGGCGATACCCAGCTTGGCGGCCGCGCCGGTGTTCATGATCACGCGGCCGTGGCCGCGCACGTTGGCGCCGACCTCGTTCATCAGTGGGATGCCGACGTTGGCGCCGGCGCTGTAGGCCATGACCTTGGTGGTCAGGCCCCAGAACGGGTAGTCGTCGGGGTTCTGGCCGTCGGCGCTGACCGCGTCGCGCCACATGCCGGGGAAGTCGTGCCACTTGGGCAAGGCGCTGTACTCCGACAGCTGACGGTCCCACCACTTCACGCCCTGGCCGTGCAGCCGCCGGCCCAGCTCCACGCCCAGGCGCTGCAGCCGCTCCTGGTAGGGCAGCTCGTAGCGCAGGCCCTGGTCTTCGAGCGTGGGCGTCAGGTACCAGTCAACGCGCTGGAACGGCACCACGAAAAAGCCGTGCTCGCTCATCCACGCCAAGTCGTGGATCTCCTTGCCATCGCTGAGCTCGTCGGTGGCGGCCTTGCAGATCGCGTCCCAGATCTCGTGCACCGTGGGCGCGCGGTCGGTGGGCAACGAGAAGTCGTTGCGCGGCGTCTTTAGCGGCACCAGCGCGTTGCCGCGGTTGATGCGCTCCACGTACTCGGCCAGCAGCCCGGCGCGCCGCGCCAGCTCGGTGGCGATCCAGCTGAAGTCGCGCGCGTCGCCGCGCGGCGCCACCGCCGGCTGGCGCAGCACCACGCCGCGGTAGTGCCAGGCCTGCTCGACGAACTTGGTGCCGCCGCAGCGGATCAGCTGCGTGCTCTCCAGGTCGGTGGCCTCGGGCAGCAGGATGTCGGCCATGTGGTTGGTTTCATCGAGCGTGTAGGCGAAGGCCACGATGAAAGGCAGCTTGGCGATGGTCTGCGCCTGCCGCTCGTTGTGGAAGAACGAGACCGCCGGGTTGGTGCGGTAGGCGAACCACAGCTCGGGCATGCTCGGCTGCGGCCAGTTCTCGGGCGCCTCGTTCATGAACATCCACGCCAGGTGCGTGGGGCCGAGGGCCTGGCTCCACGGCGAGTTGCCGACGTGCGGGATCAGCGTGCGGTGCGCGTTGCGCCCGGTGGGCTTGGCCGACCAGCCCTTCTCGGTGGTGGGGTTGAAGTTGCAGGCCATGAAGCCGTCGTCGCCCGGGACCGCGCTGAGCAGCCGGTTGTCGTGGGGCTTGTTCAAGCGCACGGTCGAGCCCAGCGTGCCGCCGGGCACTTCGAGCGCGCCGACCACGGTGGCCAGCATGGTGCGGCCCCAGCAGCACTCGAACGCGCCCCAGCCGTTGTTGACGGTCTTGCCCAGCGTCACCGCCACCGGGCGGTAGGGCAGCGTGCGGCCTTCGACCACCGTGGTCTGGCCGACGCAGGCGTGCTCCAGGAACTCGAGCGCGACGCGGCGCATCGTCGCCGCCGGCACGTCGCAGACCTTGGACGCCCATTCGGGGCTGTACTCGCGCAGCATGTCGACCGTGGCGCCGAAGGCGGTGCGCGCCGCGGCGTCGTGGTGCTCGGCGACTTCGCCATCGGCGAGGTGGCTGATCGCATGCGCCACCTTGAAGCTGCCGACCAGCGCCGGCAGCGTGCCCGGCGTGTCGTGGGGCACGGCGCGTTGCGTCAGCGTGTCCCACAGCAGCGGCTTGCCGCTGGCCGCGTCGCGCAGGTAGTAGCCGTCGGGGCCGACCAGATACGGCGAGGCGGTGCGCTCGCGCAGGAAGGCCACGTCCAGCCGCTCCAGCGGCACCTCGTGCGTCAGCACGTGCAGCAGCGCGAACATGAAGGCGGCGTCGGTCTTGGGGCGGATCGGCACCCACTCGGCCGAGCACGCGCCGGTGACCGACAGGTGCGGCTCGACGTTGACGCGCTTGACGCCGCGCACGCGCGCGTCGGCGTGGCGGCGCACCGCGCAGGCGCCGCCCGAGACCTCGACGTTGGCGCCGAAGGACAGCACGAACTGCGTGTGCGGCGTGTCGGCGCAGACGGTGAAGCCGCGGTGCCAGAACTCGCCGTACAGGTGCTCGGAGTGCACGCACTTCACGCCCTGCCCCGAGCCCAGGCTGTAGTCGATCTGGCCCCACGCGGCCAGGAAGGCCGGGAAGCTGCCCATGTAGCTGGCCGGCGTGCCGCCGTGGCCGAAACTGGCGGCCACGCGCGGGAGCCCCTGCTCGTCGAGCAGGCCGCGCGCGCGGATGTCGCGCAGCCGCTCGCCGATGGTGTCCAGCGCCTCGTCCCAGCTGATCGCAACGAACTGCGGGTCCTCGTCGCGGCCCTTCTTCGGGTTCGTGCGCTTCATCGGCGTCAGCACGCGGTACGGGTTGTAGGTCTTCTGCACCAGGCCGTAGGCGCGCACGCAGGGCCGCCCGTCGGCCGGGTGGATGCCCTTGGCGGCAGGGTTGGGGCCGATCTCGGTGGCCACGCCGTCCTCGACCTTGACGCGCAGCAGGTCGGGCCCGGCGACGCACTGGTAGCAGTAGGTCGGCACGTGCTGCGTGCCCTTGGTCGGGGTGGCGATGGCGCTCATGGTCTCCTTCGGCAGTGACAGCGGCTGCGCTCCAGGTTCAGCGGTCCTACAAGAAAACCTTCACCGCAGAGGAACGGAGGACGCGGAGGTCCGCAGAGTTGATGACTCTGAAACTCCTCTGCGCCAACTCCGCGCACTCCCTTCCTCTGCGGTGAATGAATTCGCGTTCCATCTCAAGCCGCCGCGCGCGCCTTCTCGGCCTTGGCCGCCAGGCGCTGCGCGGTCTTGGCGACGTCGACGACGAAGCGCGAATGCTTGCCGCGCACGATCGGCTCGACCGCGTCGCGGCCCTCGACCTCGAACGTGACCGCGCGGCCGTTGACCTCGGCCACGCGCACCTGCAGCGTGACCTGCATGCCCAGCAGCGTCGCGCCCATGTGGTCGATCTCGACGCGCGTGCCCACCGAGTCCTCGCCCGCGTCCAGGTGCGCCAGCAGCAGGTTGCGGCAAGCGATCTCGAGGTCGCGTACCAGCATCGGCGTGGCATACACGCGCGCGGCCTCGCCCATGAAGTCGATGGTGCGCTCGCGGTCGACGGTGAAGCGGGTCTCGGCGTTGAGGCCGGGTTGCAGGCTGCTTTTCATGCTTGAGGCTCCGTTTGCGGTGTTCGTGTCATTGGCCGAGGTAGGCGGCGCGCACCTGCGGGTCGTGCAGCAACTGGGCCGCCGGACCTTCGCCGACGATGCGGCCGGTCTCGAGCACGTAGCCGCGGTCGGCGATGGCCAGCGCGGCGCGCGCGTTCTGGTCGACCAGCAGGATCGTCGTGCCCTGCCTTTTCAGTGCGGCGATGTGGCCGAAGATCTCGGCCACCAGCTTGGGCGCCAGGCCCATGCTGGGCTCGTCGAGCAGCAGCAGCTTGGGCGCGGCCATCAGCGCACGGCCCAGCGCCAGCATCTGCTGCTGGCCGCCCGACAAGGTGCCGGCCGGCTCGCGCCGCTTGGCTTGCAGCACCGGGAACATCGCCCACACCTGCTCGGCGGTGCCTTGGCTGCCGCGTGCGTAGGCGCCCAGCGCCAGGTTGTCCTCGACGCTCAACGCGCCGAACACCTGCCGGCCTTCGGGCACCTGCACGATGCCGCGCTGCACGCGCCGGCGCGGGCGTTCGCCGACGATCTCGTCGCCTTCGAAGCGCACGCTGCCGCCGCTGGCCGGCTGCACCCCCGACAGCGTCTTCAGCAGTGTGGTCTTGCCCGCGCCGTTGGCGCCGACGATGGCCACCAGCTCGCCGTCCTGCACGCGCAGCGACACCCCGTCCAGCGCCGGGATGCGGCCGTAGCGGCTGCCCAGGCTGGTGACTTCAAGCATGCGCGGCCTCCGCCTCGGCGCCGAGGTAGGCCTCGATCACGCGCGGGTCGCTCGCCACCTCGGCCGGCGTGCCTTCGGCCAGGCGCGAGCCGGCGTCGAGCACCAGCACACGGTCGGAGACCTCCATCACCAGCCGCATGTTGTGCTCGACCAGCAGCACCGTCATGCCGCCGCGCGCCAGCTCGCGGATCAGGCCGTCGATCTCGTGCGCCTCGGTCGGGTTCAGCCCTGCCGCCGGCTCGTCCAGCAGCAGCAGCTTGGGCTCGCCGGCGAGTGCGCGCGCGATCTCGAGCCGCTTCAACGCGCCGTAGGGCATGGCGTCGGCGTCGGCGTCGATCCACGCGCCCAGGCCCACGCGCTGCATCAGCGCGGCGGCGCGCTCGCGGCCCTTGCTTTCCGCGCGCTGCAGCGTGGGCAGGCGCAGCAGCGCGCTCAGCACCGACACCCGCTCGTGCAGGTGCAGCCCGGTGCGCACGTTGTCCAGTGCGCTCATGTTGAAGAACACCTGCAGGTTCTGGAAGGTGCGGCCCAGGCCGGCCGCGGCCCAGCGGTGCGTGGGCTGGCCGGTCAGGTCCTGGCCGCCCAGCAGCACGCGGCCGCGGTCGGGGCGGTAGATGCCGGTCAGCAGGTTCAGCAGCGTGGTCTTGCCGGCGCCGTTGGGGCCGATCACCGCGTGCACGCTGCCCGGGGCCACGCTGAACGACAGCTCGGGGATCACCACCAGACCGCCGAAGCGCTTGGCCAGGCCCTGGACGTCGAGCAGCGGCTTCATCAGCGGCCCCGTTGCAGCCACCGCGCCAGCGTCGGCACGATGCCGCGCGGGAAGAAGATCATGGTGGCGATGAGGATCGCGCCGAAGCTCATCATCTCGTAGTCCTTCAGCGCGGTCAGCAGCTGCGGCAGCAGCGTCAGCACGCCGGCGCCGACCACCGCGCCCCACACCGAGGCCATGCCGCCGAACACGACCATGATTACCAGTTCCACCGAGTGCAGGAACGAGGCCTTGGCCGGCGTCAGGAAGCCGGCGTAGTGCGCGGTCAGCGTGCCGGCGGCCGCGGCGATCGCCGCCGACAGCACGAACACACGCAGCTTCCACTTGGCCGAGTCGATGCCGGCGGTCTCGGCCGCGACCTCCGAGCCGTGCAGCGCGCGCAGCGCGCGGCCCACCGGCGAGTCGATCAGGTTCAGCGCGCCCCACACCGTCAGCCACAGCACCGCGGCGATCACCACGTACCAGGCCGATTCGCCTTGCAGCGTGCGGCCGAACAGCACCAGCGGCGGCACCGGCATGCCGTCGGGGCCGCCGGTGTAGCGGTCCTCGTTGGTCAGCACGATCGAGACGATCACGCCCAGGCCGAGCGTGGCCATCGCCAGGTAGTGGCCCTTCAGCCGCAGCGTCGGCCGCCCGACCAGCCAGGCGAGCAGGGCGACGGCCGCCACCGCCGCCGGCATCGCCAGCCACACCGGCCAGCCCAGGCGCGACGCCAGCAGCGCGCTGGCGTAGGCGCCGAGCGCGAAGAAGCCGGCGTGGCCCAGGCTGATCTGACCGGCGTAGCCGATCAGCAGGTTCAGCCCGACGCAGACGATGGCGTTGAGCGCGATGACGATCGCCACTTCCAGCACGTAGGCGTTGGGTGCCAGCAAAGGCACCGCCACCAGCAGCACCGCCAACAGCAGCAGCGCACCGCTGCGCGGCAAGGCGCGCGCAGCGCGGCGCGGCGCCGGGGCCTCAGACACGATCGCTGCCGCGCGCACCGAACAGCCCTCCGGGCAGGAAGAACAGCACCGCCAGGATGACGACGAAGGCGATCGCGTCCTTGTAGGCCGACGACACGAAACCCGCGCCCAGGCTCTCGAGCAGCCCGAGCAGCAGCCCGCCGACGACCGCGCCGCCGAAGCTGCCCAGCCCGCCGAGCATCGCCGCGGCAAAGCCCTTGAGCCCGAGCATCACGCCGGCCTCGTACGAGGTAAAGGTGATCGGCGCGGTGAGCACGCCACCCAGCGCGCCCAGTGCCGCGGCCAGCGCGAAGCTCGCGCGCATCACGCCGCGCGTGGAAATGCCCATCAACTGCGCGGCCTGCGGGTTGATGGCGGTGGCGCGCATCGCCTTGCCGGCCAGCGTGCGGTTGAAGAAGGCGCCCAGCAGCAGCACCGCCAGCGCGGTGCCGGCCAGCACCCACAGGCTTTGCGGCACGATTCTGGCGCCACCGATGGCGATCGGCTCGCTGCCCGAGAACGCCGGCAGCGTGTGGATGCGCTTGTCCCACACCACCTGCGCCAGCCCGCGCAGGAACAGCGACACGCCGATGGTGATGATGATCAGCGTGACCACATCGGCGCGCCCGCCGGCCTGCGCCGGCTCCAGCGCCAGGCGCTGCACCAGCAAGCCGACGATCATCGCGCCGGCCACCGCCAGCAGCACCGCCAGCGCCAGCGGCAGCCCCAGCGCCACCAGCGCCACCGCGCCCATGCCGCCGATCATCACGAACTCGCCCTGCGCGAAGTTGATCGCGTGGCTGGCGTTGTAGACGATCGAGAACCCCAGCGCGACCAGCGCGTAGATCGCGCCGGCGGTCAAGCCGCCGGCGACGAACTGCAACCAGGCGCCGCCCACGGTGTCATGCTCCTGGTCGACTCTCAGGCCCCGGCTCAGTTGACCAAGGACCAGGTGCCATTCTTGACCTCGAGCATGCGAAACGCGCTCAGGTCGAGCCCCATGTGTTCGGTGGCCGACATGTTGACCACACCGCCGGTGCCCACATAACCCTTGGTGCCCTCGATCGCGTCGCGCACCTTGGCCTTGTCGGTGGTGCCGGCGGCCTTGACCGCGTTGACGTAGAGCATCAGCCCGTCGTAGGCGTGGCCGCCGAAGGTCGAGACATCGCTCTTGTACTTGCCTTCGTAGGCGCCGCGGTACGCGGTGACCACCGGCTTTTGCGCGTCGCCGGCAGGCAGCAGCTCGGCCACCAGCAGCGCCGCGGCCGGCAGCCGCACGCCTTCGGCAGCGTCGCCCGACAGCTTGACGTACTCCTTGGAGGCCACGCCGTGCGACTGGTACAGCGGCAACCCGACGCCGAGCTGCTTGTAGTTGCGCGTGACGATCGCCGGGCCCTGGCCGAAGCCGGCGTTGAGCACCGCCTGCGCGCCGCTGCCCTTGATCTTGGTGAGCTGCGCGGTCATGTCGGTGTCGGCCGCGCCGTAGGTTTCGTCGGCGACGATGGTGATGCCGTGGTTGGGCGCCACCTTCAGGCATTCGGCGCGCATGCTCTTGTCGAAGCCGCCGCTGCCGGAGATGAGCGCGGCCTTGGTCACGCCGCGCGCCTTCATGTCGACGAAGATCTTGTCGCAGGCCATGCGGTCGGTGTGCGGCGTCTTGAACACCCACTTCTTCACCGGCTCGACGATCGCCACGCTGCCGGCCAGCGACACGAACGGGATGCCGGCGGCCTCGGCCAGCGGGATCGCCGCCATGGTCTCGCCGGTGGACGAGCCGCCGATGATGACGTCGACCTTGTCCTGCTCGATCAGCCGCTTGACGAAGGTGCGCGCCTTCTCGGCGTCGCCGGCCGAGTCGTAGGCCACCAGCTCCAGCTTGCGCCCGAGCACGCCGCCGTCGGCGTTGATCTTGTCGATCTGCATCTGCAGCGTCTTTTGCTCGGGGTCGCCGAGGAACGACGCCGGCCCGGTGACGGCGAGGAAGCTGCCGACGCGGATCGGCTCTTGCGCCGAGACCGCGGCACTGACGCAAAGCGCGCCCAGGGCCAGCAGACCACGGCGACACAGGGTACGGACGGATGCGAGCTTGAGCATATCGAGACTCCTCGGCCGAGGTGAAAGACCGCTGCAGGAACACTGCACAATGGCGCGCCGCTGAAATGCGGCCCACAGGCCACGAACTACGGAGCGCCTCCGATAAAATCATTCTGGTACCACAATGCGGATATAGGATTGACCCAGTTCAAGGAATGAAGAGAGCTGCCGTTTCCCCTAATCCGCCGCGCAAACGCAGTGCGCGCGCGCCGCGCGACGCCCGCTCGGCGGCAGCGCCGATCGAGGTGCGCGCGGTGCGCCGCGGCGACCTGGACAGCGTGATCGACCTGGACGCCACCGTCACCGGCTTGGAAAAGCGCAAGTACTGGCTGTCGGTCTACCGCCGCTACGGCAGTGCGGCCAACGACGGGCAGCAGTTCCTGGTGGCGCTGTACGACGGCCGCGTCGCCGGCTTCATCATCGGCGAGGTGCGCGACTGGGAGTTCGGCTCGGCGCCGTGCGGCTGGGTCTTCGCCATCGACGTCGATCCGCGCGTGCGCGAAGCCGGCGTGGGCACGCTGCTGCTGGCGGCGATCGCCGAGCGCTTCAAGCGCATCGGCGTGCGCAAGCTGCGCACCATCGTCGCGCGCGAGAACACGCTGATCCTGTCGTTCTTTCGCAGCCAGGGCATGATGGCCGGGCCACTGGTCGCGCTGGAAACCGACCTCGAACCGTAGCGCGTGCACCCGTTGCCCCGATGAAGCTGCAGAAGAACACCTCGCTCGCGCTGTACAGCGTGCTGGAGTTCGCGCGCGAGCCCGAGCGCCACATCGCCGCGGCCGAGATCGCCGACAAGTACGACATTTCCGCCCACCACCTGGCCAAGGTGCTGGCCGAACTGGCGCGCTCGGGCATCCTGGCGTCGGTGCGCGGCGCCGGCGGCGGCTACCGTTTCATCGGCAATGCCAAGCGGCTGACGCTGATGGACATCGTGCAGATGTTCGAGGACTACGGCAACGGCGATGCCGGCACGCCGCCGGCCACGCCGGTGCAAGCCGGGCTGGGCCTGGTGCTGTCGGAGATCGACGAGAACGCCAAGGCCACCTTCCGCTCGATCACGCTGGCGACGATGCTGCGGCTGATCGAGCGCCAGCAAGGCACGGCGCCCGGCGGCTGAGGCTCCAGCGCTACCCGCCCGCGGCGCGCGGCGGCCACAGCGGGCCGATCGCATCGAGCGTGTTCTTGATCATCAAGCCGAACTCGGTGTCGCCTTCCATCACCAGCGCGCGCTCGAAGAACAGCCGGTCGGCGTCGTCCTGGCCGCGCACCAGGCGCAGCAGCGCGGCAGTGCGGGCGCGGATCACCAGCACCGGCGGACCCGGCGGCGCGACCTCGAAGCCGCGCTGCCCCAGCCGCAGCCGCAGCCGCACGCCCGGCTCGATCAGGTCGACCTCGATGCTGCGTCCGGCCAGCATCTGCCGTTGATCGGCGTCCAGCCGCGGCCACAGCAGCCGGTCGAGCAGCCTGGCGGCGACGAAGGATGGCGGCTCGGTCGGCAAGCGCTGCACCAGGCTGCGCAGCCGCTGTGCCGGTGCGCGCAGCGCCGCGGGCAGCGCGGCGAAATCGGCGTCGGTCGCGGCGGTATTGGGTGTGGTGGTATTGGGTGTGGCGGCACCGGGCGTTGCGGCACCGCGGTTCATGCGGCCACCTCGCGCAGCCCGGGCTGGGCGTGGGCAAAGCCGTTGACCAGCGCGCCCGGCAGGCCCAACGTGGCCAGTTCGGCGCGCGCGTCGGCCGCCGGCGCGCCGCCGTTGAGCACTGCGTCGAACAGCTGCAGCACGCGCTCGAACGCGCCGCTGCAAGGCGACAGGCGCACGCGCGAGACACCGGCCGCGGCCATCGCATCGCCGTCGCCGATCAGGCAGTGCAGCGCGGCCGATTGCGTCTGGATGCCGTTGAGCACCAGGAAGGGCTGGCCCTCGGTGGTGGCCAGCGCCAGGCCGTCGGCATCGTCGCGGCAGCGGTATTCGCAGGCGTCCTTCTTCAGCCGGTAGTGCCGTGCGGTAAAGCAGCGCGCCGAGAACGCCAGCGGCATGCGGCCGAAGCCGAACAGCTCGGTGGCCACCGCGCCGGCCGCGCCGCGCACTGGCGCTTGCGGCGGGTTGATGTGCGCCACCGCGTCCAGCGCCAGTTCCAGCGGCGGCACCCAGCGGCTGGCACCCAACGGCGCCAGCTGCTGCAGCGTGGGCTGGTTGTAGACGTTGACGTGCGGCCCGATGACGAAAGGCAGCCGCGCGCCCTGCGCGTGCAGCCGCGACAGCACGGCCAGCGCCGAGGCGTCGCCGGCCTCGACCGCGTAGTCGCCCTGCTCGCACACGCGCCGCAGCGTGCGCAGCTCGGGCTCGCCGGCCACCAGCGCCATCGTCGCCAGCACCACGGTCTTGCCGTGGGCCTTCAGCTCGGCGGCCAGCGCCAGCCAGTCCTCGAAGCGGATCTCGTGGCGCCGCGAGCACACCACCTCGCCCAGCACCACGGTGTCGGCGGCGCTGTCGGCGACCTGCGCGTAGAAATCCCAGGTGGCCTGGCGCGGCCACCAGTACTGCAACGGGCCCACCGTCAGGCCGAAGCGTCGCGGCGCGCCTTGCGCCGAGCTGTACAGGTTCGTCATCGCCACGCGCGCTCGTAGGCGCCCAAAGTGTGTTGCTGGCCCTCGGCCCAGCGCGACAGCTGCGCGCTCCACGCCGGCTGCACCGCATAACGCGCGGCCGCGGCGGCGTGGTCGATGGCGGCGCGCCACACCCGCGTGACCTCGGCCACGTACGACGGGCTGCGCTGGCGGCCCTCGATCTTGACCGCCGCCACGCCGGCCTGCACCAGTTGCGGCAGCATCGCCAGCGTGTTCAGGCTGGTGGGTTCTTCCAGCGCGTAGTCGCGCTCGCCGTTGACGTGAAAGCGCCCCTTGCACAGCGTCGGGTAGCCGCGCGGCTCGTCGGCGGCGTAGCGGTCGATCAGCACCTCGCCCAGCCGCGCCTCGACGCCGCCTGCCTTCTCTTCCCAGCGCACGTGCGACGGCGGCGAGCACACCCCGGCGGTGTTCGGCGACTGCCCGGTAACGTACGACGACAGCGCGCAGCGGCCCTCGACCATCACGCACAGGCTGCCGAAGCCGAAGACCTCGATCTCGGCCTGGGTGTGCGCGGCGATGTGCTGCACCTGCGCCAGCGTCAGCACCCGCGGCAGCACCGCGCGGCGGATGCCGTAGCGCTGGCGGTAGAACTCGATCGCCTCGTAGGTGGTGGCCGAAGCCTGCACCGACAAGTGGCGGCGCAGCCCCGGCTGGTGTTGCTGCGCGTAGGCCAGCACCGCGACGTCGGCGGCAATCAGCACGTCGGCACCCAGCGCGGCGGCGCGGTCGACCGCGCGCCACCACGGCGTCGGGTCGCGCGCATCGGCGTAGGTGTTGACCGCCATCAGCACCTCGCGGCCGCGCGCGTGGGCGTAGCGCACGCCCTCGCGCACCTGGGCGTCGTCGAAGTTCAGGCCGGCGAAGTTGCGGGCGTTGGTGGCGTCCTTCAGGCCGAGGTAGACGGCGTCGGCGCCGGCGTCCACCGCCATCTGCAGCGCGCGCAGCGAACCTGCCGGACACACCAGTTGAGGGCTGCGGCGCGGCGCGGCGCTGCCGCCGGCCGCTGGCGCGGGGGTTGAATTCATCACGGAACGCGCGTGTGTCGAGCGCGCAACAAAGCAAAGCCGCAAAGCCTAGCCGCCCGGCGCAACGCCGGTCTTGATCCAGGTAAACAAGTGGTGGATCAGCGCTATAGCCTATGGCGAGCGCCGCGCCTGTGGCGACACCGCGGCGCCGCGGCGCGCTCAGTCCGGCTCGTTCACCAGCTGATGCCGCACCCGCACTGCCGAGTTGCGCGGCACGATCGGCCGCCCGCGCGCTTGCAGGTGAGTGCGCGTGAAAGCCGCGCCAAACAGCAGGATCAGCGACGAGTAGTACACCCACAGCAGGATCAGCACCACCGAGCCGGCCGCGCCATAGGTGGACGCGGTGGCGGTGTGGGCCAGGTAGGCGGCGATCGCGTAGCGTCCCACCGAGAACAGCGTCGAAGTGACCAGCGCGCCGACGACGACGTCGCGCCAGCGCAGCACCACATCGGGTAGCACCTTGAAGATCGCGCCGAACAGCAGCGCGGTGGCCAGCCACGACAACAGCATCTCGGCACCGCCCAGCAGCGCCGCCACCGCCGGCACGAACTGGTGCGTGAAGTGCAGCACCGTGCGCAGCACCACCCCGGCCAGCAGCGACACCAGCATCACGAAGCCGATCACCAGCACCACCGTCAAAGACAGCAGCCGGTTCTTCAAGAACACCCACAGGCTGCTGCGGCCAGGGCGCGCGACCACGCCCCACACCGTGTTCAGCGAGTACTGCATCTGCGCGAACACCGTGGTCGCGCCGACCACCAGCGCGGCCACGCCCAGCAGCGAAGGCAGCAGCCCCGACTCGCGGATACGCGAGTTCACCACCGCGCGCTGCACCGCCTGCGCCGCCTCGGCGCCCATCAGGTCGCTGAGCTGGCTGACGATCTCGCCCTGCGCCGCGACCTCGCCGAACACCAGCCCGATCACGGTGACCGCGATGATCACCACCGGCGCCAGCGAGAACAGCGTGTAGAAGGCCAGCGATCCGGCGTGGCCGAAGGCGTTGCAGTCCAGCCACAGCAACGCCGCGTCGCGGGTGATGGTCCACCCGCGACGCAGGCCACCCCAGCCCATGACCGAACCCTGTCGCTGCATCGCCGGCCATTTTGCCGGGCGTGCGCCGGCACTCTGCGGCACGCCGGCGGCGCCTACACCGGCGGCGGGTGCAGCGGCATGTCCTTGACGAGTTGCAGCACCGGCTTGAACTGCGGGTGCCGGCAATGCGCCAGCCACTCGAACAGCACCATCTCGCTGGACACCAGCGTCGCCCCGGCCTGCCGCAGCCGCTGCATCGCCAGCGCATGGTCGCTGCTGCGGCGTGAACCGCACGCGGCCGCCACCACCCAGACCCGGCGCCCGGCACGCAACAGGCCCAAGGCGGTCTGCAGCAGGCACACATGGGCCTCGCAACCGGCGACGACCAGCTGCGCCGGCGGCTCGGGCAGGTCGTCCAGCGCCTGCACCAAGCCATCGGCACAGGCGTCGAAATGCGACTTGGTCAGGCACACGTCGCAAAGCTGGCGAATGGCGTCGAGGTTCGGGCCAAGGCCCTGCGGGTTCTGCTCGGTGCCGACGACGCGAATACCCAGCAACCGCGCTGCCTGCGCCAGCAGCAGCGCCTGGCGCACGGCATCGCGGCCGCCGCTGATCGACGGCAGCAGCCGCGCCTGGTAGTCCACCAGCACCAGAGCGCAGCGCTTCGCATCGATGGTGTCCATGGTTCCCCCCTGTTGCCTGTTGTCGCCGGCGGCTCAAGCCGCCGTCCGCACCGGCGCGGCCTGCAGCGCCGCGCCATTGCCGTTGGCCTGGCGCTGCACGATCTCCAGGGTCAGGCGCACATGCGCTTCCAGCGCCAGCGCGGCGCGCGCCTCCTGGCGCGCCAGCGCGGCGCGGAAGATCTCCTCGTGCTCGCGGTGCACGTCGCGCTGGCTGGCCTGCGCCGCGGTCAGGCGCAGGTTGATGTTGCGGTAGCGCTCGGCGTGGCGGTACAGGATGCCCAGCATGTACTTGCTCCAGGCCGAGTCGTGCGCGCCGATCAGCGCTTCGTGGAAGGCCTTGTTGCGCTGCTCGTAAACGTCGATGTCGACCCGCCCGGGCTGCGCCTCGGCCTGCGCCAGCAGGTGAAAGCTTGCCACCAGCGCGGCCTCCCAGCGCGCGTCGCCGCGGCGGATCGACTGGCGCAGCGCCTCGGACTCGATCAGCACGCGCAGGTTGGTCACGTCTTCCAGGTCGGCCAGCGAGATCGAGGCGACGCGAAAGCCGCGCTGGCCCTCGGCGGTGACCAGCGCGTCCGACAGCAGCAGCGACAGCGCCTCGCGCAGCGTGCCGGCGCCGACCTGGTACTGGTCCTTCAGGTGCTCGACACGCAGCCGCTCGCCCGGCGCGAGCCGGCCGCTGACGATGTCGTGGCGCAGGCCGAGATAGGCACGCTCGACCAGCGTGCGCGGCGTGTCCTGCTGTGCCGCCTGGTAGGCCGCGCTGAACTTGCTCGACGGCAACATCAATGGGTCTCCTTGGCCGCGCCGTCGGACGCGCGCCGTTTCAGCCGGTAAGCCAGCTGCGGCCGCGTCATGCCCAGCAGCCTCGCGGCCAGTGAAAGATTGCCGTGGGCGCGCTCGACGGCCAGCTCGAGCACCTGCTGCTCCAGCGCCTCCAGCGGCACGCCGCTGTCGACGATGCGCGCACACAGCTCGCGCTGCTGCGGTGCGGCCGGGTCGGCCAGGCGCCCGAGCGGGTCGATGCTGCTTTCGGCCGCAGGCGGCGCGTTGGGGAACAGGTCGTCGACTTCCACGGCGCCATTGTGGCTAGCAAGGATCACGCCACGTTCGACCAGATTCTCCAGCTCGCGCACGTTGCCCGGCCAGTCGTGGCGCTGCAGCGCCTGCAACGCACGATCGCTGAAGCCGGCGAGCCGCTTGTGGTGCAGCGCCGAAAAGCGCGCCAGCATGTGCTGCGCCAGCGGCTCGATGTCGCTCGCACGCTCGCGCAGCGGCGGGATGCGGATCGGGTAGACGTTCAAGCGGTACATCAGGTCGGGCCGAAAGCGCCCGGCCTGCACCGCGGCTTCGAGGTCGACGTTGGTCGCCGCGACCAGCCGCACGTTCACCTTGCGCACCGCCTCGCCGCCCAGGCGCTCGATCTCGCTTTCCTGCAGCACGCGCAGCAGCTTGGCTTGCGCCGGCAGCGGCAGCTCGCCGACCTCGTCGAGAAACAGCGTGCCGCCCTCGGCGCGCTCGAAGCGCCCGGCGCGCGACGCGTGCGCGCCGGTGTAGGCGCCCTTTTCCACCCCGAACAGCTCGGCCTCGATCAACTCGCCGGGCAGCGCCGCGCAATTGACCGCGACGAACGGCGCGTTGGCGCGCGGCGACAGCTCGTGCAGCGAGCGTGCGAAGCGCTCCTTGCCGACCCCCGTCTCGCCGGTGAGCAGCACCGTGACCTGCGTGCCGGCGGCGCGCTGCAGCAGATGCTGCGCCTGGGCGAAGGCCTTGGACGTGCCGATCAGCGCAGCGCCCGACGCGGCGGCTTCCAGCGGCGCGGTCAGCGCCTCGATCTGCAGGCTCAGTGTGCGCAGCGTGTGCAGCAGCGAATCGTCCTCGAAGTAATGGCGATGCGTGTCGCCGTCGGGCCAGTCGTCGATCGGCCGGCCCTGGATGTGGCAGTGATCGGCACCGCAGGCCGCGCAGGCCAGCTCCTTGAACAGGATCAGCCGGCCCATGAACGCGCTGGTGTAGCCGCTGGCGTAGCCCAGCAGCGTCCAGCACGCCGGCTCGTCGACCACACCGTAGCGCTGGCGATGCGCGTAGGCCTCCCACGAGTCGTCCCAGCGGAACTCGCCGTCGAAGCAGCCGGCGGCGATGTCGATGTCCATACGCAGCGGCGTGACCCGCGCCGCGCCTTCGAGCATGTGCAGTTGCGGACCCACCAGAAACATCTGCTCGGGCGTCAGGGCGCTGCGCGTCTTCTTGGCGAACTCGGCATCGCGCAGGCCCGACGCGTAGCCCATGCGCGTGAGCAGCCGCCGCGCGTGTTCGGCCCCGACCGATGCGATCAGGTCCTGACGCAAGGCCGACAGCGCGCCGGTGTGCAGCAGCACCATGCGCCGGTCGCCGAGCCAGATCGCACCGCTGCCGATGTCGAAGCGCAGCAGCCGGCGCAGGTCGGCGCCGGACGAGAGTTTCAGTTTTTCAGACATGAATCGTAATCTCGATATTTTTCCCAAACTCGCCTGAGCGATCCGCGTCGGCGCCGGCCAACCCGTCTTCACCAATTGATTAAAGCATGGCGCGCTGGACTGATCAAATCGTTAGAGATCCAAGCGGTTTCCAGCTATTCATGAGCAGCGGCCGCGGCAAAGCCCAGTTGTGGGCCGCCCCGACCCGGACACCACGTCGTGCCGGTCTAGGTGCTTACCCTCGTTTTATCGAGATTTCCAGGCTTCTCCGAAATTCTGGCAAGGGTCTTGCAAACCCATCGCGGCATGAGCGACACCACCGGCTTCGATCCCGCCAAGCGCTACGTGCGCATCACGACCACGCGCGCCGACGGCATGGTCGAGTTCGAGTTCGCGGTCGGCGAGCCGCAGCTGTTCGTCGAGATGCTGCTGCCGGCGCTCGAGTTCGCGCAGTTCTGCCGCGACCAGGGGGTCACGCCAACCGAAGGCGCGTTGCCCGAGGCCGCCAGCGGCAGCGACGAGCACGAGTGGGACTGGAGCTTGCGCAGCGCGCGCGAACGCCACTTCCGCCACGAGCCCTGAAAGCCACCCGCCCACCGATCCATCACCGCACGCAAGGAGACAACACCCCATGCAGATCGACCTGCGCACCGTCAGCATCACCCCGCTGCGGCAGACCTACAACCACATCGCCAAGCGGCTGGGCGCCGACAAGGCGGCCTCGCGCTACATCGAAGCCACGATGGACGTGCAGGCCAACGCCAACTTCCACTACCGGCCCACCTGGGACCCCGAGCACGAGCTGTTCGACGCGACGCGCACGCAGCTCCAGATGAAGGACTGGTACGCGCTGAAGGACCCGCGCCAGCTCTACTACGGCAACTACACCCAGGCGCGTGCGCGGCTGCAGGAAACCGCCGAGGCCGACTTCGAGTTCGTCGAAGCGCGCGGCCTGGCCGAGCGTTACGACGACGCGGCGCGGCGCATCGCGCTGGACTTCTACGTGCCGCTGCGCCACGCCGCCTGGGGCGCCAACATGAACGGCGCCTTCATGGCCGCCTACGGCTACGGCACCGCGATCACCCAGCCCTGCCTGTATGCCTCGATGGACCAGCTGGGCATCGCGCAGTACCTGAGCCGCCTGGGCCTGCTGCTGGGCAACCAGGGCGAGCTGCAGGCCGCCAAGCAGGCGTGGCTCGAAGCACCGGCCTGGCAGCCGCTGCGCAAGCTGGTCGAGGACAGCTGGGTGATGAAGGACTGGTTCGAGCTGTTCGTTGCGCAGCACCTGGTGCTCGACGGCCTGCTGTTCGGCCTGGCCTACAAGGAAGTCGACGCCAAGCTGTCGGACGATGCCGGGCCGACGGTGTCGATGCTGACGCGCTTCCAGGCCGAGTGGTTCGACGACCACTGCAAGTGGGTCGACGCGGTGATCAAGACCGCCGCCGCCGAAAGCGCCGACAACAAGGCGCTGCTGTCGCAATGGGCCGCGGCGTGGCGCGCGCGTGCGCTCGAGGCGCTGTTGCCGGTGGCCATGATCGCCTTGGGCGACCAGGCCGCCGCCGCGATGGACCGCGTCGACAGCGCGCTCGAGGCGCGCTTGGCCAAGGCCGGCCTGCGCTGATGCGCCGGACTCAACGAACAGAGGAACCCACCCCATGTCCAACGTATTCATCGCCTTCCAGAAGAACGAGGAGACACGTTGCATCGTCAACGCCATCGTCGCCGACAACCCCGAGGCCATCGTCAACGAGCAGCCGGCGATGGTGAAGGTCGACGTGCCCAACCGGCTGGTGATCCGCAAGGCCACGGTCGAGGAGGAAATGGGCCGCGACTTCGACCTGCAGGAACTGCACCTCAACCTGATCACGCTGACCGGCCACATCGACGAGACCGACGACGAGTTCACGCTCAGCTGGTCGCACTGAACACGCTAGGAGACATCACACCATGGACATGAAAGCAAGCAAGAAGCTCGGCCTGAAGGAGCGCTACAACCTGCTGACGCGCGACCTGGCCTGGACGCCGACCTACCAGGCCATGAAGGACGTGTTCCCGTACACCGAGTACGAGGGCATCAAGATCCACGACTGGAACAAGTTCGAGGACCCGTTCCGCATGACGATGGACGCGTACTGGAAGTACCAGGCCGAGAAGGAGCGCAAGCTCTACGCGATCATCGACGCGTTCACGCAGAACAACGGCCACCTGAGCGTGACCGATGCGCGCTACATCAATACGCTCAAGCTGTTCCTGACCGGCGTGACGCCGCTGGAATACATGGCGCACCGCGGCTTCGCGCACGTGGGCCGCCAGCTCGCCGGCCCGGGCCCGCGCGTGGCCTGCCTGATGCAAAGCCTGGACGAGATCCGCCACGCGCAAACGCAGATCCATTCGCTGTCCAACTACAACAAGCACTACAACGGCTTCCAGAACTGGCGCCACCAGCACGACCGCGTGTGGTACCTGTCGGTGCCCAAGTCGTTCTTCGACGACGCGGTTTCGGCCGGGCCCTTCGAGTTCATGATCGCGATCGGCTTCGCGTTCGAGTACGTGCTGACCAACCTGCTGTTCGTGCCCTTCATCTCGGGCGCGGCCTACAACGGCGACATGGGCGCGATGGCCTTCGGCTTCTCGGCGCAGTCCGACGAGGCGCGGCACATGACGCTGGGCCTGGAGATCATCAAGTTCATCCTCGAGCAGGATCCGGACAACCTGCCCATCGTGCAGCGCTGGATCGACAAGTGGTTCTGGCGCGGCTACCGCGTGCTCACGCTGGTGGCGATGATGATGGACTACATGCTGCCCAAGCGCGTGATGAGCTGGAAGGAGGCCTGGGAGATCTACGCCGAGCAAAACGGCGGTGCGCTGTTCGCCGACCTGGCCCGCTACGGCATCAAGGTGCCCAAGGGCTGGGAGCAGGCGTGCAAGGACAAGGACCACCTGAGCCACCAGGCCTGGAACGTGTTCTACAACTACGGCGCGGCCGCGCCCTTCCACACCTGGGCGCCGAGCGAGGACGACATGAAGTGGTTGTCGGCCAAGTACCCCGACAGCTTCGACAAGTACTACCGGCCGCTGTGGACGCACTACGCGAAGGAGCAGGCGGCAGGCCGGCGCTTCTACAACGGCACGCTGCCGATGCTGTGCCAGGTGTGCCAGGTGCCGATGTTCTTCACCGAGCCCGACGACCCGACCAAGGTCGCCTACCGCGAGAGCGACTACCAGGGCGACAAGTACCACTTCTGCTCCGACGGCTGCAAGAGCATCTTCGACCACGAGCCCGAGAAGTACATCCAGAGCTGGCTGCCGGTGCAGCAGATCTACCAGGGCAACTGCTTCGAGCCCGACGCCGACCCGAGCCAGCCCGACTTCAACCCGCTGGCCGAAGTGCTGCGTTGGTACAAGATGGATTGGGGCAAGGACAACCTGGACTACGCGGACAGCGAGGACAAGAAGAACTTCGAGCGCTGGCGCGAGCAGGCCACCGCCAACTGAACACCCCACCATCAAGGAGTCTGGACCATGGCTGTCGCTGCCCTGAGCAAGTACGAGTTCGCACCGAAGGATTCGGTGGACAAGTTCCCCGCGCCGCTGCTGTTCATCGGCTGGGAGGACCACAAGATGTTCTGCGCGCCGTTTGCGGTGCCGCTGCCGCCGACGATGAAGTTCGCCGACATGTGCCACGGCGCGCTGCCCGGCATGTTCGGCGCGCACCCCGACTTCGCCCAGGTCGACTGGGCCAGGGCGGAGTGGTTCAAGTCGGGCAAGCCCTGGCAGCCCGACATGGAAAAGTCGCTGGCCGACAACGGCCTGCGCCACAAGGACGTGATCCGCTTTCGCACCCCGGGCCTGACCGGTCTGAGCGGCTCGGCCTTCTGATTCGATTCGAGACGAGGCGATGAGCTACCAGCTCACCATCGAGCCGCTGGGCACGACGCTGGAAGTCGAGGAAGGCCAGACCATCCTCGACGCCGCGCTGCGCGCCGGCATCTACCTGCCGCACGCCTGCTGCCACGGCCTGTGCGCGACCTGCAAGACGCAGGTCAGCGACGGCGAGATCGACCACGGCGAGGCCAGCAACTTCGCGCTGATGGACTACGAGCGCGACGAGGGCCTGTGCCTGGCCTGCTGCGCCACGCTGCAGTCGGACGTGACCATCGAAGCCGAGATCGAGGAAGAGCCCGACGCGCGCAACCTGCCGGTGCGCGACTTCGAAGGCACGGTCAGCCGCATCGAGGACCTGACGCCGACGATCAAGGGCGTGTGGATCACGCTCGACGAGCCGATGGACTTCCAGGCCGGGCAGTACATCGGGCTGCAGGTGCCGGGCGAGGCGGCGGCGCGTTCGTTCTCGATCGCCAGCGCCCCCGGCGACGGCCGCGAGATCGAGCTCAACGTGCGGCTGGTGCCCGGCGGCAAGGGCACGAGCTGGGTGCACCAGCATTTGAAGGCGGGCGATCGGGTCAAACTGGCCGGGCCCTACGGGCGGTTTTTCGTGCGCGAGAGCGCGCACCGCGACGAGGGCCTGGCCTACCTGTTCCTGGCCGGCGGCTCGGGGCTGTCGAGCCCGCGCTCGATGATCCTCGAGCTGCTGCAAGGCGGCTGCCAGCGCCCGATCGTGCTGGTCAACGGCGCGCGCAGCGTCGACGAGCTGTACCACCACGACGAGTTCGAGCAGCTCGCGAAAGAGCACCCGAACTTCAGCTACCTGCCGGCCATTTCCAGCGACGCGCCCGACTGGGCCGGCGCCAAGGGCTTCGTGCACGAGGCGGCCAAGGCGCACTTCGGCAACGACTTCCGCGGCCACAAGGCCTACCTGTGCGGGCCGCCGCTGATGATCGACGCCTGCATCAGCACGCTGATGCAGGGGCGCCTGTTCGAGCGCGACATCTACACCGAGAAGTTCATCTCGGCGGCCGACGCGCAGCAGGTGCGCAGCCCGCTGTTCAAGAAGATCTGAGCAGGGCACAAGCAGCGTGGCCGCCTACACCATCACCATCGACGACACCGGCGAGAGCTACCGCTGCGTCGACTACCGCTCGGTGCTCGAGGGCATGGAGGCGCTGGGCAAGAAGGGCATACCGGTGGGCTGCCGCAACGGCGGCTGCGGCGTGTGCAAGGTGCAGGTGATCAGCGGCAGCTACAGCAAGCGCGTGATGAGCCGCGAGCACATCAGCGAAGCCGACGAGGCGGCCGGCCGCGTGCTGTCGTGCCGCATCAAGCCCACCAGCGATCTGCGCATCGGCGTGATCGGAACCATGAAGAAGAACGTCTGCCGGACGGTTGAGCGGGCAGACGGTTCAGCGTTGACTCAACCGGGAGCTTAAGGAGACTTCCCCATGGCAATGACAGGTGTTTTGCGCCCCGGACACGCCCAGATCCGCGTGCTCGATCTGGAAGAGTCGGTCAAGTGGTACACCGAGGTCATGGGCCTGGTGCCCATGGGCCGCGACAAGGCCGGCCGCGCCTACTTCAAGACCCGCGCCGAGCGCGACCACAACAGCGTCATCCTGCGCCAGGCCGACCGCGCCGGGCTGGACTTCTTCGGCTACAAGGTGCTGGACCAGGCCACGCTGGACGATCTGGACAAGAAGCTGCGCGCCTATGGCGTCGAGACCGAGCGCGTGCCGGCCGGCGAGCTGCTGGAAACCGGTGAGCGCGTGCGCTTCCAGATCCCCACCGGCCACATGATCGAGCTCTACGCCGACAAGACCGCGGTGGGCAGCAAGGTCGGCAACCTCAACCCCGACATGGACGTGATCGACAGCCCCGGGATCTGCCCGATCCGCCTGGACCACTGCCTGATCTACGGCACCGACCTGGACGGCGCGCGCGACCTGTTCACCCAGGTGCTGGGCTTCACGCTGGTGGAGCGCGCGCTGCTCGAGGACGGCAAGACCGACCTGGGCGTGTGGCTGACCTGCAGCGCCAAGGCGCACGACATCGCGATGGTGCGCCACGGCGAGCCGGCCAAGCTGCACCATGTGTCGTTCCAGCTCGGCAGCTGGGAGCAGGTGCTGCGCGCCGCCGACATCATGAGCAAGAACCGCGTGTCGATCGACATGGGGCCCACGCGCCACGGCATCACCAACGGCACGACGATCTACTTCTTCGACCCCTCGGGCAACCGGCTGGAGACCTTTGCCGGCGGCTACGACCACTACCCCGACATGGCGCCGATCACCTGGACCTGGGACGAAATCGGCGCGGGCATCTTCTATCACGACCGCAAGCTGAACCCGGCCTTCCTCAGCGTGGTGACTTGAGGCCGCGCCCACACGGCCAGGGAGGACTGCCATGAACCAAAGCGTGGCCCGACGGGCGATCAGCGCCGAAGCCGCAGCCACCGCGGTGCGCGCCGCGGTGGCGCACGCCGAAGGCCTGGGCCTGCGCATCAACGCCGCGGTGACCGATGCGTCGGGCGTGCTCGCGGCGTTCCTGCGCATGCCGGGCGCGTTCCTGCATTCGGTGGACATCGCCATCGACAAGGCCTACACCGCGGCGAGCTTCGGCTTGCCGACGCAGGCCTGGATGGGCGTGATCGGCCAGGACGACGCCTTGCGCATCGGCCTGCCGCTGCGCCCGCGCATGGTCGTCTTTGGCGGCGGCTTGCCGATCGTCGAAGACGGCGAGCTGATCGGCGGCATCGGCGTGTCGGGCGGCTCGGCCGAGCAGGACGAGGCCTGCGCGCGGGCGGGGCTTGCGGCGATCGGGTTGGCGTGAAGTTTTGTCGCGTCGTGCTTGGTTGCCGCGCGGGTCGCGCCAGGGGGCACCCGCCGTGGGCTCATGCTGGGTCGGTCGGCGCGGCGTTGCCGCACCGACTTCGCTGTGCTGCTCAGCCCGGGCGAGCGCGGCAGAACTCGCTACGCGAGCTGCGCTCAGACAGCTGCCGCGAGTCAGTCAGGGATGCGCGCGCTGAAGCGCGCGTCTCGCCCGGGCCTGCGCTGCTCGCCGCCCCAGAAATCGCCCACGCCGGGCGCCCCCTGCCGCGACCGGCACCGCCGGTGGCGCGCCCCCACGAACGCCACCGCCGGTGGCGCAAAGGAGCGTGCGGGCGGCCGGCAGCGCGCCTATGCGCAGCCGAGAAGCGCAGGGCCCGAGGGCCGCGCGCGCAGCGCGCCTCCATTTCTGACTCGCGGCGGGTGTCTGAGCGCAGCGGCCGCAGGCCGCGTAGCGAGTTCCGCCGCGGGCCCTCGGGACCGAGCATCGCAGGGAACCCTCGCGCCGCAGGCGCGAGGGCAAGCATTCGAAGCGCTGACGGCTGCCCGCACGGTCCTTTGCTCGCTCCGCCCGTCGAACGCGAACGCCTCAATGCCGCGACCGATTCAAACGAAACCCTCACTCGAGAGCCCATGAAATGAAAGAGTTCCTCAACTTCATCAACGGCGAGTACGCCAAGAACACCAGCGGCAAGACCTTCGACAACCGCAACCCGGTCGACGGCAGCCTGATCGGCCCGGTCTACGAGGCCGGCAAGCCGGAGGTCGACGCCGCGGTGGCCGCTGCCAAGGCCGCGCTCAAGGGCGACTGGGGCAAGCTCGCGGTGACCGAGCGCGTCAAGCTGCTCGACGCGGTGGCCGTCGAGATCAACCGCCGCTTCGACGACTTCCTGCAGGCCGAGATCGCCGACACCGGCAAGCCCTACGCGCTGGCCTCGCACGTCGACATCCCGCGCGGCGCGGCCAACTTCCAGATCTTCGCCGACACCATCAAGAGCATGTCGACCGAGTCGTTCAACATGCGCACGCCCGACGGCAAGACCGCGCTGTCGTACGGCGTGCGCGTGCCGCGCGGCGTGATCGCGGTGGTGTGCCCGTGGAACCTGCCGCTGCTGCTGATGACCTGGAAGGTCGGCCCGGCGCTGGCCTGCGGCAACACCGTGGTGGTCAAGCCGTCGGAGGAGTCGCCGGCCACCGCCACGCTGCTGGGCGAGGTGATGAACGCGGTGGGCGTGCCCAAGGGCGTGTACAACGTGGTGCACGGCTTCGGGCCTGATTCGGCCGGCGAGTTCCTGACGCTGCACCCCGATGTCAACGGCATTACCTTCACCGGCGAAACACGCACCGGCACCGCGATCATGCAGGCCGCCGCGGTGGGCATCCGCCCGGTGTCGATGGAGCTCGGCGGCAAGAACGCGGCCGTGGTGTTTGCCGACTGCGACTTCCAGGTGGCGGTGGACACGGTCACCCGCTCGTGCTTCGAAAACGCCGGCCAGGTCTGCCTGGGCACCGAACGCGTCTACGTCGAGCGGCCGATCTTCGACAAGTTCGTCGCCGCGCTCAAACACAAGGCCGAGACCATGACCCCCGGCCTGCCCTTCGACAAGGCGACCAAGATCGGCCCGTTGATCAGCAAGGAGCACCAGCGCAAGGTGCTGTCGTACTACGCCAAGGCGCGCGAAGAAGGCGCGACGGTGGTCACCGGCGGCGGCGTGCCCGACATGCCCGAGGCGCTGCGTGACGGCTGCTGGGTGCAGCCGACGATCTGGACCGGCCTGCCCGAAACCGCGGCCGTGATCACCGAGGAGATCTTCGGCCCGTGCTGCCACATCGCGCCCTTCGACACCGAGGACGAGGTGCTGGCCAAGGTCAACGCCAACCGCTACGGCCTGGCCACGGCGGTGTTCACGCAGGACATCGGCCGCGCCAACCGCGTGGCCGGGCAGATCGAGGTCGGCCTGGCCTGGATCAACAGCTGGTTCCTGCGCGACCTGCGCACCAGTTTCGGCGGCTCCAAGGCCTCGGGCATCGGCCGCGAGGGCGGCGTGCACTCGTTCGAGTTCTATACCGATCTGCGCAATGTGATGGTCAAATTCTGAGGCCACCACCCCGTCTTGGATTTCGGGCGACACTCGCGCGCTTGCACCGCCGTTGTCGCCCTTCACCGAAAGCACCGCCCAAGTGAACCCAGAATTGATCACCTCGCTCGGCGACGAGCTGTACCAGGCACTGAAGGCCTGCCGCACGCTCGAGCCGCTGACCAACCGCCACGCCGGCATCACCATCGACGACGCCTACGCGATCCAGCAGCGCATGATGAAGCGCCGGCTGGACGCCGGCGAGCGCGCCGTCGGCAAGAAGATCGGCGTCACCTCCAAGGCGGTGATGGACATGCTCGGCGTGTACCAGCCCGACTTCGGCTGGCTCACCGACGCCATGCTCTACAACGAGGGCGAGGCTATTCGTGCAAGCACGCTGATCCAGCCCAAGGCCGAGGGCGAGATCGCCTTCGTGCTGAAGAAGACGCTGAAGGGCCCGGGCGTCGGCGTGGCCGACGTGCTGGCCGCCACCGAAGGCGTGATGACCTGCTTCGAGATCGTCGACTCGCGCATCCGCGACTGGAAGATCAAGATCCAGGACACCGTGGCCGACAACGCCAGTTGCGGCGTGTTCGTGCTCGGCGAGCGGCTGGTCGACGTGCGCGACGTCGACCTCGCCACCTGCGGCATGGTGCTCGAGAAGAACGGCGAGATCGTCGCCACCGGCGCCGGCGCCGCGGCGCTGGGCCACCCGGCCAACGCCGTGGCCTGGCTGGCCAACACGCTGGGTGCGCGCGGCATCGCGCTGGAGGCCGGCGAGGTAGTGCTGTCGGGGTCGCTGGCGATCATGGTGCCGGTGGCCGCGGGCGACAACCTGCGCGTGAGCATCGGCGGCATCGGCGGCTGCAGTGTGCGTTTCGTTTGAAACACCGAGCCATGAAGCAGCCGTTCCCCGTGTTTTCGCGCTCGCAGTTTCTGCGTGGCGGCACCCTGTTCGCCATCGCCATCGCGTTCGGCCTGCCGGCCTATGCAGCGGACCCGTACCCATCAAAGCCGATCAAGCTGGTCATTCCGTTCCCTCCTGGTGGGCCAACGGATGTGATGGGCCGTGTGGTTGCCAAGATCCTCAGCGACAAGCTTGGGGAGTCGGTCGTCGTCGAGAACAAGCCCGGTGCGGGTGGCAATCTGGGAACCGACGCGGTCGCGAAGGCGCTGGCCGACGGTTACACAATTGGGCTGGCCGCGGTATCGAGTCTCGCGATCGCACCCAGCCTGTACCCGAAGTTGCCATACGATGTGAAGAAGGACTTCACACCGATCACTCGGGTCGGCATCACGAAGGGCGCGATCGTTGCGCACCCCAGCGTGCCGTTCAACGACATCAAGGGCCTAGTGGCTTACGCGAAGGCGAACCCTGGCAAGTTGTCGTACGGCAGCTCGGGCGTCGGCACTGCCAACCACCTCGCCGGAGAGATGCTCGAAGCGACCGCTGGCATCGACATGGTGCACGTTCCCTACAAGGGCACCGCGCCGCTGACACAAGATCTGCTCGGCGGGCAGGTTCCGATGTCCGTCGAGAGCTCGCTGACCAGCGCCGGCCCGAACGTCAAGGAGGGCAAGCTCAAGGCGATCGCGATTATTTCCGGCACGCGCTCGCCGCTGCTGCCCGACGTACCCACAGTCGCCGAGCAGGGCTATCCCGGCTTCGACGTGCCAATCTGGTTCGGCCTCGTTGGCCCGGCTGGGCTGCCGAAGGACATTACCGCCAAGCTGAACCAGGCGGTCATCGAGGGCCTGAAGGCACCCGAGGTCGTCGAGCGCTTCGCGCAGATCGGCGCCGAGCCGGCACCGACCACGCCGGAAGGCTTCGCCGAATACATCCGCAGCGAGAACCTGCGCTGGGGCAAGGTGATTCGCGACGCGAAGATCACACTGGAATGAAGGAGGAATGTTCATGACCAAGAAAATCCGCTGCGCGCTGATCGGGCCGGGCAACATCGGCACCGACCTGCTGGCCAAGCTGCAGCGCAGCCCGGTGCTGGAGCCGGTGTGGATGGTCGGCATCGACCCCGAATCGGACGGGCTGAAGAAGGCGCGCGAGATGGGGCTGAAGACCACCGCCGACGGTGTCGACGGGCTGATCCCGCACATCAAGTCCGACGGCGTGCAGATCGTGTTCGACGCGACCAGCGCCTACGTGCACGCTGAGAACTCGCGCAAGGTCAACGCCCAGGGCGCGATGATGGTCGACCTGACGCCGGCGGCGATCGGCCCCTACTGCGTGCCGCCGGTGAACCTGCGCGAGCACGTCGGCAAGCGCGAGATGAACGTCAACATGGTCACCTGCGGCGGGCAGGCGACGATCCCGATGGTCTATGCGGTCAGCCGCGTGCAGCCGGTGGCCTACGGCGAGATCGTCGCCACCGTGTCCAGCCGCTCGGCCGGCCCGGGCACGCGCAAGAACATCGACGAGTTCACGCGCACCACGGCCGGCGCGATCGAGCGCGTCGGCGGCGCCAAGCAGGGCAAAGCGATCATCATCATCAACCCGGCCGAGCCGCCACTGATCATGCGCGACACCATCCACTGCCTGACGGTGGACGCGCCCAAGGCGGCCGAGATCGAAGCCAGCGTACACGCCATGCTCGCCGAGGTGCAGAAGTACGTGCCCGGCTACCGGCTGGTCAACGGGCCGGTGTTCGACGATAAGCGCGTATCGATCTACCTCGAGGTCGAGGGCCTGGGCGACTACCTGCCCAAGTACGCCGGCAACCTGGACATCATGACCGCGGCGGCGGCGCGCACCGCCGAGATGTTTGCCGAAGAGATGATCGCCGGCACCCTGGTGCTCGAGCCCGTTTCCGCCTGAGCGGCGTGAAGGAGAAAGACATGGACCTGAAGGGTAAGAAGATCACGCTGCACGACATGTCGCTGCGCGACGGCATGCACCCCAAGCGCCACCAGATCACGGTGGAGCAGATGAAGTCGATCGCACAGGGGCTGGACGCTGCCGGCATGCCGCTGATCGAGGTCACGCACGGCGACGGCCTGGGCGGCGCGTCGGTCAACTACGGTTTCCCGGCGCACAGCGACGAGGAATACCTGTCGGCGGTGATCCCGCTGATGAAGCGCAGCAAGGTCAGCGCGCTGCTGCTGCCCGGCATCGGCACCGTCGACCACCTGAAGCAGGCGCACGCGCTGGGCGTGCACACCATCCGCGTGGCCACGCACTGCACCGAGGCCGACGTGTCGGAGCAGCACATCGGACAAGCGCGCAAGATGGACATGGACACGGTGGGCTTCCTGATGATGGCGCACATGAACAGCCCCGAGGGGCTGGTCAAACAGGCCAAGCTGATGGAAGGCTACGGCGCCAACTGCATCTACGTCACCGACTCGGCCGGCTACATGCTGCCCGACGACGTCAAGGCGCGCATCACCGCGGTGCGCGACGCGCTGAAGCCCGAAACCGAACTCGGCTTCCACGGCCACCACAACCTGGCGATGGGCGTGGCCAACAGCATCGCCGCGATCGAGGCCGGTGCCAACCGCATCGACGCGGCCAGCGCCGGGCTGGGTGCCGGTGCCGGCAACACGCCGATGGAAGTGCTGGTGGCGGTGCTCGACCGCCTGGGCGTGGACACCGGCGTCGACGTGTGGAAGATCCAGGACGTGGCCGACGACCTGGTGGTGCCGATCATGGACTACCCCATCCGCATCGACCGCGACGCTTTGACGCTGGGCTACGCCGGGGTCTACGGCAGCTTCCTGCTCTTTGCCAAGCGCGCCGGCGCCAAGTACGGCATCCCGGCGCGCGACCTGCTCGTCGAGCTGGGTAAGCGCAAGATGGTCGGCGGCCAGGAAGACATGATCGAGGACGCGGCGCTGACGATGGTCAAGGCGCGCCAGGCCGGGCAGGCGACGAACAAGGCCGCCGCATGAAGCTCGACGCCAAGACCATCGCCGCGCTCGCCGAGCACCTGGAGAGCTGCCAGCTGCAGGTGCGCGACACGCCGAAGATCACCGACGAGCACCCGGACATGGACTGGGACGACGCCTACGCGATCCAGGCCGAGCTGCTGCGGCGCAAGCAAGCACGCGGGCTGAAGCTCGCCGGGCTGAAAGCCGGGCTGACCTCGCACGCCAAGATGAAGCAGATGGGCGTGACCAGCCCGGTGTTCGGCTTCATGACCGACGACTACCTCGTCGCCGACGGCGGCGAGGTCAGGTGCGCCGAGCTGATCCACCCCAAGATCGAGCCCGAGATCGCCTTCGTCACCAAGCGTGCGCTGAAGGGGCCGGGCTGCCACATCGGCGCGGTGCTGGCGGCGGTCGACTTCGTCATGCCCGGCATCGAGGTCATCGACAGCCGCTACCGCGACTTCAAGTTCGACCTGAAGAGCGTGATCGCCGACAACACCTCGGCGGCACGTTTTGTCATCGGCGGGCAGCCGGCGCGCGCCGAGCAGGTCGACCTGCGCACGGTGGGTGTCGTGCTCGAGAAGAACGGCGAGGTGGTGGCGCTGGGTGCCGGCGCCGCGGTGCTGGGCCACCCGGCCGCGGCGCTGGCGATGCTGGCCAACCACCTGGGCGCGCGCGGCGAGGAGATCCCGGCCGGCACGCTGGTGCTGTCGGGCGGCGTCACCGAGGCGGTGGCGGTGCAGGCCGGCGACGCGGTGACGCTGCGCGTGCAGGGCATGGGCAGCACCTCGATGCGCTTCGTCTGACGCGGGGCGGGTCGCACAAGGCCCGCCGCCCCGCGACCGCGCGCCCTACTCCGGCGCGCGCACCTTGTCCGGCAACTGCTCGCGCAGCACGCGCTCGAGGATCTTGCCGCTGGGGTTGCGCGGGATCTCGTCGACGATCACCGCCACCTTCGGCAGCTTGCAGCCTGCGCAGCAAGCGGCGCTACGCGCCCGATCGAAGCGCCCTTGGGTGCGCCCAACGGTCGTCACGTCCAACTGCCGGATCCAGGTTCAATCAGCACTCTTCAGCAGTTCGGGGCGGCCGGCTGCGAGGCGCTGCCGGAGAAGTCTGCGCAGCGCCTTGGCCTGCGCCATGCACTCGGCCACCACGGCGGGCGTGATGGGCTGGCCGGTGTAGTCGTTCGCGTTGCGCTGCTTGCGCAGGGCATCCAGCACCACCCACGCGTCGTTGGCCACGCCCAGCGTCAGCGGCAGCGACTGGATCAGCGTCTGGTGATGCCCCGCCTCGCTGGTGGCCGGCCGGTAGCCCGCGGCCATCATCGCCACCAGCGCGCATTGCATCACCGCCTTGTAGGCCGCGTCGAAGCGCGTCTCGTCGCTGATGGCGGCTACCGCCGCATCGGCCATGTTGCGGTCGATCGCCTTCAGCAGCCGCTGTACTTCGTCGGCCGTGGCCGCATGGGCCTTAAGCCGCCCGATGCGCGACAAGTTCTGCAAAGTCATCTTCGCTCCCCAGCAGCCAAATGCGCGGGCCTTGCACCACGCTGCGCGCGAAGCCGTCGCCGGCCGCGACCTTGGCCGCGAAGTCCTTGGGCCTCATCACGGCGGGGTTCACCTCGCGCCTCAAGGCCTGCTGCGCCGGCGCCAGCACGCGCACGAGTTCGGCAAAGCCGGCCGTGCCCAGCACCATCAGGTCGACGTCGCTGCCCGGCCGCTCGGTGCCGCCCGCCACGCTGCCGTACACGAAGGCCAGAGGCACCTTGCGCTGCAACGGCAGCAGCGCCTCGCGCAGCACGTCGGCCAGGCCGGAGGTCTTGCGCAACAGACCTGCCAGCTCAGCGAACACGGGGCTCGCCTCGTTGGCGCGGTAGTGCACCTGGTGCCCTACCTCCTGCCGCAGCAGCAGACCCAGCTCGGCCAACGCACGCAGCTCGCGGTGCAAGGAGCCGGCCGAGGCCCCGGTCAGCCGCGCAAGCTCGCGCACATGCAGCGAGGTCTCGGGGTGCAGCAGCAACGCGCCGAGCACGGCCGCGCGGGTGTGGCCCAGCAGATGCGCAGCGAGCGATGGCATGCAGCTGATTTTGCTACAAATGTAGCAGGTTCGGGAACAACAACCAGCGCCGTGCGCCCCGGCAGCGGCTACGCAAGCGTCATCTCGGCCTCGACCGAATCCTCGTCGCCTTGCAGATCCTCGCCCTCTTCGGCTGCGTCGCCGGCATAGGCCGCCTTGCCGATCGCCTGCTCGATCAGCCGCAGCAGCTGCTTCTGCCGGTCCGCCATGAAGGCATCGAAGCGGTCGCGCCGCAGAGCTTCGGGGTCGATGAGATGCGAGCGCAGAAATCCGTCCAGCCTTGCCGAGTCGATCGCCGGCGTCGCGGTGTCCCCCTTCTCCAGCTTCGCCAGGTACTGCGAAGGCGCCACGCCACCGATGATCCGGTTCGTGCGGAACGACAGCGGCGTCTTGTTGATGATCGAGTCGACCACCGCCGGCTGAATGCCCTGCTTCTTGCACCAGTCCTGCGGGAAGATGTGGTGGATGTCGACGTTCTCGCCGAAGAACACGGCGTGGTCGAACTTCTGGCCGGAGCGGAAGTCCTGCGCACCCTCCTTCATCAACAGCGCGTTGACGCCCTTGTACGCCGCCGAAAGCCGCATGCGCATCGTCTTCAGGCGGTCGGCGCGGAAGATGGTCTCGCTCACCGTCGAGGGCTCGGGGCCGCCCTTCAGCCATGCCGGCACTTCCATGAAGTCGCGTGCGATGCGCGACTCCACCGCCGAGCCGTAGAGCTCGCCGAACACGCCGTTCCAGTACCAGCGTACGAGCTTGGCGCGATGCGCCTCGTGCTCCCAGGCGTCGCCGAGGTCGGCGATGACGGCCGCCAGCGGCACGATCTGCGACTGGTACGGCAGGTCGAAGATGCGGTAGATGTGCAGCATGTGCAGGAACTTCGCCGCCTGCAAGAAGCCGCGCTCGATCTGCTTCTCGTACTGCTTGTAGGCGGCCAGCGGCAGGTTCAGCAGCGCCTGCCGGTTGCCGGTGACGGCCGGCAGCTCCTTGCCCTGCTTGCCCGCCTGTTCAGCCTCGCGGCGCCGTTCGCGCGTGTAGAAGAGCGAGATGGCCTGCAGGAAGTCGGTGTTCCCGACGCCGGCGATGATCCCCGCCTCCGAGTCCGCGGGCCTCAGCGCGTCGACGAAGCGGCGGTGCCGCCCCTTCGTGCTCTCGTCACCGTACCAGTCGCGGCGCAGCTCGTGTCCGTCGGCCGCGTACATGGCCGTCACCAGCTCGAACGCGTCGAGCGGCTTGCCGCCCGTGTTGACCTTCTCGAAGACGACGCAGACGGCCTCCTTGGAGGTGGATCGGTCGAGCGAGATGACCGGCACTTGGTATCGCTTGAAGTTTTCGAGCACCTGCCGTCTGAAGGCGCGAAAGGTGTCGCGCACTGCCTTGTGGGCATCGCCCGGCCAGCGGTCCTCGAAGCCTTCCCGCCAGTCGTCCCACTCGAACACCTGCGCCAGCGGGAACATGAGTGCGGCGTACTCCTTCTCGGGCGACGAGAGGTCCATCACCACCTCGCGCCCGAAGTCCGTGCGCATCACCCGGTCCTCGGGCACGCCGACGACCGACTCCTCGCGGTCGACGGCCTCGTCCAGCGCTTTGCGGATGTCGATGTAGAACCAGCGCCGCACCTTCTTGTTCTTGGGCGTGATGGTCTCGACCACCTTGCCTCGCAGCGTCACCTGGTAGAGCGAGGTCATGCGCTGCTGTCCGTCCAGCAGCAGCGACTGCGGCGAGACGTGCCGCGCTTCCGCCGGCGCGCCCTCCACAGGACGCGGCTTGAAGTTGACCTGGCCGCCGCTGTCGAGCGTCATCAGCGCGCCCACCGGGAACGCGCGCGACACCGAGGCGATCAGGCTCTTTATGCGGTCCTCGTCCCAGACCCAGCTGCGCTGGAAGTCGGGCAACTGCAGCGCGCCACGGTGGCAGTCTTCAAGCAGCTCGTGCAGGTCATATGGGTTGGTCTGGAAGGCGGTGCCGGCCATTGGGTGCTCCGTGTGTTTTGTCCATGCCGCCTGCGAATGCCGTCGCGCGCGAATGAGATGCCGGTTCGCCACCCAGCGGCTGGCCGAAAACCGCGCGAGCCAAGGCTACCCCCTTGCAGTACGCATGCGAGCTCGACGGGCATCGTAGTTTCCAGCGCCCTTCGCACCGCCCGATACCGGCCGCAAGGGGCCAACTTCATCACGGCTGCGCGCCGCAAGACCTCGCGCGGGCGCAAGCTCGCCGGGCTGAAGGCCGGGTTGACCTCGCACGCCAAGATGAAGCAGATGGGCGTGACCAGCCCGGTGTTCGGCTTCATGACCGACGACTATCTGGTCGCCGACAACACTTCGGCCGCGCACTTCGTCATCGGCGGCCAACCCACGCGCGCCGAGCAGGTCGACCTGCGCACGGTAGGCGTGGTGCTCGAGAAGAACGGTGAAGTGGTGGCCGTCGGAGCCGGCGCCGCGGTGCTCGGCCACCCGGCGGCCGCGCTGGCGATGCTGGCCAACCACCTGGGCGCGCGCGGCCAGGAGATCCCCGCCGGCACGCTGGTGCTGTCGGGCGGCGTCACCGAGGCAGTGTCGGTCAAGCCCGGCGACGCGGTGACGCTGCGCGTGCAGGGCATGGGCAGCACCTCGATGCGCTTCGTCTGATCGGCGGCGCTCGGCCGGCAGCCGGCGTTCGCGTCGGCGCGGCAGTGGACAATGCCGGCATCGCAACTCGAGGAGCGCCCCAATGACCACTGCAACACCCAGCCGCATCGGCCTCATCGGCGCCGGCACCATGGGCAACGGCATCGCGCAGGTGTGCGCGATGGCCGGGCTGAGCGTGCGCATGATCGACATCGCCGACGCCGCGGTGCAGCGCGGCATCAGCACGGTGGCGAAGAACCTCGACCGGCTGGTGGCCAAGGACAAGCTGAAGCTCGCCGACAAGGAGGCGATCGTCGGCCGCATCGCCGGCGGCACCGACTACGCGGCACTGAAGGATTGCGACCTGGTGATCGAGGCCGCCACCGAGAACCTGACGCTGAAACTGAAGATCCTGAAGCAGCTCGACGAGCTGCTGGGCGAGCAGGTGGTGATCGCGACCAACACCTCGTCGATCTCGATCACGCAGCTGGCGGCGGTGGTGCGCAACCCGGGCCGCTTCATCGGCATGCACTTCTTCAACCCGGTGCCGGTGATGGGGCTGGTCGAGCTGATCCGCGGCCTGCAGACCGACGACGCCACGCACGCCTCGAGCGACGCCTTCGTGCGCCACATCGGCAAGACACCGGTGACCGTGCGCAACAGCCCCGGCTTCGTCGTCAACCGCATCCTGTGCCCGATGATCAACGAGGCGGTCTTCGTGCTGCAAGAGGGGCTGGCCAGCGCCGAGGACATCGACGCCGGCATGCGGCTGGGCTGCAACCATCCGATCGGCCCGCTGGCTCTGGCCGACATGATCGGGCTGGACACCATGTTGGCGGTAATGGAAGTCTTCTACGAAGGCTTCAACGACCCGAAGTACCGCCCCGCGCCGCTGCTCAAGGAGATGGTCGCCGCCGGCCGGCTGGGGCGCAAGAGCGGGCACGGCTTCTACCACTACGCGTAGCGGTACGCCGCCTCGTCCGCGCTTGCATGGCAGCGGCGCTGTTGGCGGCGCTCGCCGCTTGACTGGCATCAACCAGGCGTGCGGCGCATTCGGTATGGTCGGTGGAAGCATTGACCTTTCCACTGTGTCCAAGGAGCACTCTGTGATTCGTGAAGTTGAAGGCGACATCCTGTTCAGCCAAGCGCAGCTCATTGCGCACGGCATCGCCACGCAAGATCCATTCGATTCAGGGCTGGCGCTGGCGCTGCGCGAGCGCTTCCCGTCGATGGTGCGCGACTACCGCCACGCCACGCATTCGAATCACCCCAAGACCGGCGAGATCTGGGCCTGGCACGGCGTGAACGAGGACGGCAGCACCCGCGGCATCGTCAACCTGCTGACCCAAGGCATGCAAAGCCAGGCCAAGTCGGCGCGGCCGGTCAAGGCCAACCTCGAGGACGTCAACCAGGCGCTGCGCAACCTGGCCCGGCTGGTGCGCGACGAAGGCGTGCGCAGCCTGGCGCTGCCGCGTCTGGCCACCGGCGTGGGCGGGCTCGATTGGGTCGACGTCAAACCGTTGATCCAGCAGCACCTGGGTGAACTGGGCATTCCGGTGCTGGTCTACGAGGTGTACCGCAAGGATCTAGAGGCTGACGAGAAACTCGCGGCCTGAGTCAAGACAGGCCGCTGCTGCGGCCGCAGCCCAAACAGGCCGCTGCTGCGGCCCGGGACTCAGTCGTCCGGCTCCTCGGGATGGCGCGCCAAGTAGATGACCGCCGCCACGAGGCCGCCCCAGACCGTGCCGATGGCCACCACCATCATCCACACTGCCGCGCTGCTCATGACTTTCCTCCCGCGCTGCCCGCCGGCAGGCCAAAGCGGCCCGCGTCAAGCTTGTCGTCGAGAATCGGACCGGCCACCGGCTGGCCGTCGACGTCCGGCTGACCGAGCGCCGAGTTCGGGCTCCAGGCGAGCTTGGCGAGCAGCCAGGCGAGCACGATGATGCTGATCACCACGCCCCAGCCAAAGGTGCCGACAAACCAGCCCGGCATGTCGTTGTAGCCCTCGCGCAGGCGCTGTTGCAGCGAGTTGATGAGGGTGTAGCCGAGGATGATCGGCGTCACGCCGGCGACCACCGCCTGCCAGCGGCGCCCGACCTTGAACGACGACACCTCGTTCAGGTGGTTGCGCAGCACCGGCAGCGCGTTCAGGCCGACCGACAGCGTCAGCACGACGGTCAGGGCGACGACGACGATGCCGAAGCTGTTGATGAAGGCGTCGGTGACGTCGAGCAGGTTCAGGCTGGTGGTCGTGCCGAACAGCACCATCGACAGCACCGCGCTCGGCACGCCGACGACGAGCGTCGCCGTGACGCGGCCGAGGCCAAGCTTGTCCTTGACCGCCGAGACCGTCACCTCGAGCAGGCTGACGATCGAGGTGAAGCCGGCAAAGACCAGCGAGGCAAAGAACAGCACGCCGAGCAGCGTGCCAAACGGCGCCTCGGAGATGATCGTCGGAAAGCCGATGAAGGCCAGGCCGATGCCCGAGGCCGCGACCTCGCTCACCGGCTTGCCCGCCTGCAGCGCCATGAAGCCCAGCGCCGAGAACACGCCGATGCCGGCCAGCAGCTCGAAGGCGCTGTTGGCAAAGCCGACGACCAGAGCGCTGCTGGTCAGATCGGTCTTTTTCTTCAGGTACGAGGCGTAAGTGATCATGATGCCGAAGCCGACCGACAGCGAAAAGAAGATCTGGCCATAGGCGGCGATCCAGATCGAGCTGTCGGTCAGCTTGCTCCAGTTGGGCGTGAACAACGCGTCGAGCCCGGCGCTGGCCCCCGGCAAGAACAGCGCAAAGACGACGAGCACGCCGAACATCAGGAACAGCAGCGGCATGAAGATCATCGACAGGCGGGCGATGCCGCCTTGCACGCCAAGCGCCAGCACGGCGATGGTCGCCACCCACACGACGAGCAGCGGCACCAGCACGCCGGGCACGAAATCGAAGCCGACGGTCGTCACGTCGCTCACCTGCAGGTACTGCTTCATCAGAAAGCCGCCCGGATCGTTGCCCCAGGCCTGGCTCAGCGAAAAGCCGGTGTACGAAATCGCCCAGCCGATGATGGCCGCGTAATACAGCGTGATGACGAAGCACACCAGCACCTGCCACCAGCCGAGCATTTCGGCCTTGGGGTGCAGCCGGCGAAAGGCCATCGGCGGCGAGCCGCGAAAACGGTGGCCAACGGCATAGAAGAGAAACAGCAGCGGAATGCCGGCCGTCAGCAGCGCCACCAGGTAGGGGATGATGAAGGCGCCGCCGCCGTTGGTGTAGGCGATGTAGGGAAAGCGCCAGATGTTGCCCAGGCCGACGGCCGAGCCGATGGCCGCGAAGATGAACGCGCTACGGCCGGAAAAAGTCTCGCGCCGCTGTTCGGTCTGTCCACTGCTGGAGCCCATGGCCTCGTCTCCCGTTGTTGTGCCCCTGACCGAGGCTGGCGGTCATCATGCACGAAGACTTTGGCCGGGACGATAGGAGTTTCAAACACCCGGCGCAAGGTCCAGGACCAGGTCCAGGACCGGCGCCAAGGGTTCTTCAGCGCCTGGATCTCGGGGCATCGGCCGGCGCTGCCGCCATCAGCCGCCCGGCTTGACCGGATCCTGCGCCGCTTCCTCGACGTCTCAGCGCGGCGGCACCGCAGCGCGGTGCGGCACGAGGTGGGCGTTGGTTTCTCGAGCTCGTTGCAAACGTCGCGCGCGGCACCCGCCCCCAGATGTGGCGCGACGCTGCCTGGAGCCTGAGCGCCACACCGCCGCGCCTGCGGCACCGCTGAGGCGGTGCCGGCGAAACGCCAGACCGTGAATTCCGCCCGCGCGGCTCGACCGATCGGTCGATGGCCGACGCGACGGCGCGCTCCGAACATCGTGGCTCTTCTTCGCAACTCACCACCGTCCAGGAGCCTCGCCCATGCGCCATGTCCCGCAACCCCTCGCCCGCCCTTCCCCGCGTTTCGTGCTTGCCGCCTTGAGTGCCGCCGTGCTCGCCGCCTGCGGCGACGGCGGCAGCGACACGCTGGGCAGCAGCGGCGGCGGCACCGCGCCGGCCGCCCCCGCCGCGCTGAGCGTCAGCGGCGTCGCCGCGAAGGGCGCGGCACTGGATGGCGCGGCCATCGAGGCGCGCTGCGCCACCGGCAGCGGCAGCGCCACGGCGCTGGCCGACGGCAGCTACCGGCTCGAGATCAGCGCCGGTGCACTGCCCTGCGTGCTGAAGGCCACCAGCCAGGACGGCGCGACCACCTACCACTCGCTGGCCAGCGGCGGCGGCAACAGCGCGACCTCGAACATCACGCCGCTGACCGAGCTGGTGATCGCGCAGATGAGCGGCCAGCAGCCTGCGGCGGTTTTCACTGCCGCCGATGCGGCCACGCTGGGCAGCGTCGTCACCGCCGAGAAGATCGACGCCGCGTCGGCGGCGGTGATCGAGACGCTGCGCGCCGCCGGCGTCGATACCAGCGCCATCACCAGCATCGTCTCCGGCAGCCTCGCCGCCGGTACCGGCACCGGCTACGACGGCGTGCTCGATACGCTGGGCACGGCGCTGGCGGCCAACGGCAGCAGCCTGGACGAGCTGGTCATGACGGTGGCGGCCACCGCTGCAGCCAAGAGCGCGGATGCGCCGGCCAGCGGCAGCGGTGGCGAAACGGCCGCCACCAGCCTGCTGCCGGCCGCGCTGCTGCTCAAGCCCAAGGCCACGCACTGTGCCGCGCTGCGCAGCACCGACTACCACTGGCTCGTCATCAAGCCCTCGCTGGGCGCGGGCGGCGGGGTCACGACGCTGGGCAAGCCCAGGATGGATGTGGCCGCTGCGGACGGACCGACCTGGACCTTCGACGACGGCCAGGCGGTGCTGACGCCGGTGGCCGGCGAGCCCTGCCGCTACAGCCTGGCCGGCAGCGACGGCCTGAGCGGCGAGGTCGTCGTCGCACCGTCCGGTATCGCGGTGGCGCGCCTGGCCAACACCTGGACCGGCGGCGAAACGCAGCCGGACCCGGCTGCGCGCATGGTGGTGGCGATTCCGGTGCAGCCGATCGCCGTCGCCGAGCTGGCCGGCGCCTGGAACACCCTCGGCTGGACCGCCGAGTCGGCGACGACGAGCAGTGTCGACCCGGTGCTGATCACGGTGGCCGCCGACGGCAAGGTCAGCATCCGCTGCGACGGCAGCACGCCGGCGACGCCGATGTCGCAATGCACCAGCGTCGACGGTCCGTGGAGCGGCTTCAGCGCCAACGCCGACGGCGCCTTCGATCTGACGATCGATGCGCCGGGCGAACTGTGGACCGAACGTGCCTTCGCCTACCGCGCCGGCAACGGCGAGATGAGCATCGTCATGCTCGGCAACGACGGCACGCTGCACTTCATGACTCGCCAGCGCACGCTGACGCTGCCCGCCGTCGGCGACTCGTCCAAGAGCTGGAACCTGCAGATCAACCCGGCACGCATCGCCAGCGAAGCGCTGTCGGCCAATGGCTACGAGGTGACCTCGACCAACCCCGCCGCCGCCAGCTTCACCCGCAGCGTCACGTCGCCGAGCAACAGCCTGAGCTTCGCGCAGACGCTGAGCCTGAACGACGCGCGCGACGGCTGGAGCCACCGCGCCGCGGGCAGCACCACCGCCAGCGACGGCAGCGCGGTGGCGATTCGCGAGATGTACTCGATCAGGCTGGGGGTCGGGATGTCGGCGTTCTGGCTGCCGGCCAGCAACGTCTCCGGCACCAACGCGCGCTTCGGGCTGTCGGTCAATCAGCCCTGAGGCGGCGCTTGCCTCGGCGCGGCCCACTGCCGGCATCGGCGGTGGGCCTTGCGGCGTCCATGCTGTAATCGCCGGCCGATGGACACGCACAGCACGATCAGGAGCAAGGCCGCCCTGCTCGTCGACGACCACGCGCTGTTCCGCGACGGCGTCTCGCTGCTCGTCGAACAGCGTTTCCCCGAACTGCAGCTGACGAGCGCGGGCGACATCGCCGGCGCGCTCGCCGCCCTGCGCGACGACCCCGACTGCCGGCTCGTGCTGCTCGACCTCGGCCTGCCCGACAGCAGCGGCATGGCCGGCCTGCAGCGGCTGCGCGAGGCGGCGCCGGCAGTGGCCATCGTCGTGCTGTCGGCCGACGACCGGCCCGAGACGGTGCTGGACGCGATCGACCGCGGCGCCGCCGGCTTCATCTCCAAGACCGCCGACAGCGCGGCCTTCAGCGACGCGCTGCGCGCCGTGCTCGACGGCCGCGTGCACCTGCCGCCGCAGGCGCTGCGGCAGGCGGGCACGGCCATGCCGCGCGGCCCCGCGGCCGAAGAGGACCTCGGCCTGTCGCCGCGCCAGTTCGAGGTGCTGCGCCTGCTCGTCGAAGGCCGCAGCAACAAGCTGATCATGCGCGAGCTGTCGCTGTCGGAGTCGACGGTGAAGACCCACCTGCAGGCGATCTTCAGGCGGTTGGACGTCAGCTCGCGCACGCAGGCGGTGGTGGCCGCGGCGCGGCTCGGCCTGCGGCTCGAAAGCTGAAGGCTTGACGGCCGGCTCAAGGCGCCGGCGCAGCGCCGGCTCAGCGCCGGCCAAGTCAGGTGCGCGCGCTGACCAGCGCGGCGCGCAGCGATTCGAGCAGCGCGGCGGCGCGAAACGGCTTGTTCAGCACCGGCACGCCGGCCAGGCTCAGCCGCTTCAGCTCGCTCGGCAGCGTGGTGCCGGTGACCACCAGTGCCGGCACCGGCCGGCCGAGCCGCGTGCGCAGCCATTCGATCGCCGCCAGACCGTCACCGTCGGGCAATCGCAGGTCGGTCAGCAACAGGTCGACCGGCGCCGTGCCGGCGCCGCTGCGCAGCGCATCGAAGCCGGCATAGGCGCACACCTGCGCACCCCAGCCTTCCAGGCGCAGCTGCAGCGCGTCGCGCACGCCCGCTTCGTCCTCGACCACGGCCACCGCGCAGCCGGCGAGCGGCCGCTGTGGATGCTCGAGTGGCGGCGTCTCGCGCACCGTGCTGCGGCGGTCGGCGGCCAGCTCGATGGCGAAGACGCTGCCGCGCCCGGGCAGCGAGCGCAGCGTCAACGGGTGGCGCAGCAGCCGCGCGCTGCGCTGCACGATCGCCAGCCCGAGGCCGAGGCCGCGCACGCGGCCGTCGGCGCCGAGCTGGTCGAACTGCACGAATTCCTCGAAGGCCGTCTTCTGCTGCGCGGGCGTCATGCCGGCGCCGCTGTCCCAGACCTGCAGCAGCACGCGCCCGCCGCGGCGCCGCGCCGCCACCAGCACGCCGCCGCGCGCGGTGCAGCGCACCGCGTTGTTCACCAGGTTGCGCAGCATCTGCTCCAGCAGCACCGGGTCGGACACCACCGCCAGCGCGGTCAGCCGGCAGCGCAGCCGGATGCCCTTGGCCTCGGCGGCAGCGGCTTCGTGCGCGCCGATGGCCTCGAACAGTGCCTGCAGTTCGACCCGCTGCCAGCGCGGCTGCACCGTGCCGGCGTCGAGCCGCGACAGATCGAGCAGCCCGCGCAGCAGCGATTCAAGCGCGGCCACCGCCTGATCGATGCGGTCGACCAGGCCGCGCAGCGCCGGCGCCTGCAACTGCTCACGCAGCAGGCCGACGAGCAGGCCGATGCTGGCCACCGGCTGGCGCAGGTCGTGGCTGGCCGCGGCGAGGAAGCGCCCCTTGGCGGCGTTGGCCTGCTCCAGCTCGGCGGTGCGCTCGCGCACCCGCTGCTCGAGCGCGACGTTGGCCAGTTCGACGCCGTGCAGCGCCTCGACCATGCGGTTGACCAGCATGGCGGTGAAGGCCAGCACCGCCAGCGGCACCGCGTACGGCAGCCAGTAGGTGTCCATCACCGACAGGCGCCCTTGCTGGTACAGGTAGTCGTGCACGCCGGCGGCGAACACCGCAGCCAACACCGCGCCCAGCAGCACGGCGGCGGCGCCGCGCATGCGGCGCAGTGCCGGCCAAGCCAGTGGCAGCGTGGCCAGCAGCGCGGCGAGCAGCAGCGGGTACAGCCAGGCGCGCGCCTGCTGCATCCAGCCGCCGGCGGCGGCGACCGCGCCGATCACGGCGATGAGCAGGCCACCGGCGATCCAGGCCCGCCGCAGGCGCGGCCACGGCCGCGCCGAGACGGCCATCGCGAACACGCCGACCAGCACCACCGAACCGACCTGCGCGGCGAAGTACAGCCAGTCCGACAGCGGCAGCGGCAGCGGCGTGCCCACGCCGTAGTAGCTGACGTTGCGCAGCGACGCGAGCAGGCCGAGCGCAGCGAAGCTTCCCAGTGCGACCTCGCTGCGCCGGCGCGACCAGACCAGCAGCGCCACCAGGCAGGCGCCGAGGCTGACCACGTTGAGCCACTGCGGCAGCGTGACCTCGCGGTGGAAGCCGCTGACGAAGCCGGCCTGCAGCTCGCGCAGCGGCCCGAACAGCAGCGGCGACTGGCCGCCGCGCGCGCCGTGGTCGATGCGCAGTTCGATCTCGTTGATGCCCGCGCGCAGGCTGCCCAGCGGCAGCGCGATCAGCGTGGGCACCGGCCGGCGCAGCGCAGCCGGCGGCGGCGCCAGCGCGTCGTGGACCCGCGTGCCGTTGACACGCACTTCGGCATGCGTGCTCAAGCGGTCGATGCGCAGCGCCCAGATCTGCTGCGGTGCCTGCGGCAGCTGCAGGCGCGCGCGGTAGTGCACCACGCCATCGGTCCCCAGGCCGTGACGGCCCCAGGTGTCGGGCAAGGTGATGCGGCGCTCGTCGCGGTCGTCCGCCGCGCCGCCCTCGTGCGCCACGCTCATGCGCGCCTCATGCACCGCCTGCGCGACGCCTTCGCGCCCGCTGCGGCTGCTCCACGACACGAGCCCGCTCCACACCGCCGCCAGCAGCATCAGCGCGGCGAATATCGCCACCCCGGTCGACCAAGGGCCAGCGGCAGGGCGGTGCGGGGCGGACGCCATCGGCCGCGATTCTGGCGGCAAGACGCCGCGCTGCCAGCCGGCCGTTCGGCCGATGCCGCCCGAGTTCGACAGGTCGCCAGCACGTACTGCAGCTTCACCGCGCGGCCCCGAGCAGCCAGCGTCGCCTCCAGCTGCGCGAGCTGCTCGAGGTTGTTCACGCTGAGCAAGCCCCGCTCGGCCACCAGCACCACACGCTCGAGCGGGTAGCGGCAGAGCAAGCCTTGAATCATCGGCAGCAGCGTCTTGGACTGCGCCACGTTGCCCGGGTGCACCTCGTGCGCGATCGGCAGCCCCTCGGCGGTCTGCACCAGCGAAAGCACGAACCGGCGCGCCACCCGCCCGGACTTGCTCTGCCCGAAGGCGCGCACATCCTCGGCCACCTGCGACTCGCCGCAGACCTCCACCGTCGTGAGGTCGTAGAACACCACCGACAGGTCCTCGTCGATGTGCGGGCGCATGAGCACGGCCAGCCGCGTGCTGAGCGCTGCGCTGTGCGTGTCCAACACATCCATGGCGCGCAGCAGCTCCTGGTGCGCAGACGCGGCGTGGGCAAGACCGAAGTTCACCGGCAGCGCCACCGTCTCGAGCCAGCGCAGCACACCGAGCTTGCTCTGCGGGTCGCACAGCCGGTTGAAGACCATGGCGCGCAGGCAGGCCAGGACGTCGATCTCGGTGCGCGAGCGGCGCCAGGCCAAAGCCAACTCATCAAGGTCCAAGGTGCGCCACAACTGCCACAGCGCCCACACGTCGCCGACGCTGCGGCTGTCCACGAAGCGCAGTCCTTCCAGCGGATCGGCTGCGGCAGGGGCATTGCGCTGAGCACCGTGCTGAGCGCCGCGCGCCCGCTGCAAAGCGCTGATCAGCGCATCGACTTCGCCGCCGGGCTCCAGTCGGCCCAGGGTGCATACCCACGGGCGCGGCCTCGTGGGCATAAAGGACAATGAAGGGCTCTCGGCCGGGATTCGGGCTGGCGCCAGCGGCGCTTGCGGTCGCGCCGGCACCCGGTTTCGTGTCGATCGACAGCGCGGGCACGACCCGCGTGCCAAGCTGAACTTTTTTCGCTGCCTGTTCCCGACATGGTCCTGACTTGTGCTGCCGCTGCACAACCGCCGCAAACCAGCCGCAGTTGGCTGCCATTTCACGCGACCGGGCGCATCAGGCCGCAACAGCGCATGCAGCCAGGTGCTCGTTGCACAGACAGACAATGAACCACGACAAGGACTTGGCCACCCACACGCCGATGATGGCGCAGTACCTGCAACGCTAGTCCTGGCGGGATTCACAGGGGATGTTACGGGCTTTGCCTACTCTGTCGCTACATCCAAGTTGGGGGCCGGGCGTGTTCTTGCTGTCCCAGACAGCCTTGAGCCAACTCCCACTGGGAGCCACCTCGGAGGAAAGTACGGCCGGTCCTCAAAAGCATCACCGCCAGCGCGCGCAGCCATATTCGACTGCGTGGCGTGTCTTTCTGCGCAAGTCAGCTGGCGCTCAGCTCAGGAACCAACCAAGACCGCCGAATAGCCGGGCAAGGGCCTGTCTGTGGGCGGACCCGTGCATGTGCAAGTGGCATCAGCACGGACAGGCTTCGTGTGTGCAGACGGGGACGCGATCGGCCCCGGCGCGCACATGCCTCGGGCCCGATATGCGGATGGACTTCTGGTCGGGGATCGGCTGTTCGCGTTGAACTCGAGGGGAACCGACGAATGCACTTCAAGTTCAAGCGGTATCGCGCCAAAGCGAACGACACTTTGCAGTGAGCGTCGCGCCACGCTTCGTGTGCAGTCAGGCATCGTGTTCATCCCAAGCCTGCCTGACAAATGTTCATGCCTGAGGTGAGTCGGTCAGTTCGCTCGGGCGTTGCTCGACTCGCATTTGGAAGGGTCGGTACGTCGGGTCGCACTGCGCCAGTCCTGTGCGGGCGAAGCATATGCTGTCAGCCACTTGTCAGATTCTTCGCATTCATTCTTCTCGCCCTGCTCTCCCCAGCTGTTGTGGCCCAGCTTCCGTCATTGGATGTTGCGCAACTCCCTGATGGCCCTATCGAGCTAGCTCAGCATCTGGCCTACTACGAGGATGAAAAGCACCAGCTCGGCCCGGACGATCTGATCGCAGCCCCCGACAATGTGTCGTTCTCCAGGGTGGATGCGCGGTCGCCGGACCTCAGGTTCAATCACACATCATCTGCATACTGCCTGAATCCGTGACCCGAGCCCCGTTCCGTGAATATGACAGCCGCTGTGTGCTGTGACGTTGGCCCTGTATGGGACCTGGCGCTTGTTCGGCTTGCCTTGGGCCGGATTTGCGCAATGGGCGT